>CEUS01037325.1_pt1 | contig 23600 bp, 19 predicted proteins | sample 427031 | NCBI WGS metagenome assembly CEUS01 (sample SAMEA2622837, study PRJEB7988) | marine metagenome | biome: marine biome (ENVO:00000447); feature: marine epipelagic mixed layer (ENVO:xxxxxxxxx); material: "saline water (ENVO:00002010), including plankton (ENVO:xxxxxxxx)" | depth 140 m | reverse complement strand
ACGAGGCCCTCGTCGACGGCCTCCCTGAGTGCTATCGGCACGCTCGCTCCGGCGGTGTTGCCGTACTTCTGGAGGTTCGTGAAGGTCTTTTCCATGGGAAGTCCTAGGTTCTCCATGCCAGCCTCGACAATCCTCAGGTTCGCTTGGTGGGGGATTATCAGATCGACTTCGGAGAGGTCCTTGCCGACCCTCTCCAGGACTCCCCTGACCGCTTGAGGGAATGCCTCGATGGCGAAGTCCCATACGGCCCTGCCGTCCATCTGGAAGTACTGGTCTCCATCTTCGAATCCATCTGACGGAATCGGCGTCCTGACCCCACCTGCCGGGATCTCGATGACGCCCGAGCCGCCGCCGTCCGAGAGCATCCAGCTGCCCAGCAAACCCCTGCCATGGCCTACGTCCTGCAGGAGAGCGGCACCAGCCCCGTCGCCGAACAGCACGCAGGTAGACCGGTCCTCCCAGTTCAGTATCCTGCTGTAGACCTCCGCGCCCACCACCAGTACGTTGTCGTAGCCAGCGGTCCCCACGAAGCGCGACCCGACATCCAGTGCGTGGACCCATCCCGCGCAGACGGCGTTGATGTCGAATGCTGCCGCGGAACCGCATCCCAGCTTGTGCTGCGTGATGCCTGCGGTGGAGGAAAGTGGCACGTCCGGGCTACTAGTGGCGAGGATCAGCATGTCCACCTCGTCCGGCGACACGCCCGCATCGTCCAGGGCCCTCTGGCAAGCGACCACCGCGAGGTCGCTGGTGCACGTGCCCTCGTCGGCTATCCTCCTCTCCTTGATGCCCGTCTTGGTGGTGATCCACTCGTCGCTGGTCTCCACCAGGCCGGCCCAGTCCTCGTTCGTCATCACCCTCTTGGGCACGTGGGAACCGAGCCCGGCTATCCCGGCAGGTGGCATCGGCACCGTTCGCGGTCGAGGGGACTTTCACTCTTCCTGCATCAATCGTGCTTGACACAGACGTTCATCGGCTCCGAGAAGAATCCCAGGCTCCACCTGCCACCCTCCCTGCCGACCCCGCTGTCCTTCACTCCGCCGAAGGGGACCCTGAGGTCCCTGTGGAGCCAGGTGTTTACCCAGACCATCCCAGTTTCAATTGACTCCGAGACCCTCCTTCCCTTCTCCAGGTCGCTTGTCCAGACGCTCCCGGCGAGGCCATAGCGCGTGTTGTTCGCCATCTCTGCTACATCTTCCTCGGACTCGAACCTGTGGAGGGTGACGACGGGCCCGAAAATCTCCTCCGTAGCGCACCGGGAGTCTATCTCTAGTCCCTCAATAACGGTTGGCGAAATCCAGAAGCCCTTCTCGAACCCGGATGGGGGGCATGGCTCCCCGCCCGTCAGGACCGTCCCGCCCTCCTCCTTTGCCAGACGCACGTAGCCCCTGACCTTCTCCAGGTGATCCTCGGAGATTAGTGCGCCTAGATCGGTCTTCCCGTCCGAGGGGTCGCCGACGCGCATCGAATCCACTGCCTCTACGAACATTCTCCTGAACTCGTCGTATATCGAGTCCTCGACAAGGACCCTGGAGCCGCACAGGCAGACCTGTCCCTGGTTCATGAAGCCCGCCCGGACTACGCCCGGCACGGTCTTCTCGAGATCGCAATCCGCGAAGACGACGCTCGCGTTCTTTCCTCCGAGCTCAAGGCTGAGCTTCTTGAACGCCGGAGCCGCCGAGGCCGCGACCGCCTTGCCAGTGGCTGTTCCTCCTGTGAATGAGACCAGGTCCACTTCGGGGTGACTCACCAGGCGGGACCCCGCTCCCGCTCCATCCCCGTGGACAAGGTTGACCACGCCTGGCGGTAGTCCGGCATCGCGGACTACCTGCATCAGCAGGTCTGCGGTCATGGGGGTTAGCTCGCTGGGTTTGCATACGACTGTGTTGCCCATCCCAATCGCCGGTGCCACCTTCCAAGAGAGGAGGTACAGTGGTAGGTTCCAGGGCGTGATTAGTGCACCGACTCCCACGGGCTTGCTCACGACGTAGTTGGTCGCGTCATCCATCTCGAAGGACTCCATCTCATGCTCCCTGACTAGGCCTGCGAAGAATCTGAAGTTGGCCACTGAGCGATTGGCATCAACAGCTCTGGCCAGAGAAATCGGCTTGCCAGTGTCCCTGCTCTCCAAAGCCGCGACTTCCTCGTGCCTGGCCTCCAAGGCATCTGCGATCCTGTCTAGCCATTCTGCCCTTTCTTTGTGGGACAAGGACCCCCAGCCCGGCTGGGCCGATCTGGCGGCTTCTACTGCTCTGTCAACGTCCGCATCTCCGGACAATGGTGTTCTGGCGTAGGCCATGCCAGTTGCGGGCTCCACTACGTCCATCCAAGCCCCGCCCTCGTTCTCGGTGAACTCGCCGCCGATGAAGTTCCGAAGGTCGATTCTCCCTTCCGAACCCATCTACGAACCCTCGTTGGCAAAAGGATCGGACCTGGTCATCGCTGCTGAGTACTCCTTCCAGTCCAGAGAGAAGCTGTCTCTGTTGGGATCCCACTCGTCCCATGTAACGACCTGCTCCAGTTCACCCAGGTACTTCTCGGGGACCACGCGTGGAACGATGAATGCCTTCTGCCGGTGAAGGGGGTATGGGTTCCTGAGGGTTATCCCAAGAACTCCCAGGACCGCTCTGGCGACGTACCAAGTGGCCTGAGAGTTCCAGCCATGGGCAATCTTGATCACGATTCCCAGGCCATCCGGCCAATCCGGATGGACCACTGAGAGGCCAAGCAGGCCATCTGCCCCCTCCTTGGCGATCAGGTTGCCCCCTCCTGCCTTCAGACAGGTCGAATCTAGCCGGTTGAAGCCACCGATTAGGTCTGGATGCCTGTTCATGGCCTCCCAAATCCAGTCATCGTCCCTCTCCCTGCAGAGCCCGGCGAACATTACCGCCAACTCGTCTACGGTGTTCGAGACGGTGGGGAGCCCGCACCCGTCCTTCGCCACCCTGGTTGGCTCCCAGTCCGGCCTGTCCATTGTCCTCCTTAGTACGTCTAGGAACATTTGGAACCAAGGCGAACTAGGAAGGGTATAGCCGGCTCTGTTGATCCCCTTCATCCTGAGTGCCTTGAGAATGGCGGCATGCTCCCCAGAACAGGTGTGGAACCAGCGTCTCGGCCTTCTCACCTGCCTGCCGAATTGGATCAGTGGTACGTCCAGCGGGCATTGCATTAGGCCCCACTCGGACTCGGTCAGGATAGACTGAGCAGCAGCAACGTGCTCGGTGTCTCCGTTGTGCGACGAGCACGCTATGGCCCTCTGCTCCCAGGTCAGCTCCCTCTCTAACTCGTCGACGAAGGTCTTCATCATCAGGGGCTTCATCATCGATCTTCCATACACCAGTACGTTGCCCCCGAAGGAGTGGACAATCTCAGTCCCATGGGCCCAAGATATTGCCCCGTGGATTGTGTTCTCTGAGACGTCCAGCCTCCTGAAGTCAACTAGGGGCTCCCACTCCACGTCTCTTCCTGTGGCTATCCCCTCGAACTTCTCGCCCAAGGGGTTTGTGGGGTATTTTGACGAGCCCGGCCTTCCCGGTGCAACGCTAGACGGACGACCCGAACTCTTCCCCAACTAATCTCCTCCGTTTACTCTAGGGGCCACCTTGGTCATGAACGCAGCCATGTTCCTCTTTACCCTCTCGCTGTCGTGATTGAAGAAGTCGAACCAGCACATCAGGCGGTCGCCGGGGTGGTACCTCTCTACGATCTGCTCGCTGACGCTTTCCGCGTTACCGATCACTGCATTGTCAGCCGCCTTGGCAATCTTGTTCGGGTCTATCGTTCCTTCGAGGGCGTTCCAGTAAGTGGAAAGGGCCCCTTTGGCCTCTTCCATAGCCGCCTCGTCCTGCTCCTCGGGGGTCAGGCCGTTTTCGTCATTGATGAACACCATCACTGTCCTAGGCATCATGCGCCTCTCCCAGGCCCCCCCGTCTTTGTGGTAGTTCTCGGACATCCTCTGGTGCGTCTCCTCGATTATGTGGGGAGGGGTGATGCTGAGGTTGAAGACTTGTACGGGTCTGTGGCGGTTCGCAGCGACCTGCAGATCCGGGTCGTGGCTGCCAAGTACCAGGTTCAGAAGGCCCCTGTCCCAGTCCTGCGGAATAGTCTTGATTTCCTCGAAATCGTACCTCCTGGATATTTCGATGCTATCTGGGACTGCTTCGAGGCCTCTCAGATCGACCGCAGCTTTCTGCACCTTGCCCCAGTCCTCATCTGAGCGGAAATTGCCTCTGGTTAGCACGGTGGCACCGATATCGCGGCTTGACAGAGCTTCACCGTTCAGCAGCCGTAGGAAAATCTCTGTCGCCTCCGCGAAAATCTGGCCCCTCAGCGCGGGCCAGGCTGCTTCCTCTATCTGATCGCGGGGAACTATTCCATAAGGCCTGGCCATGAATTCGAAGCGCCCTGCGGAGAAACCTATGTTCAGCTTCCGCGACTCATTTGGATCCAGGCCGTGCAGGGCGATGAATGAGCCCACTCTCTCAGCCTGAGCGATCGGGCCGCCGGATGCTAGGATGGACATGACCGCGCTTCCCACCTCCATCTCACTCGTCCTGTAGAACATCTCACGGGCGACTTGGAAGAAGTCCGTGCAGAGGCCCACCTCTCCGGGGTAGTGAGGGACTACGGGGCTCGTGTTGCGCTTTTGCACCTCTGTTGATAGGTGGGCCTGGGCTACCCAGCCAATCCCGAACCCCAATTCGTCAGCTAGCTCGACTTGCTCGAAGAAGTTGGACATCATCTCCCTCTCGGAAGGGGTTCTTCCAGATGTGTCGGGCGTCTGTGAGATTGAGAAGAAGATGTCGAACTCCATCCAACCCCTCAGATCGAGCGCATCCTACCGCCATCGACTGCCAGGCTGACTCCTCGAATTGCTCCGCTGCTGGGAAGGCACAGCCATGTTACAGCTACGGCTGTCTCCAATGGATCTATCAGCCTCTGGATAGGCACACTACCCATCCAATCGTCGCGGACATCGCTGGCTGACTTGCCCGTTGCCCCCGAAATCGACTCTGATAGTGACTTCAGCCTGTCCGTCTCGGTGAAGCCTGGTAGGATGTTGTTGATCGTTATGTTGGATGGTAACTCTCTGGATAGTGACTTGGACCACGATGCCATGGCCCCTCTCAGGGTGTTCGATAGTCCGATGTTGTCTATGGGCTCCCTAACTGAGGTTGAGATGATGTTTACTATCCTCCCGCTACCTGCCGACTCCATTGCCGGGACCAATGCTTGGGTGATCGTGTGAGCGGCGAATAGGTGCCTCCGGAACGGTCCCTCGAAGTCCTCGACTTCGTCGTCCAGAAGCGGCCCTCCCGGGGGCCCTCCTGCATTGTTAATCAGGATGTGCACCTGTCCGATTTCTGCCACTGCCTCCCTCACTGCCCCCGTGTCCTCCAGGTCGAGGACGATAGAAGAGTGGCCTTCGCCGTGCATCTCTTCCACCAGTGTGTCGAGCGCCCCGGTGCTGCGTGCACATGCTACAACTTTGGCTCCGGATCGTGCAAGCATCAAGGCACAGGCCCTCCCGATTCCTTTGGAAGCACCGCAGACTAGCGCGGTCTTCCCTTCCAGAATTCCTTCCGCGAATGGAAAGCCGTCCCCGAGTAGATCCGAACCCATTTTCTCACCTAGTCCACATAGTGCGCATAAGTCTGGTCCCTTAGTTTCTGGCGCACCACTTCCAGCACTTCTTCAGGGGCGTTTCTGAACGTTGGATGCTCGCTTTCACCCTGTGCCCTCCTCATCTCGCCCCACCTCCCGGCCTCGTAGGCCATTAATGCCTCCTTCATCAGAACTCCAGCCAGAACCAGAGTCTCGTAGCAGAGGTCTTCGTATGTCATGCCCCTCTTCACAGGCACCTCCCTCCTCATGAGGAGCTCTCCAGTGTCAATCCCGTTGTCACAGAAGTGGGTCGACGAACCGACTGGAATGTCATGGTACACCGACCATGCCGGGGAGGCTGAGCCGCGGCATTCCGGGAGCAATCCCGGATGGGAGTTGATGACGCCGTCACGAGGGTAGTCAAGTATCTCTCCACGGATTATCCTCGTCCCTCCGAACACCACTAGGTCCAGTTCCAACCCCTCTATGTGCGGCATCACCTCTGAGGAGTTATGAACCGGGACTGTGATTACCGGAATTCCGAAATTGGCGGATTGCTCCTCTATGGATGCGGCTATCGGATTACCATCTATCCTCTTTAGGAACTTCTCACGCTCTTCGTCCCCAACTTCCGAGTCCTCTTCGATGATTATCTCGGGAATGAAGCCCTCAGATAGGATCTGACTGAGCATCTCCCTACCGTACGGATGCTCCTTGAGAAGGAGATATGCGAACTTCGGCTTGGCCATGTTTCCATCCGTCGGAGGGGCCATCCATACCCGTTATTTTCGGTCACAAGGATTTCTGAATCAATTGCGATATTTCTGAAAAGAATTTGGCAATATGCCCCCAATCTAGTGATTATTCCGCCCCAACGTTCAAAATGGGGTTTTTGTTCGCACGGCTCGCTATGTCAATGATATACAACAGTAAGATGAAGGAAGCAATAAAGGCAGGTGGATGCAATACGGCAGGAGACGCTGGAGAGGCTCTCAACGCAGCCGTGGCGTCTGCAGTAGCGGCTGCGGTCGCACGCTGTGGCTCTAATGGCCGCAAGACCATCCGTGCACACGACATCGGTGGCGGAAGCTCGAGTTCGGGCATGGTCGTTGCCAGCAGGGTCAAGGAGGCCTTCAAGGCAGCCGGCTGCAACACTGGTGGGGACGCAATGGGCGCAATGAACGCCGTCGCAGACTCCGCAGTTTCTGGCGCAGTTGCCAGGGCACAGGCGAACGGCCGCAAGACCGTCCGCGCAAACGACTTCTGAAGTCAGTGGATCGGATTATTCCGAATAACCTCCTAGCGGATGCTCTGCTTGGAGCCTAACATACCTGAAACCCGTACTTGGACAATCATAATCAGCGGATGGCCTTGCCAAAATCTGCTAGGGGATGGTCCGAATGGCTTGGGACGAAGGAATGATTGGAAACCAGGAAAACAAGATCGCAGTTGTTACCGGCTCAAACACCGGTATCGGATTCCACATGGCCAGAGCATTGGCATCCAAGGGTGCGGAGGTGCTCTTGGCTTGCAGGAGTATAGAGAAGGCTGAGGACGCTAGGAGGAGGATTCTCGAAGATTTCCCCGGATCATTACTCCGAATATCGGAATTGGACCTTGCGGACCTGTCCAGCATCCAGGATTTTTCTCAGAGATTCTCCGAGGAAAACAGCAGGCTCGACATCCTGATAAATAACGCCGGAGTGATGATACCGCCCAAGTCCAGAACAAAGGACGGCTTCGAACTTCAGTTTGGGACGAATCACCTCGGGCACTTCGCCCTCACAGGTCGCCTGCTACCCATTCTCGAGGAAACTCAGGGAAGCAGGATCGTTACGGTTTCTAGCATAGCCCACAATCCCGGAATCATTGACTTCGATGATCTTCACGGGGAAAGAAAGAGGTACAACAAGTGGGCTTTCTACTCGCAGAGCAAGATTGCCAACCTGACATTCTCCCTTGAGCTTTCAAGGAGGCTGGAAGCTGTCGGCTCTGGAGTTTCAGCAATAGCTAGCCATCCGGGTTACTCAGCCACCGATTTGCAGAGGCACTCCTTGTTCTGGCGCTTTCTCAACTTGTTCTTGGCGATGCCGGCAAGGAGAGGTGCCGAGGCTACCCTCTATGCCGCAACTGAGTCCGATGCGCTGGAACACCCTTACTGGGGGCCGACCGGATTCATCGAAATGAGGGGTAGGACAGGGCGAGCGAGAATCAATCCCAAGGCATTGGACGAGGAAACCGCCAGAAGGCTATGGGAAGTAAGCGAGGGGCTCACAGGGGTCAGATATCTGAGCTAACCAAATCAAGGAGTGACCCTGCTTCGATCTCGGGGGAAGAGCACCACTTCTCTGACGTTTCCCGCACCGGTGAGGACCATCAATAGACGGGCCACTCCCAGGCCCCAACCAGCATGGGGAGGAGCACCGTACCGGAAACCATCCGTGTAGAACGTGAAGTCCTCTGGATCTAGCCCCATGTCCCTAAGGTTGCCCTCTAGGATCTCCACCCTATGTTCCCTGGCCCCCCCACTGGTCATCTCGTCCCTTCCGTAATTGAGGTCGAAACCCCTGCTAAGCTGGCCTCCGGAGGAGCCCCTCTCATCCTCCTTGTGGTGTATGTAGAATGGCTTCATTGACATTGGCCACCTTGGGATGAAGTGGAATCCAGGGTGCCTTTCAGCAATGATGTCGCAGTGATGGCTCTCTATGTCATCGCCCCACTCGATTTCGCCCCCTCCCTGCTTCACTATCTCTATCGCGTCGCAGTATGGGATGCGGGGAAATGGTAGGCTAGGAACATCCACGGTCACGGGCTCCATCCCTTGGCTGGCACGGTACTCGTTCACAACGTCAATCAATCCCTGGTCGTTCGAGGCAACGCTGTTCCAGATGTGGTGAATCATCCTCTCCTGCACCCCCATCACGTCCTCGTCATCCATCCACGCACCCTCTATGTCGAAGGAGACGAATTCGTTCAGATGCCGGTACGTGTCGTGCTTCTCTGCTCGGAATGCGGGCCCTATTTCGAAGACCCTTTCGAGACCCCCAAGAACGGCCAGTTGCTTGTACAGTTGTGGGCTCTGAGAAAGGTATGCATCCGTCTCGAAGTACTTCATTGGGAACAGGTTTGTACCGCCTTCAGCCGCGGCTGCGATTATCTTCGGCGAGTTGATCTCCTGGAAACCCTCTGAGATTAGGTGCTCCCTACCGTACTGCAGTACCTTGCTTCTAAGTTGAAACATGGCGTTCACGTGCGCGCGTCGGACGTCTAGGTGCCTGTTGTCGAGCCTAACGTCCAGACCCACATTCACCTCGTCAGTAACACCGACCGGAAGTGGTGCAGCAGCCATTGCTAGAATCTCACCAGACTCTACGTTAACCTCGTACTCAGGAGGTGGCAGCGGCTCACCCTCGGCAACCTTGGGGGGACGCTTCTTGGCTACCTTGCCTGTGACTTGTATGGTAGACTCTCTAGTAGCAGACTGAATGGATTCGAAAAGTTCGCCATCCATGTTGTCCTTCTTCAGGAATGCTTGGATTTGACCTGTCCCGTCCCTAAGCATGAGGAAGCATATGGCCCCCCTGCCCCTTACGGTCTCAGCGTAGCCTGCCACGGTCACTTCCGATCCTTCAAGCTCTTCTCCGTTGGAAGTGACCTGCCCTATGGTGTGTGTCCGGTAGGCAGTGGGATGCCAGCTATTGCTGTCCCTCATGGCTTCACGTATCGGCGAGTGGTTTTGAATGGTTTGAGTAACTCACTCTTCCTCGGTCGGAGCAACCTTGGCGGAAATCAGTAGGAATGCAGTGTGGCCCATTGGCTGATTGCCAGGCCTCACGCCTCCCTTGCTAGCCTTAACCCACTTTCTCTCGATAACCTCTCCCGCCCACTCAATAACTAGGCCATGCTCCTTGCAGACTTCCCATGATTTTTCCAGCTGGATTGTTGTGGGGCAGTAGCAAGCCAACCTACCTCCTGCCCTGAGTAGAGGCTCGATGCTAGGGACGATGCACCATGGCTCCGCGACATCGATGATGGCAGCGTCCAGACTACCGCAAATTTTCCTCACAGAGTCTCCAACTTCGCCCATGTCCCCTTCGATCAGATGCCATTCGGGGAATTCCGGCAAGACCTGGCTCAGCCTCTCCATGTTGTCTCTGCCCACCTCTGCATGCTCGGGCCTGGACTCTACTGAGATCAGAACTCCGGATGACCCAAGGACGTTCGCCAGATGCATTGCCAGGCCAGCCGAGCCGTGCCCTCCCTCGATTACCCTGCAACCGACACCTATCCCCATCCAAGATATCAGGAACCCAGCATCCTTGGCTCCGATTACCTGAGCCCTCCTGGACATGTTCCTTCGAGCTTCCGGAAGAGCCGGGTCAACTATTGTCAGGGACTTCTGCCCCACGGTAATCCTGTCTCCCACAGAGTAACCTTCCAGAAGGGCCTTCGCATCGAACCTCCCAAGACCCTTGATTTTGACCTCTCCAGGTTCCCTGAGTAGAAGGTATGCCCTCCCGTCGTCCTCCCTGAGTGCGACCCACGAACCAGAATTTCCGCCCCCCATGACGCTTGGGGAAAACAGGTACGTTTCAAGTCACTGAGGGATAAAGGATGATTTCGCCCTATAGGGCGAACAGCATGATTATACGGAGCCGACCTTCTCAATTATCGATGAGGACAGTCGTCAGACTGCTAGTAAACCCGGCTTTCTGGGTCTGCTTGGCGCTATTTGCGACACCACTTTCCTCTGTATTCGACTTCCCCGAGGAGTCCCCTAGTCATCGGGAAGAGCTCGAGCAGGAAATCGCCCCGATGTTCGCCTCCAGCCCCGGGCACACCGTTTTCGGGGAGTATGTGGGAGCCCATTGGTGCCCACCTTGCATGGACAGCGCATCTCCCTCTCTGGCCAACCTGAAGGCATCAAACCCAGAGGAGTTCACCTTTGTCTCCTTCTTCGAGTCAAGTAGCGGCGGCTGGCCAAATGACTCACCAATAGCCAGGATGAATCACATCATGTCCGCATCTTCCGGCTACCCCACATTCTCTTTCGCCGACCAGCAGTCTGGCTCCTGCTACAAGGTCGGTGCATCCGGTTCCAATTACTACGACGCGGACTTCTCCAGCGGGGGCTGCATGAGCAGCGACTCCTCAGACTTCAACATGGAGATGTCCATGTCCCTGAACTCAACTTCTGAGGAGGTCACCATAGAACTCGAGGTGACATACTCTGGATCACAATCCACGGTAGACGTGTACATCTATGGGGCCGTTACCGAGAAAGTTGGAGCAGACGCCTACGATAATGGAGTCAGGCCACACCACAACTGGAGGAGTTGGCTTCTCAATGGGGCAGGTACAGGATTTGAGCAGACCACTCTATTCAAGGATGTTACATTCGAGCACTCCTGGACGGCTCCTCTAAGCTCTGTGAGGGCAGGAGGTGGATACACCCAGTGGGAGAACTTCTGGCCTGTTTTCGCACTAATGGACGGTCCTCACACCAGCTACAACTCGTTCTATGCAGCGTTAGACCCGGAAATGGGCCCACTGATCGATGTGGGAATTGTCGGGTTTGAAGTTTCCAACTCGAACCAGAACCCTGGATTCGTCCCCGGCGATACGCTGGCACTTAGCGTGGAGGTAGAAAACCACGGTGTAGAGCAGTACACAGAGGGGGGAGATATCGGTGTTTACGTGATTAGCGGCTCTGATGAGTTATACATTGGCGGTGAGCCAATTGGTAACCTAGTGGTATCGGGAACGCAGACTTTGGATTTGCAGTTCGACACATCGGGTTTGGAGGTGGTCCCCAATGGAGTGACGACGTTCAGGGCCAAGTTGATCGATATGGGTAGCGATAGGAACTCGACCAACAATATGGACGACTCGGTCGCTTATCACGACCTCCCGCCGACCCCTTCCCAACCGGCTGCCATTGGAGCCACGTCATTCGAGAGGGGAGATGCCGTCCGGTTCGAGTCAACCGTTCTAGCCAATGATTTGGTCGATGATATCACTACTATGACCTCTACGATGCAGTATTCCAAGTCATCGTTCCCACTAGATTGGGACCATGCTTGGATATCCAATTCGGAACTAGTCGGGTCAGGGGCAAACGCAGTCTACGTACACACCATCCAGACCCCACCAACAGCCGAATCAGGGAATTATGGCATCCGCGTCATGTGGACGGACGCATCCGGGCAGGAAAGCGACTGGCTAGAGATCCCCGATGCCTTCGAGCTAACAAACGCGCTCCCCCGCGTCCTCTCTGCAGATGACCAAGGCTTCGCCGGGACTCCTACTGTCAAGGTAGACACTCTCGAGTCGGTCTCGCTATCTGGTCTGGTTAGGGATGCCGAGACTCCACTATCCATGCTCATCATTGACAGCAATGACCCCGAGTTCAAGGGCTGGGATGCTGCCACAGCATCGATATCCGTGGAGTTCGACACAATAGAGAACGACCCGCAAGGCAATCCCATACCCCAGGGAATTTTCATCTCAATAGACGACGGGGAGGACGTCAACAACGGGATGATTTTGTTCAATGTGATTGAGAATGGCGCCCCCAGGTGGTCACCAGTTCCTACCCAACCAGTCTTTGAGGGTGGTTCCGCCAGTGCCAGCCTCACGGGATACCTGTCAGACTCTGACGATGATGGAAATCCCCTGTCACCTTCCGGGCTCTCCCTTTCCATAGTGTCAAACAGCAACCCAGAGCTGATTACCGTTAACGTCGAGGGCCAAAGCATCATTGCAATGACGACCGATGATGACTCCCATGGGGTCGCTGAAGTCATAGTGCGGGCAGATGACGGTGTGAAGTCATCAGACACCTCGGTAGTCTTCTTCGTGATAAACGTCAACGACGCACCAACTATCGATCTCTCGGAACTGGGCGAAGTCACCCTGAAGTCAAACGAAATTCATTCCATCGACACCATCCCTCTGATGTCAGACATAGACGATCCGAACGAAGAAATCTGGATGGATGTAGTGACCGAAGTGCCCGGTGCGGTGCAGTACGACTACGTAAACGGACAACTGACAATGCAATGGGACGAGCCCGGAACCCATGACGTCTCACTGACTCTGATCGACAGTCACGGCGACTGGAGCGTCTCCCAGTTCACAGTGACTATCCTCGACTCCAAGCCGCTCGAATGGAGCACCGAATCCGTGCCCGGAGATTTGGAGGTCCAGTTAGACGGACCGTTATTCGGGGAGGATGCAACAGTCACCATCGTAAATGTAGGGGGCCTGGAACTTAGCGAAATCAAGACTACTTGGACAATCTGCAACAGCATTGTGGGCATCTGCCACACCGCTGGGTCCAGCAATGGATTAGGCCCATTCGTCGCCGCCCCAATTTCTGGTAATGGGATGGCAGTTGGGGACTACCTCACTCTATTCGTTAGGGCAGTTGATGGAGATGGCTGGGACAGGGAGTCCACTGAGACTCTGAAGATCGCCGCAATAGGCCAGATCCAGGAAGATCCGGAGGAGGAGATACTTGTCGATGACAATGAGCAGCTGCAGGAAAGCGGCTCCCCTTCTACTGACTCGGGATTCAGCACCCTGCAGATTTTGGCGGCCATTCTGATTCTGATAGTATTCATTGGGGGCGGGACCCTTGTTGGCCTGTATCTCTCTGGTTCCATTGGTTCAAGGGGCCAAGGGGCCAGCAAACCCCCCTACTCCGCCCCCTCTCCCATAGACTTCGAGCAGAGCACACCTGAGCCATTGTCTGAGGCCCCCACCACCGACTTCGAGCAGAGCGAACCCGCTTCGCCAAGCCACCCCCCTCTCCCCGAGGGAGGCCTCCCCTCTGGATGGACTATGGAGCAGTGGCAGTACTACGGCGAGGAGTGGTTGAAGAGGAATCAATAGGCAATTTCCCTCCTTTTTCTTCAGACGCACCTTCAAGAAGGTGCCATTGGTAGGAAAAGCCCCGGGGGGGCACCATGACCGACGACGAGAAGGATGACAGGATCGTAGAATCTGAATCCGAGGACCCCTTGGAATCATGGGAGGATGCCTCTGCATTCGGCGTTTCCGACGACAAAGACCCGGTTTGCCAGGCCCCAGTCGAGGAGTGGGTGGCAGACTTGCCGATTTCTTCAACGACCGACGTCCCAATTCCCGACAAGCTCGTCGATCAGGTAATCGGTCAGGAGGCCGCCTCGATAGTTGTCAGGAAGGCTTCGGAGCAGCGCCGACACATGATAATGGTCGGAGAGCCCGGTACTGGAAAGTCAATGCTGGCCCGTTCCATGACAGAGTTCCTGCCCAAGGAGCAGTTAGAGGATGTCCTAGTGTACAGGAATCACGAGGACGAGAACGAGCCAAAGGTGCGGACCGTCCCAGCAGGCAGAGGCTCAAGGCTGATCGCCGAGAGAAGGGCGCATGTTAGGCAACAAAGAGAGAGGACAAACCGGACACTCTTGTCCATCGCACTGGTCGTGGGCGCCGCCCTACTTCTTGCCACCATTTCATCAGGGGAGATACTAACTTTCATCTTCGGGTCCTTCCTGCTCGTTTTCGGCTACTTCTTCCTGAGGACGAGACTCACGGCAGGAGACGAATCCAACATTCCCAAGCTGCTGATTAAGCACGAAAGAGGGGAGGAGCCACCATTCATAGACGCGACGGGAACCCTTGCAGGCGCGCTTCTGGGTGACGTAAGGCACGATCCATTCCAATCCGGGGCAGATCTAGCAACCCCCGCGCACGAGAGGGTAGAGCCCGGGGCCGTCCACAGGGCCAACAAGGGCGTACTCTACATCGACGAGATTAGGATGCTGAGGATGGAGGAGCAGCAAGCGCTACTAGTAGCAATGCAAGAGAAAGAACTCTCCATCAGCGGCCGCTCCGAGAGATCTTCGGGAGCGCTAACCAAGTCCGAGCCAGTTCCCACTGACTTCATTCTGGTGGCCGCGGGGAACCTGGACAGTATTCAGAACATGCACCCAGCACTAAGGAGCAGGATAAGGGGGTACGGCTACGAGGTCTACGTAAATACCGACATGAAGGATACGGAGAGGAATAGAAGGCGGCTAATCCGATTCATCGCGCAAGAGGTGAAGAATGAGATGGCCAAGGACACCGGTAGGGCGATCCCCCACTTCGACAAGTCCGCCATCGCGCTAATCCTGAAGGAGGCCCAGAGGAGGAGCGGACGAAGGGGCAAGCTCTCATTGAGGCTGCGAGAACTGGGTGGCCTAGTGAGGATCGCTGGCGATCTAGCAGCAGAGGACAAATCACCACTGACTTCCTCCAAGCATGTAGTTAGGGCACGGACAATTGCCAAGCCCCTTGAGCAGCAGGTGGCAGACAGATACCTGGAGAGGCAGTCCGAGTACGCGATGCTAGTGAACAGGGGGCATCGCGTGGGTCGAGTAAACGGACTTGCTGTCCTAGGAGCAGACTCGGGACTTTCCGACTACTCGGGAGTAGTTCTTCCCGTAGAGGCGATGGTTACCCCCGCTCAAGGAAGGTCCGGGCAGGTCATCGCAACTGGGGGGCTTTCGGATCTGGCCAAGGAGAGCGTCACCAACATCAGTGCAGTTGTGAAGAAGCTAACTGGCAAGGACATCAAGGACTACGATCTACACGTACAATTCCCCGGAACTCACAACGTGGATGGGGACAGTGCTTCAATTACAATGGCGACCGCAATAATCAGTGCATTCGAAGGGGTTCCAATAGAGCAGAACCTAGCAATGACTGGATCTCTTACGGTGAGGGGCGAGGTTCTCCCAATCGGAGGGGTCTCAGCCAAGATAGAGGCAGCCGCCAAGTCTGGAATTACGAAGGTAGTAATTCCCAAGTCAAATGTCAACGATGTCCTAATCGACGAGAAGTACGAGGAACAGGTCGAGATACTGACTGTCGACTCACTAGATGAGGTCCTCGAGCATGCCCTGGTTGGAAAGGAGGAGAAGGTGAGCTTGGTAGAGAGGCTTGCACAGGTCATAGACACGTTCTCTTCCGGAACCGATAAGCAGCCTTCTGCCTGAAACTGGCAACAATTCAAATTCCCACTCCGGCAGCGTTGCTGGGGCACATGGGCGCAACAGGCCGTTCACCGATGGGGATACTGTTCCTAGTCGTCCTTGTAGACATGCTAGGTTTGACTTTGGTCATACCCTTCCTGACCTACTTCGTACAGGATCTTGCATCGGCGGAGGGAATAGTGGATAGGGGGTCTAGGGACTTCTGGGTCGGTGTCGTGATCGCCACATACTCGTTGGCCCAGTTCATCTTCACCCCAATTCTGGGCTCCTTATCGGACCGACTCGGAAGACGCCCGGTTCTTATGTTCGGTTTACTCTCCAACTCTGTTTTCTTCATCGTTTTCGGACTCTCAGGGAGCCTGGCAATGGCTCTAATTGCCCGCTTTCTAGCCGGGGCTGGAAACGGGAACATAGCAGTAACCAGGGCCTACATCGGTGATATCAGCGAGCCTGAGGATGTGGCGAAGAGGATGGGGATGATCGGTGCAGCGTTCGGCCTGGGTTTCATGTTCGGGCCCTTCATCGGCGGGGTATTATCAGATCCCGCAACCGGATTCGGTGGATTCTTCGACACCCAGTTCTGGAGGGACTACCCATATCTTCTTCCATGCCTATTTTCCAGCACGATGTCTTCGATAGCGTTCATACTAGCGTTCAAGAAGTTGCCAGAGAGCCTACCTCAAGAGGAAAGGTCCGACTCTGATGCGTCCCCGCTTTCGCAGCTCAGCGAGACGGTCTCCAGCATCATTTCGGTCCTCAAGCTTCCAACGATTTCCTCCCTTGTGGTGGTTAACTTCCTTTTCTTGCTCGGATTCACGATGATGCATGGGACGTTCATTCTCTTCACTTCGATGGATCCTGATAGCGGTGGCCTGGGTTGGAGTGAGAGGGACAATGGCTGGGTCTTCGCGTTCATCGGCCTTCTCGGGGTAATCATCCAAGGTGGCCTTATTGGCCCCCTGACGAGACGATTCAGACTCCGAGGGATGATGATTGTCGGCACAGCCTTGGCAGGACTGGGTGTAGCCAGCATCCCATACGCCCCTGCAGAGGCAAGCTGGCTGATATTCGGGTCTTGTGCAGGACTCGCTATCGGGAATGGGTTATTCTCCCCCACACAGAGCTCCCTACTTACATTCGAGACCAAGGGCGGCGGGTACGAATTGGGGATGGTCATGGGAGCCCAAGAGGGTTCCGGGGCCCTCGCCCGAATCATCGGTCCTTTCCTGGCAGCTTACATCTGGTCACTCACTGTCGATGGCGAGGGGCTTTGGACCTACCACACCTGCTTCAGGATCGCAGGAGTGGTCTTCTTCGTAGCACTTTTACTACAGTTCGGCCTCAGGACCAAAGAGGCCGAAGCATCGGAACCGGGAGGGGCATAGATTGGCAAAACCAGCGGCAGTAGCGCATGGGGGTGCAGGAGCCGGTCCCGAGAGGCAACCGAACATAGAGGCAGCCGTCTCGAGGGCCGCTGAGATACTATCCTCGGGCGGAAGCGCCGTTGAGGCAGCAGTCGAGTCATGCGTCATTCTGGAGGACGACCCCGTTTTCAATGCCGGAACCGGTTCTGTATTCAGGACTGACGGCTCTGTCCTTCTTGACGCCTCCATTCAGACATCCGATGGCAGGATGGGCTTCGTCATCGCCATGGAGGACACTCCAAACCCAATCAGGGTTGCTGCGGACCTTCTGGACGAGGGGATAAACGGACTTACTGCCCTAGGGGCCAGGAAATGGGCAGATGAGAGGGGATTCCCGAAGGGACCAGTCGAGGGTCGACCGCCCCACGATGAGGTAAGCGACACGGTTGGCGTGGTCACTAGGGACAAACATGGCTCAATCGCATGTGCAACCAGTACTGGGGGTTGCAGCAACAGGCCTCCAGGGAGGGTCGGTGACGTCCCTCTTCCCGGATGTGGGTTCTGGGTCCAGGAGTGTGTAGGGGTAGGTGCCACAGGGATTGGCGAGGCGATCACGAGGGCGCTACTTAGCTACAGGGTCGCCGACAGGATCGCCTCCGGAATGGGACTAGAAGAGGCGATGCAATGGGCGTTGGACGAAACCATCGATGATGGGGATGAAGTCGGAATCATTGCGCTTGGTCAGGATGGCCCCGGCTTCGGACTCTCAAACCGCCCAAACATGCCATGGGCCGCATGGTGCGCAGACTAGTCCGCCCTCAATCGGGGATGTGCTTAAGGAGGGGTCTTGGGTGGCAGCCTCGGAGATGGCGTCTTGTCTGATATTCAATCGCGCATCAAGCAGATTGCTCAGGTTCTGAATCAGCTAGACGATTCGCAGGTGCCACGGAACATCAGGTCCGCTTCCAAGGATGCGGTAGAAAAGTGGCTACTCAATGAGGGGAAGGATATGGATGTGAGGTTGGGTATGACCGCTTCGATTCTTGATGAAATATTCAATGACCCGAACCTTCCGGGGCATTATGGTCCACTTTGCCTGCAGGTCCAGGCAGCCTTGGAGACAATGCTGAACGAAGTCAGCCGCTCCTAGTCTTGAAGTGCGCCAACCATTTCGAAACCTTTCCGGGGTATCATGGATCGATGGACTAACCTTTCCTATGCCAACGTGGCCACAACATCGCCCGTGGCACATTCGATAGCATCAGAATGGGCCGACTCCCTAGCACGCGGTGGCTCGGCTGAGTTTGGGGGCGATGCCGAGAGAGATGCGATGATGCCGCTACGCGAAGCGACTTCACGTCTGCTATCCTGTCGGGTAAAGGACGTCTGCGTCGGCTCAAGTGCAACCGAGATTCTGTGCTCCCTTGCTTGGGCAATCAATCCTGAGGGGGGGAGCAACATAGTCTCTACAAGGGCCGCTTTCCCATCAACGGTGTACCCGTGGACTAGGGTCGCAGAGTACAGCGGAGCAGAGATCAGGCTAGCAGAACACGATGAGGATCTGTACACAGACCCCCAGGACATTCTCGATCTGATAGACGAAGAGACCTCTGTCGTTACCCTCTCGCACATCGAGTACTCCACTGGCCAGAGGTATGATCTGAGCAGGTTCTCCGACGCAGCCCATTCTGTTGGGGCGCTCCTCATTGTGGACGCGACCCAATCCATGGGAATGCTCCCAATCGATGCCCCAAGTTCGGGTGCCGATGCGCTGGTCTCTTCAGGCTACAAGTGGCTCCGCGGGACCTATGGGGCGGCGGTTGCATACATTTCGCCGTCAATCTGGGGAAAACTGAACCCGGGCTTGGTCGGTTTCCGGAGCCATTCCGAACTATGGCAACTGCGAGCAGACCGGCTGGATCTTCCAGACGATGCCAGTAGGTTCGAGTACTCCACAATACACTTCGGGGCCGCACTGGGACTCGCCGCCGCTGTGGATGAGATATGCGAGATTGGCCGGCAGAAGGTTTGGGAACACGATATGGGACTGGCTGACCGGGTCATCGAGGGCGCAAACAGGCTGGGTCTCTCTGTCGTATCCCCGCTGACAGAAGAAGAGAGGAGCGCCATTGTCAGCCTCAGGATGCCCGAGGGAGTTAGCAGCGAGAATATCGCACGCAGACTCCAAGACGAGTACTCGATTTTGGTAACCAGCAGGGCAGGTCTCCTGCGGGTTTCACCTCACATAGACAACTCCAAGGAGCAAGTCGGGAAACTTTTCGATGCCCTAGGGGAACTCCTCTCATAGGTGGGGTCCCATTATCGCCGCTGCGATAGCGAACATGATGAAAGCGATTGAGAGATCTATGTACCTCCAGGCAGTCGGTTTGTTGAGGATCTCCGACAAGCTCCTCGCACCATAGCCCAGTGAGAAGAAGAACACGAACGATGCCGTTGCGGCACCGATGCCGAAGGCTATCCTCTCGTCGCCCAGATACCTGCTCGAGGTCCCACCTATCAGTAGCATGGTGTCCACGTACACGTGGGGGTTCAGGAAGGTCAAGGCGGCAGCCGCCACAATAGTCTGCTTTAGGCCATGCTCCCCCTCCCCCTCGGCCGTCATTCCAACTGGATTAATGGCCGATCTTACCCTCAACAATCCGTACCCTACTAGGAATGCAGATGCTACGATGGCGATCGCCCTCTCGGCTCCCTCGATACCTGATAGGATACTGCCCATTCCTAGTACTCCAGCGGTAATGAGGGCTGCATCGAAAAGTGAGCAAGCAAGGCAAACTGCGAGAACATGCGACCTCATCAGACCCTGACGCATGACGAATACGTTCTGAGGCCCCAATGCGAGAATAAGACCCAGGCTGAGAGCAAATCCTTCGACGGCCGCAGAGGCGACTGCCATGCTCATACCTTTCTGCGCTCAGCAGCCTTTTTCCTGAGGGACTTGTAACCGCATTTCCTACATGACCGAGGCGGTTTTATTCCTTTGTGGGCCCTGTGCGTCGCCGAGCAATTCATGCATATCCACTTCACCAAGAGCCTTGCCTCTGCCTCCGGGTGCCTCTGTGCCATGGTGCCCCGCGACCTGCCTGACCTTCATAATCGCTTCCCAACTCTTTCCCAAGAAGAACAGGACCCTTCCAAAGCATTCAAACACGGCCGCCTGTGTTGTTGGGTACGTTGCCTGCCAGCGTAGTGCTCGGGGCCCAATGGGGGGACGAGGGCAAGGGCAAGGCCATAGACCAACTCGCGCCCCATTCGGACTGGGCAGTCCGCTTCCAGGGGGGAAACAACGCTGGCCACACAATTGTCGTCGGTGAGACGACTCTCAAGATGCATCTATTGCCATCTGGGATAACTTCCAGAAGTTGCAAGTTGGTGCTCGGTTGTGGAATGGTGGTAGATCCATGGGTCTTGGACAGGGAATTGGGGGAGTGGGCCGAACTGACGGGCGAGAAGCCAGAGGGATCACGACTCTTCATCAGCGAGAGGGCTGCAGTGATACTCCCGTTTCACCGCCTCTATGATTCAGCGGACAAAGTAGTTGGGACTACGGGAAGGGGAATCGGCCCAGCATACAGGGATAGGACCGAACGAGTCGGACTAAGGTTCGTTGACGTATCCCGTGTTGCTGGCAATGCCGACGAAGTTGCTTCTATTTCTCACAGGATGAACAAGCAACTAGACACCGTTGGAGTTTCTGAGAGGATAGAACCAGAGCAACTGCAATCGGAGCTTAACTGGATTTTAGACAGATTCTCGGGAGCAATCCAGTCTACTGGCCCAATGCTAGACAAGGCCCTGAAGAAAGGAGAGACCGTTCTTCTAGAGGGGGCACAGGGTGCAATGCTCGACATAGATCAGGGAACTTATCCATTCGTAACCTCATCAATCACCTGCAGGGCAAATGCAACACACGGAGCCGGCATCCACCCCGGGCATATCGAGCAATGCTTTGGAATCACGAAGGCATACACGACTAGGGTCGGAAACGGACCTTTCCCAACTGAGCTATCTCTAGAGGAAGGCCCGGGTAAGCAAATGTCAGAGGTTGGGCACGAGTTCGGAACTACAACTGGAAGGCCAAGAAGGACGGGATGGCTGGACCTCGTCGCTCTCAAGGAAAGCCAGAGGCTCAATGGCTATTCTGGCCTCGTCCTAACAAAACTCGATGTTTTGGGTGGCTTGGATTCACTGAAGGTTTGCGTGGCCTATGAGTTGGATGGGCGAAGAATCGAACACATCCCTGCATCCACGGAAGACCTGTCAAGGTGCAAGCCAGTGTACACCGAGCACCCCGGATTCCCTTGGCTGGAATCAGAAGAGTGGATTGTCCTAGCGACAGAGTCTCGGAGTGGAAGGGGCATAGACTCACTACCTCAGACAATTAGGGACTACATCTCGCTGATTGAGGATCATACTGGGATCCCTGTGGTCAGCGTTGGTGTTGGTCCCGACAGGATGGCTTCCATAGCTTCCACCGGAGGTCCCTTTGACGTCGACCTTTCGGAAGCAACGTTCTAATCGCTCCGCTTTCCCCCACGGCCATGGGCTTCAAGTCTCGAGCTAGGAAGAGACGAAGCGAATCCTCATCGGCCAAAGGAAAAGGAACCGAAGGGAAGGACGAGGAATATGAGGGGACGTTGAGGTGCGATATCAAGGGATGCGAGAATTGGGCTGACAAGGGAGTAGGTGGCCGCAAGATGGCATACGATCGGGCTACGGACGTCTGGGGCACCTCGGGGATTTCGCGGAAAGTCCGCAAGATCTCACTCTGCAAGCCGTGTTACAGGACATGGAAGAAAGAGAAGAAGGGAGAGCCCAAGGAGTGGGAGTAGAGAACCGACCTGCGCAACAATGTTAGATGCACTCCATTCCGACCCTGCATGGCAAGCCACCCAAGCAACGAACCTATCCTAGGATTCGCCCCAGGAAGCTCAGAGAGGGCCCAACTCCAAGAAGAGGTGGATCGACAGATGTCTGAGGTAGTAGAAATTCCATGCATCATCAATGGGGAGGAGGTATTCACCGGGAATACCACGACACAGGTAATCCCCCACAACCACGGGCACGTTCTGGCCAACGTGCACCTAGCTGGGAAGGAGGAGATGAAGTCTGCATGCAAAGCGGCAGTGGAAGCACAGGAGGGGTGGATCGCGCTTGGTCTCGAGGGGCGCTGCGAGATCTTTGAGCGCTGTGCTGACCTACTAGCCGGCGACTGGCGCATGAGGGTAAACGCATCTACGATGCTGAACCAGTCCAAGACAGCATTCCAGGCCGAGATAGATTCAGCATGCGAGCTAATTGACTTCTGGAGGTTCAACTGCCACTATGCAAGAGGATTCCACGACGACTTCCAGCCCTTGGTTTCCCCCGAGGGGGTGGTCAACTCAACGGAGATACGCCCCCTGGAGGGATTCGTGCTGGCAGTGACCCCGTTCAACTTCACCAGCATCGCGGCAAACCTCCCCAGCGCCCCCGCAATCGTCGGTTGCACCGCTGTCTGGAAGCCAAGCAGGAACTCGTACCACTCAAACTACGTACTGATGCAGTTGATGATGGAGGCCGGCCTTCCTGCAGGGGTCATAAACTTCCTTCCCGGCTCTGGAGCCGAGATCACAGAAACCGCATTGGCAAATCCCGACTTCGCAGGTCTGCACTTCACAGGGTCAACGGCAACTTTCCAGGGACTCTGGAAGGAGATAGCAAACTCACTTTCCGGCCTCCGCTCTTACCCTAGAATAGTGGGCGAGACCGGTGGCAAGGACTTCGTCGTGGCTCACCCGGAATGCGACTCACGCGGACTCCTCGTTGCCCTTCTTCGGGGCTCTTTCGAGTACCAAGGGCAGAAGTGCTCGGCCGCCAGTCGGGCCTACGTGCCACACTCTGTATGGGAATTAATCCGAGACGACCTCGTTTCAGAGGTATCAGAGATCAAAATGGGCGATGCCCGCGACTTCACCAACTTCATGACAGCCGTAATTGATCAGAGGGCATTTGACAAGATTTCGGGCTATATCGACAGAGCAGGGGAACGGGACTGCTGCAACATTGTCTGCGGAGGGGGATACGACGACTCGGTAGGGTACTTCATCGAGCCCACCATTATCGAGACAACAAATCCCACCAGTGAGACGATGGTTGAGGAAATTTTTGGCCCTGTCCTGACGGTTTTTGTCTACGAGGACGAAGATTTCGAGGAGGCTCTCGAGATGTGTGACAAGGCCTCTCCATACGCTCTGACGGGAAGCATCTTTGCATCCAACGAGGAGGACGTCCAGAAGGCATTCGAGGCATTGAGGTTCACAGCAGGCAATTTCTACATCAACGACAAGCCCACGGGTGCAGTAGTCGCTCAGCAGCCATTCGGCGGTGCCAGAGCTAGCGGTACCAACGACAAGGCAGGCGGCCCGCTCAACCTTCTGAGGTGGATCAGCCCACGCTCCGTTAAGCGAACCCTAGACATCCCGCAGGACTGGAGATACCCGTTCATGCAGCCAGAGTGAACTTGGGTAAGGTTGAACTTCCATCTACGATACGGCCTAAACCTGGGGAGCGAGAGCTGAGAGGTCGCCTAGAGCGACGACCCAAGAAC
>CEUS01037431.1_pt1 | contig 23632 bp, 24 predicted proteins | sample 427031 | NCBI WGS metagenome assembly CEUS01 (sample SAMEA2622837, study PRJEB7988) | marine metagenome | biome: marine biome (ENVO:00000447); feature: marine epipelagic mixed layer (ENVO:xxxxxxxxx); material: "saline water (ENVO:00002010), including plankton (ENVO:xxxxxxxx)" | depth 140 m | reverse complement strand
GATGGAACTGATAATAAATCAAGGTTAGGCGCCAATGCAATTTTGGGGGTTTCATTGGCTGTTTCAAGGGCTCAAGCTATTTCGGAAAATAAAAATTTATTTGAGCATCTAAATTCAATAGATAATTATATTTTACCTGTACCAATGATGAATCTTATTAATGGTGGAGCTCATTCAAATAATTCTCTATTTATTCAAGAGTTTATGATTATGCCTATTTCTGCGGAAACTTTTAATCATGCAATTGTTATGGGTTCTGAAATATTTCACTCTTTGAGGGATTTATTGTCTAATGATGGTTATAGTACGAATGTAGGTGACGAAGGAGGTGTGGCTCCAGATCTTGAATCTACTGAAGAAGCAATTTCCTATCTTTCAAAATCTATAGAAAAAGCGGGTTATAAATTAGAAGATGACATTGTCTTTGCTCTAGATATTGCTGCATCAGAGTTATTTAAAGATGGTAAATATTATCTATCAAAGAATGAATCAAAAGATACAAAAGAATTAATTAAACTTTGGGAAGATATTGTAAAAAAATACCCAATTTTTTCTATTGAAGATCCTTTACATGAAGATGACTGGGATGGTTGGACAGATTTAACAAATTCCATCGGCGACAAAACTCAAATAGTGGGAGATGACCTGTTTGTTACTAATTCAAATAGGCTTAAAATGGGTATAGATAAAAAAGCAGCTAATTCCATACTTATTAAGGTTAATCAAATTGGAACTGTAACTGAAACTCTTGATACTATCAATTTAGCTAAAAATAATAATTATTCTTATATTATTTCGCATCGTTCCGGGGAAACGGAGGATACTTTTATTTCAGATTTATCGGTTGCAACAAATTCAGGGCAAATAAAAACTGGCTCAATGACAAGATCGGATAGAGTAGCGAAATACAACCAATTAATTAGAATAGAAGAGGCTTTAAAGGGTAAATCGCAATATGCTGGTAATTCGATTCTAAAATAAAATTAAATTTTTCTTTCTTGACCAATAACATTGTTTTGTGATTCTGTGATTCTATGATTCGTTTTCTATTAAATAATTGGAATCTTTTAGAAAAATTTAGCGTAAAAGAGTTAATTATAAATTCTTCTATAGTCCTCTTTTTTCTATTTATTAATTTTTTTGCCTTAACTAATTTATTTTATTCTTCCAGGGGCGTTATTCAATATAATAAAATGGATATTCAATTAACAAGCAATGCTTTGGAATTAGAAAATATTAGAGGTGAAAATAATATTTTAGAAGTTAAGATTAAGAATTTGGTTGAATTTAATGATTCCGATTTAGTTGATCAAATAATAAGAGAATATTTGGGATATGCTTCTGAAGAAGATTTATTAATCATTGTTAATTAAGTAATTTCTAGTAAAATTGATATAAACAAATTTTTTTGTTAGATTAAACATTATTAATAGGAAATTCAAATTGTCCTCTACCCGTCATCCTGAAAAGGTTAATAATAAAGAAAACACTTCCTTAAAAAAACCTAGTTGGTTAAGGGTAAGGGTCTCAAGTTCTAAAAAATTTCGGAAAACAAAAGAAATTTTATCCAAATCCAATATTGTTACAGTTTGCGAGGAGGCAAGTTGTCCAAATATTTCAGAATGCTGGCAGAAAAACCACGCCACTTTTATGATTATGGGCGATACATGTACTAGAGCATGTGCTTTTTGTAATGTTAAAACCGGCATACCAGATAAATTAGATCCCTTTGAGCCTTTTAGGGTTTCAAGAGCGGTTAAAGAAATGAAGTTAAATCATGTCGTAATTACTTCTGTTGATAGAGATGATCTGAGTGATGGAGGCGCAATCCATTTTAGCAAAACAATTAAAGCTATTAGGAAAAGTTCTCCCAATACGACAATTGAGATTTTGACTCCAGATTTTTTAAGAAAAGAAAATGCTGTCGATGTTATACTCGAAGAAGAACCAGATGTTTTTAATCACAACTTGGAAACTGTACCCAGTTTGTATTTATCTATTCGACCAGGAGCAAGATATTTTAATTCTTTAAAACTATTAGATAATGTAAAAAATAAAAACCCCAATATATTTACTAAATCAGGTCTAATGTTAGGCTTAGGTGAAAAGAAAAACGAGATTATGCAGGTTATGGATGATTTAAGAGCTGCGAATGTTGATTTTTTGACTTTAGGACAATATTTACAACCCTCTAAGAAGCATGCGGCCGTTGAGAAGTATTTATCGCCTGAAGAATTTGAGAATTTTAAAATTATTGCTGAATCTAAGGGTTTTCTGATGGTATCTTCAAGTCCCTTAACTCGTTCATCTCATCACGCAGAAGAAGATTTTCATATTCTACGCCAGAAAAGGTTAAAAAGTAATAGTTAGTTGATAAAGATTGAAAAAAAGAAACAATCAATTATTAACTCTGGAGATCTCTTTGAGCTAGTTTCCGATGTTAAATCTTATTCCGATTTTGTTCCATGGTGTAAGTCTTCAATTATTGAAAGAAAGGTTCATGATTATTTTTTTGCTCGGCTTGAAATGAAATTTCTAATGTTCTCGGGTTCTTTTGTTAGTAAAGTAAGTTTAGATAAATATGAAAAAAAAATTAATGTTCTTGGCGTAAAAGGTCCATTTAATTATTTAGAGGCTAACTGGATTTTTGATGAATATGATGAAGGAACCCTAGTTTCAATAATGTTAGAAATAGATTTAAAAAATAAGATCTTAGAAAAAACTATTGAAAAGAATTCAGAAAGTTTAATAATTAAAACCGTTTCATCTTTTGAGAAAAGGATTCTTAATATTTCATAGAATTGAAAAAACCATCTTTAGCGCTTCGTATACTGATGATAATCGGATAAAGTCTCTTCCTTTGTCATCGAAGTTAAATTCATTACAATTTGTTATATCATCATTTGCTGTAGCAATATAAACTTTTCCTACAGGGCTTATATCTGTTCCACCTGAAGGTCCTGCGACACCCGTTATAGATACGGAGATACTTGCTTGAGAGTTATTAACTGCTCCCAGCGCCATAGCAATTGCGGTTTCAGATGATACAGCTCCATGTTCATTTATGATATCATAATCAATTCCTAATAATTCTGATTTTGATAAATTAGAATAGGTTATAAATCCTCTATCAAACACTTCAGACGAACCAGGTATTGATGTTAGAGAGCTAGCAACCATACCTCCCGTGCAACTTTCTGCTGTTGCAATTATATGATTCTTATCTTTGCACTTTTTTATTATATCTTCAGATAAGCCATTTATTTTTTTCTCATCCATTAAATTATTCCAAATTGTTTAATTAATAATATTATGATGCATGTCATTAATCCAGCAACAATGTCATCAGCTAAAACCCCAATAGAACCTTTTATTTTTTCAACTTTATTGACAGGGTATAGCTTTGATATATCAAAGAAACGAAAAAGTAAAAACCCAATAAATATTGCTAAAGATGAAAAAGAAGTAAAGATTAGAACAATTAATTGTCCAATAAACTCATCTATAATGATTTCTTTAGGATCACTTGATTGGTGTTCTTTTATGTAAATTTCAATAGAAAACAATGCAATTAAAGTTAATATAAAAATAAATATTAAGAGAGCAACAACACCACTTATTTTCAAAATTAAAATACCTATTGGTATAGCAAGTAAAGATCCTATTGTTCCTGGTAAATATTTCGAATATCCAATATAAAAAATTGTTGAGATGATTTTAGCTAATTCATTTTTCATCTTGGCGCCATAATCGATATTATGGATTGACTAGCGATTCCATTTTTAGAATTTACAAATCCTTCATCTTCCGTAGATGATGCTTTCACATTAATTTTGTTTTCCCTAATGTTTAAAATTTTTGATAGATTAATTTTAATTCTTTCCTTTAAGGGATTAATTTTGGGATAATCACAAATGATATTAATATCAAGGTTATAGATTTCGCCATAATTTTCTTCTATAAAATTTAAAGCCTTTTTTAAAAAGATTAAAGAATTTACATTCTTAAATTTCTTATCATTAGGTTTAAAATGGTGCCCAATATCATTTTGACCAAGAGCTCCAAATATAGCATCAGTAATAGAATGCAAGATTGGGTCTCCGTCAGAATTAGCATCTAAGCTATATTTACTTTTTATTTTTAATCCACCAAGTTTCAGAAAATTACCTTTTTTAAATTTATGGAAATCATATCCTATTCCAACTTTATTGATGTAATAATAATTTATCAGTCTATCAAACATTTTTAAGTCAGAATGATCAGTAATTTTAAAATTAATCCTATTTCCCTTAATCCTTTTTAATTTAAGACCATATTCATGAGCTGCAGAAAGATCATCAGTAAAATTACCTTTCACATTTTTATAAGCATTTAAAATTTTATGTAATTTAAAAGCTTGCGGAGTTTGTGAGCCAATTATAGAATTTCTATCTACAGTTTTAAAATCTTTCTTATTTCTTAATGTATCATCAATATCTACAGCAGGAAAAACTCCGTCATATTTTTCAAGATTTTTTATACATTGATTAATTATTTTATCTTCTAAAAAAGGCCTTGCCGCGTCATGCAATAAAGCAATATCCTTCATATAATTTTTTTTGTTTTTAACAAGGCTATTTAAGGCTTTAATCGATGATTCTTGTCTATTAGACCCTCCTTTAATTATATTATTTAACTTATTGTATTTATTATATAAATAGTTATATTTTTTATAATACTTACTACTTAAAACTAAAGTTATTGAATCAATTAAAGGATTCTTATTAACCGAATGCAAAATATGTTCTAAGGGTGTAAAGCCTTTTGTTTGATAGAACTGCTTTGGTAGCTTATTATTACTGCCTAAAGCCCTTTTTCCTTCACCGGCTGCTAAAATTATAAAGTGAATCATTTAACTTTTTAATAATGAATATTGCCTATATATTAAGCATAACATATAATTGCCTAATTATTAGGCATTTTATTATGAATAAACATCTCAATATACATGAACATATTATAAATTCAATTACCTTTCCAATCATAATAATAGATGATGAAAAGATCATATCAATGGTAAATTCTTCAGCTGAGGATTTTTTTAAAGTTAGTTCAAAAATTATTCTTGGCAGATCAATTAAGGACTTCATACCTTTTTCATCTCCGGTAATTTCTTTAATTGAGAATTGTATTGAAACTAGCTCGTCATTTAAAGAATATAAAATTGATTTATCAACACCGATGACGGGCGATCATAAAGATGTCGATGTACAAATTTCTATGATTTCAGGATTACCAAATAAATATCAATTAGTTTTTCTTGAAGACTATTATGAAAAGAAACTTTTATTTCAGAATGAAAACCATAAAAATAAATTAGCAATGTCAAATATGTCTCAAATTCTTGCCCATGAAGTAAAGAATCCTCTTTCCGGAATAAGAGGGGCTGCACAACTTTTGGAAAAAAACCTAAAAGAGAAAGATCTTGAGATGACTAACTTAATTTGTAAGGAAGTTGATAGGATAAGAAGGTTAATAGACAATCTGGAAGTTTTTGATGCAACATCTCCCTTAGACTTAAAGTCTATTAATATTCATACTGTTTTAAGGCATGTTAAAGAGATAATGTTAAATTCAAATGATTTTGAGTTAGATATTATTGAGAATTATGATCCGTCAATACCAAATGTATTGGGTAATCAGGACCAGCTAATTCAGGTTTTCATAAATCTTGTTAAAAATTCTATAGAAGCTTTTAAGAAAGGTAATAATAAGGAAAATAAGATAATTCTTTCTACATCTTATGAGCATGGATATGTAGTAAAAGATAACTACAGTGATAGAAAGGTAAGGCTTCCCATTAAAATAAGCATTAAAGATAATGGACCAGGCATTTCTGAATCAATTCTACCAAATATTTTTCAACCATTTGTTTCTTCAAAGAAAAATGGAGAAGGTGGTTTGGGGTTATCTATAGTTTCTAAGATAATCAGTGATCATAATGGGTCGATTGAACTTGATAACCATATTGATGGATCTGAATTTATCATAAGATTAATAGCGGAGATAGAATAATGAGCAAAAAGACTATTTTACTTGCAGAAGATGATGATTCAATCAGGTTGGTAACAACTAGGTTTTTGGAAGATTCTGGGTATGAAGTTCGTTCAGTGGATAGCTTAAAGAAATTATGGAAATTAATTGAAAGCAGTGAGGGTGAAGTATTAATAACAGATGTAATGATGCCTGATGGTGAGTTGTTTGATATTTTACCTCAAATAATCGAGTTAAGAAGTAACCTTCCTGTTATAGTAATAAGCGCCAAAAATAATCTCCAAACTGCAATTTCTGCAACTCAACAAGGTGCCTATGAATATTTACCAAAACCTTTTGATCTTCAAGAATTGGTATCACTTGTAAGCAAAGCCATAGACCACAAAAAAAATAAAAAAGAAAAACCTAAAACTCATCAAACAGGCGACAAGCAATTAATTGTAGGAAGATCAATGATTATGCAGGATCTTTACAAATCTATTGCCAGGTTATCACAGAATGATTTAACCGTTATGATTTATGGTGAAAGTGGAACTGGTAAAGAATTAGTTGCTAAAGCCTTGCATCAATTTGGACCAAGGTCTGGCGAACCATTTATTGCTTTAAATATGGCCGCTATACCTAGCGAATTAATTGAGAGTGAGTTATTTGGTCATGAAAAGGGCTCTTTTACGGGTGCACATCAAAAAAGTGATGGAAAATTCAAGCTAGCAGAAAAGGGAACATTATTTTTGGATGAGATCGGTGATATGCCTATCGAAGCTCAGACTCGGCTTTTGAGAGTTTTGCAGGAAGGAGAATTTACATCTGTTGGCGGAAAAGAAAAGATAAGAACTGACACAAGAATAATTGCAGCGACTCATAAAAATCTCCCCTCGTTAATTGAAGAAGGAGTATTTAGAGAGGATCTTTATTATAGATTGAATGTTGTTCCTATTACCATCCCTCCTTTAAGAGATAGAAAAGAAGATATTTCTGAACTAATTAACCATTTTTTTGATAAAGCTAGGAGATTAAAGCTTAATCCAAAAAAAATTAATCCTGAAGGTTATAGAATTATTGAAAATTATAATTGGCCTGGAAATGTAAGGGAACTCGAAAACTTTATTATGAAATTATGTGCGCTTTATACAGAAGACATTATCGAAAATAATGCCTTAAAAGATGAAATTAAAACTTTAAAGCAAATGGATAAGAAAATTACTGAAATTGATAATAGTTTTTCATCAATTGCTTCTCGTTATTTTTCTAAAAATTTAAATAAGATTTTTGAAGAACATTCAGGAGATATATATAATTATTATATTAGCGAAGTCGAAAAAGTATTATTATTTGAAATCTTAAAAAATAAAAAAGGAAATCAATTAAAGGCTTCAGAAATTCTGGGTCTTAATAGAAATACATTGAGAAAAAAAATTACTGAACTTAATATTGATCTAAACTTAGATAAAAATAAAAGGAGTTAACATGAGCGGACCTTTATCAGACATAAAAGTTTTGGAATTTGCAGGAATAGGGCCCGGACCATTTTGCGGTATGTTATTAGCTGATATGGGCGCTGAAGTTCTTAGGGTAGATAGATCCCCGAAAGGAGGTTCTAAGCATATAATTGAAGGAAGGGGAAAGAAATCTGTGGTTTTAAATTTAAAAGATCCTAACCATTTAGAAATATGTTTAGATCTTGTTTCTCAAGCAGATATTTTACAGGAAGGAATGAGGCCAGGTAAAATGGAGGATCTAGGGCTTGGCCCCGATGAATGTTTTAAGGTTAATAAAAGAATAGTTTATGGGAGAATGACTGGTTGGGGACAATATGGAAGTCTATCTCAAGCAGCTGGTCATGATATTAATTATATATCTTTAACAGGTGCTCTGGATTCTATAGGAAGGAAAGGTGATAAACCTGTTCCCCCTCTAAATCTTGTTGGAGATTTTGGAGGCGGGGCTCTTTATCTTGCCATGGGAATGTTAGCAGCTCTTCATGAGGCAAAAATTTCAGGGAAAGGCCAAGTAGTTGACTGCGCAATGACAGATGGCTCAGCATCTTTGATGTCAATGTTTTATGGTTTTTCTAGCTCCGGTATTTGGAATGAATCAAGAGGATCAAATCTATTGGACACAGGGGCACATTTTTATGATGTATATGAAACAAAAGATAAAAAATTTATATCTATTGGTTCGATAGAGCCACAATTTTATGCTTTATTGCTTGAAAAAGCAGAAATACAAGATCCTGATTTTGATGACCAAATGGAAAGGGATATATGGCCAACTTTAAAGTCAAAGATCGAAGAAATTTTTAAAATGAAAAATAGAGACGAATGGTGTGAAATAATGGAAGGTACTGATGTTTGTTTTAGCCCGGTGTTATCAATTTCAGAAGCTCCTCATCATCAACATAATATTGATAGGAAAACTTTTGTAGAATTTGATGGGGTAATGCAGCCTAATGCAGCGCCTAGATTTTCTAGGACAGAATCAAAAATTAATGGTCCATCTGCATTAAATGGACAACATAATGAGACTGCCTTATTAGAATGGGGGATTTCTAAAGATAGAATTAAGGATTTGTTTTAATCACCCTTTCTTGGGAATAATAGAGATCTAATCCAGCCTAATAGATTGTTTTCTTTAAGGTCTTCTTTTAATAAGTAATCCATCAATTGATTATAATTATTAGATTCAAATAATTTTTCTCTAGTCCGCAGTATTTTGTTCTTATCAAGTGATTTAACTTCTCGAGCTGGATTACCAGCATAAATTTTATCGTTAGGGACATCTGATGTTACTATTGAACCAAGACCAACAATAGAGTTAATACCTATTCTTACCCCTTTTGAAATTTTAACACCTTCTCCTATCCAAGCATTGTCACAAATAACTATTTTTTTACTAGGCCCAGGAGAATCAATTCTGTCGTAAGGATCATGCCAATCTGAATCACTTATATAAACATTACTTGCAAGCATGACATTAGAGCAAATTTCTATTTCCTCTGCCGCTAGAATCCTTGCTCCTGGGGAAATAAGAACATTATCCCCAATTTTAATTTTTGCATTAGAATTATTTCTATTCCAAGAACAGATTTGTGTAATTACATTCTTAGAAGTTCTTATATGAACATTATCCCCAACTGAAATATTTCCACCATAGATATCTAAATTCCATGGTTTGTTAATATCAAGATTTATGCCGACATTTTCGAATTGTGGTTTGACATAATAGTTGACCCATAATTTATAGAAATTTTCGATAATTTTTCTAATATAATAAGGTCTTCTGTCTCTAATCAAAGTACAACCTTTCTCTAATGCATCTTACTAGATTGTATCTCGTAACATCCATTTTTAAAGGTTCCAAATATTTCATCGACTTGAGGATGTCTAACTGGTTCACCGGTTTCGTCATTAAGTAGATTTTGTTCTGATACATACGCAACATATTCAGTGACCTCATTTTCCGCTAAGAGATGATAAAAGGGTTGATCTTTTTTTGGTCTAATATCTTCAGGTATTGAAAGCCACCATTCTTCAGTATTGTTAAATGTTGGATCGACATCAAATATTACACCCCTAAAAGATAAGAATCTATGTTTAACTATTTCACCTATTTTAAATTTAGCGTCTCTTTCCATTATATTCTCCGATTAGGAAAGTTGTTGATTACTTCCTATGTTGTGTTTCATATTAATATTTTTATTTTAAATAAACAGCAAAATCTTTTGCTAATTTGGGATCTTTCTTTTTAATTTTCATGGCTAAATTAATTATAACATTTGCCTGCTTAACTGTTGCATCATCCTGCATCTTGCCGTCAACCTTTACTGCCCCTGTTCCATCACCCATCGCTTTTATAATTTTAGATGCTTTTTGAATTTCCTCTACGCTTGGACAAAAAACTTTTTTAGCAATCTCGACTTGAGAAGGGTGCAAAGACCAAGCCCCCGAACAACCCAAGATAAATGCATTTCTAAATTGTGATTCACAGCCCTCAGGATCATCAAAATCTCCATAAGGGCCAAAAAAAGATTTAATATTATTAGCTGAACATGCATCTATAATTTTTGATAAAGAATAATGCCACAAATCTTGTTGTAAGAATTCTCTATCTGATTTCTTTTCTTGTTTATCACCTAAAACTCCATAGTCAGGATGACTGCCTCCAACTCTAACGGTTTTCATTCCTCTTGATGCAGCAAGATCCGCAGGCCCAAGACTAAATCCATGTAACCTTGGGCTACATGCCGCCAAATCTTCAACATTCATAATTCCTGCAGCTGTTTCCAAGATGACATGAATCTTTATCTGTTTCTTTAATTTATATTTCGCTTCATTTAGCGCAATTATCCTGTCAGCAAACAATATTTCTTCTGGTGTATTAATCATTGGAAGCATTATTACATCAAGTTTATTAGCCAGATTTTCAATTATATATGATACATCATCCAGAAACCATTTACTGTTTATTGCATTCACTCTGGTCCATAAACCAGTATTTTTTAGATCTAATTTTTTTGAAACTTTTACGAATGATTTTCTAGCTTTTATTTTATCTTTTGGAGAAATTCCATCTTCTAAATTACCTAAAATAATATCAGAAGCTTTACACAAGGACGGTAATTTATCAGTTACTTTTTTTAAATGTGGTGGAAAAAAATGAATAACTCTTTCCAAATTATCATTTGGTTCATTTGACGGTTCTGGAGCTCCGTCTGCAAGAGGTTTATAAAAATTTCTACCTAAATTCATTTTTTTCTCATTGATTATTTCTTAGACATACAGCATGTTTTCAAAAGGAGCAAATATCTTCTTTTTTCTTACGGGGAATTAACGTAATAAAGTACCAATTAGTAGGAAAAAATTATGAAAGATCTCAGTATTGTTCCGCCCATAGGGAAATTATTAAATCGAGAACATATAGAAATTGGAAAAGGTTTAGTTAAGCATAGCTATTTTATTGATAAAAAATTTGTAAATAGAAATAATCAAATTACAGGCGGTATTTTAGCTACAACTTTAGATATGCTCTGTGGTCATGCATTACATACAATGCATAAAAAAAAACATGCAACCATAGAATTAAAGACGTTTTTTTTATCTCCTGCTTTGCCTGGAAAATTTATTGGTGAAGGAAATGTTATTAAGGTTGGAAGATCTGTTGGATTTGCTGAATCAGTTCTAAGGGATGATAAAGAACAGGAAATAGCTAGAGCTTCAGCTACATTTAGGATATTCAATCAATAATTCCCATTTTTCTTTTAAGCTCATTTCTTAAAGTTAGTTTATATATTTTTCCCGAAGCTGTTCTAGGTAACTTATCAGGGTGTAAATCAAAATGTTCTGGAATTTTGAAAGAAGCTAGATATTTTTTTAAATATTCTTTAAATTTGTCTTCGTTAAAATTAGCATTTTCCTTTAAAGATATTGAGCTACATAATTTTTCACCTAATCTTTCGTCAGGTATACCGTATACGCTGGCCTCTAAAATATCAGGGTGTTTATTTAATACATCTTCAACTTCTAAGCATGAGATATTTTCTCCTCCCCTTATGACAATGTCTTTTGCTCTATCAACTATAAATAAGAAATTATCCTCATCTAAATAGCCTAAATCTCCTGATTTAAACCAATCCTCATCAAATGCTTCATTTGTATCATCTGAATTTTTCCAATAGCAGGTAAAATTAGTAATTGATTTGATCCATATTTCTCCAACAGCATTTGCTTTGCATTCATTGTTATTTTCATCAACAATTTTTATATTTGTTAAGGGTGGGGTTGGTTTTCCGGTAGATCCAGGTCTTTTTAAATAATCGTCTCCTGAAATTACTGCCCCTGCAGCATTTGTTTCTGTTAAGCCATAACCAAGCCCGGGTGATGCATCAGGAAATTCAGCCTTTAATTCTTCCACATGTGAAGATGGTCTTGCAGCACCACCACCTGATAATTCTTTCAAAGATGATAAATCATAGTTTTTTTTATTTTTATCTCGCATTACTTCTAGAGTCATTGTTGGCACACCATTTAATGTGGTTATTTTTTCTTTTTCAATTAAAGACAAAGCTTCTTCAGAACTCCATTTATACATAATGACCATCTTTCTTCCTGACAAAAATGACAACATAAATTGTGCATGACTACCAGTTACATGAAATAAAGGAACAGTTAAAAGGCAGGATTGTTGTAAGTTAGCGTCTGGGGTTATTTCCTCTCTTATATTTCTTGCCGTTGCGACCACCATCCATTGTAATAGGGCAGAAATAACAGCCCTGTTTGAAGAACAAACTCCTTTTGGGTGGCCTGTAGAGCCAGAAGTATAAAATATTGTTGCATCATCATCTGGAGAAATTTTTTTTATGGGCATTTCGTTACCAAGATATTTTTTTATTATATTTTTCCAGTTGCTATCATCTGACTTATTTGGTCTTATAATTATGGTTTTTAAGTCTAGTTTTTTTGAAAATGGCTCAATCCTTTCTAATCTTTCGTCGTCTACAATGACTAATTTAGCATCACAATTCTTTAATCCGTATTCTAATTCATTTGTTGTCCACCAGCTATTTATAGGTACTGCAATTGCTCCTATAGATGTAATGGCAATAAAGCTAAATATCCATTCAGGGTAATTTCTTGATGCTATGGCTACTCTGTCCCCTTTTTTAATATTGAACTCATTTATTAGGGCATTAGCAAAGGCCGCAGATACTTTATATCCATCTCCGAATGTCCATCTTTCTTTTTCAAAAACGATCATATCTTTATCAACATGATCTTCGTAGAGATTAAAATATTCATAAAGAGTCTTAGGGCCCCAATCAAAAACTTTATATTCGTAACCATTCAACCGAATAAGAGTCGTAGGAAAATCTCCATTTTCTTTACATAAATCATCTACTATATTTTCAATTTCTTTTTTCATTTTTGATTTTTGGCGGAGGGGGAGGGATTCGAACCCCCGAGACGGTTGCCCGCCTGCTGGTTTTCAAGACCAGTGCCTTCAACCACTCGGCCACCCCTCCGCAGGAATTAATACTTAATGTTTATATTTTTTTTAAAAAGTCCAATAAAATTTTATTTACCTCTTTAGGTTTTTCTTGTTGCGTCCAATGACCACACTCTTTAATTATCTCTAGTACTCTTAAATCTGAATAGTTTTTATTTAGGTGTTCAGAAAATAATTCATTGTCGGGTTTATCACTATTTAGATTTCGCAACCCTTCTAAAATCATAAAATTGACTGGATCTAGTTCTCCAGTAATAAAACATGCAGGTTTTTCAATTTTTTTATCAGATAAAAATCTTAACTCTTCCCAGTCAATATCTATACACCTGTATCTATTAAGAGGTCCTCTCATTCCGCTATTTTTAAATTGATTAACATAATAAGTAAGATCTTCCTGATTTAACCATTTCGGTAATTGATTATGTTCAAGCATTCCATCTAAAAAACCTTCATTTTTTTTCTTATTTAGAGTTGATTGGAATTTTATCATTTGGGATAATCCATAAAAATCCGAATTTGAGAAAAGAGTTCTTAGAGAAAATTCTAAATCCTTTTCTAATTCTTTTTCTGCCCTTCCTTCTTCTTGAAAGTATAATATGTAGAAGAAATTATCTTTATAAATTTCTTTAAGTAAGTCAGTAGGCTTAACATCATTACCTAAGAAAGAATGAGGAACAGATAAACCTGTAACAGAAAGTATTCTGTCAGGATGTAATAGACTTGTATACCATGATATTGGTGCGCCCCAGTCATGACCAATTATATGTGCCTTTTCTTCTTCTATAAAATCTAGGATTCCAATAATATCACTAGTTAGTTTCTTCATACTGTAATCCGAAACTTTAATAGGTCTATCGGAATTACCATAACCTCTCACATCAGGGACAATAATTTTATAACCAGCCTCAACTAATGGATTTATTTGGTGTCTCCAGCTATACCAACTCTCTGGCCATCCATGAACTAAAATAATTGGTTCACCATCTCCTTCAACTATTGTACTGATATTTATATCATTTGTAGGAATATTTTTTTGATTAAATTTCATATGTTTTTTATTTATCTAAATAATTAAATTAACGAATCCTGATACAAATTGTTTTAATATGCCTTTTATAAAAATAACAATATTAACATTAGTTTTATCTTTAATTGGTTGTACGTCAAACAATACTATTCCAAGTTACAAAAATAATAAAAACCCTTTTTTCGGAGGCTCTTATAAGATTGGAGACCCTTATCTTGTTGATGGTAAAGTCTATTATCCATCGGAGAATACTGATTATGATGAGGTGGGGGTAGCATCATGGTATGGAAAGAAATTTCATAAAAGATTAACCGCTAATGGAGAAACTTTTGATATGTTTAAAATTAGTGCTGCTCACAAAACTCTACCCTTACCATCTATTGTGAAAGTAATAAATTTAGAAAACAATAAATCAATAATATTAAGGATTAATGATCGAGGACCTTTTGCAAAAGATAGAATTATTGATTTATCTATGCGAGCAGCAGAAAGATTAGGATTTAAAGAGCAGGGCACTTCTAAGGTTAGGGTTCAATATTACTCGAGTGCAAAAGTTTATGATTCGTTGGGAAGAGTAATTCCAAAAAATAAGTATTTATATAATTCTGAGATAAATACTTATAAGAAGAAGAATTCAAAAAATACTTACAATCTAATTATTGGAAGTTTTAAAGATAAGGAAAATGTTGAAAGGATTAAAAAAATGCTTAAAGGCTTTACAAAATTAAAGATAGAAAAGAAAGAAAAAGATGGCGTTAGTTTATTTAAGGTTTTTATTGGCCCGTATTATAGGAAAGAATATCTAATAAGATTGCAAGAAACAGTTAATATTATTGGGATAACTGGAACTAAAATAGTTTTAAACAAAGAGAAATAAAATAGTTATGTTTAAAAAATTTATCTTCATATTATTTCTATTCTTCTTTGTTTTTCAATCTGAGGATTTATATCCTTTTAGTACTAAAGCAAAAAGTGCCTTATTAATTGATTTTGATAGCAATCAAATATTATTTTCTAAAGATAAGAATGCGAAAATATTTCCAGCTTCAATGTCAAAATTAATGACATTATACATTCTTTTTGATGCCCTTGATAAAGGTATTGTCTCTTTTGAGGATAAGTTTCCAGTATCAATGAATGCTTACCAGAGAGAAGGGTCAACAATATATGCTGAATTGGGTACTGAAATTTCTGTCGAAAATCTTATTAGGGGAATTGTCGTTTCATCAGGAAATGATGCATGTGTTATTGTTGCGGAATCTCTCTCTGGTTCCGAAGAAATTTTTGCTGAACAAATGAATTTATACGCTAAGGAAATGGGATTATTAGGAACTAACTATGCAAATTCGTCAGGACTTCATGATGATGAGCACTATTCAACAGTCCAAGATTTATCAATTCTTGCAAAAAAACTTATTATTGATTTTCCTGATTATTATAATTTTTTTTCCGATAAGTCTTTCACTTGGAACAATATCACGCAATACAATAGGAATAATATTTTGAGATCTGACATTGGTGTAGATGGTTTAAAAACTGGTTATACTAGTTCTTCAGGTTTTGGTATCATTGTTTCATCAAACAAAGATGATAAAAGATTGATAGGCGTAGTAACTGGACTTGATAGCGTTGAAGAGAGAACATCTGAAATCACTAGATTAATAAATTATGGTTATCGAGGATTTAAAAGATACTTAATTTTTTCTGATAATCAGATTATTGATTATGCAAAGGTATGGAATGGACGAAAAGATATTTTACCTATGGTAATTTATGATGATCTAGAGCTACTTCTAGATATACCTGGAAGAAGAGGTCTGAGAATAGAATATAGTTTCAAAGAACCAATTATAGCTCCAGTCAATAAAGGAGATGTCATTGGAGAGGCATTAATTATTATTCCAAATAGAGAAAATGTTTTGTTACCTTTATATGCTGGAGAAGATGTCTCAAAAGTTAATTTTTTTACTGGCTTTATTCAATCTTTAGATTACTTTTTGTATAGAGATGGATAATTTATTTATTACATTTGAAGGTGGAGACGGTTCAGGAAAATCTACTCAAGTTGATAGATTATACAATTATTTAATTGATTTAGAAATTGATACTGTAAAAACAAGAGAACCGGGAGGCACACCATCGGCAGAAATACTTAGAGATCTTTTAACTAAGGGCGATACAAAAAAATGGACTCCTATTTCTGAAGCATTACTGATGTGGGCTTCAAGATATGAGCACTTAACAAATTTTATTAATCCCGCACTAAATTCAGGAAAGACCGTAATTTGTGATAGATTTTATGATTCGACCTATGCGTATCAAGGGATTGCCCATGGTTTAGGTTTAAATAATATGATTGAGTTAAAAAAATTGATAATAGGAGATATAGAGCCCAATATAACCTTTATATTAGATATTAATCCCGAAATTGGTTTAAAACGCACTTCAAATAGAGGGGATAATGAAAATAGATTTGAAAATTATGATTTAGATTTTCATGTTAAAATTAGAAAAGCATTTTTAAAAATAGCTAATAGAGATAAGAAACGCTGTAAAGTGATAAATGCAGAATTATCTGAAAAAGAAATAAGTGACATTATTAAAAATGAAATAGATAAAATAATTAATATTAATAATTAGGTTTAGAATGGCGCTTAAATCTCCAAAAAAAAGATATAAATTTAATGGAAATCAAAATATCGAGGATTATATATTAAATTCCTTATCTAATAATCACCTTCATCATGCTTATTTGCTAAGCGGAATTAAAGGAATTGGTAAAGCAACATTTGCTTATAGAGTTTCACGATATTTATTATCTGGGTCAAAAGAAGATAACCTTTATATTGGCAAATCTGAAAAGACATCAAATTTAATAGAAAAAAATACTCATCCAGATTTTATGGTTCTTGAGTTAGATGATGAAGAAAAAAAAATAACTATAGACATTGACCGGGTTAGAGGTTGCATAGATTTTTTTAATCATACTCCCGCTATAAGTAACTATAAAGTCTGCATAATTGATTCAATAGAAGATATGAATACCAACTCTTCAAATGCCATACTGAAAATACTTGAGGAACCACCTGTGAATTCTGTTTTCTTTATAATTTCTCATAATCCCGAGTCTTTAATGCCTACTATTAAATCGCGGTGCATTGATCTTCAATTTAAGCGATTTAATGAACAGGAATTGGAAAGTTATTTATTTGAAGAAGGTTTTGATGATGAAACTGTAAACCTTAAAAGGGTTATATCTTTGTCAAATGGCAGTCTAGGAAAATGCATTCAATTACTTGAAGATGAAGTTAGGGATCTTAATGCAAAAGTTGAAAACCTGTTCTTTAATCATAGTGATTTGGATATTTATGATTTAATAAATTCTTTAAATATTAATAAAAACTTATCATTATTTTACGAATTAGTTGTCTCCTATCTTGAGGAAAGGATTAAAAATTTATCTAATAATAATTATAAACATAGGAAAGACATCATAAGGCTGTTTGAAATAAGAGATGATATACATAAAATAATATATGATGGGCAATATTATAATAATTTAAAAAATCATATCATATTGGATTTATTATTTTTAATTAGAAGCTCAAATGAAATTTATGAGAATATTAAATGAGTAAAAACTTTTATATAAGCACGGCTATATTTTATACTAATGGCTCACCCCATATTGGACATGCTTATGAAATGGTTGCAGCAGATGTAATTGCAAGATTTAAAAGACTGGATGGGTTTAATGTTTTTTTTCTAACAGGAACAGATGAGCATGGTCTAAAAGTTCAGAAAAAGGCAGACGAATTAAATATAAAGCCCTTAGAATTTGTGAATAAGATTTCAAAAGAATTTCTAAATTTAAGTAGTTTATTAAATTGTAGTAATGATGATTTTATAAGAACAACTGAAGAGAGGCATAAAATTAATGTAAATGCATTGTGGAAAGTTCTTGATAAAAATGGTGATATTTATTTAGACGAATACTCAGGATGGTATTCAATCAGAGATGAAGCTTTCTATACTGAAGATGAATTATTAAAAGATGAGAATGGCGATTATATTTCGCCCGAGGGTAACTCAGTTGAATGGATAAATGAGGAAAGTTATTTTTTTAGGCTTTCTAAGTATGAAAAAGATTTACTAGATTTATATAAAAAAAATAAAGATTTCATTAAACCAGAATCTAGAATGAATGAAATTAAGAACTTTGTATCCTCTGGTTTAAAAGATATATCAATATCAAGAAAAAATATTAAATGGGGCATACCTGTATCAAATAATGTAAGTCATATTATATATGTTTGGTTTGATGCTTTAATTAATTACTTATCGGCTCTTGGTTGGGCTCAAAATGATAATTCTTTCAAGTCTTTCTGGCCTGCAAATATTCATCTCGTTGGTAAAGACATAACACGCTTTCATGCAGTTTATTGGCCTGCCTTTTTACTGTCTGCAGGAATCAAAATTCCTGAGACAATTTTTTCTCATGGTTTCTTTTTAAACAAAGGTGAAAAAATTTCTAAGAGTCTAGGTAATACTATAGATCCAATAGAGTTATGTGATTTTTATGGCGTAGATCAATTAAGATATTATATGCTATCTACTACTCCATTTGGTAATGATGGCATTTATGACCATGAATTGATTACAAAACATGTAAATGCACATCTTTCTAATGATTTAGGAAATTTATCTCAGAGATGCTTAACAATGATTAAGGATAAATGTGGATCAAAAATTCCTGATAAAGGAAAACTTGAAGAAAGAGATTTAATTATCTTAGGCTCTATTAAAGGTCTTTATAAGGAATCTAAAGAATATATGGAAGATTATCAAATACATAACTATTTAGATTTAGTGTTTAAGTCTATTTCTTTAACTAATAAATATTTCTCTGATGAAAAACCATGGGAATTAGCCAAAAATGATGTCGATAGAATGAATACAGTTTTATGGGTTACATGTGAAATGTTAAGAAATTTTGGCATCATTCTTCAGCCGGTTTTAGTTGATGGATCAAAAAAGTTATTAGGTCTATTAAATATTAAAACCCAAGAAAGGCAATTTAGCAATTTAGGGGATGACTTCGCCATTAAAATTGGCACAAAAATACCTGATCCAGAAGTAATTTTTCCAAAACTGAATCTTTAGTTTGTCTATAGTGACATTTATTATTTTTTGTTGTAAAGAAGCAACATATTAAAGGGGTTTAAATTTGGATAAATTTTTAGTAATTGACTTAGAAATGGATTTAAGGTCTGCTCGTTCAGATTTTGAAAGAAAATATCTGATTGCGCAAATCAATAATTTTAAAGGAAATATTAGTAAAACAGCAAAATTTATTGGTATGGATCGTTCAGCATTACATAGAAAGTTAAATGATCTTGATATTAAACCCAAAAAAAAATTACAGAAAATAACTAACTTTAAATAACCCATTAACTGGAAAAGATATGAAAATAATAATTTGTGGCGCAGGTTCAAGTGGTAGAGCTATTGCTGAAAAATTATCAGAAATTGGTAATGAGGTTACAGTAATAGATTCTTCTAAAAGATTAATTGAAAATTTAGGTAGTAAGCTTGATGTTAGAGGAATAGTAGGCCATGGAGCTCACCCAGACATTCTAGGCGAAGCAGGAGCAGGTGATGCAGAAATGTTAATTGCAGTTACTCCATCAGACGAAATAAATATGATGGCTTGTCAAGTTGCTCATTCATTATTTGAAGTTCCAAAAAGAATTGCAAGAGTTAGAGATAAATCTTACTTAAATCCATCATACCAAGATCTTTTCACAAATACGAATTTACCTGTTAACATTATTATCTCACCAGAAAAAGAAGTTGCTGAATCTGTCTTTAGAAGGTTTGAATTACCAGGAACATTTGAGAATGTTCCATTTGGGGATAATCAATTAAGATTTTTAGGAATTAAAGTTGATAAAGATTGTCCTATAAAAAATACCGAAATTAGTTCACTTACAGAACTTTTTCCTGATTTAAATACTGTAATTGTAGGTCTTAAAAGAGATGGGCATATCTTGACTCCTAAATTAAAAGATAATTTAGTTGAAGACGATTTAGCATATCTTATTTGTCCAAGCGATATGGCGGAAAGAGCATTATCGATATTTGGAAAAAAACCCGAACAAGCAAGAAGAATTATTCTTGTTGGAGGGGGCTCTATAGGAAAAGAAGTTGCTAAATTAATTGAATCTAAAATAGATAATATTTCTTTAAAAATTATTGAGCTAAGGGACGAAGTGGCAGAAAACTTGTCAGATAAATTTGAAAAGTGTGTTGTTATTCTTGGCTCCGGAATGGATAAAGATATACTAAATGAAGCTGAAATATCTAACGCAGATATCCTAATTAGTTTAACAAACAGTGATGAAACAAATTTCATATCTGCAGCTTTTGCTAAAAGTGATGGCTGCAGTAGAGTTATTGCATTATTAAATAATAAAGATTTCCAGGGTTTAATTAGATCAGTTGATATAGGTGATTTTTTAGATCCTAAAGCTATTACCGTTTCATCAATCTTAAGGCATGTAAGAAGAGGGCATATTAGGAATATTTATACTCTAACAGATGGTTCGGCTGAAGTTATTGAAGGAGAGGTATCATCCTCATCTGATTTGGTAGGCCCTACTATTGAGGAGCTTCATCTTGCAAGCGGGTTAAGAATTGGAGGAATATTAAGAGATGAAAAAATTATTATGCCAAGGGGTGATACAAAAATAAAAGAAGGTGATTATGTTACAATCTTTTCTACACCAGAAAAGATTCATGAGGTTGAGCAGTTATTTAGAGTAAGTGCTAGTTACTACTAATATATTTAAATTATAAATACTTTAGATTTATATTATTAATTTAAAAAATTTATTTTTGAAATATATAAGGTAAGAATGCTAGATAATTCTTTAGAAAATATATCAAAACTCAATGAATCTGATTTTATAGATAGCTTAATAAATGAAGCCAGATTGGTAACCATTTTTTTAGTAAGCGGAATAAAGTTAGAAGGAATAATAACTTCTTTTGATCTTTCTACTATAACTTTAAGAGGCTCGAATAATAATATACAACTTGTTTATAAACATGCCATTTCTACTATACTTCCTGTTTAATTTTATCCTTTGATTCTGTCCAAATTTCTTCAAGTCTAGAGAGATCAGTTTCTTTAAATTCTTTATTCTCTTTTTCCAATTTATTTTCGATATATACTATTCGATCGTAGAACTTTTTATTTGTTATTCTTAATGAAGATTCAGGATCGATATTTAATTTTCTGGAAAGATTAATAATAGAGAATAGTAAATCTCCCATTTCTTCTTCTATGTTTTTATTATTGCCTTCATTAATTGCTTGATTTAATTCTTCAATTTCTTCATTAATTTTATCAAAAATATCTTCTATTTTATTCCAATCAAATCCGTTCTGAGCAGCTCTTTTCTGTAATTTAACTGCTCTTGTATTTGCTGGAAAAGTAATTGGAATATCTGCCAGTATTCCTGTTTTTCCATCTATTGTTCTTTCTTTTTCTTTAATTTTTTCCCATGAAATTGGAACTTCTTCTTTTTTTAGTTTTTTATTTTTCTTAAAAATATGAGGATGTCTTCTAATCATTTTTTTACAAAGATCGTTTATTACATCAAAGATATCAAAATTTTTTTCTTCATTATTTATTTGTGCATGAAATATAACTTGAAACAATAAATCACCTAATTCATCTCGTAATGCATTAACATCATTTTTCTCAATAGAATCAACTACTTCGTAAGCCTCTTCAATGCAATACTTTCTTATTGTGTATGAATTTTGTGATTTATCCCACTCACAGCCAGTTTTAGGATCACGCAATTGAATCATTATTCCCAACAGATCATTAAAAATTGCTAGATTTTCTTCATTTTCTTTATTCATAAATACCTCTTTTTAGAAGCTAAATATAACATAATTTATTAAATATCTTTGTCATATTGTTCATCTGTCATAAAATTGACACAAAAGCAATTAAAGTGGTATCATGTTATTGAATATAAATAATTTTAATGGGGGTCTTATGCAAACTATACATAAATTTGCGAAATCAATTTATCTAATTGTTTTCTTAGTAATATTTTCTTTAAGTTTTGATGTATATGCTCAGTCAGAGAGTGCTGATGAAGTTGAAGAAATTATTGTTACTGGTTCTAGAATAAAAACTACTGCTACAGATAGTTTTTCTCCAGTTTCAATCGTTGATCAAGAAGATATACTTTTATCTGGTAAAATTTCTATTGGTGAAGTCTTGCTAGAACTTCCTGGACAAGGATCTGGTTTGAATAGAACATATAATAATGGTGGTGATGGATCTGTTCGAATAGATTTTAGAAATCTAGGTTCTGGCAGAACACTTGTTCTTGTTGATGGAAGAAGATGGGTCAATAGTGGTGAAGGTGCCAATGGTTCAGTGGATATTAATAGTATACCATCAGCTTCAGTTGAAAGAGTTGAAGTACTTAAAGATGGAGCTTCTGCGATTTATGGTTCTGATGCTATTGGTGCTGTTGTAAATATAATCACAAAAGATTCTTATGATGGTGTAGATGTTTCCTTCCAAAGAGGTGAATATTTTGATGGTGGAGGCGTTGCTGACAACTTCTCAATAAGCATGGGCTCAACATTTGATGGTGGATCTTTTATGATGGGCGCATCTTATGTAGATATAAAGGAATTGGGCAATTGGGAAAGAGAAGAAACAGCAGCTAGACCAAGTTTTGGTGGTTCTTCTGGAACACCTCAAGGAAGACTAGCTTACGGCGGAGTAGTTCCTGGATGTAGTAATTTTACCCCCTCTGAAGGAACTGCAGGTTCAGCTCCTAGCGATTTTAGATGTTGGACAAGTCCAGATGATAGATTTAATTATAATCCCTATAACTATGTTGAAACACCAAGTGAAAGAAAAAACTTCTTTGCAAAAGGAAGATTTGAAATTGCTGAAGATACTGAGGTAACTCTTTTTGGAACTTATCAAAACAGGGTATCTGACCAATTACTAGCTCCAATGCCGTTATTTTATGGTTTTGGTGATTTTGGAGGCAGTGAGGGGATATCAAGAAACAACCCTTTCAACCCATTTGGACTTGAATTTTGTGATCTTTATGGAACTTCTGTAGAAGGAAAAGCTTGTAATGATGCCAATTACCCAGATGGTTATGCCATAGGTTGGTTAGGGCGTAGACTTCTTGAAGCTGGTAATCGTGACTTTATTCAAGACATAGAGACTTATAGGATTCACATTGGTCTTGAAACAAAGTTAGCTGGATTTGATATTTCTACATATTTCAGCTGGGCGCAAAATAAAAGTGTAACAACCACAAAAGGACTTTTAAATACTGGTAATATCAAAAAAGCTCTTAGTGGTGATGATTGTACTGGTAGTTGTGTGCCTTTGAATATATTTGGTGGTCAGGGATCTGATAGTAAATATATTGGGGATGGCTTATGGACAGGAACAGGTTCAATTACCCCTGAAATGGTTGAATATATTACTTTCTTAGCCCATGACACTGGTGA
>CEUS01029393.1_pt1 | contig 23669 bp, 21 predicted proteins | sample 427031 | NCBI WGS metagenome assembly CEUS01 (sample SAMEA2622837, study PRJEB7988) | marine metagenome | biome: marine biome (ENVO:00000447); feature: marine epipelagic mixed layer (ENVO:xxxxxxxxx); material: "saline water (ENVO:00002010), including plankton (ENVO:xxxxxxxx)" | depth 140 m | reverse complement strand
CAATTACATTCTCTAACAATTATCTTATTGATTTACAAAGTAAATATCTAAAAAAAAGGATTAATTTAAGGACAAGCCATTTCCAAGACTGGTTTCCATCAGGTAAAATAAAAATAAATAAAGATACTATTAAAAATAACGAAAAAAAATTAAAAAAGTTAATTTTAGATACAATTAAATATTTAAATAATTATGGTTTAAACTTAAATAAAAACGAAAAAAAATATATTTCAGATTTATTTGTTCAATGGTTCTCTCTTACTGATTTTTTTATAAAAGAGTTAGAAAAAAGTAAAAAATTTTTGCCAAAAAAGATGTGGATTGGAACATCGGGAGTTTTTTATCATAGAATATTTTCATATTTAGTTAGAAAATCTGGAGGAATAATTTACGGATTTGATCATGGAATGAGTACAGGCTGCGTAAAACAAAATGCTAAAAATATATTAGAATTAGCTCATATAGATTTTTTTTATACATTTTCAAAATATATGAAATTAGCTATAAAAAGAAATTTTATAAAAAATTTTGTTAATAAAGACTTTAAGAAAAATAATATATTAAGTGTAAATACTAAACACGTAAAATTTTACAAAAAAAAAAATACTTTAATAAAAAAAGATAATGTACTTTATGTTCCACGAGTATTTACCGATCACAACATTTTTGTAGGCGATACATATCTTTATCCTGATATTATGTATTATGATTGGCAAATAAAATTGTTTAATTCATTAAATTCATTAAATTATAAAATTAATATAAAACCTCATCCAGTTTCTCGCCCTAAATTTCCAAAAACTTTGTTAAATTTCCATAAGTTTAAATTATTTAAAGACCCTTTTATGGAAGTAATAAAGAAATTTGACTTATTAATTTTTGACTGTATTCAAAATACAGCTTTTCTTGAAGCAATGAGAACCGACACACCAATGGTTTTTTTAAATATAAAGGAATATGAAATAGTAAAAGATGTAAAGGATTCCATAAAAAAAAGATGCGGTTATGTTGATTGTAAAATAAAAAATAACCGAGTAAATATTAATAGAAATCTTTTGGCAGCTGCAATAGGAAATTCTGAGAATTTAAGAAAAGATAAATCTTTTTATAATTTTTATTATCAATAAAAATTTTAATGAATAATTTTTTTTTATATCTAAAGTTTTTTTTAAAAAAAACTCTACAAAATTCGTTAATAGCTTATGTGGTAAGTTTTATAATATTATTAAGTTTAAAAAAATTAAATCAAAAAAAAAAAATAAAATGTTTAAAATTTTTAATTTTTTCAGATAAAAGATGGAAAGCTAGTTTAGATGTTTTAAAAAATGATCAAGAAATTGCTTTGTATAAGATACCAAATAAAATAATTAGATTTATCAACACTATTTTTTACGCAAGAAATTTTCTTAATTATTCTTTGAACAATCAAAGTTATAAAACTAAAAAGAATATAAATGAAGAAATAGCTTTTGATAAGCCGATTAGTTTAAATTATTATATGGAAAAAGATAAGCAAATTATAGATGAGAGAAAGAAAAAAGAAGAATTTATAAAAATAATATCAAAAAATCTTTCAAACTTTGCCAATATTGATTGTGGAATTACATGTGGTCTAAAATATACCTCTGAGCAAGCATGGGCTTCTGGATTTCATAATAGCGGGATACCTTTTATTTCTCTATTTAAGGAATATTCAGATCATAATACATATCAATTGGAAAAAAGATTTGATGAATATAATAAAGTAAAACAAAAATTTCCTGGTACCGCTATTGGTGTTATTAATGAAAATATAAAAAAAGTAATTAAAAAAAAAAAACTTTTTTTAGATAATTATGTTGAGAATGTGGGTAATTTAAGATTTGATCACATTTTTTCAAGAAAAAAAAAAAGTAATAAAAAAAAATCTATAACATTATTTATGAGCACACCATTTACTACAAATTTACAACCAAAAAAATACGCAAGATCATTAAAAAGTTTAGATATTTATAAATTATATTTTTCAGAAGAACATAATGAAGGATTTGCCAAAATGTTTTTAAATACTTACAAAATTTTTATTAAGTTAGCAGAAAAAAATAAAGATATTAATTTTTACATAAAACCAAAAAGACTTGATTTAGTAACTAACAAGAGATACAGAAAAATTATTGAAGATTTTGTTAAAAGAGTGACAGGTAAAAATATAAAAGAAATAAAGAATTTAAAGATTACAGATGAAAATTCTTTAAACCTTATTGAAAAATCAAATAATATTATATGTTTTAATAGCACCATAGTGCTAGAGTCAGTTGCTTTAGGGGTTGCACCAATAGTGCCAATTTTTGACGAACCTAAAACAAAATATAAAAAAGACATTTTTTATAATGAAGATAAGGACATAGTTTACTTTGTAGATACGCATAACAAATATATTAAAAGTATTGATTTAAGTTTAAAAAATAAGCTTAAGCTAATAAAAAATAAAAAAAAAATAAATAGTTTTTTTATTAAATACCTTAATTGCTATAATCCAGATTCTAGAAAACAAACAATACTTTTTATTAAAAAAGTGATAAAAGGATATAAAGCAAATTTGTTTAAACAACTAAATAAAAGCACATATTAAATATTATGAAAACATACCTAGTATCAGGCGGAGCAGGTTTTATAGGATCTAATTTTGTAAGATCTATAATAAAAAAAAGTGATATTAAAGTTATTAACATTGATAATTTAACTTACGCAGGTTCAATTAGCACAATTAAAGATTTATTAAAATATAGTAACCATAAATTTATTAAAACTGACATAGGAAATATAAAAAAAATTAAATATATTTTAAAAAAATATAAACCAGATTTTGTAATAAATTTTGCCGCAGAAACGCACGTTGATAGATCAATAGATAACCCTGAAATATTTATTAAAACAAATATATTAAGTTTTTTTAATTTTATTAATTTAATAAAAGAATTTTTCTTTAAATTAAATAAAAGAAAAAAAAATAATTTTAGATTTATCCAAGTTTCTACAGATGAAGTTTATGGTTCAATTAAAAAGGGCAAGGCTTTGGAAAATTCTGAAATATCAACCAGTTCTCCTTATTCTGCTTCAAAATCTTCTTCTGAGCAAATAGCTCTTTCTTATTATAAAACTTATAAACTACCAGTTATAATACCTAGGTCATCTAATAATTATGGTCAGTTTCAATTTCCTGAAAAGTTAATTCCACTAAGTATCATTAACGCTTTAAATGAAAAAAAAATTAATATTTATGGAAATGGTTTGCAAATTAGAAATTGGATACATGTTGATGATAATAACGATGCAATTATTAATTTAATTAATAAAGGAAAAGTAGGGCAAATTTATAATATTGGTAATAATGTTGAAACAACTAACATCAATATAGTAAAAAATATATGTAAAATATTAGACGAAATAATTCCAAGAAATAATAAACAAAGTTATTCAAAACTAATAAATTTTGTAACTGATAGACCAGGACATGATAAAAGATATGCTAATAGTATAAAAAAAATTATAAGAGAAACAAAATGGAGACCCAAAATAAATCTAAAAAATGGATTAAAAATGACTGTTTTGTGGTACTTAGAGAATAAACATTGGTGGAAAGAAATACAAAAAAAGAAGTATAAAGGAGAGAGATTAGGAAGAGTTGAATTTAAATAAATTTAATAATACAAAAGGGATTATTTTAGCAGCTGGAAGAGCCAGTAGACTTTTTCCTATTACTTTCGCAGTAAACAAACAATTACTTCATATATATGATAAGCCAATGATTTATTACCCTTTATCAGTTCTAATGTTAGCGGGAATAAGTGATATATTAATAATAACTAGAAAAGAAGACTTAACTAGTTTTAAATCTTTGCTTGGAAATGGTAGCCATTTAGGAATAAGGTTATCTTATAAAATTCAAAAGGAACCTAAAGGCATAGCAGATGCTTTTATTATAGGAGAAAAATTTATATCAAAATCAAATTGCGTATTAATATTAGGAGATAATATATTTTATGGACAAGGCTTTACTGAAAAATTAATTAGAGCTAATGAAAATAAACATGGAGCAACTATATTTTCTTATCAAGTAAATGACCCCGAAAGATACGGAGTTGTTGAATTAGATAAAAATAACTTAGCAAAGAGAATTGTAGAAAAACCAAAAAAACCAAAATCAAATTTAGCAGTTACGGGCTTGTATTTTTATGATAACCAAGTAGTAAAAATAGCTAAATCACTCAAGCCATCAAATAGAGGGGAATTAGAAATAACTGATGTAAACAAAGTTTATTTAAAAAAAAAACAATTGAAAGTTGAAGCTTTTGGTAGAGGTTTTGCATGGCTAGATACTGGAACACCGGATTCTTTATTAAACGCAAATAACTTTATTGCTACAATTGAAAAAGGACAAGGTTTAAAGGTAGCTTGTTTAGAAGAAATTTCTTTTAATAATAATTGGATTTCTAAAGAAGAATTAAAAAATCTAAAAGGCCTAATTTCAGAAGGCCCTTATAAAAGTTATTTATCAAAAATTCTAAAAAAATAAAATGTGCGGTTTTGCAGGTATTTGGGATCTTAAAAAAAAACTAAGATCTAACGAATTAGTTCCTATTGTAAAGAAAATGCGCGATTCTTTAATAAGCCGCGGTCCAGATGATAAAAATATTTGGTTAGATAAAAAAAATAATTTTTGCGTAGGTCATAGAAGACTGTCTATTATAGAAATCTCCAAATTAGGACTTCAACCAATGATATCAAGAAACCAAAGATATGTAATCGCATACAATGGTGAAATATATAATTATTTAGATATAAAAAAAGAATTATCTAATCTAGGTGTAATTTTTAATAGCAATTGTGACACAGAAATTTTATTAGAAGCAATAAGTTTTTGGGGACTTGAAAAAGCTTTAACAAAGATTGCAGGAATGTTTAGTTTTAGTGTTTGGGATAATAAAGTAAAAAAATTATTTTTAGTAAGAGATAGATTGGGGATCAAACCTCTTTATTGGTCTATCCAAAAAGATATTATGTATTTTGGTTCACAACCTAAAAGTTTTTTAAAATGCAAATATTGGAAAAAAGAATTAAATATTGATACTCTCCTAAATTATTTCCAATTTGGTTACATACCATCGCCTAGTAGCATTTATGAATCAACAAATCAGTTAAATCCAGGTTGTTATTTAGAAATAAATTTTAATGGTAAATATAAAATAAAAAGATATTGGGATTTAAAAAATAAATTTGATAGTAAAGATACTAGTTCCGTTGCACCCAATATATTAAAAGAAGAATTTAATAATTTGCTAGAAAAAGTTGTTTCTGAGCATTTAATATCAGATGTACCAATAGGATGTTTTTTGTCAGGTGGTATAGATAGCTCTGTAATAACTTTATTTATGCAAAAAATAATTAAAGATAGAAATATTAAAACTTATTCAGTAGGATTTACTGATAAAACTTTTTTTGATGAAACAGAATATTCAAATTCTATAGCAAAAATTCTAAAAACTAACCATGTAAATTTATTTTTAAATTCTAAAGAAATTTTAGATAATATTCCAACAATATTAAATGAATTTGATGAGCCTTTTGCAGACTCAAGTCAGCTACCGACTTATTTATTATCAAAATTAATGAAAGAGAAAGTTACTGTATGTTTATCAGGGGATGGCGGAGATGAATTATTTGCTGGCTATAACAGATATCTATTTGCAAAAAAAATAAAAAAAATTTTTTACTTTTTACCATTACAATTAAGAAAGAGTATTTCTAATTTAATTTTAAAATTACCACCTACAGGCTTAGATGCTTTCCTTTCAATTTTTGGCGATAAATTTAATAAAAAAATTAATAGTGACAAGTTACAAAAATTTGCTGAAATTTTAAAAATTAGAGATTTTAATTCAGTTTATAACCATTTGCTTTCTTTTTATCCAAAAAATGAAATTCCATTTAATAAAGACATATTAATTAACAGAAAGGGAACTATTGAGTTTGATGTAGATGCAAAGAATTATATTGAAAAAATGCAATTTTTTGACACTAAATTTTATTTGCCAAATGATATTTTAACTAAAGTTGATAGAGCTAGTATGGCACATGGCTTAGAAGTAAGAGTTCCTTTTTTAGATCATAGAATTGTTGAATTTGCATTCAATCTTCCCCAAGAAATGAAAATCTACAATAACCAAACTAAAGTAATTTTAAGAGAAATTCTTTCTAAAAAAATACCAAAAGGATTATTAAATAGACCCAAAATGGGTTTTTCTGTTCCTTTAATGGATTGGTTAAGAGGACCTTTAAAAGAATGGGCGTATGATTTAATTTATAATACAGATTATGATGATGGAGTAATAGATAAGAAAAGTATAAAAAAAACATTTAATGAACATATTGAGAATAAAAGAAACTGGCAAAACAAAATATGGACAGTGCTTGTATATATAAATTGGAGAAAAAATAATTTTAATTAGTATTTTTTTTAAAATGAAAATAAAAAATTCAATAATAGTTATAAAAAGAAGAGGTTGGGTTTCTTTTTTTTATTCTTTAGCCAATTATACCAAATTTATATTTAACAAATTTATTCTAAGAAATAATTATTTAAAAAAGAATATTTACAATTTTAAAATGCTTTTAAATATAAAAGATCGAGGGTTGTCCAGAACTTTAATGTTATTTGGTGAAAGAGAAATGGATCATAAAATTATACTTGAAAAAACTTTAAAAAAAAATATGCAGGTATTAGATATAGGAGCAAATATAGGATACTATGTTTTAATTGAGAGAAATCTTATAGGTGAAAAAGGAAAGATTGTTGCTGTAGAACCAGTAGATGAAAATATAGAGTTATTAAAAAAAAATTTACAACTTAATAAAGAAAAATCAACTATTGTTATAAAAGGAGCTGTTTCAAATAATAATAGTTATAATAAATTTTACACATCTGAGCATTTTAATTTAGGCACATTTCATTATGAAGGAAGCAGTGAAAAATTATTAAATAATAAAAAAAGTATTAAAGTAAAGACTTTTAAACTTATAGATATTTGTTTAAAAGAAGGATTTCCAGACTTAATTAGAATGGACGTGGAAGGACATGAAACAAAAATTCTTGAAAATTTGTTTTTAAATTATAAAAAATTTAAAAAACTACCAAAAATATGTTTTGAAACACACATATCAAAATATAACAAAAAAAATTCTATGAAAAAAATTCTAAAAAGATTATTTTCTATTGGATATAAAGTAAAACTTGCATCTTCATCATCAATAAGAGGTTCAAATATTTTAGAGAAAAAGTTTTTTTATAAACCAATTTTAGAAGCAATTAAAACTGATGAAGAAATTAGAAAAATTTATAAAGATATAAAAGAAAAAGATGCAATTAAAATAATATGTGAAACAGGTGGCTTAAGGACAATACTTCTTTCTGCAAAATAATGAAATATATTGGTTACTCAAAAAACATAAAAAACGTTTTATATAAAAATAAAAAAGAACTTTTTAATTTTTATAACACTAATTATCCAAGAAAAAAAAATTTTTTGAAAAAAAATTGGGAGTGGTTATATAGAATTAATTTTTCTAAATTTTCTATCCCAAAAATTTTTTTAGTTAATAAAAAAATTATATCCCACTCTGGATATATTCCATTTTACATACAAAAAAAAAATAAAAAAAATTTAGCAGCTTGGTTTGTAGATTTTATTGTATCAAAAAATTATAGAGATAAAGGAATAGGACATATAATGGCAAAGGTATGGATAAAAAACATTGATATTTGTTTAACTTTTTGTAATGAAAAATCTATTAAAATTTTTAAAGATAATAAATGGAATACAGATTATAATTTTTTTTCGATAATCATACCAGTAAGACCATTTAAATATAAAAAAATTAGTTTTTTTTTAGCAAACATTTTTGATAGGTCATTCTTTTATTTATTTAGTAAATTCAATAAAATAGATAATAATAGTATTTATTTGGAGAGTGTTAATTCAAAAAATATAAATAAATTATACGATAACTATAAATTTGGTAAATTAATTAAACCATTAAGAAATAAAGAATATTTTAAGTGGAGAGTTTTAAAATCACCATTTGTAAAAAAATATTATATTGCATTTACAGAAAATAGAAGAAATTTTTTTTTATTAAAAAAAAATAAAAAAAGTGGAAAAAATTTTTTAGAAATACTTGTTAAACCTCATGGTATAAAAACAGATTGCCTAAAGAAATTTATTATAGGAATTAGCAAATGGGCTTATAGGAATAATTACGTATACATTAAATTTTTAATGGAAGAGAAGCAAATAAAAAAAGTTAATTTATTTTTAATTTATAAAAAAAAATTAAACTTTGCTTATTTTTTAAAAAAAAAAATAAAAAAACCTGTTTTTCACTTTGATTTAATTGACAGCGATTTTGAATTCACAAATTTTTAATATGAAAAATATTTTTATAAAAATTCTTAAAGAAATTATTGCTAATTTAATTATTTTTTCTGGAATCCCATTTTTAATAAGAAATTTTATAGCAAGGAAAAAAGTTACTATTATTTTATATCACAATCCAAAAGAGGAAGTTTTGGAAAAACATTTAAATTATTTAAATAAAAAATACAATTTTATTAAACTAGAAGATTTAACGTACTCACTTTATAAAAAAACATGGAAAAACATGCCTAACTTTCCATTAATAATAACTTTTGATGATGGTTATAAAAACAATTATAAGTTAATAAATTTATTTAAAAAATATAAAGTAAAACCAACAATTTATCTTTGTACAAAGATTGTGAATTCACTAAAATTGTTTTGGTTTAAAGTATTAAATGATAAAAGTAAGGAACACTTAAAAAGAGTCAGTCAATCTGAACGTGAAAGAATATTAAGGAAAAAATTTAATTTTAGTAAAGATAATGTGGTTTCTAAATCTCAACGACAATCTTTAAGCAAAAATGAAATTATTAATATGAAAGAAAATGTTAATTTTGAAAGTCATTCAAGATATCATCCTATTTTACCAAAATGTACTGAAGAAGAATCTTTAAGTGAAATTAAGTTATCAAGAAATGACTTAAAGAAATTATTTAAAAGAAAGTTTGATCATTTTAGTTTTCCTAATGGCGATTATTCACAAAGAGAAGTTAATTATTTAAAAAAATTTGGCTATAAAACTTCTCGAACCTGCGATATTGGCTGGAACTATTTTGATACTAATCCTTTTTTATTAAAAACATGTTTAATAACAGACACGGCTTCAATATCAATGCTAAAAGCACAGATAAGTGGGGTTACGGGATTTTTAAGATATTTTAAAAATTTTGGAACTATTAATGGAAAAAAAAAATGACTAAAAAAATATTGTTTTTAATATCAGACTTAGAAATTGGAGGAGCACAAAGAATTTTAATTTTTTTAAGCAATATTCTTCTAAAAAAAAAATTTAAAATAAAAATTTTATATTTAAAAAAAAAAAATAGAAATACTTTTAAATTAGAACCTAAAATTAAAGCTAAGTGTTTGAATTTAGATAAAGAAACTAATAATTTTTTTGAAAAAATTAAACATAATTTAATTAGAATAAGAAAAATAAGAGAAGAATTAAAAGATTATAAGCCTAGCTATGTTATTAGTTTTTTAACAACAGTTAATATTATAACAATTATTTCATCAATAAATTTAAAACAAAAAATAATTATTAATGAAAGAAATGATTTAAAAAAAGAAATACCATTTGCTTGGAAATTTCTTAGATTTATACTTTATCGTTTTTCTCACAAGGTTGTATTTAACCAGCCAGATTCTAATAAAATTTTGAAAAAATTTGTATCTACTTCAAAAATTTATTTTATACCCAATCCTTATATTTTAAGGAAAAAAAATTCAAAAGTTAACAGAGAAAAGATCATACTATTTGTTGGCAGACTTACATATCAAAAAAACGTTAATTTATTAATAAAAAGTTTTTATAAAAGCAATGCGATTAAAAAAGGATGGAAACTCATAATTATTGGGCGTGGAAGTCAATTAAATTTATTAAAAAATAAAATAAAAAGATTAAAAATAAAAAATAATATTTTTTTTAATGGTACCTCAAAACAAATTGAGAAGTGGTATGAGAAATCTAGTATTTATATTATTTGTTCTAGATACGAGGGCATGCCAAATACTTTAATCGAAAGCATGTATTATAAATTGGCAATAATAGGTACTAAAATACCTGGTGTGCAATATTTAATAAAAAACAGAAAAAACGGGTTATTAATAAATAGCAACGATGAAAAAGAATTGACCAAAAATATAAACCTATTGTTAGATAATAAAAAATTGAGAAATAAGCTTGGTTTAAATGCTCAAAAAACTATTTTAAAAAAAGGCAACCCAAATTTGTTCCAAAATAAATGGCTTAAAATTTTAAAGTAATAAATTAACAAAGGCATATATAATTAATTAGTGAAATGTTAAAAAATATTTTTAATTTTAATAAAAGTAAATCTTTAAAAAACTTAAAAAAGCGACCTAATGCTGCTGGGGCAGAGGTAATAAATATTTGTAATGCTAATTGTAGTTTTTGTGGATATGGAAAAGGAAAGGATGGAAAAGCAGCAGATCCAAGAATTAAGCAGAAAATAGACACAAAAATTTTAGATCATTTTTTAAAAATATATTCAAAAGGTGGTGGTGGAAATTTTAGCTTATCTCCTATTTTAGGCGAGGTTAGCGCACACCCACAATGGTTAGACCTAGTTAGAAGAATAAGAAAACATAAGAATATAAAAACCACCTCCTGTTTTACTAACGCAACCCTAATACACAGGCACGGTTTTAAAAATATATTATTATCAGGTTTAACAACTATGACTATTTCAACAGCACTTGGAGGCAAAGAACAATATAAGAGACTTTACGGAATAGATATGTATGAACAAGTTAAATCTAATATAGTAAATATTCTAAAAAAAAATAAAGATTTAGGTTACCCAGTTAATATTTACTTAGCTCTTAGAATTGATAAACCATATAACTTTTTTTATAAATCTAATCTATATAAAGAAATTATTAAATATATAGAACCAAACAAAATTACAATTTTAGAGAGCTGGGATGATTTTAGAGGAATTATAAAAAAAGAAGGATTGCCTAAAGGTCATGAGTTTAAAGGATTGCGCTATAATAAAGAAAGGAAGAATAAACCATGTTATGCTCTCTATAGAAAATTACAAATATTAGTTGATGGTACAATTCAAGGCTGTTCTTGCAGAATAGAACCTGAGCTATGGGGCGGAAATATTAAAAATTATAAATCTTTAAATGAAGCATGGAATGATAAAAAAATTGAAAAAATAAGAAATGACTGGTTTGAAGGTAAGTTAAGAAAATGTTGTGTCAAATGTTCTCATTATCAACCTTACGATAGTTTGCTTAAAAATAAATTAAAAGGACATTTAAAAAATTTCATTGATAAATTTAATAAAAAAATTCTTATTAATAGAACTTCATCATTAAAAGATGATGATATTACTCTATAAATTTATCCTTTTTTTTATGATATAAAAATGAAAATTCTAGGTTTGATTCCAGCTAGAGGTAATTCTAAAGGAGTAAAAAAAAAAAATTTAAAAAAATTTTTAGGCAAACCTTTAATCCAACATACTATTGAACAAGCAAGAAAAAGTAAGTTAATAACAGATTTGTATGTAAGTACTGAAAATAATGAAATTGAAAAAATCTCAAAAAAATTATTATGCAAAGTTATAAAAAGGCCAAAAAATTTAGCAAAAGACAATACACTAATAATGTCAGTAATTTTAGATGCTGTTAATAAATTAGAAAAAAAAAAAAATTATTTTGATTATTTTATATTATTACAACCAACATCACCAAGGTTAGTTACTGATATTGATAAGTCTCTAAATGAATTAATAAAATCAAATTTTGACTCTTTAATTTCAGTTCATAAAGTTGAAGATTCACATCCTGCAAGGATGTATAAAATAAAAAATAAAAAACTTTATTCTTTAAATAAAAGGTACGAGCATTATAATCGCCAAGATTTGCCGGATATTTTTCATAGAAATGGAGCTATATACGCTATTAAATATAAAGAATTAAAAAAATTTAAAACATTTTTTTTAAATAAATGCATGCCGTATATTATGCCGATAAGTAAGTCAATTACACTTGATACAGAAATGGATTTTTGCATCGCTGAAGCTATTTGTAAAAAAAATAAATTTTTATAAAGAAAGTTTTGAAAATGAAATTAATTTGCCCAGATCCTGATCTTTTTAGCCCAGAAATAATTAGAAAAGTAAAGAAAAGCTATCATTGTTATATAAAAGAATTATCCCAAGAAAATCTTAATAAAATTGGAAGCAAATATGACATAATTTTAACAAGATTCTCAAAATATATTGGTAAGGAAATAATGTGTAAAAATACAATGGTAAAATATATTTTAACTCCAGTTACCGGTTTAAATCATATAGATACAAAATTAGCTAAAAAAAAAAATATTAAAATTATTTATTTAAAAGATAAAAAATTCCTAAAAAATGTAACCGCTACAGCAGAACACACATGGCTATTAATACTTGCTGCAATTAGAAAATTAATACCAGCTGTAAATAGTGTCAAAAGAAATAAATGGACTCCGATTGGTTTTAAGGGACAGGAATTGCAAGGAAAAAATATTGGAATAATTGGTTTTGGTAGATTAGGAAAAAAAATCGGAAAGTACGCTAAAGCTTTTGGAATGAATGTTTTTTTTTACGACAAGTATGTTAAAAAAAAAAAGGGTTATAGAAAAATATCATCATTAAAATCACTTATAAAAAAGTCCAATGTCATTTCTATAAATTCATCAATGACAAATGAAACATATCATATGATTAACAAAAAAAATCTTTCAGGAATAAGAAAAAATTCAATAATAATAAATACTTCAAGAGGGGAGATAATAAATTCTAAAGATTTGTGTGAAATTTTAAAAAAAAGAAAAGTGTATGCAGCTGTTGATTTAATTGAAAAAGAAAATTTTTTTTACAAAAAAAAGAGTGATCCTTTAATTAATTATGCTAAGAAAAATAAAAATTTATTAATAACACCTCACATAGGTGGTTTTACAGAAGAGTCAGTTAAAAAAACGGATATTTTTATATTTGAAAAATTTAAGTCTTTATTAACTTCATCAAAATCATAAAAAATATGAATCTAAAAAAATTAATAAACTTTCCCTTTTATTTTATAATTTTTATTTCTTTTTTAATTTTTCTTTTAGGTTTTAACAATTTAAAGAATATAGCCTTATACTCATATTTTTTATTCTTTATTTCTTTTATATTAATTTTTACAAGTTTTTATTATTTAAAATTTTCAAATTTTGAGAATAAGATTAATTTTTTTACAGTTATTTTATTTACTTATATTACTTTATCGATTATTAACTTTTTTATAATTCTCAATAATTATTATAACCCCAGCCAATTAAAAGAAAAGCAAATGAGAATTGAAAAAGCCAATGAACTAGGAATTGAGTTTGATAAAAGAACTAGATTACAAGTAATTGAAGATTATAGAAAAAATAATAAAGAAACTTATGGAGTTATTCTTCCTAGCCTGTTTAGCCAGCAATATATTAAAAAAAATTTGTTTCCATTATCCGGTATTTCCAATGTCTTTACAGTTTATGGCAACGAAACAGGCGAATATTTAGTTTATAAAAGTGATAGGTATGGTTTTAATAATGAAGATTATGTTTATGATCAAAATGAAATTGATTTTTTAATTATCGGCGACTCTTTTGCACATGGTGCCAATGTTAAGAACGGGAATGATGTTGCAAGTATTTTAAGAAAAAAAGGTTATTCGGCAGTTACTATTGGTATGGGTGCAAACGGGCCATTGACTGAATTAGCATCAATGGTTGAATATGGTGTAGAACTTAAACCAAAAATAATATTATGGTTTCTTTTTTCAAATGATTTAAACGACTTAGTTAGAGAACTACAGAATCCTATATTAAAAAATTATTTATCTAATGAAAATTTTAATCAAGATTTAATAAATAAACAAAAAGAAATAGATTTGATGTTAAAAGAAATTCATGAGATTAAAATTTCTGAATTTAAAGAAAATGAAAAGAGATTTTTTAAAACCTCTTATAACCCAAATAAATTTTTCTCAAAAAATAATTTAAAAAAATTTTTTACCTTATATGAAATAAGAGCGTTGCTAAATATTGATAAGGGATCTTTTAAAAAAGAAAATAAAGTAACAAATTACACTAGAGAAAATTTTAAAAAAATATTTAAAAAAGCATGCTCTATAGCAGACAAAAATAATTCACAACTTTTCATTGTAAATTTACCTTCTTACGAATCTTTAGATAATGGTAAAAGTTTTAAGAATGATTTTATTAAGTCTTTTATAAAAAACTTTTTTGTTGAAGTAATTGATTTTGGTGATTTTCTCCTATTACAAAATGATTTTAGAGTTTTTTTTCCTCTTAAAATGATTGGGCACTATACAAGAGAAGGTTATGAAAATTTATCAAATATTATTTTAGATAAAACTATTTTAAATGAAAGTGTTGGTGGGTGCGAGAAGAGTTGAACTTCCGACCCCTACGATGTCAACGTAGTGCTCTACCACTGAGCTACGCACCCTAAAGAAACAATGATATGGTATTGTATTGTTAAAAGAAACAAAAACATTATATTAAAAATTATATATTAAATATTAAAATTAAAATTTACTAAAAATGGCAATTTCAACTTCATTTCCTACACTAACAAGCGGTATATCTCAGTATTTATCTACCATAGCTAAATATCCAATTTTAAATGAAAAGGAAGAATATATGCTTGCAAAAAGATGGCAAACTAAGGGAGATACTAAAGCTGCAAGAAAACTTATTACAAGTCATTTAAGACTTGTAGCAAAAATAGCATTTGGTTATAGAGGATATAAACTTCCCATAGAAGATCTGATTTCTGAAGGTAATGTTGGTCTAATGAAAGCTGTTAAAAAGTTTGATCCTGAAAGAGGATTTAGATTATCAACATATTCAATATGGTGGATAAAAGCTAGTATTAATGAATTTATTCTGAACTCATGGTCTTTAGTTAAATTGGGAACTACCGCAGCCCAAAAAAAACTTTTTTTTAATTTACAAAAGCTTAAAAATCAAATGAACCAAATAGAAAAAGGTGAACTACCTAATGAAATAGTAAAAAAAATAGCAAAAAAATTAGAAGTAAAAGAAACTGAAGTTGTTGAAATGAACAGAAGGTTAAGTGGCCCTGAAAAATCTTTAAATGCACCTATTTCTGATGAAGATGAGTCTGAAGCAATTGATATGTTAAAAAGTAATGAAGAAAACCAGGAAAAAAAACTATACAAATTGGATGAAAAGAATAAAAGAAAAGAATTGCTTATTAAAGCACTAGGTTGTTTGAATGAACGTGAAAAAAACATATTTATTAAAAGATGTTTGAATGATCCTCCTTCTACACTTGAAAAATTAAGTAAACTTTACAAAGTATCTAGGGAGAGAATAAGACAAATAGAGGTAAGGGCTTTTGAAAAAGTAAGAAAATTAGTGCTAGATACTGCAATATCCGAAAGTAAAGAAAACTTGTTTGAAGAAAAAAAATTACCCTTACCACTTGAAAAATAATTTATTTAATACTATATTTCTGCGTATTAAAAAGTAATAAAGTTTTTTGTAAAAATTTATGAAGTTTAAACCCTTACACGATAAGATTTTAGTCAAAACATTAGAAAATACAGAAAAAACAAAAGGTGGAATTATTATACCTGACACCGCTAAAGAAAAACCTTCTGAAGGAGAAGTTGTTGCTGTTGGACCAGGAGCAATTAATAATGAAGGAAAAAGAAACACATTAGATGTTAAAGAAGGCGATAAAATACTTTTTAGTAAATATTCTGGAGATGAAGTAAAAATTGACGGCCAAGATCTTATTATAATTAAAGAAGAAGACGTTATTGGAATTTTAAATTAATATTTTTTTTTAGGAACAATTATGGCAGACGGTAAAGAAGTAAAATTTTCAGCAGATGCGAGATCTAGATTATTAAAAGGTGTAAATGTACTAGCTGATGCAGTTAGAGTCACATTGGGGCCAAAGGGTAGAAACGTTGTTTTAGATAAATCTTTTGGAGCTCCAAGAATAACAAAAGATGGAGTTTCAGTTGCTAAAGAAATTGATTTAAAAGATAAAATAGAAAATATGGGTGCACAAATGGTTAAAGAAGTTGCGTCAAAAACTAGCGACTCTGCAGGTGACGGAACAACTACTGCAACTATATTGGCTCAAGCTATAGTAGAAGAGGGATTAAAAGCAGTTGCTGCTGGAATGAATCCAATGGATTTAAAACGTGGAATTGATTTAGCGACAAAAGCTGTGGTTGAAGAAATAAAAAGTAAATCAAAAAAAATTAATACTAATGAAGAAGTGAAGCAAGTTGGTACAATTTCTGCTAACGGCGATGTAGAAGTTGGCGAGCATTTAGCGCAGGCAATGGAAAAAGTTGGTAATGAAGGAGTAATTACTGTTGAAGAAGGCAAAGGTTTAGATACTGAGCTAGATGTAGTCGAAGGTATGCAATTTGATCGCGGTTATTTATCACCGTATTTTATAACAAATGCTGAAAAAATGACAACTGAGCTAGATGATGCATATATTTTGCTTCATGAACAAAAATTATCTAATCTGCAACCAATGTTACCATTGCTAGAAGCAGTTGCTCAATCAGGAAAACCTCTTTTAATAATCGCTGAAGAAGTTGAAGGTGAAGCACTTGCGACATTAATAGTTAATAAGTTAAGAGGTGGATTAAAAATTGCGGCAGTTAAAGCGCCAGGTTTTGGCGATAGACGTAAAGCAATGCTAGAAGATATTGCTCTTCTTACAAATGGGCAAGTAATTAGCGAGGAATTAGGAATTAAGTTGGAGAATGTAAAATTAGACATGCTTGGAACTGCTAAAAAGATAAATATTGATAAAGAAAATACTACTTTAGTTGGCGGATCTGGAAAAAAATCAGATATAGATTCAAGATGTAATCAAATTAGAAATGAGATTGAACAAAGTGATTCAGATTATGATAAAGAAAAGCTTCAAGAAAGACTAGCCAAACTCTCCGGTGGGGTAGCGGTTTTACATGTTGGTGGCGCATCTGAAGTAGAAGTAAAAGAGAAAAAAGATAGGGTAGATGATGCAATGAATGCAACTAGAGCTGCTGTAGAAGAGGGAGTTGTTCCAGGCGGAGGAGTTGCTTTATTATATGCTGCCAAAACATTAGATAATATTAAGACTGCTAATAACGACCAGCAAGTCGGAGTAAATATAGTACGTAAAGCAATAGAAAGACCAGCAAGACAAATAGCAAAAAACGCTGGCGTCGATGGCTCTGTTATAGTCGGAAAATTATTAGAGCAAACAGATTTTAATTACGGATACAATGCACAGACAGGAAAGTTTACTAACTTAGTTAAAGAAGGAATAATCGATCCTACTAAAGTTGTAAGATCTGCCATTCAAGACGCCGCTTCAGTTGCTGGACTATTAATTACAGCAGAAGCAGTAATTGCAGATCTGCCTGAGGAAAAGAAAGACACACCACCAATGCCTGATATGGGCGGAATGGGCGGAATGGGTGGAATGGGCGGCGGCGGAATGCCTGGCATGGATATGTAAAAAAAGGTCTTTAATTACTTTTTTTTAAAAATTTCTCAATTTTTTTTATATCATTTGGGTAGTCAACAGCAAAAAAACTATCCTTAATTTTAACACACAAAATTTTTTCTTTATTTTCAACAAATCTCATTTGTTCAAGACTTTCTGATATTTCTGATGGGCTCATTTTATAATTATGAAATCTTTTAAGTGCAGATTTTGTATATGCATACAAACCTATGTGTTTTAGTGGTTTATTTTCTTTTGACTTTAAAGATTCTATTTGAGTCCCTCTATAAAAAATAAAAGCCTTATTAGGATTACCTGTTTTTTCAAGAAAAACTGTTGTTTTAATATCGTTATATTTAATAAATTTTTTTAAATTTTTAACTTCAGAGTATCCAGTTGCAATTTCGTATCCTTTGTTAAAATTTTTTTTTAAACATGAAATAACTTTGTCTATATTTATTGGGTCTATAAGAGGTTCATCTCCTTGAACATTACAATAAATATCAAAATTAATCTTTTTAGATACTTCACAAATTCTATCAGTTCCAGTTTTATTATTTTTTGAAGTCATTAATGTTTTAATTCCTGAATTGTCACAAAATTTTTTAATTTTTTTATTATCTGTAGCAACAATTACATCTTGTGCTAATTTTGATAAACTAGCTTTTTCCCAGACATATTTTATAACCTCTTTTCCACAGATTTTAGCCAGGGGCTTTCCAGGAAATCTTGTTGAATTCCATCTAGCAGGTATAACAATTGCAACTTTCATTATTCAATTTAATATTAAAACGGTGGGTAATATCTATTAGCAAAAGAATGTAATAATTTGTTTAAATAATCATAAGTTAAATAATATTTAAAGTATTTTAAAGATATTCCTCTATTTTTACCATTAACTAAACTTGTTGAAAATGACAAATGCTTACTACTAGCTTTATGTTCCCAAGAGATAAATTGTTTAAAAGTTTTTGCTCTATAGCCAACTTGTATAAATGTATTACAATGACTCAAGATTTTTTCATTTAAAATTTTATCTTTTTTAGTTGTATCTATTTCCAAACCATTTTTATCAAATTTTGAATATTTTTTACGAATTCTAACTGGTCCATTAGATGCTACGATTACGTCAAAAAAAGCTTTGGGATTTTTTTTAAAAAAACTTTTAAAATCATCACATATAAAATTAACTTCAGGGAATAGAGTTTTTGCGTTATATATTGCTTCTTTATTTTTATCAAGACCCACAGCTTTTTTTTTTGTTGAATCATTCATAATCCATGTACTTAAACCAAAACCACAGCCAATTTCTAATAAGCTTTTAGGTGGATTAACATCTAGATAATCAAACACTGCATGATAATTCTCACAGATCCATTTAATAGCATTAGGAGGGCCTGTTAACGGATTATGAGGAGAAAATGAATATTTAGAAAATTTAAAATTTTTGTTAACACTTCTATCTCTAATAAATACAGAAAATGATTTTTTTGATCCTAAGTTTCTGTAAAAAAAATTTATTTTCTCTAATTTCTTAAATTTTTTAAATAAAATTTTTACATATATTCTGCTTAAAACGGACATTTTTTAACAAGCATAATTAATTAACTAATTATTTATTTATTATTTATTATTTTAAAAATATATAATTATATATATATTTAATTTCAAAGCTTTAATTATTTATAAATGAGTAAAACTATATACATTATTTTAATAGTTATCTTTCTTGTTTTTTTAATAGGTATAATTTTGTTAAAAAAAAGATCGTCAAAAAAAAGAGGAAATTCTTCTGACGACATATATCCTCTATACTAAATTTAATTTTGTAAAAAAAAATAAAATTAAAAAAATATTTATCTGTGACTTATAAAAATTTCTTAGAAAAAGCAAAAACAATTTTAGATATAATTAAGGATTCTAAGAAAGAATTTTATAATCAATATTATATTTACGACAATGAACTAGGTTGGGATATAAAGAAAAATTCAAAGCATAACAGCTTGCCTTATAATTCAGATGCATACGGAAATAGAAAAATTAACAATTTTAAAAGTTCAAAAAAAAATAAAATCGTAATAATAGGAGATTCTATGGTTCATGGTGATGAAGTTGGTGATAATGAGACTTGGGGTTTCTTTTTATCAAAAAAATTAAAAAAAACAAATTTAATTAATTTAGGAGTTTCTGGTTATGGAAATGATCAAGCGTACTTAAGATTCAAAAGATTTTTAAAGAAAACAAAAGTTAAAATTGCAATTTTTTGTTTTAACTCAGGAAATGAATTAAGAAATATTAATATTCAAAGACTATTTTTGAATAACAAAGGTCAGTTTGTTTATTTAAAGCCAAGATTTATAAATAAAGGAAATAAAATCAAACTAATAAAAATTCCAAAAAATAAAGAAAAAGATTATTATTTATTTCTAAAAAGTAAAAAAGTGAAAGAACATTTAAAGAAATATGATTTCTTTTACCCTAATTTCTTTAAAAATATTTTAAAAAAAATTTTAAAAACTTTAAGTTATAGTTTTTCTTATAATCATTATCTTTTATTAAGTAGAAACAATGCTTTAAATATAACATTTAGAATTTTTATTCTTTTTATTTCGTTATGTAAAAAAAATAAAATAATTCCAATTATTTTGTTCTTACCAAAACTAAGTGGTAATTTTAAAAGTGAAAAAAATTTAATTTATTTAAAAGAAAAATTAGAAGAAAAAAAAATAAATACTTTTTATCCAAGGGATATTTTTTTTAATAATGAAGGAAAAGTTATTAAAAAATATTTTTGTGATAAAAACCACTACTCTAAAAATGGTGGCAAAGTTTTAGCAGAAACAATATATAACTATATAAGAAAAAAAAATTTTTTTAACATTTAAAAAATCAATTAATGAAAAATTTTATTAAAAATTTTATAAATTCTAAAACAAACTATAAATTTTTTATAAAAAATTTTACGCAATTAACAGATTTAAAAATTGCGTCTTATGTTGCAAAATCAATGAGGCATAGTTTAATTATCAACCCCTACGAAAACAAAAAAAAACTAACTGGTAATACTATAATTTTTTCACCTCATCCTGATGATGAAATTATAGGGCTAGGGGGTACAATTATTAAACTAATTAAGGATAGATCTAAATTACATTGTATTTATTTTAGTACTGACCGTGAGAGAATTAAGGAATATAAAACAGTTTCAAAGTTATTAAATTTTTCAACAACTCAGTTAAATTTAAAAATAAATAATTTTGCTATAAATAATAAAAATTTAGATTTAATTGCTAAAGAAATTAACTTACGTAATCCAAAAAGAATTTTCTTACCATTTCTATTTGATGATCATGACGATCATAGAAGAGTAAATCAGTTTTTTTTAGAATTATTTAAAAAAAAATTAATTTTAAAAAAAGATTTTGAAGTTTGGGGTTATCAAATATATTCCTTTTTTCCAACAAATTTATATGTAGATATCACAAAAAATATAAAAAATAAAATTTTTTATTTGAAGAAATATAAATCTCAAGTAAAAAAAAAGAATTTCGTACATCTGGTACTTTCTATGAACGCTTATAATTCTAGATTTATAAATACTTCAAAAAAATTATATCTTGAGAATTTTTTTGTAGTTCCTTCCAAAGAATATTTTAAATTATGTGAAAAATATTTTAAGACACCTAGAAACTGTTATTACAATAAAAACTATTATTAAAAAAAAAATTAAAATTTGTTTTCCTTTTGTAGGGGATAGTATTGGTGGTAGCCATATATCTGCAATAGAATTAATTAAAAAATTAGATAAAAATTTTTTTTCCCCAATAATCGTATTGCATAAAAAAGGAATTTTATACAATAGATTAATTAGCGATGGTTTAAATCCTAATCATTTAAAAATTACAAATTTTGTAGGTAAAAAAAAGGGATTTATTCCAAATTTATTAAGTATTTTAAAAAATACTTTATTAATTACTTCTTATATAAAAAAAAAAAAAATTGATATTGTACATTTAAACGACTCAAGCGCAGGATTGTCATGGATATTTCCTACAAAAATTAGTGAAGCAAAATTAATTTGGCATCAAAGAGTTGCGTTTCCAAAGTGGAGACTTTACAAAACTTTATTTTTTTTTACAGAAAAAATAATTTGTATTTCTAAATTTGTTTATAAGACTATTCCTAATTATAGTAAAAAAAAAGCAACAATAGTCTTTAACCCAATATCCATAAAAAAAATTAAAACCAAAAGTATTAAAAATAATTATTTAAAGATAAAATCTGATTTAGAAAATAAGAAGATAAAGAAAATTTTATTTCTTGCTAACATTATTGAAAGTAAAAGGGTTGATTTTTTTATTAAGATTGCTGAAGAAATTATTAAAAAGAAGATTATTAAAAATTCTAAATTTTACATAGTGGGTTCGGATAAAAAAAATCTATTAAAAAATAATATTTTTAATAATAAGATAATTTACATCGGCCACGAACCTAACAAAGAGATTTTTCTTAAATATTGTGATTTACTTATTGTTACAGCAGAAAATGAAGGTTTTAATAGAACAATTGTGGAAGGAATGCTTTCTAAAATACCTGTAATAGCTGTTAAATCAGGAGCTCATTCAGAAATTATTAAAAATAATTTTAATGGCTGGCTAGTAAAAAAAAATAATATAAATAATTTTGTTAGCACAGTAACAAAAGTTTTAAATTTGGAGAAAAACAAATTAAGAGACATTTTAAATAAATCAAAGAATTTAGCTAAGAAAAATTATAATATTTCTAATCATGCCACTAAAATTTCAGAAATTTACTTTAAATTATTTTCTTCTAAATAATATTTAGAAAAAAAAGAAACAGTGTTTCTACTTTTTTTGTAATTTTTTAGAAAAATTTCTTTTCCAAGCATTCCATATTGATTTTTATCATTGCTGTAATAGTACATTCTTTTATAAAATTTTTCTTTTATATCTTTTACTGGAATAAAGTTTAAAAAGAAACCAACAAATTTTATAATTTTGTAAATACCAACCCACACTTCTGGCTCTGAACGTAGGTCATTGAAAATATTTCTATAATTTTTTTTTTTTAAAAAATTTATATAAAAATTTTGATTAATTTTATCTTTTAATGGTATTTTTTCAAAAAATTTCATTATTTCTTTATCCCAAAGAGGCATTTCCCATTCAACATTAAAAAAGTCATAAGCTTTATTTCCATTTACAACTAACTTTGATTGTCTTTCTTTCCATTCCCAATACTCATAAAGCATTTTTAAATTCTTTTTTTTTATAACTAATTTTCCAAATGATTTGTTAATCTTTTTTTTTATAAAACTAATATTTTTTTTATTTACAAGATTTTTCCATAATGAGTAATGCTTTTTTATTATATATTCGTATAAATTTTTAATTTTTGATTTTTTTGAATAATTAATAAATTTAGTTAGATGTGAACCTGAAATATAGTCACCGGATTGTCCATTTATAACTATTTTATTTTTTAAAAAATTTTCTTTATTCATTTTTGACAATGTTTCAAATTCTAAATAACTAGGAGTAGATGAAAGATTTGAAGAATAATCTGAGTAATTTTTTCTTTCATAAGATTTGTATAAAAAATTAATTTTTTTTTCATCATGTTCATAAAATTTCCAAGGAACATTCAATAACTGGCTTATTTCTTTAGCTTTAATTGATTCATGATTTCTTTTTATCCCATAACTTACAGCTAATATTTTGTTATATTTTAGCTCTACTAATTTACCTAAAATAAATCTAGAATCTAAGCCGCCACTTAAGAAAACAATTATTGTCTTACCATTAGCTCTTTTTATTATTTTTTTGAAAATTTTATTAATTATTAATTCAAATTTATTGTAACTTTGTTTTTTTGAATAATTTGGTAAATATTCAAAATATTTGATTTTTTTTTT
>CEUS01011326.1_pt1 | contig 23786 bp, 25 predicted proteins | sample 427031 | NCBI WGS metagenome assembly CEUS01 (sample SAMEA2622837, study PRJEB7988) | marine metagenome | biome: marine biome (ENVO:00000447); feature: marine epipelagic mixed layer (ENVO:xxxxxxxxx); material: "saline water (ENVO:00002010), including plankton (ENVO:xxxxxxxx)" | depth 140 m | reverse complement strand
CTTGTGGCATTGATTGCCCTCAATTTCTTTCTTAGCGTGTACAAGAAGATTTTGTACCCCTTGACCTTACGGGGCGAATGGCAAGAAAAGAATGCCAGCGGACAAATTCTTTACGCACTGCGCGATCTTTTTTGGCCTCTAGGGTCTCGGACCCCAGGGAGCAGATTGCATTAGTTGAATTTCTTGCTTATGTAGCAAGGGACGAAGTTGGACCGCAAACGCCATGAAGTCCTCGTCTGCGAACAGATTCTTCCAAAAGTCTCGACGCTCAACGTCGCCACTAAAACGCCAAATATGGATCAGTTGATGCAGCGGCCCCGTATCGGAAACGAAATACCCGACGAGAAACTTTGAATGACCGCCCGCTTCGAGCGCAGGCCACCCCTGGCTCGAGTACAACTCAAGAACTTTGCTCATCTCGCCGACGTGTACGTCGTAGGTTCGCCGTTCGTAAAGTTCTAAGTCATCCATGTCGCAATCTTACTTCGGTTGCCATTGCCAAGCCCTTGGTGATCGCCTCCGAAAAGTTCTGCAATGGCCTCAGCGAACCCACTCATGGTGCACGTCAAGATTTTGGTAAGTGATGTCTGTCGTGGCCTGAGCTTCGGCCGCCCCCTCTTGGGTGGCGTCAAGATCATTGTTGTCACTAGCGGTCTCCCAGGACTCAAACTCGACGATGGTTACGATCTTGCCCGGGACGTCGCGGTCTTCGCACAGGATCAACTTCTTGACTTTCGTCTCGTTGTCAGCATTGTCGAAATAACCTTCAATTTCAGCTCGTGCCTCGTCCATATCGCCGGTTTGTTCCATAACTTGAATAAATTTCATTTTCTAACCTTTGCTCTCTGGTACCAGTAGAAATCTATTGCGCTAAAGCCCTTGTACCTACCACTTGCGATTCGAGAAATTTCCCAGGTGTGCTCCCACATTGCTCAAAGCGTTCGAATAACAATGAACTTCATTGCTTCGCATTTCTGAACAGAAATGATGTAATTAGAAGGACCCGCGACCAGCCTCGAACAGGAGTGTCTTGCCAATGTCGTCAGAAATTGAAGACCTGGAACGATTGATTGCGCTGCGAGATGCAGGAGAAATTGACGAGGAAGAGTTCAATGCCCTCAAACAACAACTCTTGAGCACTGGTTCTTCTGGTGAGCAAAGCAGTGAGGAACGTAAACAGCTAGTTGGATTAGCTGTCGTTGTCACGCTTTTGGTCTGTGGCGCGGCGTTCGGTATTTTTAAGGCAGTCTCTGGGTCTTCAGAGGGCAGACCTGATGAAGAGCGGGCATTTATCGATCAGTTTGTCTCTACCGGCGTTGTGTCGAATTACGGGGGCTTAGGTGACGTGGGGTTTGAGTCATCTGACGCTGAGTGCGTCGGCAACCGACTTGTCGATCGCGTCGGTGTAGAAGTGTTGAGTGCCTCAGGAAGTGCTTGGCTGACCTCTGACGAACTTCCACCGGAAATAGCATCCCCATTTTTTCAATCAATGGATGACTGTGTCGACCTGAGAAAACTTGCCGCTATTGGAATGGCTCAAGAAGCCGAAGTTGACTCAGCGTTATTCGAGTGCGCACTTGAAGATCTGTCCGATGCGGAACTGATCCAACTGCTGTCCGCGCCCATTGACGAATATTCATTCGAAGAAGACGAAGCCATGGCCCGGTTGATGCTTCCGGTTATTGCCAGCATCTTCGATTGCGCAGCGGAACTTCCCGGGTTTGATCTTGATGACTTTATGGATTGGGGTTCGGATTGGTAGACCCGCTCTTCTTGCCAATGTATGCGCCGTAGAAATGCACGGCGCCAGCGATGATGCATCCCCACGCACCCCACCCCAACCAGGATGTCTCGAGGATTAGCTTCAGCAACAGAGATGCCAACAAGATCGCGTTAACGATGAAAACTACTTCCTCCCAACTTTTACCTTGGGGGCTTTCAGGAAGCTTGTCGCTGCCCAGGACCTGAGCAAACGAAATGAGTAAAGAGATAACCACCGTGAGAAGAGCAACTATCCCTAATAGGGCATTAGGGGCCTGAAGCGCTGAAGACGAGATTCCGTAAGGTCCACTGCCGAACTGGTGCCAGGGGGCGAAAATTAGAAAGATCACAAGAATAGGGCCACTCGGCAACATCAGTTGAAAACGACGATCAAGGTTCTGAAAATCCATAACTGCCCTTCAGTTCGTTAAAAGGTGTACCTCTGAATGTTAAGCGACCTTAAGGAAAATCTCGGTTAATTCAGACGGTTATCTTCTGGTGTCACCAGGTCGGTCGGCTGCCCGAGTTACTGCTTTGTTACGGTCCATTCGGACCAGACATTCAGGTCAGGCGGACAAATCTCGAATGACCTAGAGTCATGAAATGTCCGAAAATATTGAGGCGGAAGCAATTAACGCGTTCGTCGCTGATTGTTTCCCTGAATTAGGCAGTCGTTGCCTAGATATTGGCGATGACTTCGTGTTAGCTGAATACGACATGAGCGGTATAGCGCGGCGCCCCGGAGGGTATATCTCCGGACCCGACCAATTTCGGCTAGCGGATGCAGCTCTATGGTTTCTGACCTACCCAGCCATCGGACACATGGAAGAGATGAGCGTGACCAGTGAACTTTCGATCAGGTACCTCAGACCCGCAATGGGTGAACGCTTATTTGCTCGCGCGCAACTAGAAAGCAGAAGTCGCCGCAGCTTTGTGGGGACCGTCGCGCTGTGGTGTGACCAAGAACAGGCCAAAAAGGTGTCTGTTGGTCAAGGAACCTACGCACTCCCATTGGATTAGAGAGTCGCTACTTAGCTAGCGTCCACCAAACGCAAATGCTTACCCGCGGGGAGTTGTTCATAATGAGCAAGGGAGCAAAAGGATGCTTAGTCGATTTCGAATTCTTGACTTAACTGATGATAGAGGTCACTTCTGCGGCATGATTCTGGCCCAACTCGGTGCCGAAGTCATAGCGATTGAACCGCCAGGAGGTCAACGGGCGCGACGTCAACGCCCGTATGCGGAAGACACCGCCGACCCGGAGAAATCATTAACTCACTGGGCCTACAACAGAGGCAAACAATCTCTTACCCTTGATCTTGGTGACGAGCGAGATCTCCAACAGTTAGAGCAACTGGCTTCAACAGCGGACGCAGTAATTGATTCGGGGGCTTCGGGTGTCGATTTGGCCTCGCTTCGCAGCAAACACCCTCATCTAGTGACGGCTTCCATCTCCGGGTTTGGTGCGACTGGCCCGAAAGCCGATTGGGCAACTAGCGACATCATTAACACGGCTGCTAGCGGAACTATGGGCATCACCGGCGACCGAGATAGAGCACCGGTTCGGCTGTCGTTGCCGCAAACTTGGCACTTCGCCGCTTCGGACGCTCTATGCGGGGTGCTGCTTGCACTCAGAGAACGCGAATCCTCCGGCTTAGGCCAACACGTCGATGTGGCTGCGCAACACAGTTATTTGATCGCTTCGCAATATCAGATGCTGTACCCGTTTGCTGGAGTCCCAAGCACCCGACGTCTTTCCGGAGGAGCAGAGATTGGACCTATAACCCTCAAACTTGTCTACCAAGCTGCGGACGGATACGTGTCTATTGTCTTTCTAGTGGGTCCGACCGTTGGTCCGTACAACACGCGACTATTCGAATGGATGGATCACGAAGGAATGTGCCCAGACGAATTCCGTGGCGTTGATTGGATCGGATTCGGGACACAACTTTTATCTGACCCTGAAGCGCCAGGAATTCTCAACCGCGGCGCGGAGGTAATAAACGAATTCACCAAAACAAAAACTAAAGCCGAGCTGTTAGCCGGCGCGTTAGAGCACAACCTCCTACTAGGACCCATCACCACCACGCGCGAACTGCTCGACATGGATCACGCCGCCGAACGCAATTTTTGGACTGACATCAACGGGGTAAGGTTTCCAGGGCCAATAGCTCGACTGACCGACGCTCAATTGAGCACAGCAGTGGCTCCACCCAACCTCAACGAACACACATTCACAGACAGAAGGACTCCGCCTTCTCTGCCGGACAAGGAAGCGCGCAAAGAAACGGACCCTCTCGAAGGGATAAAGGTTCTTGACATGACCTGGGCGATAGCAGGCCCATACGCATCTCGCATTATGGGGGATTTCGGAGCAGAAGTATTACGCATCGAATCTGAGACCAAGCCCTGCATAATGCGAGGCGCAGGACCATTTGTTGACAACGAAGCCGGTGCCGACAACTCACTGAGCTACCTGAGTATTAACGCGTCAAAGAAATCGTTAGCGATTGACCTGAGGGACCCCAAATCGATTCAAATCATGGAAGAACTCGTCCAATGGGCAGACGTGTTAATTGAGTCATATTCAGTTGGCGTGATCGATCGGATGGGCCTTGGCTACGAACATTTAGAACAACTCAACCCTGGATTAATCATGGTGTCCACATCATTAATGGGACAAACCGGACCCATCAGAGAGATCTCTGGATTCGGAAACATAGGTGCCGCAGTTGCGGGGTTCTTTCCTTTCGGTGGGTGGCCCGACAGGCAGCCATGTGGCCCTTTCGGCGCTTATTCCGATTACATCTCACCGCGATTAACGGTCGCATTAGTGCTATCGGCTCTGGAACAACGTGAACGTACCGGACGCGGTCAACACATCGATTACTCGCAAATGGAGGCAGCATCGCAATTGCTCAGCCCGGCGTTTCTAGATGATGAAGTTAACGGAGTTGAAGGAAGCAGGATCGGTAATAGCGACGCGAACTTCTGTCCGCATGGCGCCTACCCGGTACTAGGAGACGACAAATGGATCGCGATCGCCTGCGAAACACAGGAACACTGGGAATCATTAAGTCAGGCGTTGGGAGAGACACAATTGGCGTCGTTGGCTGAGCCCCAACGTCGAGAACGGCAGCAAGAAATAGATGGGCTTATTTCCAAATGGACTGCGGACAAAGATGGGGCATCACTCGAAGCACAGCTACAGCATTTGGGAGTTCCTGCGCACCGAGTGCTGTATGCGCCCGAAGTGGTGGAGGACCTACAGTTGAACCACCGGAAGGCGTTCAGCCAAGTCGAACACCCCCATCACGACAAGGTCTGGATAGAGGATTCAGCAATTCACTTATCCCGAACACCAGGCTTTGCCCGCTGGGCCGCTCCACCGGCCGGCGAACATCTCTACGAAGTACTTACCGAAACTCTCGGACGCACCTCCGATGAGGCAGCGGACCTGATATCAAGTGGAATCTTTACCTGACCCTGTTCCTAAAAGGAGATCAAATGAGAACACATCTCTATAGAGAACAATTTGAAGCCGCCACCGAGCGTATAACAGCACTTGCGAGCGAAGACACGCAAGGCCCGGTGCCGCATATCGCAGACTGGACTGCAAAGGACGCCATCATTCATGTGGGATCAGTTTTCTCATTTGTCGCGCAATCAATTGCTCAAAATGCGCCACTCAGCGACAACGGAGTAGCGGGATGGGCGAACGACCCGGCCAATCATCCCGACACGAAAAAGCTCTCGGAGTGGTTCAAATCAAACTCCGAATACTTAGCCGAAGTTGTGTGGAGGCACCTACCAGATGACGAAATTTGGACAACGAGCCGTTCAATCAAGACAGCAGCTTTTTGGATGCGGCGAATGACTCAAGAAGCAGTGATGCACCGGTGGGACATAGAAGCGGTGCACGCCGATACGAATCCCATCAACGCCGAACTAGCTGTTGATGGGATAGACGAGTTCTACGACTTCTTTGTTGCCGAACGGCTGCCTGATGCGTTCGCAGGAAATGGAACTGTTCATCTGCATGCCACGGACGCGGATGGCGAATGGATGATTACTCGACGAAATGAAGGGATTGAGGTCGAGAAAGCCCATGGGAAAGGAGATGTTGCAGCTCGCGGATCCGCAAGTGACCTACTTCTTTTTGTGTGGAATCGCAAAACCCATGCAGAGCTCGAAACATTTGGCGACACAGAGCTATTGATGGAACATCAACGACTTTTGCGGGTGTGAAGAGCTCAGTTGTGATCAACTAGAACAACTGGAGGTACCTCATGAAATCCACTTCAATGACTGAGTTGCTCTGTCAACAACTAGCCGACGCGCAGTTTGGGAAAACTGGTCGACGTTCTTTCTTCGAATATCGCGACACCGGATTGAGTGATCTAACAGATGGTGAATATCGCGCTCAAGTGATGAGAGCTACGGACGTGATGGATACCACTGGCTGGCACTATCACGAATGCGATCTCCAATTTGTGTACGTGTTGAACGGATGGGTCGACCTGGAATTTGAAGGGGGACGATCTGAAAGGGTGTCTGCTGGCGCTGCATTGTCTATTCCCCCTGGAATGGTGCATAACGAAATTGGCTGCTCAGCAGATTTCGAAGCCCTAGAAATCGTGGCCCCTGCTCAAATGGAAACCGTTCCTTGCGAACCATCTGAATAAATAACGATCATTTCAACGCGGCGGCAGCCTCGTCTATGGCATGTCGAGTAGTTGCGACCATTTGATCTATCTGGTCCTCTTCCACAATGAATGGAGGACCGAACATGACGGCATCATCGAAAACTCCTGAGCCCGACGGATAGATCCACACCCCGCTCTCAAGAGCGATCCCGCTCACGGAATCGGCGAATCCTGCGGAGCGAGGAAATGGCTCCCCTGTATCGCGGTTTGCGACCAGACCTAGCCCTTGCAGAAGCCCTCGACCGCGTACTTCTTCCACATTGGGATGGTCTTGAAACTCTTGTTCGAGACGCTCCCGCAATATCTCACCCATGATTTTCGCTCTATCGATGAGATTTTCCGCCCGTACTATCTCCAAGACCTTTTTAGCTACTGCACAACAAAGATCGTGACCAGCGAACGTGTAGAACATTAACGCCAGATCAGTTTCTGCGATCGGTGCTACGACATCGGGCCGACAGTAGACGCCCCCGATAGGAACGTAGCCTCCACCGAGCCCTTTGCCAGCAGCGATGATGTCTGGAGTGAACTGGAGTGCCTCGTGACCCATCGTCGTCCCCAGTCGACCAAATCCGGTCATGACTTCATCAGCGATCACCAGAATGTCGTGCCGAGCACAAATCTCTGATATTCGAGGCCAGTAATCATCGGGGGGAACATAGGCGCCGGCAGCGGCACCGATCACTGGCTCGCCAATGAACGCGCTGATGGTATCTGGCCCTTCTAGCTCAATGACTTTCTCCAACTCTTCAGCATCGTAATGACTCGTTTTCGGCATAGATAGGAGAGCTTGTTCCAGGCCCTTGCGCCTCCGGTCATGCAAACCAGCTGACAACGCGCCCAAAGTTGCACCGTGATAAGACACGTCCCTTCCAATGACTTTGTGTCGTTCCGATCGCCCGCAAGCCACATGGTGAAGTTGAGCGACTCGGATAGCAGCATCCACTGATTCTGAACCACCACTCACAAACACAGATCTCCAAGAAGGGTCAGGTAGCCAGTTATCACTTACTTCTTCCGCTAGGGCAACCCGGGCTTCGGTGGCGAACACCGGCACCACGTAGTCCAGGCGTTCAAGAGCATGTGAAGCTACCTGAGCGATTTCGGGCCGCCCATGGCCAATATTGGTCACAATCGCTCCGCCCCCAGCGTCGAGGATTTGACGTCCGTCTGCTGTCTGGAGCCAGACACCTGAGCTACTGGTGATTAGCATCGGTGAGGACCCGGGCATTAAAGGAAAACGAGAAGTGTCCATCACGAAAGACTAGGGCTATCCCCGTGTTCGTGCTCAGGTCATGGTTCACTGAAACTGTGCGTTATTTAACTCGCCCCCTCGTAGCAGCGCTAGTTGCCTTGTTCATCGTGGCGAATGGGGGAGGGTGGACGGAACTCGCGATTGGTGCAGTTTTGTTCCTTCTTATCGATCTCGGCTCTCGCCAGGTTCTGCGACGACGAAGCCGCACCTAGCCCTCATATCTAGTCTAGGACCCTCCATTGACACTCGATCAGATCGCCAACTGGGCTCAAATCGTAGAAGCAGTAATACTTTCGTTGTCGATTGTCTTTATCGGTGCCGAAGCCCGGCAGACACTTCAACACAGTCGCACACAATTTGGGCACGGCTTGACAGACCGTCTGTACGATCGATATTTCGCCATTTCGCGCGACCCCAACTTCAGTCAGTTTCTCATCAAGGACTGGTCTAACGAGGAACTACAGGGAGAAGAGTATTTTCGTGCCCTTAATCTTTTAGGTGCAGATCTCATTGATCTCTTCGACACCTACGATGCTTGGAAAGAGGGCCTGGTAGGTCGAGTACACGTTGACATGCGCATGCAGCTAATTAAGCTCGGCGCTTTCCTTTCTCCTGTCGGCAAAGAGACTTGGGACCTATGGAAAAGCACCCGAGATGAAGAGTTCCGCGAATGGTTCGAAGCCGAGGTCTACGGAGCTGGCTCCTAAACTCTTAACTGCAAATGGCTTTTCACCGAAATCAGGCCTTTTACTGTCTGAACTGGCCTTCTGACAGTTGCGCCTCATAGGGATTACTGCTCGGATCCTCAGGCACGCGCCGCAACACCCATCTAGTCTTGGCGGCATGAGAGCAGTTTTATGCAATGCGTTTGGGCCACCAGAAGATTTAGTAGTGGCCGAGGTCCCAGATCCGAGCCCCGGGCCCGGAGAAGTCCTCATTGAAGTCAAAGCGGCCCCAGTTACTTTCCCCGACACTTTGATGCTGGAAGACAAATATCAGTTCAAAGCAGACCTTCCGTATGTGCCTGGTGCAGAAGTAGCCGGTGTTGTGACATCTCTAGGAGAAGGCGTCGACGATCTGGAGGTAGGCACACGCGTGGTGTGCGGCTTAGGTTCGGTAGGGGGCTATGCAGAACTGGCAGTCGCCAAAGCAGCATCTGTAAGACCTTTACCTGATGGCGTAGGTTTCGCAGAGTCAACCGGTTTGCTTTACGCACATGGGACGACTTACTACGGACTCAAAGAACGAGGACATCTACAAGAAGGCGAAACACTGTTAGTTCTAGGCGCGGGGGGTCATGTAGGTCTGTCAGCGGTGGAGATTGGCAAGCTCATGGGCGCTCGAGTAATTGCTGCGGCGTCCACAGAGGAGAAACTCGATCTATGTCGGGAACGTGGGGCTGACGAGACGATCAACTATGCAGAAGAAAGCTTGAAAGATCGCGCTAAGGAGCTGACCGGCGGAGCCGGTGTCGACGTCATTTATGACGTCGTCGGTGGCGACTACGCCGAACAAGCACTGCGTGCAATCGGATGGGAAGGCCGCTTTCTGGTAATCGGGTTCACCGCCGGAATTCCGTCCATCCCTCTCAACCTAACGCTGCTCAAAAGTTGCCAGATAGTGGGGGTCTTCTACGGCGCTATGACAGCCCGAGACCCAGTATTGGCTAACCAAATTGCCGAAGATTTGCTGCAATGGGTTGCGGACGGACAGTTGCGGCCTCATATCTCGGCCACCTACGGCCTCGACGGAGCTGCAGAAGCATTGCGGAGCCTCATGGATAGAACATCTATTGGGAAAATAGTTATCGAGCCGTAAACCGAAGCTGCGCTAGCCCACAACGAAACGCTGGTGGGTGCCTTCAGATACCAACACCTCGCCGTGAGTGACTCTGACATTAAACACGAGACGCTTGCGGTCTATTTCCGCTAACTGAGCGTGAACCAACACTTCCTCGCCAGAAGCAACTGCCGCTGAATGGCTGACGCAGATATGGATCCCGACCGTCGTTTGTCCCTCCGGAAGCTGGTCCTGCACACCGAACAAACATGTGCCTTCAATCAAACGCACCATGTCAGGAGTCGAAAGCACTTTGTTGGGAAGGTGGGGCGGCGACATTTCATCCGTGACCCGAACAACGTCGCTAAATTCATCACCAGTTTGAAGTTCACTCATGGGTGGAGACTAGTACCCACCAAGATTTTGTGACCCAAGAAATCTTTCAGGGTTGTCAACCAACATGGTGTCTATCTGCTCTTCAGAAACACCAGACTGCATTAACGCGGGAATCACATCCCTACTGATGTGCAAATAGTGCCAATTCGGCAACGGAGCCAGTGGCACTTCTCCTTCAATCCAGTCGATGTAGCACGAAGCGTCATGGCTTAACACCAGCTGCTCAGCAAACCCCTTTTCACATAGCCGCGCAACAACCTCGACTCTTTGGTCCGTGGTCAGGTACCCGTCGATGCCGAATCTGTCCATTCCCAAGATGCTGCCAGCGTCGAGGAGTCTTTGAAGGTAATCAAGATCGTTTGTGTCTCCGCAGTGACCGATCACTACTCGGGTGAGATCAACTCCTTCTTCCAAAAAAATTTTTTGCTGATCTAAACCGCGCTCAGTTTCTGCATTCGTGTGCGTGGTGATAGGGCATCCAGTCTCGCGGTGGGCTTGAGCGCATGCTCGTAACACTCGCTCTACGTCGGGCGTCAGCCCCGGCTTATCGGTCGCGCACTTGATTACCCCAGCCTTGACGCCGGTGTTAGCGAAACCTTCGACAATATCCTGAACGAAATGCGAAGTGAGAGCATCGACACCCGAAGTGTTTCGCCGACGGTAGTAATGAGGTAATTCGTTGAAGGTGTATAGACCAGTAGCGCAAACGATCTTCAAGTCGATTTGCTCAGCAACCTTTTGAATCCGAGGTATGTAACGACCGAGACCTATAGCTGTCGGATCAAGAATGGTGTCAATCCCGCTCTTTTTAAGTTCGTTTAGCCTCGAAACAGCGTCATCAATTCGATCTTGCTCTTCCCCCCATTCCTGAGGGTAGTTCTGCTGAATTTCGGTCGAAATTACGAAAACATGCTCATGCATCAACACCCGACCCAGATCCGAGGCATCAATCGGGCCGGTTGCAGTTTCCACTGATGAGACCATCACACCACTATGTCACTTCAGAGATAATGGCGTCGCCGGCTACAGATCGTTAACTATTTGCAGCCACTTACTTGCCGAGATCCGCACTTTCGGTCAATAGCCGCATGTGGTGCTCTTTGATCTCAGGTGTCTGCCCTTGTACCAACAAAAATAAAGACTCTCGGGCAAGTCGTTGAGCCTGCTGTTCCATAAATAGGGCAGATCCTCCAACATTTGCAATCAAAGCAGAAGTAGCTCGGACACACAGGTCTCCCAAGAGAGCTCTTGCTGCAGGTAACTCCTCAACCGTCGCCGCGTTAATTCGGTCCCTCGCATCGATTAGTTGCCCGTCTAAGAGACTTGGGCCTAACAACTTCGCTGCCCGAGCCGCCACTCCCAACGGATTTGAACCATTTGCACGCAGCCCTTTGCGATAACGGTCTGTCCACTCGGCAAAGTTCTCAACAGAGATCACCGATGCTTCTGCTACCGGATGTTTGTCAAAGGACAACTCAACAGTGACAGCTGAATCGATAGCTGCCAGTGTCAGCCGTCGACTAGAAATTGTTTCGCAATCCTGCGCGTCGAGCATCGCCCACACGACTGAGTCGTTGTGACGCGCAGCAGTCAACACAACGTCAATGTGACCCCACCCGGTAACGAAGGGGGCATAACCTGAGAATTCCCACCCGCCGGCCCTAGGCTCTGCCAACAACACAGGGGTACCGGGACGATTTAAGTGGGCGAACGCCACCCCACCTCTTGACTCTCCTGTGGCTAGAGCCTCTGCCCAACGTTGACGCATCGGTCCAGTCGTTTCGATCGCGGCTTTGCTGGGCCCCGCATGTTGAGCCCATACAAAACTGGTGGTCAAACAACCCCCTGACAACGATTCATGAACAGCCCACTGAGTTTCAGGAGAAGCGCCTAATCCGCCGAATTCGACTGGAGCGAAAAGGCCATGAAACCCAGCGTCCCGAACAAGATCTAGTTGTAGCGAAGGAACAACCCCTGAAGCATCTACCTCCAGAGCGGAGGGGAAAAGATGATTGTCCGCAAGTTGTGCGGCTCGATCTACCAGATCCCTGTCTAAGTCGCTCATTTATCTTCAAACAATTCGTAGACGACCGGTGAATACAAGTGACCCAATCCACGTTCCATCACTTCTGCAAAACGCTCTCTCACTAGGCGCGCACCAGCCGCGTCAACCCCTAGATCGCTCGCCAGCGCTAAAGCGTAATCAAGGTCTTTCGCCGAGTAGCTCGTAGGAAAACGATCGTCGGGATAATCGCCACTAGTCATAAACGCTCCGTGCCGCCGGAGAGCGAAACTATCCGCCGAGCCTTGACCCAATAGGTCAAATACTTGAGAACGGTCGACCCCCGCACGCGTTGCTATTGCCATCGCTTCTGCCAAAGCAGACACATTTTCAAATAGCACCATGTTGTTCATGAGTTTCATGACCGTCCCGGTTCCGACCGGACCACAGTATGCAACGTCGGAACCCATATAACCCAACCATGGAGCAATCCGATCGAAGACCTCTGGATCAGCACCAACCGTGATGGACAGTGTCCCGTCTGCAGCATTGGGAACTCCACGCGCTACGGGAGCATCAGCAAATTCACAACCCAGCGAGTGCAACGTCTCGGCGACCTCACGATTGACATCAACGGTCGCTGTAGTGCAATCAATGAATGTTGTCCCTTCGCGAGCATGCTCACATAAACCTCCCTCATCGAGGAAAACTGACCTGGTCTCTGCTTCTCCGGGCACACATACAAAAACCATTTCGGCTCTAGCAATGTCTTCTAGGTCCGTCGCCGCTACGGCACCTGTTTCGACGGCTGTTGACACCGCGGCGGAGTTCAGGTCGTACGCGCACACCGGGACAGGTGATTTGGTCGCCAAATTGGCACACATTGGTCCTCCCATAGCTCCAAGACCAACGAATCCCACCAACTGAACCTTTGATGTCGTCATAGGAGAAGTTTGACGCACCTCAGCTGACTTTTCTCGACACACGAGACGAAAACAGAAACGCGTGGCGGTCTATAACCGCTGATGTCGGTCCGATTCCACTTCTCAACGAAGACCTCCGCCTCGCTGTCTCTCAAAGAGATATCTTGATTGCATAGAACCTTGGAGATCCTGGTAAATCAGAATGAACGCGAAACCTGACGAACAAATCTTTGCCCAAGCCATCGAAGTTGCGAACATCCCTACTTTGCTGATGGTGTTGGTCCAACTAACGGGTGAACTTCACTGGCTAGAAGAACCCTATTTGCCCAAGCGCCAACCAGGGCTAGGCGACAACGACACCGGCGGGCTAGCTGCCGAACACCAGCAGGAAGTCCGCGAGTCAGCCCTTGAAGCCATATTGGCCTGGAGAGAAGGTCGCCCAGTTGCTCTTCCTGAACCCGATGAGGACCTGATCGTCCGGATGCTCAGCGTCTCGATGGCCGAACCGGTTCCTGCCGAATATGGTCAATTCACAGCCGCTCAACTCGGTCAAGTTAAGTTCCTTGATCATGAGCCCGTCGCGTCCCCTGATGACTTCAGTGTTCTAATCATTGGCGCAGGTGTCTCAGGTCTGTGCGCCGCGATCAACCTTCAAATGCTCGGTATCAATTTTCAAGTCGTAGAACGTAACTCAACAGTCGGCGGAGTCTGGTGGGAGAATCGTTATCCGGGCGCAGGCGTAGATACCCCAAATCACCTTTACTCGTATTCATTTGCCCCATACGACTGGGAAAAATATTTCTGTTTGCGCGACGAGCTACACGGCTATTTGGAACACGTATGTGACAGCTTCGACGTTCGAAACTCCATCCGATTCGAAACTGACGTTGAGGGCATCGAATACCAACCTGATCAACAGAAGTGGCGTGCGATGCTCCGACTCGCCGATGGCGCAGTGGAAGAAGTTGAGGCAAACGTTGTCATCAGTGCTGCAGGGATATTTAATCCCCCCGTGTTCCCAAATATTGAAGGCCTTGACGAATGGGAAGGAGAGAAGTGGCATACGGCTCGCTGGCCGAACGAAGTTGACCTTGCGGGTAAAAATGTGGCGATCATCGGAAATGGTGCGAGCTGCATGCAGATCGGACCCGAAATCCAAGATGAAGTGAACTCCTTGACTATCTTCCAACGGTCAGTCCATTGGGCAGCTCCATTCGAACAGTTCCGTAAGGAGGTACCGGACCCCCTTCGGTTTTTGCTGCGAGAAGTACCGCTCTACAGAAACTGGTACAGAGTGCGGCTCGGCTGGACGTTTAATGACCGAATCCACTCGGCACTCCAAAAAGATCCGGATTGGGAGCACCCAGATAGGTCATTGAATGCCCAAAACGACGCGCATAGGGCATATTTCACTGACTATGTCGTTAACGAATTGGGTGATGAAGCAGCAGATTTACTTGAACGCGTGTTGCCTACCTACCCACCTTTTGGCAAAAGAATGCTTATGGACAACGGCTGGTATCGCATGCTGCGAAACCCCAAAGTCACCTTGGTCGATGAACACGTCGCCAGGGTGGATTCGGGACGCCTATATGCAGACGACGGAACCGAATACGAAGCCGATGTTCTCGTTATTGCGACAGGTTTCGACGTTCTGAACTTCATCACCACCTATGAAGCGAAGGGACGTTCAGGGGTCTCCCTAGCGGAGCAATGGGAACACGACAATGCACAGGCGTATTTGGGTACCGTCGTCCCTAACTTTCCGAATTTCTTTACCCTCTATGGGCCGAATCTTCAGCCAGGACATGGTGGAAGTCTGATTTTTGTAGTTGAGATGCAGGTCAGGTACATCATGGACATGATCCAAAAGATGCTCGACCAAAACATCGGCTCAGTAGAGATTCGCCAAGAAGTCCACGACGGATATAACCAAGAAGTTGACCAAGCACATGAGCAGATGGTGTGGACTCACCCAGGAATGACTTCCTACTATCGAAATGACCGAGGTCGTATCGTCGTAAATTCACCGTGGCGGAACGTCGATTTTTACGCCATGACAAGAGAAGCAAACTTGTCTGATTATTTGATAGAACCAGTTAGTGAGCTGGTCGCTGACTAGCTCACTAGTTCTTCAGCGATTGCACTTACAGCTAAGTCGACATCATGTGCAGTGACGTCAAGGTGAAGCACCATCCGGCTGCTGCGCCCAGACCAGCGCGTGATTACACCGCGATCCAGTAATCGCTGCTCTAAACCATCGGTGGATTGAGACGCGCTGACGAAAACCATATTCGTGTTTTGCGCATCGACGGTTAGGCCGTCGATTGTTGCGAGGCCTTCAGCTAGTCGTTCGGCGTTTCGGTGATCTTCTGCCAAGCGATCAATGTGAGTTTCTATTGCGTGTCTCCCTGCAGCGGCGATCAAACCGACTTGGCGCATCGCTCCACCAAGCATTTTTCTCCACTTGCGTGCTCGGTTGATGAGTAACTCTGACCCTGCTAACACTGACCCGACTGGAGCTCCCAAGCCCTTGGATAGACATACCGACACCGTGTCGAAGGGGGCCGCTATCTCGGAAGGGTTTATTCCTAATGCGACCGCTGCGTTCCAAAGACGAGCGCCGTCTAAGTGGTAACCCAAGCCGTGCTCGTCTACAAGCTCGCGTCCTTCATGTAGATCCTGTATTTCAATGACTTTGCCGTCTGTGGTGTTCTCGAGGCAAAGTAGGCGTGTCTGCGCGAAGTGAGAGTCGTCAGGTTTGATTGCGGACCGTGCAGCGTTTAGGTCCAACATTCCGGACTTCAGCATGGGAATGGTTTGAGGTTGGATACTGCCCAATACAGCGGCGCCGCCACCTTCGTACATATACGTGTGTGCGTGATCGCCGACCAGGTACTCATCGCCGCGTTGGCAATGTGCCATAAGGGCACAGAGATTCGATTGAGTTCCGGAAGAGACAAAAACGGAAGATTCTTTGCCTAGTAGTTCAGCGACCTGAGCTTCGAGATCACGAACTGTTGGGTCGTCTCCGAAGACATCATCCCCAACTTCGGCGCTAGCCATAGCCTCACGCATTGCATCTGTTGGTCTGGAGACAGTGTCAGATCTTAGGTCTATCACCCTATTAATCTGCCACGTTCAGAGGACAGACACATAGCCTTAGAGCATGAACACTATTAATGTCAGCCCGATTACCCCTCGGATTGGTGCTGAGATCACTGGTGTCGACTTGCGCGAGGAGCTTAGTGAGACAGCAATTGATGAAATTCGAGCGGCTTGGCTTGACCACCAAGTTGTGTTTTTCAGAGATCAAGATCTCACACACGAACAGCACATAGCTTTTGCCAGTCAGTTCGGTGAGCCACACATCCACCCCACTGTTTCTCACCACCCGAATCATCCTGAAATCTTGGTGATTCACGCCGATGAAAATTCCAAGAATGTAGCCGGTGATGGCTGGCATACTGACGTCAGTTTTGAGCAGTCACCTCCAACCGCCAGCGTTTTGCGAATGACTGAGGTGCCCCCTGACGGTGGTGGAGCGACACTGTTCAGTTCCATGTACGCCGCATATGAAGCTTTGTCACCAACTTTTCAAGAATTTCTTGAGCAGAGAGTTGCCCTACATCAATTAGGCAAACTGCCTGGCCACCGCCAAGAAGCAACACCTCCTTCGGCGCTGCATCCTGTTGTGTCAACACACCCGGAGACAGGAAGAAAGGCCCTCTATGTGAATCAGGGTTTCACAAAACACATCGAAGGATTAACTCGAGAAGAGAGTCGGTCTGTGTTGCAGCACCTCTACCGACATGTCGAAAACCCTAACTTCCATGCGCGCTTTCACTGGTCCAAGAATTCGATTGCTATGTGGGATAACCGTTGCGTTCAACACTACGCAACTTGGGATTATTTCCCCGCAACCCGTCGTGGATACAGAGTGACGTTGAGTGGAGCGTCCTCGACTTAAGGCCTAACGGCCCGTTTAGGTCGTTGAGCCAATTCGCGTAATTTGGGTTGAGCGAGGTTCACAAACCGGCATGCCAGGGATCGTGTTTCTCGTGGATCAATCAAATCGACTACATCGCCCCGATGTGCGGCCCTGAACGGAGAGCGAAGCCGCAGTAACCGCTCCTCGATAGCTTCGCGGTGAGCGTCGGGGTCGTCTGCAGCCTCGATTTCTCGTCTATATGCAGCGGCAACGCCGCCTTCAATCGGGATTCCGCCCCACTCGCCAGATGGCCACCCAAAACGTAAGTTGATGCTGTCGGGTAGACCGATCGAGTTAGGAGCATCGGCTGCTACGCCGTAACTTTTCCGCACCATGAACTCGATCTTTGGAACCTGACATTCGGCTGAAGCTATGAGAGCTCGAGCTCCGCGTCGCATTGTCGCTATGCGTTCCGCATGGGACCCCAACATGAAGCCTGGCATGTCTAGAAAAATCAGTAACGGCAAATTGAAGGTGTCGCAGAGGTCCACGAAATGGGTGTATTTATCGGCGGCATTGCCGTCCATTGCTCCAGCCTTGCTCATCGGATCGCTGCCGATAACTCCTACCGACCAACCATCGAGTCGAGCGAAACCGGTGATGAGGCCACTGGCATACAACTCTCTCATTTCGAAAAAGTTGCCATTGTCAACTACATGTCGGATCAGCGCCCGTGCGTCATAGCCCTGGCGTCTATTAGTGGGCACAAATTCAAGAAGCTCTTGGGGGCGTCGTTCAGGATCATCTCCAGTCTCTACTCGCTGTGCAACCTCTCTCACCGTGTTAGGAAGGAAAGAGAGAAAATCACGGATCTGTTGGAATGCATCATCCTCGTCTTCAGCAACGTTGTCGACCTGGCCACTTTCGACAACGTGCATGCGCCAGCCACCAAGTTCTTCTTTGGAAAGTTTTTCTCCAATAGCGCGCTCAACAACTGGAGGCCCAGAAGGAAAGATCTGAGATTTTTCTTTAACCATGACACTAAAGTGCGACAACAAGGCTGCCGCAGCTGGCCACCCGGCAACCGAACCCAGAATTGCTGAAGCGACGGGGACATTGCCAAGCAACTCAACGCCTTGATGCCACAGATCACCTTGAGGTAACCCCATATGGCCATCTTGCTCGTCTTGTTTGGAAGAATGACCCACTCCTTCGCGGAGTTGAACATACGGGATGCCGTATTTCAGAGCCAAAGGTTGTGCGAAGTGGTGGGGGAGTTTGTGGACGTCATGCGGGCTCCCACCCGACAGGGTGAAGTCATCGCCGCCAACTGATACCGAACGTCCATCGATTTCCCCCAGTCCCATGACATAACCACCGGGCGAAAACTCAACCAAGTTGCCGTCAGCGTCGTACTCAGCGGCGCCAATCAGATGGCCCATTTCCAAAAATGAACCCGGGTCGCAAAACTTTTCCATTCGTTCCCGAACCGTGTAACGACCTCCATCGTGCTGTCGCTGGACGCGTTCGGGGCCACCCATTTCATCCGCCAAACCCTTGACATACTCGATATCTTCAACGGCTTTGGCCCAGCCCATGCCGGGTTTCCAAAAATCGTGATCGGGATCTACAGGCACCCGTCAGCCTTTGCCGTGACGCAGCAGTTTGCCGGGCAGCGTTGAATCGGAGGTGACTGTGTCTTCTCCATCGTGTCGGATGAGTGTTCCGTTGACGACGACAGCATCAATTCCAGTGGCGTCTGATATCAGACGATCGGCTCCCGCGGGAAGGTCATATACGCGGCGCTTTCCGTCATGTCCCACGTTGTCCATGTCAAAGACCACTACGTCAGCCCAGCCGCCCTCGACAAGAGTTCCCCGATCTTCGATGCCGAATACCTGAGCAGGGCGCTGAGTGAGCATGTGGACGGCCTGTTCCAGATCAAAGCTCTCCCGTTCTCTAACGAATGTCGACAGAAACTCTGTTGAATACTTGGCGTCACATAACTGACTCGCGTGCGCTCCTGCATCGGAGAGCCCAATGACCGTTGTGGGATCATGCAGAAGTTCGTCAATCTCATCTCGATCATGATTCACGACGTCTTGAACTATGCGCATGTCCAAATCGGAATCTAGTGCCATGTCGAGCATCACATCGACTGGGTCTTGACCGAGCTCGTCAGCTAGCTCTTGAACGTTCTTGCCTTCCATAGAGGTATCGGTAGGGAACCAACTGATTTCGGTTCTCGCCCAACGATCACCGATCTTGCCACCGTTGCCGGCCTTCTCTTTGAACTGTTCTCGCCAGTCCAGATCCGCATAGTAGGCCTTCCGCCCTTCTCGATCGCTTTGGGCCACGGGTTGGAAGACGCGCATCCCTTCGTAAATGAACGGAGCTTCCCAACTCATTTCAAATTGCACCGGTTGAACTGCGACCTGAGGAAATACAGGTAGCCCACGGTCAGCCAGAGCGTGAGCTTGCTCAAGGTCCTTAAGATGGCTTCCGGGTCCTAGTGTTCCTGCCAACAGAGCCGTCCAACTCACGTTTGCTCCAGTGGACTCGGCCACTCGAGCAAACTGTTCGTGGCTGAGGCCTCGCCCTTGTGTCGCTTGCATGATGCCTCCGACATCTCCCAGCGCTTGGGCGATCTCGATGATTTCCTCTGGGGTCGCCAAACGGCTTGGCACCGGGCGGCCTTCGTACCCAACATGGGTGTTGGCGCGGCTCGTCGCGAACCCTAAAGCCCCTGCTTCGAGTGCTTCAGTGACAAGTTCTCGTTGACGACTGATTTCTTCCTCGGTGGCTTCTCGCTCGGTTGCTTCCTCACCCATTACGTACATTCGTAGAGCAGTGTGTCCGATCATCGCTGCCATGTTCACTGCGCATCCGTTGTCTTCAAGAGTGTCCAAGTACTCGGGGAAGCTCTCAAATCCCCAGTCGCCTAGTCCGGCGCGCAGGGCATCAACACTCATTCCCTCAACGTTTTCCAATGTCCGCATGATGAGATCGCGGTGCTCTGGCCGAGTCGGAGCTACGGAGAAGCCGCAGTTGCCCATAACAATGGTTGTCACTCCGTGCCAGGGTGAGCAGCTCACCAATGGATCCCACAAGACTTGTGCGTCGTAATGGGTATGGATATCAACGAAACCGGGCGCGACAATTCGACCGCTGGCATCGATGGTTTTGGCGGCATCGGCGGGAGCGTCGCCCATAGCGACGATACGCCCGTCCTTTACACCTAAGTCGCCCGAGAAGCGCGCTGCGCCTGTCCCGTCAACGATGGTGCCGCCCGAAATCTTTAAGTCATACGACATTTGGATCCCCTTATGTGGAACTACTTCAAAAATAGTTCGATTCTGGCGAACATGCTCATATCTCAGCTAGTGGGCCTATTCCGGTAGGATGTTGAGACAGCGATTGAAGGGAAATTGGTTTGCCGAAACAGAAGGACGACGCCATCTTGCTTGAAGGAAAGACTGTTGAAGCGCTTAAAGGCGGTCACTTTCGTATCGAGTTGGATAACGGACACGAAGTTCTTGGCCATCTGAGCGGCAAGATGCGAAAACATCACATCCGCATCCTTCCCGGGGATCGGGTTCAGGTAGAGGTTTCTGCTTACGACCTAACTCGAGGAAGAATCACCTATCGCTATAAGTAGTTCTTTGACCAACGTCAGGTGAGCTAACCCGCCGTGGGCGCAGCGGACCACCGACAGTGAGTTAGAACTTGAAGCCATTCGTAGGGACGCAAAGTTACCTCTAGTGGTTGCTCTCCCAAACCGGAATTCGAGGGAGAGATTCGTTCAAAGAACGGATTGCCTACTTCTCTGACAAAAACGGCAGGAATAGAACTGCAATCAGGATCGAGTTGAAACACCCAATTAGTGCTTTCTTCTTTGCAGGGCCCCTCACAAGCGTTATAGATCATCAGATCGCCGATTCCTTCAGCACTCGGATTTTGCTGGGAGCCGACGAATGTCAAGCCCTGTGATGAGAACAGCAACAAGTCCCCGGGTTGAGGGGTTTTACCTGCGTCTATTTGCTGGTTCCATAGGAAAGCATCTGGAAGTAAATCAATTTCCCAACCAGCAGAAGCTGAAACAACGATTTCTTTTACGCCCTGGGTCGCATCGTCAAGCCACCGTATGCCCTGAACTGGCCAGCTGCTATCTGAGTATCCGAATGACGCAACAGTGACTTGATCGTCACGGAGTTCAATCAGGAGATCCGAGTTCGACGTATCGCTTCGATAGATAGCTGTGCGGAAATTTGGCCAGCTCTCGCCCACGTCGACTGTGTTGTCGCCGTACCCGCTGATCGTCATCGAACCCTCCACAGTAGTGGTGAAGGAAAAAGAACTCGGGGCTGCAGTGGTGGCGGTGGGCGCTATCGAAGAAGAAGTTGGAGTGCTAGCCGTTCTGCTTTCTGGTATCGAATTAGGTGTCGAGTTGCTTGCTAGGGGCTCGACGTCTTCTTCAACGGGGGCAGCTGCTGCAGAAGGAGAATCGTTATCTGAGTCACCACTGATCAGTTGCACCAGGGCTGCTATTCCTAAAAGCAAAGCAATCGTTAAAACAAGCAGCCTGGATTGGTTCGGTACCACTCCCTCCAGAGTAAAGATAACTTCGGCTACATATGGGAATGCTGGGCTGTTTAAGTCGCTTTTCTATGACATCGATCCCGGGCGAGGGCCTACTCTCAAAGGGTGACTGAATCTCAACAAAGCCATCAACCGGGTGTTACTCCTTATCTCGAAGGTGTGACTGTCTTGGACTTCACTCAATATCTGGCAGGCCCTTCTTGTACGAGACTCCTAGTGGAGATGGGAGCCGATGTTATAAAAGTCGAATACCCACCGTATGGAGACCCTGTTCGACCGAGTCCTCCTAGGCGAAATGGAAGATCTGCGTATCACGTGCAACAAAATCGGGGAAAGCGCAGCCTCTCAGTCGACTTAACCAGCAGTGAGGGCATATCACTAATAGAAGATTTGATCCCTAAGGTCGACATCGTCGTTGAGAATTACAGCCCAGGTGTAATGGAGCGACGAGGACTTGGCTATGACAGATTGAGGCAGCTGAATCCGAGGATCATCATGGCTTCCATTTCAGGTTTTGGGCAATCTGGACCTCTCTCCGAAAAGACAGCATTCGATTTCATCGCCCAGGCATATTCCGGGTTAATGCATATGACTGGTGACCCCGACGGTCCACCGATGTTGATTGGCGCAGGAATAGCGGATACGTCGACTGGTGTTCACGCCTTCGCTGCCTTGGGGTATGCCCTATATCGACGCGATCGAACAGGGGAGGGATCGCACCTCGATATTGGAATGGTTGACGTGATGTATCACATGCAAGAGACGGCGGTCTCGGGCCCGTCGCTGTCTGAAGGTGAAGTTGTAGCGATGCGCACCGGTCGCCACTATGCGCCAGCGAGCCCGGCTGGAATTTTCAAAGGCCCTCAAGGTTGGATCGTTGTGTTCGCCCTCGAAAATCAGATAGCGAACCTCTGGGCGGCGCTGGGGTCTCCAGAACTAGCCGAGGACCCAAGATTTCAGAACAATCGAACCCGCCTTGAGTACCGTGACGACCTGACGGAGATCATTGAGCAGTGGATGTCGACCTTTGGAACCGATGAAGAGGTTGTCGCGCTTCTCGAACAGCACCGTGTTCCATGTGGACCCGTAGTTGAGCCGGTCAAACTTGCTGAGACTCACCCGCACTTCCTCGAAAGAGGCACTGTCCGCGAGGTCACCGACCCGCTTGCTGGATCAATGCTCATACCGGGCTTCCCGCTCCGCTTCTCCGATGCTCCGGATCTTCCGGATCTCACCGCCGCAGAAGTCGGAGAACATAACAGTTCAGTCCTTCATGATCTACTCGGCATGAGTGCCGAAGCGGTCGCAGCTCTTGAACAGGACGGCGTTCTATATAGACGACCGCCCCGAGATTGACCTAGCTTTAAATCATGACTGAATCGACGATGCCGAACGGCGCAGTGCGCTTTGACCTCAAAGATGGGGTAGCGACCGTAACTCTTGACCGACCAGAGACCCTTAATTCAATGAACGATGACTTAATGCAGGATCTCAGTAGCGCCTTGTCAGCCATAGAAGCAGATGAGAACGTTCGGGTTGCGGTGATAACAGGAGCGGGCCGAGGCTTTTGCTCAGGTGCCGATCTCAATAATGCCGCTGACTCCGACAGCGATATTACTAATGTGACGCCTGCATTCTCTGAAACCGATTTTTTTAATCCTGCTTTACGTTCCCTGCATCAATGTCCCGTGCCGACTATTGCGCGTGTGAACGGTGTAGCAGCAGGCGGCGGTCTCGGCATTGCCCTCGCATGTGATCTTCAAATAGCGGTCCGTTCTACGTTTTTCGTCGCCACTTTCGGCCCCCGCCTCGGGATCGTCCCTGATATGGGATCAACTTGGAGTTTGCCCCGGCGAGCTGGGCGAGCGCGAGCAATGGGCATGGCGATGTTGGGCGAAAGAATCTCCGCTGAACAGGCCGCTGATTGGGGCCTTATATGGAAATGTGTTGATGATGGCCAACTTGACGAGGAGGTTCAGTCGGCCGCCGACGTGCTAAAGCGAACTAGCCCAGAAGCGATGTTGCGAATCCGCCAGTCAATCGACGCGGCCTCAACCAACACTTTCGCCGATCAGCTGACCACCGAAATGGAACATCAGGCGGTGTTGATTCCCAGAAACATGCAAGAGGGTGCGCAAGCGTTTCTCGAAAAACGCGAACCTCAGTTCGATGGTCGAAGGAATTAGGGTTCAACCTTTTTCTAAATCAAGAGCCAGTTGGCTTGTCAGAACCGTAGTTCGTTGGCAAGACTGCAGTCATGGCTGATACCGCTACCTCCCTAGACCGATCCGAAGAAACCCTTGTTGCTGACGCCGTCGACGCGTTACTCGCCGACAACGACCCAAAGGAAATGAGCTACGAAGACTTTCGAGGGGCCCAATTCGATCATGGCTTGGCCTGGGTTCATTTTGACCATGGTCACGGAGGACTAGGC
>CEUS01044638.1_pt1 | contig 23819 bp, 35 predicted proteins | sample 427031 | NCBI WGS metagenome assembly CEUS01 (sample SAMEA2622837, study PRJEB7988) | marine metagenome | biome: marine biome (ENVO:00000447); feature: marine epipelagic mixed layer (ENVO:xxxxxxxxx); material: "saline water (ENVO:00002010), including plankton (ENVO:xxxxxxxx)" | depth 140 m | reverse complement strand
TGCTATACGAGAACTAAGGTAATTGCCTACAATGCCTTTAACGACTGTATCTGTTTCATTAATTTCTATATGGACTTGCTCACGCTCGAAAGCAGATAGCCGTATGTAACCATCACCTGATAATGCCATGAGTGCTCTCCCAGAAGTCTTTACATACACGTTCGTATTTATCAACAGTCATCGTTGACCAAATGACATGTTTGTCATCATCGTCTAACGCCGTAACTTCAATATTATCAAAGTACCATTCACGGATGCGCATGAATATCACCTGCTCAAACGGAGTCAATTCGAATTGGCCTTTATGATATTCAGCCATATATTCGGCTGGATTAATTAAATCAGTCAATTAAAACTCCTTTCTCTTATACGAATTTTGGACCTAGACTAAAAGATTGATCCGGTACCTCTATAAGATTCCCATTTTTATCATATGTGATATGGGGAGTCTCTACTATAGAGATAGTCCTTTCCCACTTCTTTTCGGTGCTAATTCTATTTTCATAATACACCGAAACGGGATTTATAGGCGGTACCGGTTCAATCATTTAAAACTCCTTTCCTTCTCCAACGTCAACAACTTTGAGACCTGGAATGGTCCTCCACATTCTTAGCACAGAAGGTCTGTCATCAAATGTTAGTTCGGGTTTATACCCATCTTCGAGCATTCGCTCATACAACTCTTTTTTGACAACAGTATCTTCTCTGCGGTCTTTTTCGGCTCTCATATACAACGGATGCCAGGGAACCTTTCCGGGATCATCTTCGTACATTTCACCAAAATCAGCTGGGTTAAAAATCTTATCCCAGCCTTCGAGTAAGAACCATCTTGATAACGATCTTACTGTATCAAGACGCTCTTCTTCAGAACGGCCAGATGCAAAAATCAATCTATTGCCATCAACCCTATTTAGGGCAGTGGCAATATTAATGATCGGCATGATAGGCTCATCCCATCGCTTCTGTTTCGGATCACGAAAAGAAGCCCAGTCTTTAGGCTTCTTTTTTATGAAATGTAATCGATGGGTAATATCTAGTAACGTCCCATCGATATCAAAAATTATGTCCATTAGATCGTTTGCCTTCTGATCTCTTCGACAACATCGCTGATCATCCAAACAGCTTCTAGACTCTTACCACCGATATGCCATACGTCACTGTCGGCGCTGCCTTTCCAATCGTATATAGATGCTGTTAGAAAATCGTTATCGTCATCGACCCCCATGTTAACTTCTAAATCAAGGGCCCATTCCCAACGCGTCTTATCATCGCGACCATTTTCAGGCTCACCGAAGATAAGCTCTAGCTCATCTCGCGTTGCTTTAATTTCACCCTGATAAGAAGTGCCGGTTACATTAGCTCCGGTTTCAAAATTAATCAATTCCATTATTTGGCCTCCTTCTTTTCAAGTTTAGCAATCACCTCAGGAAACTTTTTCTTGAGGGTTTTCATTGAGAGAACATTGGCGAGAACCTTCTGGCTGATTTTCTTAGCCTTATATGCATCAACCACGGCCTTCTCCATGATCTTAAAAGATCCATCGAACGCTTCCTTTTCCCAAGGCAGGTTACGATACGATGCATAGGTCGTACCACGCGAAGCTTCCAGACTACCCATCCACAGCTGACCAACTTCGCCAGTCGCTTCACATTTGCCAAAATCAAGGCGCTTCGTTGCATACTGCTCGCGATGGATCATCTCATGGCACAGCGTGTCCAAAACACTCTGCAATTTACGCGCAGGATCAATAACTGCCGTAGACCACGCATCGCTGTATGCGCCATTGTTAGACCTAGCAGGCGTCTTAGCCAACCGAATGCAGAGCTGATCTGTATCCGCGCTATGCAGAGTCATTTGCTTTGCGATGTAAGGAAAAATTTTGATGATAACGTCCATGTACTGACGGGTACGCTCACGACGCAATACAGGCGCATCACCTTCTTCGTGGCCGATACCAGGAACCATGCTATTGTCCTGGTTCCATGCCTGCTTCGAAGCAGTGAATCGAACCTTCTTCGTGATCTTGATCTGACGATCGGATTTGCCGGGATATGCGTTGGTCATGTTGTATTTCCTTCTCTCTCAATCTATAATATAATTATAGCTCAATACGGAAATTAGGTCAACCCGGTATTTTCAGAAAAACACATTTTCTTTTTGTTGTATATCAATGGGTTAGCGCTTGCGTTCTTCTAACACCACTTTATATTTGAGATTTTTCATCCATTTTTTCATAATATGCGGATTTCGGGTGCTGATCGGCAGGCCGAGAGCCGGTCTGGTGTCGAATTTGAGCTCTTCGCCCCATATGCTCGATTTACGGACCCAATGCAGATGCCATTGATAGAACCAGTCCCCTGTAAATTTATCACGCCAGTGCTTATTCTCGGTTCCAGCGTAAAATGCGATATCGCCTGGATTCTGGGTAATCTCATATCGATCAACGGGCGATTCGATATATATGGGCCATGGGTTATTAGATCCGGTGGATCCTATATGCATGGTCGCTGATATCTCACATGTAACGCGATCCGTATGCACGGGTAGACCCTGTCCTTTTTTATAATATCTCATATACGAATATGTCGGGTATAATTCCTCCCCAATGAACGATTCAGCATGTTGTGTTACCTGGCCAAGAAATGCTTCGGTGAGATTATCGCCATAATTAACCAGCGCATCAGGAATAAAATCCAGCTCACCCTGAACTTCATCGATTTCTTGGTTATTGATCTGATTGATCATGTAGTCCATGAATATGGCTGCTACGGGCGGTGGTAGAAATTCTTTGATCTCTAGAACGCCACCAGCATCATCATACTGCTTTTTATAATTAATTTCGTTGACTTCAACGCTCAATGCATCCTCCCAAATTTACGCGACAGGGCATTGATCACTGTCTGCCAATAATTTTTAGCCCAATCCGTTTGAGCAGCAGATAAAGCAGTATATGCATTATCCATCAAATGAACGATTCGATCACTTTCCATCATATCCTGACTCCTCACAGAACCTAACGTACAATCCTCTTTCTCGGCCATGTGCTTCGATCTCCCACGGATAATCCCAATATTCCGTTTTCGCTGTATCAATCACATTCCCAAGCCATTTACATGCTTCGTTCTGGTTCCAGACTTCTTTCATCTCACCAGTCGCCCATTGCTTGACATGAACCATCTCATGTGCTAGAGCTGTTAACATGTATTCAAAATCATCAGACTTATCGAGCTGAATTTCAAACTCCCGTGGTCTGATATAATCATCAGACCAAATACAGTTACCACCTTCACTGGTTTTATCTGATAGCCCATCTATAAATTCAATTTTAACCATCAGATTTTTAAGTAGGCGCTTACTCATAAGCTTATGAGCATAAAAATCTGCAGCATGTCGAAACGTACTCATTTTTCTTTTTGGAACGTTACGAAATATCGTCTTCATATTGTCTCTCTCATGTGGTAGTATAATTATTATACCACACTTGAATTATAAAGGCCCGCGTTTATTTCGATCTAGGTCAATTCCATACTTATGGCAGCCAGACAATAAAAAACTGGGTGTCTGGCCCTGGAATCCACCGCCAGTAACGAGATTCTTATGTAGACGTTTAATCTTTGCAATAGAGCGAGAAGTAGCCACATATTGATCCGTAGCTTCTTCATAGATCCGTGCGTTAGGTCCATGTCGTTTTATCTTATACATCAGTAATGGTTCTCCAAGCCGTGGTCTTTCCAAAGTTTGAGAAAGACGCCAGTATCCCATGGCTGCCAATCTCCGTTAAAGTTCCACTCCTCATCAATATCACATTCTGCTACACCTTGTCCGCGTGGCGGTCGCTTTGGTGGATGTGTAAGAAATTTAAGAATATTCTCTCGCAACCTTTCATAGCGGTTACTAGGCATCATTTTAAATTGATCTGGATTATCACAGAAATATTGTAACCATTGTGGGAAACCTCCATTGTCGCCCACTACATCTGGCCAGACATGTCGTAAGCTATCACGCTTTACTTGACGCCATACAGATTCATCTTGCCAGAAAAGATACAGATGTTCTTTTGTTGGATGTTTTAAGTTGTCCCAATTCTCATCGGGGCATTTAGTATGTGAATTATTATTCATGGCCCATAATTGACATTCTTCGCTATCGAAGAAGTTATAAAAATTGGCAATTCTAAATCGGGCCATCATGGGAAGCCTAGTAGTACATAACTGCCATTTAATAGCAAAGCCTAGCCACCACGTTAAATCATAATTATTTTCTATATCGACTGGACATTTTTCAACAATAGGCTCATACCATTCACGATGATCATCTGGTATACCTTTCCATAAATCAGTTGACCAATGATCAACATTATAATGCCTATCACTGCCGTCCGCAGTATAAACTATTTGATCATGACGATACATTTTACTCCCGAAACAAATATCACCTGGATCACCTCCTACCCACATACGATGCAGGCTGTTCTCTTCCATAAAAAGAAACGGTAAGAACGTTACATGAAAAATTCTATCAACACGTGGATGGTTTTTAATCATCTCATAAAATTCGGGCCACTCTTCGATAGAGGAATCAGAATAGGTAAGATCGATAGTTTCATCCGTATACATTAAGAATGCTGCTATGGCTGATGTACTATCCATACCACCAGAGCATGTAACGGTAATTCGTTGATCGTATTCTTTTGCTATGCGAGCTAGTTCTATTGCGCGTGTGGCACATGTCTCAGTCCACGATGCAGTATATGTTTTCATTTCCGGGATCGGAGAAATAATTTTTTGGTTAAATCCTAGATCAACAGATTCTGTTCTATCGAATACACGACCCATACAAACAGGTACGATTTGATCCATAACAAATTCGGGGTACCAACTTAAACGCGGGAAAACATAGCTAGTCATTAGTCGTATCCTTGGCGCGGTTTACTGCTTCATCATAATTAAGCAAAAATTCCGCAACTTTGTCAACTAAATTTGCCTTGTCAGCGTAACTACCGCCAACCCATTCTTCATTTTCATATTCCATAATATGAAATTCACCACCTGGTTTTGTAACACCATCAATAGAAGTATCACCGGCCTTAATAACTTCAACGCGTTTTGTCATGTTACTCTCCTTATGTCAATAAGCTTGATACATCAGGTTTTTCTCTAGGTAACTGCATTCCAAATTCGGTGTGATCCATTACTGGACCAGCATCAACAATATCTGATTGTGCTGATTCTTCTGCATCATACAATCTCATTTTATTTCTATCAACACCGACAACAAATCGCTTATACATAGTTGGGTCGTTATATCTATTTTTTAGTTGCTTTACCATAAATTGATTTAAGTCTTCTAATTCATCGTTAGTTATGATAGCTACCATAAAATCTGCAGTTGCCGGTAATCCGAAACTTTCGCTGGTGTCTTCTAGGCCTGGATCACTATTAGTAAATCCTGATCGCGTAGTCTGCGTAGCTGATACAACCGGGACATTCTTCTCTACGGCCAGGCCACGCAATTCCTCTGCTATAGCCTTTACATACACATATGTATTAACATTAGCTCCAGGTTTTACCCTTGTTGATGTCGCTATGTTAAGATAATCAATGTATATGATATCTGGTTCGAACCGGCGCTTAATTTTTAATTCATTTATAAGATGTCGGAAATGTGCTGCGCCTGCTGATGCTGTAGGATATTCTTTGATAATCAGTTTACCTGCTGTCATATCCTTGACGCGGTTTACTTTTTTATCATAATCATCTTTGCTTAATCTCACCAAATCTTCTACTGCAACATTTAAGAGATTGGCGTCAATTCTCTCCGCAATTTTCTCTTCCGCCATCTCAAGGGTAATGTAAAGAACATTTTTACCATCATTAAGATTGCCAGCAGCCATATGACACATAGCCAAAGACTTCCCAACACCAGTCCCGGCAAGAATAATATTAAGGGATTTTCTAGGCAACCCACCCTTGGTAATCCGATTGAAGTATTCGAGATCGAACGGGATCCTTTCTTCTGTGCGGTGGTAGAATTCATAGCGGTCCTCATAATCATCTAAGAAATCATGACCAATGTGAGAATCAAAACTAACAGCAAGAGCGTCGGATAAAATGGTGGGTAACTCATGAGTACTCTTATCCTGTGATTTTCCATCAATGATACTAATTGATTCCATAATTGCATTGTATATAGCCTTATCTTTGCAAAATGATTCAGTCTTATCTAGAAGCCATTCCTGATCATCTATATCGCTTGTAAATGAGCCTAATATCTTACCAGCGGTTTGATATTCCTCATCTGTAATAGTGCTATCATTATCTAGTTCAATTACCAAAGCTTCTTTTGTCGGTATATTATTATATGCGGAAAAGAATTCTGAAATCTTCTTAAATAATATACGCTCGATATTATCATGAAAATATTCTTCTTTAATAAAAGGGACGGTCTTCCTACAGAAGTCTTCGTCACTCACCAAGTGTGATAATATCTTCGTTTCCAGTCTCACCATCAAACTCCTGTTCATATTCCAGAATTATAGCCACTAAAATATCTCCTAATAGTTTTTCAAATATAGGAGTATTAAAATTAGTGATAGCAATATCGTTAGGATTTTCATCGATATCGTATTCAAATTTTAACGTTGCTGATCCATCACCGTTTTCCTCTGGTATATTAACGGTTCGGTAATGGTAAACAATATCTTTAAAATCTTCGTGAGAGAGTTTAATCTTAGTAGTATTTACTGAAGATGTGTCGTTAATCAACTCAAAGTGTTGATTCATCTCGGCCGATGTCTTCCTCAATGTCGCCTCCAGCGTTTTCATATTCTCCATCATTTCCAGTGGCATCGTAGAAGTCACCGTACATAAATTCTTTCTGTGCCGCTTCTTCCAGTCTCGCCATAACTTCTGGAGTGAAGTATTTTTCGGGATCATTGTTAATTGCTTTCCCGAAGATCTTAGATCCGTCAGGAAGTTCGTATCGTGTAGAAACTTTCTTGAATATATCATATTTCTCTGCCAAATCAAGCAACCCGAAATATTTATCAAGTCCTTTTTCATACGATAATCGCACTTCAACATCTTTGTTCTCTTTCGAGAATCGAGATTTAATCATTCTGCATTTAATAATATTCCCTACCACGTCTTTACCATCCCTGTCTTTCTTCTTAGATAAGAAGCAAATAGACGAAGAAGCATATTTCAATCCACTACCACCAGACATTTCTTTTGTAGGAATATACGATCCAATAACTTCGTATACATGATTAGTAACAAGTAATGGAACATTTGCTTTGGCGCATTTCAATGAAAGAACTCTGAACGCAGCTTTAATGACCTGCGCTTTAGTCATATCGCGCGTTTCTTTACCTTCCGCGGTATCTTCCATTTCTTTAGTTGTACTTAATTGTCCTAAGGAATCTAGAACAAACATCATAGGTGGCTGATCAGCCGAATCCATATAATTGTCCAGAATCTTAATAGCCTGATGGCGAAATTCTTGAATTGTATGTGGCTCTGAGATTACAACGCGGTTAATATCAATACCACGCGAACTCATCATCCCCCCTGTAACTGCTGCCTCAGTATCAAAATAAAAAACACCAGCATCGGGATTACTGTTAAGAAAATGCTGAACAATGCCCAGAACAAAAAACGTTTTCCCTGTAGCGCTCTCACCCGAGAAAGCAGTGATTTTATTATTAGGCACACCCCCATACAAGCTCCCAGAAAGAGCGGCGTTAAGAACATAAGACCCAGTATCAACGCACCCGGAATACTCAGAAGAATTTGAACCGTCAGCCGCAACATTTATATTATCGTCGTTCAATTCCTTGACAATATTTTTGAAGAAATCAGACATCGTACCTCCAATTTTGAATATAATTTATTATACGCCACTACAATTAAATAATCAAGATCCATCTGTTACTTTGATTTTACTAGTACCAGTGTTCGCTTCATCTTTCCACGTCTGAACCACATATGAAGATGGATCGGAAGATCTAATTATAATCTCCTTTTCCTTCCATATTTGGGTATTTGCAATAGGGTCCTGTTTAACCTCTACTGCATTACCTTCTTCTTCAGTCGAAATTGTAACGACCTCCTTTGGTTTAATTTGTTTTTTATTTTTATTACGAGCTCGAGAACGTTTCTTCTTTTCATGTTGCTCACGCAACGTCATATTAGCTGCAATTAAGAGTAAAACAGCGAGTGGATCAAATACAAAAATAATAACGATAATGACCCAACGAACAGCGCTTTCCAACATAGCGCGGTCTGCTTTTTCTCCATAGAATAATTCTGCAACATATCTTATAGGCCCTACCTCAGCCTCAATTTTTAACTGTTCCTTTTCAAAGACGGATCTTTGCGTTTGGATTTTTGCAATTCGAGTTGACGCCTCACTGATAATCTTATTAAGAGTTTCTCGTTCTCCTTGCTGAGATTTCCGCGTCGCAATAGATCCACTAGGCCCTCTGATGCGATCGTAGTCGATAAGAGTTTGGACTTGTTGATCAAGCTGTTTGATAACTTTATCTGCATCGTTAATCACCCTCTGTTCACGTTTAATTTGATTATCAAGTTGTGTTATCTGTAAACTGTTATCCCCGCTAACAACTGTCTGATCGATATGAGCTTTACTAAGAAACCCAAAAATACCCATCGACGTTATAAACATTAAAATGATAACAGCGGTCGTTAAATATGTTTTAAGAATCTTGGGAATTTTAGTCCAATATTGATATAGCCACGATGCTGTGACCAGTTTACCAATTTCTAGTACGCCGCCCATAATAGCAATAGGTATTGCTGCTGCAGAGAAGATTGCCATCAACCCTATAATAGAATACCAAGCAGCAACGCCAGAGATTGCTATTGCTACTATAAGTGTAAGAAATCCCATTGTTTACTCCGTTGCCCCGTAATACATAACAGAACTACAAGAAGTTAACATAAACCTTAACAAATGTCCTAGTGGAAGTGTTTTATGTAGATCCATGCCTGATTCCGCTAAAAATTTTTCTTGTAGATCATATGCTTCTTTTTCGGTTTCTGCACGGCAACCATACTGTTTAGGATAAATCTTATTCTTCCATTGCATATAATGCACGAGCTCATGTAAAAGAATAGATTGATCCTTTATATTATCGGGATTCCATTTTGCTGGTAAGTATATTATTTCTTTAATTGTATCATACAATGCAAGTGGTTTTAAGATAGCATCTTCTTTATCAATCATCTCATCTGTTGATTTACATACAAAATTATTTTCTTCTGTTATCTTAAGATCACATTCATATGCAATACGAACAAGTTGCGCTTGTGTTTTATGTTCGATTTTTGGAGCATCAGGCACTGCCCAACCTGTTGCCTGACTAATCCAAATCATTAATGACATGACCAACGTAGTCACGCTATCCACGCGTAATACTAAGCACTTTTTGCATCTGTTCTTTAATTACTTTTTCACGGTCGGGCCAATAGATATATTCTTTATCAGATGTCTTAGATAAATTAACTAATAGCGGCATAATAATTTCTTCAAGTTGTTTTAATTTACCTGATGCTGCTTCTCTTGATTGTGTGATAGCTAATTGAACATTATCATCGTCTTCGGCGCGCTTTTTAGATTGTAAAGTATCAAGCTTATCTTCTAGTGGTTTTAACAATTCTAGCATTGCACGCTTGATATCATTTTCATCAAGCGAAGGTGGTGTTTCTTCGTTATCTTTTTGTTGTGCTTTATATGTTGCTTCATCAATAGCACTAAAGCCAAAATCGGCTTTTGAATATTCTTCTGGTATTTTAAATTCTTCTGCCATTTGTAACTCCTAATCGAAGAGAGTCGCTGTTCTTACAGCCTCCCACCCAATTGCATTTAATATGGTTTTAATCGGCTCTAGGAACCCTTTTTCAAATTGCATGTCGTAATCAATTTGTTCATGTACCTGAAACTCTTCCGGGAGGGCATCATAGAATGCTATTGTATTTTCACCGACGAGATTCGGCATCTTTAAATATACAAACTTAATTTTTTCACCCGGATTAATTTTCTGGTACTTATTAGTAAGGGACTTCTCCTCTAGATAATGGTTGTATAATAGAGCGCCACGAACATGTATCGGGGTGCCTTTTTTATAAACTGTTCCTGCATCACTATATTTATTAAGTTGCTGGGCGCTCATACCGCGAGGAAACGCTATATCTTCTAGCGATTCTTTGCGAAATTCGACACGTTTATCAGAAATAAACTTTTGAACCGTTTTTTCATCGGCATCCATAATTAAACGCAAAGCGTCTCTAATCATCTGTCTGCACGGTTGAGGTGTACTCGATCGTACGGATTCAATGCCCATAATTTTTAGAGAAGGTTCTTTTAACCTAACCCCTTCCATATCAAGCAGGTTAAGAATGTATCGTTTCTTTCCAGTCCACACTCCTTTATCTGCAATGGCTTCACGAGCCATAAACATTTTTTGATATTTACTATTCGTGTATTCTTTTAATTCCCCATATGATTTATTTAAAAGAGGAACTAGCTTTTGCTCTGCAACTTTATCAAGGAAGTTAACCGTTTTTTCAATTTCCGGATCATCTCCAATAGCTTTAGAAACAAGTTCACTAAGATTAACATAAAGAGAATCGGTATCGATGGCAATGACATAATCTTTATCCTGCCTTTCGAGAACCTTGTTAAGGTATTCATTAATTGCCTTTTCCGCCCACCTAATAGTAAGCTGTCCTGTTATAGTAATGCCTTCAGCAATACGTATATCATAATATCTAAAGAATTCATTACTCATTGCACCATATAAGCTATTCATAAGAATCTTAATAGCCATCTCAGTATTACCAAGTGTAGCAATCTTCTTGTCTAATTTATAAACAGCTTGGCGATCCTTTTCATCGATCTTTTGCCGCAGCTTCTTAGCTTCCTGAGCCTCTGATTTTGCAACGACACGATCATTATATAATTTGTCTACCATACGAGGAAGTAGGCCACCATCAGTATTATTAAATAGCTGGCCTGTTGCACACATTACACGACCTTTAGGAATATCAACTCTTTCACGTCGAAGAAGTTCTTCTAAATTTACAGGCATTCTCTCCCGGACAATAGTTTCCGGCGACATATTATACTGCATAATAATATGAGGGTATAGAGAATTCAAATCAAATGATGTAACCCATTTATGTAATCCAATTTGGGGTGTTTTAACATAAGCACCTTCAATCTGTCTTTCTTTAGGCTCATGCCTATCCGGTGGTTCTACGAAGCCTTGTTTTCTTAATTCCTTACCGATCAAAGCTTCCCATACCATCACACTGCCAAACGAATCCGCGTAATTAACACCAGCATGATATGCAATAGTCATAGCAATACCAACGAGGCCCATCTTATCTTCCATACGGGCGACAAGCTCAACGTCTCGTATATTATATTCAATAAATTTTTGATGATCGTTTTTATAGAGTTCCCATATACTTCCGTGCTCACTATAATCAATCTTACGCTCACCGAGAACAACATTTGCAATGGTATCTAAGCGGAAATTCTCTTGGGATGTTCTTCCATATGCAAAAGCAAACTTCTTAAACAGATCAAGATAATCTAATTGCTGAAACCCTCTTAGCTCTACAACAGGCTCAGGAACACCATATGTTCGCCAATAACCATTTCCCCACGGAGACATCATCAACTTATATTCTTCACCAAATACCCTAAGAATTCTGTTATATAGATAAGGCATATCGAAGAAGCGTATGTTCCATCCTGTAACAACCTCAGGAAAATTAGCACGCCAATGTTCCAAAAACAAACCGAGTAATTCTTCTTCAGTCTTACATTTTACATATTTAACATCAGTTCTATCGGTTTTAAAATCCCCGTAACCCCAAGTATAGAAGATATTATCAATATTATTTCTGACGGTAATAGCAGTAACAGGCTGCGCAGCAAATTCAGGTGAAGGAAATCCTTCATCACTCTTTACCTCAATATCAACGTGTGTCACATTAACCAATGATGGATCATAATCACATCCATCGGGAAAATGTTCACCAATCCAACGATTTACATATCTGGTAGAGCCATAAGCAGGACCCTGATTAGCTACTTGTTTACGCTCTTCAAGCCATTCCCGGCATTTCTTCATCGTACCAGGACTTACAGCTTTAACGTAATGGCCATCAAGAGTTTTATATGAAGTAGGTTCTTGAGATCGAACCCAATGATTTGGTTTATACCATTCTTTATGTTGAACGGCGCGGCCATTCTTATAGCCACGAACACAGATTTGTCCGCCTACCGAACAGACATCAGTATAGAAGTCAAAGTCAATCATAATATAATTATACACTCATCCGTGATTAAAATCAAGACCTTAAATGCCGAAACTATCTCCACACCCACAACTTGAGCTAGCAGTGGGATTTTTAACGGCCAAGAAAGAGCCGCCCAATTCTGTTACGTAATCAATAACGCTACCGATTACATATAATTCAGCCATTGGATCTAAAACCAATACATCATCTATTGGTTCAGACCATTTAACATCTGGCCATTCGTCAGCAAAAGACCAAACGTATTGAAAGCCGGAGCAACCGCCGCCTTTAACTCCTAACGAGACAAGGCGGCCGTCACCAACTTTTTTAAGATATTCCTTTGCTTGTTCAGTAACAGTAATCATTCACAATGCTCGCAAGGTATTTCTTCGGTACATATACAATCAACGCAATCGCATGATTCTTGATTTTTACATTGTTCATTTGAACACATCGTAGTTCTCCGATTCCATTGCTCTATGCCAGTATCTTTTTATAATTGATTCAACCTGTTCTGCATCATAGTGATCTGGCAGGGGTTTATTTTTAATCTTTAGCCAAATTATATTGGCTATACTTCTATCGAAATCTGTTGATTCTCCCATTAGATTTAACTAGCCAAGCTTCAAAAGATACCGCAGGATATTGTTTTTGCAACGCCAAAAATGATCTAAGGTTGTCTTTGCTGTCGTCATAAAGCCGCATCCTTTTATATTCACCCGATTTCAGGTACTTGTGAAAAATAAAACGCTTGTTTTTAGCAGCGCTCCCCAAATTTAAATTACCTGCACGTTCCACATACGTCTTATCAATATCTATTCCTTGATTCCTAAAGGTTTGAAGGAATACTTCTTTTTTATCGAAATTAGCACGTGCTGTTACTACTATAACTTTTGACCCGGCACGCGTAGCATTTTTTAAAACTGCTTTCATTTTATCGATCATACGGCCGATAGGCGTGGCCGTCTTTGCAAAAATTTCGGCATTTTTAAAATTAGCATAATCAAACGATTCGCCGGATTTCAGTTTATATGTATTATATTCGACACTTGTAAGTTCATGTACAAGTTTATCGTCTTTCATAACTTTAACTTTTGCGTTAGTATGAAATAACGTATCATCAATATCGAATATAGTTAGGCCTTTACCTTCCGCTTCAGCAATAAATTCAGCGTACGGTTTCCAACCTAAGCCAGTGCTTCGACTCGATCTCGTAATCTCTGTGCTCGTTTGGTAACTTGGTTGTACCATCGGCTGTCCTTCATTTGTGCGCTAGCTTCCATCCAGTCGCTTTCGTTAACGGCTGCAATAAATTTTTTAAATTTACTTAGACGTGTTCGACCCATGTTAAACATCATATTAGCAACTACTAGTTGCATTTCTTCAGGTAAATCATAAAAATCAGGAAATAGTACTAAGCAATCATCACACACTTTTTGCACGTCTTCTTCGAAAACACTTTCTACTCGATCAGATGATACTGCCGTATCAACTGGCTGACCATGTTCTGGATCATCTTCTGTCACCAAGTGTCCAATTCCAAAGGTTGGATATCCAAGATGATCTAAGTATATTGAGTCTACGCGACCTTCGTCTCGCTCCAAGTCTTCTCTTAATTGATCAATATTCAATTTAGGTCTCCTAATAAAATCTTTAGTAGTAAAGCCATGCGAATCCATAAGCCATTTTCCATCTGGTCAAAATAGACTGCGCGTTCATCGCTATCGAACGATTGTGGTATTTCACGATTTCTCGGAAAAGGATGCATAACGATAGCATTAGTATTTAGCTGATTTATCATTTCTTCTGTAAGAGTATAATAACCTTCTGTACCACGTTCTGTTTGTAATCGTGTCATGTACACCACGTCTGCATCAGATAAGTTATCTATAAGTGTATCATCATAATGTTCACAGAATATAAGATTATTATCTTTTTCTAAAACCTTAGCTAGACTATGAACTGTTCGGCCATTCTTAATATCACCTGCTAAAACAATATTCAAATTAGATATGCGATTATATTTTTTATATATTGTATATAAATCGAGCAGTGTCTGTGTAGGATGTTCTCCGGCGCCGTCTCCTGCATTAATGATAGGGACAGAGCTAACAGATGCAGCAATTTCAGCGTCACCAATATTAGGACTTCTTAAAACAATAATATCACTATAACTACCTATAGTGCGGATAGTATCTTCGAGATTTTCACCTTTAGTAACAGAACTATATTGAACTTCATTAATAGGAATAACTGAGCCACCCAACTTTAACATAGCAGCATGGAAACTAGAAGATGTTCTGGTGGATGGTTCATAAAACAAGTTAGTTAAAATAAAGCCCCTAAGCGGGGCTTGAGGGGCAGAAGAGAGAGTGAGATTTGTCGCAGTGTCAAAGAGTTCCAATAATATATCATACCCAATGTCATCTATAGAAACTAAATGTCTCACTCTCTCCCCCTATAGCGCGTCAGTCTTCGGTTAACATTTGTTTATCCGATTGGACTCCGGGTGCGCTATTAATTGCAAGTTTACGAGGCTTCTTTTCTTCTGGGATAATTCTCTCAAGAGAAATTTGCAGCATACCATCTGCTAGTTTTACATCCCTAACCTCCATGTCGGGAGCCAATGTAAACTTACGTTCAAAATTACGGCGTGCAATACCCTGATGAAGCTTAGCCTTCAGATCAGTGTTTTTGTCGGGTATTACCTTTCCCGATACGGTAAGTGTATCCTCTTGAAGAAGGATTTCCATATCCTTCTCGCCGAAACCGGCCACGGCCATTTCGATTACGTATTCCGTGTCGGATACTTTGATGATGTCGTAAGGGGGATGACCCTTTACTGATGCGAAATTCGACTGGTGAAGGCGATCTATCTCGTCCCACATCCGATCGAATCCTACGAAAAAAGGGTCCAGATTTCGTACATTAAATTGTGCTGTAACCATTTTATACCTCCTTCGGTTAAGCAAGGTTTAAATATAGGTCCCTATAAAGGCGACCTGAATGGAATGAGGACCGGAGACTTGTGTGTTAGGTAATTGTGATCACTCTCACGCCATAGACAACGATCAGTGACTTCCCCCGGTCCTCTCTCCATTTGTGATGTAGGATACATCTCCTACATTATTATATATAAGGCATTGCCCTATATTTTGCAACCGGAAAGTGACGTTTTCAGGAAACCAGTTTATTGCCCCATTTAATATCGGCAATATACGTGATGTATCCATCGCGACTGGTATCAACAGTAATGTTGTAATTCCCAGCATATTCTGCCAAAAATACAGACACGCTGTTGTACGCATGCTGAGGATTTTTTACCGCCCAGCCAAGATTATGCTCGAGCTTCACTTGTGCCGTAACGGCCCCTTTCAACTCCGATGTATTCATTATATACACCTCAATTGATCACGAGCTATCATTTTAGCTCTCTCACGGTTTTTCGCTGCCATCGTCAACAGCATTGAACCCACAGGCTCATGCTTACCCACAAACCGATGACTCTCGTTATCACGAGCCATCTGATTCTGGCGCGCCGCGCTATCCCAGAGTATCACGCAATCTTTGTGATCCTCCATCCAGGCCTCGCCAGATTCCCAGGTTTCGCCCTGCTCACTAACCCACTCTTGAGTTGCAAACAGGCACCACTCGCGTTCAGTTATTTCCATCTGAACAGCGGAACCACCGTGGGTCTTACCGGCCCAAAAACGGACAGCCATGTGCTCACCGTTAACTGTAAATTGTGTACTCATTATGATACCGTCCTTTCACCAGTTATGACGTTGACGACTTCAACGCCGGGTCCAAAAGCAGCGCGCATTTCGAACTGCTCTTCAGCAATCTGCTCAGGGGTGCGATTTGCACGAGCAACTTTGTAGTCAGCGAAGAAAGCCGCATTCTGCTCGTCGCGAGCGATTTCAGTCGCATCGAAAACTTCCTGAGTGATCAGGCCGAGCTCTAACCAACGAGTGGTCATGTCGTTCATCGGGCTGCGATCGTTGGTGTTCCACAGCAACACACCATCTTCGATCCGATGATCGTTTTTGGCGAATTTCTCTGCGGCTTCTTTAAGATCGCGCTCTTTGCGGATTTCTGCGAAATTTGACATCTGTGTTTCCTTTGCTCTCTCTATTATATTAATTATCACGCAATTCAATAATAAAGGCAACCCGGTATTTTCAAAAAAACACACTTTTCTTTTCTAATGATATCAACGACTTATATAGGGGGCAGGGTCGATATCCTTCAATTGGTCGCGTCTGATGACGGTACCGTCGGCTAAAACGGCCACATTTCTGCACGTTCCTTCAAATGCATCCAGCTGGCCGTGTTTAAGCGAAATGACCTTGCCCTTGCCATATGCATATGACCGGTCACCCGTCTGATTGAAGATATAGTCCCGGAGCTCCATTTTACCCTGCAGATACCCCTCCGGATTCGAGATATGCTCGCGGTGGAGCTCATTTCGCAGATGCTTCGTGATAAACCAGCGCTGGACATCATAATCCGTAAATAGGCTCTCACAATTCTCAATTACAACATTATCGTACGGCACACCTTCAAAATCACGATATCGGCGCCAGAACCAACCAAATCGAATCTTGCTATAGAAATCCCATTCATCGCCTACGGGACTCAAGGATCCTGCACTGAATAATGTATCCGCCTCATTTCCATGAACCGTAATATGATGCTTGACGATCTCCGCACGAATATTCCCATCATTTATAACATGCGGCATATACTGAACGAGTGTATCATATAAATCTGGATATTCGTCAATGGATCCCGGACTCATAATAACTCTGAGCTGATCCGACTCAGCATGTTCTTTAAGCAATAGCAGCGTGGCGGTACTATCTATGCCGCCAGAATATAGAACGTCAATGGGTCGATTTAATCTACACAATCGCTGCGCTTTAGCATCAAGTAATGTTATGAGATCGGGTAATTCAACTTCTTCATTAGGCGGTAATACGTCGAATGATAAAGTTCTGAGGCCCCAGTTTTTTTCATTTAGTCGATCGATGACGCCTGTGCCATAAAATTGCTTGCGTATCCGATCTGCTTCTTCTTGTAAGCCTTGTAGCTTAGGATAAGTAGGTCCGTATTTCCACATTTTTTGAAATATGGCTTCTACGAATTCGGGCCTATAATATATAAGATATTTTTCTTCCATTATAGCCACACAAAAATAAACGGAACAATGAATAGGGGTAATGCTAGCCACACAGACATAAATGATACGTCAATGGGATCTGCATCAGCTATCTTTGCTGCAGTGAACGAAGACAGTGCTACGGGCGGGGTGATCATAGATAATACTCCATAGTATAATACAAACAGATGAGCATATATAGGCGTAATCCCAACTTCGATTAATGTTGGGGCTGCAACTACTGCTACTAATAGATATGCGGATGAAGTAGGCATCCCCATACCTAAAATTATACAGATTATAGCGGTTAATATTAAAACAGCAAAAATGTTGCCGTTAGTCCATTCAAGCATCATTGCTGTTGCTCTGAACGATAAGCCAGTATGATCCAATACCCCTATTATACTTCCTACAGCAGCTGCTAGAATTACCATAGGCATAGTAATCTCACCTGCTCGATGTAATAAATTTATTATGTTGGGGAACTGTAATTTGGTCTTACGCTTTGGAAGTGATACTTTAGACGTTCGAGGCGCGGTAATCAAAAGAATAGCATAGAAGATAAATGTTGGGATAATGGCTACTAAAACTACGTCCCAATACGATATCATTAACATCTCAGCCATTAAAAATGCAGCTGCTCCCATTACGGGTGGCATTAATTGGCCACCTGTTGATGCTACTGCTTCATATGCGGCTGCTTTTACTTTACTATATCCATTCTGAATCATTAAAGGAATAGTAATTTGCCCGGTTGACATTACGTTAGATACAGCACTACCACTAATACTACCAAATATCCCTGATGATATAATTGCTACGCGTGCTGGTGAATTAACATGCGTCATTACTGTATCTATTAAACGATCAGCTAATTTACTTTGTGTTATAATCTGTCCTAGTAAAATAAAACAAAATACAACCCCTGACATAATAGCAATAGGCATACCTAGAATTGCGGTATTATCGATTAAGAGAAAAGCGAATATATGCTCTGGGGTTAATTTAAATAAACCATATAACAAAAATACATTTAATATCGCTGCAAAGGCCCAACCACAATGTTTATGAGTCTGTAGAACTAGATAAAGAAAAAATGGTACGGTGAAGTAAATTGGAATTTCAGGGTGTTCTGATAGGTAGGGGAAGAATATAGCATATACTATTCCTAATACACCAAAAGTCCAACCCAGAGCTATTCCGAGAAGGACTGCATATATTTGTTCATCGAGAAAAGGGTAGCCGATGTAAAAATCAACATCGACTACCGCTAAAATAGCAATTATAGAAAATAAGCTACTTCTAAGTTTTCTTGAAAAGGATGACGCCGCCGCGGTCTTTAATTTCAACCCCAAGCTCTTGGTATGCGTCAATAGCTCCTGGATGCATTGGTAAACCATTGGTTACTTCCATCATATTCCATTTATTAAATGTTTTGAAAAAAGGACTAGCCGCCCTTAAATTCTCTTCACTCCAAAATAGATACTTAACTACTGTTTTTACAGCTTCAGTTGGTACATCTTTATGGGCCCATAATGTATATGGAAAATGTATAGCATAAATTGGATCCCGAACTCCGGGAGTAGCTTTTGAGGGGTGAATAACTTTTAACGAATATCCAGGATAATTTTTAAACATCCGTTTTTCACCAGCTTTATCAAAAGATAACCAACGTACTCCACCTTTAATTGAAGCATGTAATTTTTTAATACTACCTGAGCCAATGGCACCAATAACAACATCTAGATCACCACGATTAAATGCTTTCCATGATGATCCTAAACTCGATACTGGGACTTGAATAACATCATCAAGAGTTAAATCACAATTAGTAAGCCAGGCAACCATTCCACTATGAAACATAGGCGAACTTTTAAATCCAACAGGCACTTTTTTTCCTGCTAGACTACATACACGGCCTATATCAGAACTATCGCGCACTAGCAATCCGGTTCTAAATGTTTGTAGATTTGCTACAAGACGTAAATTTGAATGTTTACGTTTTGAAATAACCGTTCCGCTTACTGCCCACGATAGCTGTGCTATATTACTGATTCCAAAATCGATTTCACCTTTATCAACTCGATCAATATAAGCCTGTGTTCCTCTATGTGGAATGGGTACCATAAGTTGGCCGTTATAAGAAACAATCTTTGCGATTGCAGCTGCTGTTTGATAATTGGCAGTTCCTTTTGTACTGCCAAGTGTTAATTCCTGAGCCATGGCTTGTGAACCCAAGAACAAAGCCACCACTGTGGCCACTGTGGCTATCACGGTACGCATAATTTTACTCCTTCATACCTAAAATTTAATATTAATACCTATCCTCGTTGTTGTGTCTTCGGTTGTTAGATCGAAATCACCTTCAGCAAATAACTCGGCATTTCCAAGTGTGTAATATGTTCCAGCTGTTAAGTTACCATCATCACCTGTGGCGTCTGTATCTTGCCAGCCACCGATAAATTGAAGATCAGGCATTACTTTATATCCAGCTGCTAATTCATAACCAATAACGTCAGTAGCAGCATCTTGTAATGTAAGACTGCCAGCTACCATGTATTTACCAAACTCTTGTTTGGTACCGATACCATAATAGTTGATATCAGCATTATTATCCCAAGCACCAACGATGCCGATTCCTTTATACACTACACCGTACTGTACCAAATCAAACATCTCATCTTTAGTATCGTCGTAAATTCGTCCTTGTGCGCCGACTTTAAAATCACCGAATGAGTTTTCATATTTCCAACTATTTGACAATTTAAATGGTGTCTTTTGTACACCTTGGTTACCGCTGTTTTGGAATACGTCTGCCTTATCAACATACTGGTCCATAATACTCATTGTTTTACCAATAGAAAAGGCACCTAGTCTATCATTTTTCAAACCAACATATCCAAAACGGCTTGTTATATTATTACCGGATGAAATATCTAGATCAGCGCTCAATTCACCGAACGCAGTAATTGATGGAGATACTTCGTGGTCTACTTTTAATGTAATATTTGTATCAGAAGATTTGATTTCTGCATCTTTGTTATCTTCTGTTCCGAACTCAATAAATGCTTTTACTTCGGCATTCATTGAAACATTTGGTTCTTTAGCTGGGCTACCTGCATAAGCGTGTAGACCAAAAGCTTGGGCGGCAATAAACATTATTGCTACCATAGTCGTTTTTAACATGTATTATATGTAACCTTTCTGCGCTTATAACGCCTATAGTATATCTAAAATCATCACTAATGTTATAATCATAATAGTTAGTGTATGCATTGTAATTCCGTTGAACCATTGTTCAACCATCCGCCGATAATACTCAATCATTGATTTATCGTTTTTTTCCGATATTGTATTTTGCTGTTAATTCCCATGAATCCTTTTCTTTAAAAGGAAGGATTTTGACTTGTCCGATGGGAGCGACAGGATCTGCGGATTTCTCTGGTTGCGCAAGTTTGATTAAACCCCACTCGGCAAGTAGATTAGCAATGGTATTGCGCCTTGCTATATCATTCTCACTGAAATTAGTAGGTTTACCGTCTAGCGCAAATAATTCTTTAAAATGGACAATATAATATCGTCCTTGCTTATGGAGAATGTGGCATGATTGATATAGAATTTTGTCTTTGCGTGATGCAACGCCAATACGAGTTAGAGTCTCTCTAACCTTAAGAAAGTCATCGTCACTAGCAAGGATAACTTCAACCATGTTATCTATTGTTATTGTCATTGTCTGCCACCTTTATTACTGAATCGTTTAATTTCCCCCAATTGATCAGCAGACAACAATGACAATGCTTCTTCGGCTTTCTTAGTATTATAACCATAATATTCTTTCAGCAAATCAATATCATCGTTCTGATCAGGCTTAGCCCATTTTGCGTATCTGCGCTTTGGCCTGATAATATTTATGAAAAATTCATATTGAAGCTTGTTATCTAGCTCAGATCTTATATTCATCTCGTTGGCTAGATAGATGGTATCAATGAAATTACTAAAGTTTCGATTCGTCACAAAAGGAACATAATCCTTTTCTGCGAGTTCATCGTTGTCAGTATCACGCATTAAATTTTCTTTTGTATACCCAATACTGTTTACATAATCAAAAGGATTGCTCATACCTATACCGTTTCACTCGTTGTTGAATTATAATGTGGGCTAGGGATTGTTTGTAATTTTGCAAATCGATCGTATGTTATTAAAGCAACTTCAGTTGTTGCCATAACTCTACCTTGTTGATCTACAAATTCTGTTCTATGAAGTTGCTTAAAACCATCGGCCGACTGGAGGGGTATCATAACATTAGAATATAGGGTTGATATAGGCCCTATTGGATCAATTGGACTAACTGACATTTTATACCCACCATTCTTCCCATGGAAATACGATCCAGTGCGGATCTTCTTTTTTATTTATTTCCATTGCAAAATAATCTGTTTCAAACGGTGATGCTACATTTTCTACTAACGCTGCATACTTAATATTATTACTACGATAAAATATATTATCCCTGATATACTTAAATGTGTCACCCGAGTCATTGATGTCATCAAAAATCAAAAGATCTTTATCCATCAATTCGGGATTGATGCCATTATTAAGTTTATCGACTATGCCGTCTCTAAGCTGTACCGTTATTGATTTGAAAGGAACGGCGAAGTAATGGCTTAACATAATGGCGGGAACATGCCCGCCACGTGCTACTCCAATTATATATTCGGGACGATATCTTTCATTTGTCATGTCCCTAATAATTTTACCTAAATCACTATGTAACTGACGCCACGGGTACTTAATCACATTTTCTTCCTTTTATATACACAAAACGAAATGCTATAACGAACTACTTCATCATTTGTTAGTGGTGTAACGTAATGCTCAACCCAATTAGGAAACGTACATAAAATACTTTCACGGGGTGTGATAACATAAGGGATGCCGTAGTAAGGATATTTTTCAATACTACAATCATTTATAACTTGCGATTTAATTGATCTTGCAGGATCCACTAAAACTAAATTTCCACCAGAGGCTGGTGTTGTCGAAGCTTGAAAATGATGATCTTTGTCTAAGTCCTCATCCTCTTTTATTCGTTTACCATTAGCATGCCCGGTTGATGGATAATAGACGCCGGTATAAACCATGTTACCTGATCCATGTATATGAGGTGAAATATAATCTCCTGGCTTATCCATGGCAATAGCCCATAAATCTTTAACAACAAATTCTTCTTGGATATTTGTAAATTTAGCTTCTTGCATTGCCTGGAACACATGAACTTGTGCTACACTTTGCATTTGGGCAAATGATTCATGCTTTTTCTCTAAACCTAAAAAACTCATCCAGCAGCCTACATTAGAGCGCCGATCACCATCATTATCTGCTCTTTCAATTTCAATATCTCTGACTAAAGCATCATTGAATTCTTTAGCTTGGTTACCCATATTAAAAATATGAAATGGGGTCGAAAATATATCCACTATACTCTCCCGCTGTAATAATCAAGTGAATCTCTTTCAGGTCGAACGATAATACCGGTAGGAAGGTAAGGATGGTAATCTTGATTGTCCCAACTTGAATCCATTTCTTTCATATTTGCATAATCAATTAAAACCAATTCATCGCGTAACCGAGTATTCTCCATCTGTGCGAAATTATAAAAACGCGGGTGATCCGTCGTACAGAATAGATATGCTAACAACTCAGCATCGTTACCTATAATAAGTTTTACCTTATCTCTATCTTCTAATGAAACAGTTTGCTTTTTAAAATATGTAGTGCCGTAAACAGAATGATATAAACCTGCATCACATACATGTGGATGGCAGTTCCAAGATACCAGTAGATCATAAACACCAGTAAGATGTGTCCATAATGTTCTACCTGAATGTTTAGTTGATTCGGTATCTAATTGTTGGAGATATTCAAACTTTTCCATCATAGTATCCGAGCCTTCTAAAATTTCCATCAGCATTGCATTTAAAAACTATAATATACCTAAGCTCTTGACATGCTCTATGTACCTCCATTGCGTTATGTGGCACATTACCAGAAAAACATATCAGCCTATTTCCAACATAAGTTGCTGTCTTAATAACATTTTTTATATCATTATCCCAAAACTGTGTGCCACCAAAATGTAGTGGATCCCAATTTAAATTAGGATAATACATAACAGTGTAGTCACCGTCATCTATATGAACTTCACCGTGACATCCATATGTATGTGCGTTCGCATATACCCGATGAAATTTGCTTATTGATAAAGGAGCTAGATACCGTGATTGAATAACTTGCCACAATTGAGTTAAAGCCGGTCCTGCAAT
>CEUS01017760.1_pt1 | contig 23864 bp, 19 predicted proteins | sample 427031 | NCBI WGS metagenome assembly CEUS01 (sample SAMEA2622837, study PRJEB7988) | marine metagenome | biome: marine biome (ENVO:00000447); feature: marine epipelagic mixed layer (ENVO:xxxxxxxxx); material: "saline water (ENVO:00002010), including plankton (ENVO:xxxxxxxx)" | depth 140 m | reverse complement strand
ACCTGTAGCATATGGTCTAAGGTTCCTGCCCCTCCACTTGCTATTACGGGTACGGATACAAGCTCAGAGATTCGACGTGTTAATGCCAGGTCATATCCATTTTTTGTTCCATCTGCATCTATGCTATTGACTACTATTTCACCAGCCCCTAGTTCAGTTGCCTTTACAGCCCATTCTATGGCATCTATCCCGCTGGCTTTACCTCCATCGCTGCCAGTGTGGGTTCTGATTTCCCATCTTGGGTTCGTTGAATCATTGTCAACTCGCCTTGCATCCATACCTAATACTATGCATTGGCTTCCGAATGCCTCTGAGCCTTGTGTAATTAGATCTGGATTCATAACGGCGGCGGTATTGATTGAAACTTTATCCGCTCCCGCCATTAACATTACCTTCATATCTTCAACTGTTCTAATACCTCCACCAACTGTGAGCGGTATAAATAGCTGATTCGCTGTTCTTTCAACCACTTCAAGCATAATTTCTCTGCCCTGAGAGGAAGCTGTAATGTCATAAAAGACGAGTTCATCTGCTCCCTGGCTGTCGTAGAAGGATGCTAGCTCAACGGGATCACCTGCATCTCTATGCCCAAGGAAGTTGACTCCTTTGACTACTCTTCCTGCGTGCACATCGAGGCAGGGAATTATTCTTTTGGATAACATAGCCTTATTTTATCACTTGCATACATGCAAAGGTAATCTTTAATTTATGAGAATATCTTGAGTAATTGTATATACTTATTAAAACTACCAATATTTATTGGGTGCAATTAATCGGATGTTATGCGATTCAATTCTGCTATAATCGTAAATGCGAGCCAATACATTATCTCAATAGTGAAAGTATAGATAGATGACTGAAGGAAATAATACCCAGAATAATAGGGCCGGAGGCAAGATTTTCTACGGATGGTGGATCGTTGTTGTTGGCAACGTTATGAGAACTGTTTTCGCTACTTTTAACTATTATGGTTTTAGTGCGTTTTTTAACCCTTTGGTAGAGCAGTTCGGGTGGTCTAGGGCTGCTTTGGCGGGAGTATTATCTTTGTCTAGATTGGAAGGTGGCCTTATGGCCCTTCCTGCTGGCATTCTTTTTGACAAGATAGGCCCAAGAAAGATGATGTATATTGGCATCACATTGACTGGTACAGGGTTTATTCTCCTTAGTCGAACTAATTCACTGGTGTATTTTTACGCTATTTTTATATTATTTATTCAAGTTGGGGCTAGCTTTGGTATGGGCGGGGTTGCGGTGGATGTGGCTATTGCTAACTGGTTTCGCAAGAAGAGAGGCCGGGCTATGGGGTTTGCTACCATGGGCCTTAGTTTCGGCGGAGTGTTGGTAACACCTCTAGCTTTATTCATTACTCAGTATGGTTGGAGAAGTGCATTAATAGTAGCAGGAATCATCACTTTTTTCTTAGGCTATCCACTGGCAGCATTAGTAAGACACAGGCCGGAGCCTTATGGATATTTACCGGATGGAGACGTTCCAAAAGATAAGATTGGTAGTGACGGAAATCCAGAAAAGGCTGGAGATGGAAGCTCATCTGACGATGAAGAAGTAAACTTTTCTCCGTGGCAAGTTTTGAAAGTCAGGGCATTCTACGCTATTGCTTTTACATTCATGGCCAGGCAATTGGTATCTACTTCAGTTGCAGTTTTCTTGATACCCTTCCTTCAGGAGAGAGGTATGTCGTTGGCTCAGGCTGCAGTAGTTTTAAGCATAATGGCTCTCCTAGGTGCACCTGGACGGGTGATTTTTGGTTGGCTGGGCGATATATTCCCAAAGAGATATGTGATGGCCGGGTGTTTTATATTTCAGACGATCGGGTTAGTGATGTTTACTCATGTGCCCGGAACACTGGGTATAGTATTATTCTTGGTATTGTACGCTCCGACATATGCAGGTGTACTCCCACTAATTCCGGCAATACAGGGAGAATACTTTGGGAGACAGTGGTTTGGCACTATTAGAGGTATGATGACCCCTATAACACTTATCAGCGGGGTAGTAGGCCCTGTTTTCTCTGGTACAGTATTTGATCTTACAGGAAGTTATAAGTTTGCATTTACAGTATTTGCATTTTCCCTTGTAGTAGCACTCTTACTAATACTTACTGCAAAAAGACCCGAAACCCCTGCATAGACATAGTTATAGTAGAATTGATTTATGCTATATAGAGATTTAGGCCGATTGGGTTTAGTAAGCTCTTTAACTCTAGGAGGTGGAGGGATTGGCCAGGTATGGGGTAAAACGACTAGAGATGAAGCTGTGGCTACAGTTAAAGAAGCAGTGGCTTGCGGCATTACACTCCTTGATTTAGCCCCAAGTTATGGGAATGGTGAGTCAGAAGAAGTTGTTGGTCAGGCTTTTGGAGGCAATATTCCAGAAGGTGTGAGGATCTCAACAAAGTGCCGTGTTGATAATCCAGATCCTAGTGAAGTTTACAATACGATTGAAGCCAGCCTTTCAGACAGTCTAAATAGGTTAAGGCTGGACCGAGTAGATTTTTTACTTCTCCATAATCAAATAATCCCAGACCAAGAAATCGATAGATATCCCGGAACGTCTCTAAGTTTATTCAGGACAGCCGTAGTACCCGCCTTTGAAACTCTTATCGATAAAGGTAGTATTAAGGGATGGGGTATTACTGGTATAGGGGTTCCTCCTGCAGTGAAAGAGGCCCTTCAGTTTACTCCAGGGCCGAGCGTAGTCCAGATAATATCCAATTTACTGGATTCCCCAGGAAGCTTGAAGAGATTTGATGGTGATCCTATGCCAAGACAGCTAATTGAGGAAGCAAATAATTCTGGGGTTAGCGTTATGGGTATAAGGGCTGTACAGGCAGGAGCTCTAACGGATAATTTTGATAGAGATATATCTGGAGAACATCCTGATATGAACGATTATAATAGAGCCAAAAGATTTCGAAGGGTTGCAGATAGTATGGGTACTTCTCCTGCGATATTAGCCCATAGATATGCTTTGTCGATGCATGGTATATCGACAGTGGTACTTGGAGTTAAGAACAGAGAAGAGTTAGTGGATTGTATTACTGCTGAAGAACAGGGTGTTTTGGAGGCAGATATCATTGAGATGATAGACAATTCAGTTGCAATCTAATATCTATTGATATGGAAAAAGAGGAAGGACACCTTAATTCTGATGGTGTCCCTCCTCTTTGTTCACTATTTAGTTATGATTTACATACCTAAGTCTTGGGCAATCCGCCTTCTGTGGTGTACTGGATCTCCCAGGTAACTCTGAAGTGTTCTGGCCTTCTTAGTGTAAAGATAGAGGCCGTATTCTTTGTCTATACCTATTCCTGCATGGACGTGATGCGCTGCTTCTGCAGATCTAGGGTATCCTTCGCTAGCAACAACACTTGCCATTGCTATTGATGTACCAGCATCGTCTCGATCAGAATCTAGTTTCCAAAGAGCTTCATATGTAGTCCACTTTGTAGACTCCATGTCGTTCACGATAACTATTATCCAATCCTGGACTCTTTGGAAAGTTCCGATTGGAACACCGAAAGCTATCCTTTGCTTGCTGTATTCAACTGTAATATCTAACAGCCTTTCTAGGCCGCCAGTAATGTAAGCTGACATGATTACGTTGGCCCTGTCCAGTACTTTAGAAACTGTGGCCCACCCGCTGCCGACACTTCCTATAACTGCTGAGGCAGACACCTTAACGTTGTCGAATGTAACCTCATTTAATTTATCACCAGTCCATCCGCTAATAATGCGGGTAGATAGGCCGGATGTGTTCTTGTCTACCAGAAATAGGGAGACTCCTTCTTCAGGAGAATTGCCCTTGCTAGTTCTAGCAACAACGACTATTTGGTCAGATATATGAGCGTCAGGTACAAATAGCTTTGTGCCGTTCAGGGTGAATTCGCCTCCACTCTCAGTGGCTTCAAGGTTTACACTTTCTGCCCCCCAACCGTAGTCAGGTTCAGTTAAGGCGAAGCTTAGTATTCTCTGGCCATTTGCTACTGACGGAAGGATGTCTTTCTTCTGCTGTTCGCTGCCAGCATATAGGATCGACAACCCGCCAAGTATTACCGAGGAATGGAGAGGACTGGATATACATGCAGAACCCAGCTCTTGGAAAAGTACGGCTACATCTGTGAAATTGTTTCCGCCTCCGCCATATTCCTCAGGGATGATCATTCCAACCCATCCCATTTCAGACATCTGGCTCCATAGCTCTTGGGAAAATCCGGTATCTGTTTCGTCTATTTCTTTGACGAAGCTACGAGGGGTCTCCGTGGCGAGAAAGTCTCTTGCAGAGTCCCTTATTAGTTGTTGTGCCGACGTTAATGATAAGTCCATGCTAATTATCCTCCGATTATTGTGAGATATGAGGTTTATGCCATTCTCCGGACTAATAAGTTCCGGAGAATTGCCCAGCCACTAGGCTCATGAGCCATGTAGCTGGGGTGATTTAATCAATCAGTTCTTAAGCTGTTAACTCTTGGCGTTCGGATTATGGGTTGCAGCTGCTCTTTCCTGAGTTCTGCTTATTCCAATTCGACGAGCCATGATTAGCTTATGTATCTCTAGGGTTCCACCTGGGTGAGCACTTACAAGGCTCTCTCTCTGATGGTGCTCTACCTTGTTTTGCAGCGCACCCCACTTCTCGTCCTTGGTGAGAGCATAATGCCCTATTGAATCTAGGATTCTTTGTGCACCTTTAAGGTCGAAGTCTTTCCTAAGCAGTGTGTGCTGGGAACCGTGATATGTAGAGGTTTCACCTGCGCTAAACATCCAGTAGTTTCTTAGTCCAAGTAACCTTAGTATGTTCGCTTCTATGTAGTTGTCTACCATGGCTTTTTGTACGAAAGGATCCTTTGTTAAAGGCTGTCCATTCCTTGTGGCTTGCTTACAGTATTCTATTACGTCTCCTACTACTGAGTTTCTCTCGGTAATAGATCCTGCTGCTCCGTGCTCCAGTTCGAGGGTCGTCTGAGCTACTCTCCAGCCTTGCGTCTCTTCACCAATTAGATATTCTCTGGATACTCTTACTCCGTCTAGAGATACGAGTCTCTTTCCTCGCTCTACAACAACGTTTAGGTTTGCGATTGATATACCAGGCAAATCAGCTGGCATGAAGAAGGCGCCTATGTTTTGGTGTCTTGGTGCATCTGGGTCTGTAACGGCTAGGCACCAGAGCCAGTCTGGATCGAAGGAATCTCCAACCCACATCTTCTGGCCAGTGATTATGAAGTCATCGCCATCTTTGACCGCTTTAGTCTGGAGTGATGCTAAATCTGATCCCGTTTCAGGCTCAGTAAATAGCTGCCAGCAGACTACATCACCCTGTATTATTGGGTTTAGGAAGCGATCTTTTTGTTCGTCGGTTCCGTATACCGCAATAGATCCTGCCTGCAATGAGCCAGCACCTGGCATAGGTAGATCATATTTTGACAGTTCTTCCTTGATGATTATGTCATGGTCAGTGGATAGTCCACCGCCACCATACTTTGCATCCCACAATGGGAATAACCAGCCTTTTGCGCCAAGTTTTCTGGCGAAGTCGAGACCCCATTGCTTCATCTCTGGTGTGTAATGATCGGTTTCTGGTGGTACTGCGCCCAATTCATTTATTGGGTAGTTTGCATTAGTTTCCAACCAGTCGCGAACATCTTTTCGGAAAGCCTCTTGTTCCGGCGTGTAAGTTATCGCAAAATCCATATTTTTCCTCCAATATTATGTCGTTTGACATCTATAAACAGCCGATTGGCATTTGCCTGTGGCCATTAATTATTGTTCCTGCTTCTTATTATTTCTTGGCAGGTCCGTGGGTTGCAGCTGCTCTTTCCTGAGTTCTGCTGATTCCAAGTCTTCTGGCCATAATCAGCTTTTGTACATCGTAAGTTCCACCTGGGTGTAGAGCTGATATGCTTTCTCTCTGGTGAACCTCAACTCTTCTGTCGAGAGGACCCCATGTCTTATCGTCTGTTACTGCAAACGGACCTAGTGCAGCAAGCACTCTGTCAGCCTCTTTCATGCCAAAGTCTTTACGCATGAAGGAGTTTTGTGAGCCATGATAAGTTGCAGCCTCGCCATTATTGAACATCCAATAGTTTCGGAGCTCTATTAATCTCTGAACGTTGGACTCTATTACGTTATCTACCATGAGTTGTTGTACGAAAGGATCCTTGCTTAAAGCCTGACCATTTCTATTTGTACTCTTGACGTATTGTAGGGTGTCATTAAGGAATGCATCCTCTCCTCTTACACCGCCTCCTGCACCGTGTTCAATTTCCAAGCTGGCAGATATAACTCTCCATCCTTGGGTCTCACCTCCAACCAAATATTCCCTGGAAACCCTGACTTGATCAAAGGATACTAATCTCTTTCTGTGACCCACCATCAGGTTTAAGTCGTGAATGGTTATCCCTGGAAGATCCCAAGGTATCATGAAGGCACCTAAGTTTTGGTGTCTTGGTGCATCTGGGTCTGTGACCGCAGGAGTCCATATATAGTCGGCATCGTATTGGTCACCTATCCACATCTTTTGACCAGTAATGATAAAGTCATCGCCGTCTTTTGTGGCTCTTGTCTTTAGGGATGCTAGATCCGAGCCTCCCTCTGGTTCAGTAAATCCTTGCCAGCATATTGCTTCACCCGTGCATAATGGTCTGAGGAATCTCTGTTTTTGCTCCTCAGTTCCGTAAACATATAGAGCAGGCATTGCAAAGTTGTTCGAATATATTCTTGGGACTTCAACTTTTTCCAATTCCTCTTGAATTACAATATTCTGTTCTGCGCTTAAGCCGCCTCCGCCATACTTATCGTCCCATAGTGGGAATAACCACCCCTTTTCTCCCAATTTAGATCGGAAGTTTACGCCCCAGTCCCACATTTCTCGTGTTATAGGCCAATTCTCATGAGGGATTTCTCCTAACTCGGTTGGCACTTTAGCGTTTTCGTTCAGCCAAGAACGAACTTCTTTCCTGAAATCTTCCTGTTCCTTGGTGTACTGCATTTCGAAATCCATATTTTTCCTCCTCCGCTTGATTGATAAGTACGTTAGATTGTTATTCTTATGTTAGTCTAATTTTTCTGCCCTGGTGTGGGAGCGGCCCTTTCCTGAGTTCTACTTATACCTAGTCGTCTAGCCATTATTAGTTTTTGTACGTCATAAGTTCCACCTGGATGCAGGCCCACTAGGCTGGAACGGCCATCTTCCTCTACTCGGCCATCTAGAGGACCCCATTTTGAATCACTGGTTATTGCATATGGTCCTAGGACTGATCTCACTCGCTCAGCTTTAAGTGCGTTGTAGTGCTTCCCCATAAAGGAGCTTTGGGATCCGTGGTAAGTTGAATTCTCGCCACTGTTATGCATCCAATAGTTTCTTAGTCCGATTAGCCTTTGAATGTTTGAGTCTATGTAGTTTGATGCCAGTGATTGTTGTGCGAACGGTTCGCTGGATATAGGAGCTCCGTTTCTAGTGTTGTTTCGAGCATACTCCAGAACATCGTCAAGAAGTTTGTCTCTTGATTGTATTCGTCCGCCTGCGCCGTGTTCTAATTCTAGGCTAGTAGATATTACTCTCCATCCCTGACCTTCAGCTCCGATCAGATATTCTCTGGAAACTCGCACTCCGTCAAATGATATGAGCCTTTTCCTTCTATCTACTACTAGGTTGAGGTCATGTATAGTGATCCCTGGTAAGTCAGTTGGTATCATAAACGCACCTAGGTTTTGGTGTCGCGGTGCATCCGGGTCTGTTACTGCAGGAGTCCAGAGCATGTCGGGTTCGAATTGGTCGCCGATCCACATCTTTTGACCATTAATTATAAAGTCGTCCCCGTCTTTGGTGGCCCTTGTCTTTAGGGATGCTAGATCCGAGCCTCCTTCAGGTTCTGTGAAGGCCTGCCATACGCATAACTCTCCTTGCGCAATGGGTCTGGCAAATCGTTCTTTTTGTTCTTCTGTTCCCCATACATACACAGAGGACATAGCGAGGTTTCCTATGTGGTAGTAGGCCACGGGGTATTCACGCTCGCTGAGCTCTTCTGCTATGACTATAGATTTTTCTGCAGGCAGTCCACCTCCGCCGTATTCACTTGGGAATGTTGGGAACAGCCAACCCTTTGCGCCCAATTTCCGTTGAAATTCCCTGCCCCACTGATACATATCCCAGCTCATGTTGCCCTCTTCCAATGGTATTGGTCCCAATTCCTCTGGGCAGACGGCATTCTCCTCTAGCCAAGATCTTACTTCTTTTCTGAAATCTTCCTGCTCTTTGGTATATTCCAACTCGAAGTTCATAATGTACCTCCATAGCAAAACTAGTTAATTGACCAATAGCTAATATGCCGCAGTACGCGGCTTTAACACCGAGTACAATTTACAGTAGATATTAGTCAAATGTCAAGCGTTATGGGTTATAGATAAGTGGATACGATATGCCACTATCCATATACTAATATACAACGCATAGCGTAGCGTTGGGCTTAATATATATGCTAATAACGCAATGCGTGCATGAATATAAATATATAGGTGTTTTAGTATGTATCCTGTTCTTATCGCCCCTTCCAGACAGGCTTTCTTTTTTCTACGAATGCCTTCGGTCCTTCTATGGCATCCTCTGAGCCGTTAACCCATCGACTGCTGTTAAGTTCCAGCGCATCTTCTACTGGCATGGCCATACCCATTCTTGTGTAGTGTTTGATGCTCCAAACTGCTAACGGTGCGGCATTAGATATCTCTTCTGCCCATTTCATGGCACAATCCATAAGTTGATCGCGTGGAACAACCTCAGACACTAGCCCCCATTTAAGGGCATCTTGAGCGGTTAGTGTCCTACACGTTAGTAAGTAAGACATAGCTTGCTTAAAGGGCATATATCTAGGTAAGTAATGTATGCCTACTCCAGGGACGATTCCACGCAGGGGTTCGGGAAGTCGGAATTCTGCATTCTCGGCTGCTAATATGATATCGCACATTAGTGACTCTTCGAAGCCGCCACCATGGGCCAATCCGTTAACTGCTGCTATGACGGGTTTACTCAATGTGGGTAGCGGATTCTTGACAGTACCTCGCTTCAAGAAGCTCTCATAATTCAAGGCTCTTTCTTTAAGGTCTCCGCCAGCGCAAAAAGCTCGGTCACCCGCACCAGTTATTATGGCAACTCTTAGATCTGGATCTCTTTCAAATTCAGCATAGGCTTCTGCTTCTCTCCATGTAGCTTCGTAGTTATGAGCGTTCATTGCCTCTGGCCGATTGTGGGTAATGATACAGATAGATCCATGCTTCTCAAACAATATGGCTTTTTTCTCCGCGCTCTCTTGGGTAGTCATGATAACCTCCTCAAAAAATCTGATTATGATTCGATGGCCATTGGAATCCGAGGGCAAGGGATTGGGGTAGATATAGGGGCGCAGTATTATTACTTACAATACTATTATAGATATTATTGTAAGATATTCCAATTATCAGGCCCCTATTACGAGTGGTTTTATAATATTGATATACAATATGGCTTGCTGTTATTATGCCGATTTGAATTAGATATATAGAGTTGCTATCGATTGGTTATGAAAAGATTGCATTTCATCTTCTGGAGTATATGAAGGAGGCGACATGGAGAAAGTCATCTTGGTTAAGAGGGATCAGCGTTTCAATGAAACCACTCAAACTTCTAATATGATAAGACAAGTAGGAGTAGGCAAAGAGACTTGCGAGAGTAAAGGCTTGTGGGTGGGCTTTGTTTCGTCCCCGCCTGGACCTAGTGGACCACATCATCATGGAGATGCAGAGTCTGCAATATATGTGCTTAAAGGAAATATAAGGATGTATTTTGGGGATAATTTGGATCAATTTGTAGATGCAAGCGATGGCGATTTCTTGTACGTGCCCCCCAACACAGTTCACATCGAGGAGAATGTAAGCGAAAATGAGATGGTTGAACTGATAGTAGCTAGAAATACCACCGAGTCGCTTGTTTTTAACGTTTAGGAAACCTATTTAAGAATGTGAGCTCTATATGACCGATAGTTCAAAGAGGTATGAACAAGATATCAAAACTGTTCATGGAAATATTCACTGTGTTATTGAAGGACAGGGTAAGGGATTAATCTTCTTGCACGGTGCTTTGGGAACTGGGGCAGCACATTTTCGTGATCAAATAGGTCATTTTGCTGATCGCTATAAGGTGGTTGCTCCGGATTTTTTGGGCTATGGTAAATCTTCTAGGAGATCTTCTTTTGATGGAAATCTGTATAACAAAGATGCAGAAGATATTGCTGACTTAATAGGAAAACTAGGATTCGCATCTGTAGATCTGTGCGGCTTTAGTGATGGCGCAATAGTTGCGATGATTGTAGCTCAAGAATATCCTGAGTTGTTGAATTCATTGACGGTAATAGGAGGCCAGGCTATCTTCGATGATGATTCATATGAGATGAATCAAACATTTGTGGACTTGCCTCTGCCAGTGCAAATGGCTCTAGCTCGTCACCATGGAGATCCGTATTGGAAAGAATTGATAGAATCCTACCTATATGCTCAGGAAAACATGCATAAAGAGACTGGTGGCTTTATGGTTAATCACCTAGATAGGATCTCAGCTCCAACGTTGATAGTTCAGGGAGAATCTGATCCATGGGTTGATTCTAAGCATTCTTATCATCTTCGAGACTCTATAGGCGGATCAAGATTGGTTTTCTTTCCTAACATAGGGCACGAGGTTCAGCGGGAGGATCCAGGTGGCTTCAATAAATTGTTAGAAGATTTTCTTAATATGCCTAGGCGTTGAAAACGTGCCTGCGGAAGCCCTCAGCATATTTGAGGCCGTGTTTTTCTGCCAACTCTGAGGTTCTTGTCAATATACGTTCCTGTAACGAATCTGGATCTCCTATCTGACTCTTGTGTTCTTTCAAAGCGTCGATTTTTGTTTGTATGGTGTCTGTGATATCAATGACTATGTCTGGCTCCTCAGTCATCGTAGTATAAATTTCAGCTACCTTGTGAGTTTCCAGACCATCAGCCAGTTGTTCTGGGAAATGAAGATGATCCCGTGCATAAGGGTATACTGCGTCAAATGTGGACTGAGCGGCATTTCTGTGGTCTCTATGATTATGCCTAGTCCTCCACGGATCTTGACATAAAATGATATCTGGCTTGAATCTGCGTATTTCCCTGACGATCTTTCCTATGAGTTCCACCGTTGACTCTAGTTCTCCATCTCCATATCCTAGGAATGTTATTTCCTTTGCACCTATAACTCTCGATGCTTCTCTTTGCTCTGCTTCTCTGATTACAGCTAGTTTTTCAGAAGTCATGTTGGGATCATTACTACCTTTGTTCCCGTTCGTGCATATGACGTAACCTAGCTCCATGCCTTCTTTTACGAGCTTCGCCAATGTGCCACCGCAACCGAATTCAGCATCATCTGGATGCGCCACAACTACTAAGGCCCGTCCATGCTTTAGCCAGGGTTTTGAGGGATCCTCATTTTCTGAAGAATCAGTTGTCATAACTCCTCCAATAGATAATCTTGGTCACCTATTATGTGCTTGTGAGAACAAAGTCAAACTATACTAAGCATTCTTTCCAGAGCTATATGCGATTGCTCTGCAGTATCATCATTAACTAATACTTGGTTGATGATATTATCATTAATTAACTCTTCAATTACCCAAAGCAGGTAGGCTGGATGAATTCTGTACATCGTTGAACATGGACATACTACTGAATCAATACAGAAAATTAACTTATCCGGGTTCTCTTTGGCCAGTCTGCTGACCAAACTTATCTCAGTTCCTATGCCCCATTTAGAGCCAGGTGGGGATTCAGTTACGGTTTTAATAATGTACTCTGTGGAGCCATTATAATCTGCAGCCTGAACAACATCCATGGTACACTCTGGGTGTACTAGTATATTAACATCTGTATATTTCTCTCTGGCTTTATTTATCTGGTTTACGTTAAATCTAGTATGTACAGAGCAGTGACCTTGCCAGAGTATAATCTTCGCATTCTTAATTGAATCCTCGGTATTACCACCTAGATTTTTGAAGGGATTCCATACCACCATATCCTCTAATGCTATTCCTAGTTTAAGTGCCGTGTTACGACCCAAATGTTGGTCTGGCAGGAACAATACCCGTTCGCCTTTTTGGAAGGCCCATTCCATGACTTTGGTGGCATTCGAAGAAGTGCAAACGATTCCGTTATTTCTTCCGCATAAGGCTTTTATATCTGCTGTAGAATTCATGTAAGTTATTGGTACTATACCGCCTTGGCCTAGTATGTTCTCCAGATCATTCCAGCAGTCTATTACATCTTCAGTACTGGCCATATCTGCCATGGAGCATCCGGCGGTTATATTTGGGAGAATGACTTTTTGGTTTGCATTGCTCAGTATATCTGCTGTCTCAGCCATAAAATGGACACCGCAGAACACTATAAATTCTGCATAAGGCAGTGACGCTGCATATTGTGCTAATTTAAAAGAGTCTCCTCGCACATCAGCAAATTGGATGACTTCTTCTCTTTGGTAGTGATGCCCAAGTATCGTCAAGCGATCTCCAAGCAAGTTCCGGGCATTCCTTATTCTAGCAGTTAGCTCTTTCCCATCCATATGGAGGTATTCTGACGGAATACCTTGCCATCTAACCGAGGCAGAGAATTCCTCGGCAAGCGGTTTTACGTCTAGGGTTTCATCAGTCCTGCAGAACGCAGATTGTTCTATTTCTGTTATTGGAATTGTTGTCGGTTTTTGTTTTGTAAACATATTTATTCCACCGTTTGAAGCGTATGGTTTAATTTTTTATCTCGCCTTGTAGCGACCAAGGACCAGTCTTTGAAATTTCTACGTTTATGGTTTTACCTAGGTAGTCTTTTTGTGTTTCTATGAATACAAGCTTGTCATTTCTTGTTCTACCTTGCCACTTGTCTTTTACTTTTTGGTCTATTAAGACTTCCAGTGTCTTACCTAGTAACTGCCTGTTTATTTTTTCAGATATGTTCTTTTGGAGCTGTTCTAATCTCTGGACCCTGTTTTTCTTTTCTAGAGAGCTTACATCATCCGGCATTTTTCGAATAGCAATTGTGTTTGCTCTTGGGGAGTAGGCGGCTATATGGACCTTATCGAATTCTATATCTCTTACAAGGGCTAAAGTGGATTCGAATTGTGCCTCAGTTTCTCCAGGGAATCCTACAATTACATCAGTTGCTAAGGATACATTTGGAATTCTATCCCTAATTCTTTGAACTAAGTCTTTGTAATCAGAGGATTTATATCCCCTTCTCATATTTATTAATACTTCATCGTCTCCTGCTTGGAAGGGTAAGTTTATATGCTCACATACCTTTGGCAGATCGGCGATGCTGTCAATAATTTTGTCACTCATATATTTTGGGTGAGAGGTTAAGAACCTAATTCTGTCTAATCCTTCTGTATCATGGATAGCTAACATAAGGTCGGATAGATCTCGAGGGTCTTCTAAGTCATGCCCGTAAGCATCTACAGTTTGACCTAATAATGTTATCTCTCTTACGCCTCTGCTTGTTAGATGGTTTACCTCTTTTGCTATATCTTCTATGGTTCTACTCTTTTGTCTTCCACGGCGGTAGGGGATTATACAGAATGAACAGAACTCATCGCATCCGTGTATTATAGGTATATACGTAGCTATATCTTGTCTACTGGAAGTTAGATCTGATAGGCAACCTTCGGTTTCAATGCCAAATTTCTCGCCTAGAAAATCTATAAGAGGTTCATATTCTTGAGGTCTCATGAAAACGTCTACGTAGGGGAATTTGGATCTTAGGGAATCCGAGTTTGGACCTACCATACATCCCATAAGAGCAATTACTCTGTTTTCATTGGTATTTTTGATAGGCTTTAAGGAAGTTAACATTCCAGTTACTTTATCTTCTGCACTCTGCCTCACTACACAGCTGTTGAGGACTATTAAATCTGCAGACTGAGGATTGCTTTGAGGTTTCATGCCAAGTTTATCCAAAGCGCTTTCAAGGCGCTCGGAGTCCGCTTTGTTCATCTGGCATCCAATGGTCCAGACGTAGTAACTTCCTATTGTCATGACGATTACCTAAACTTCTTTGATGAAATTTATAGGCCTATAGTGGAGATATGGCGGAGGGAATGGGATTCGAACCCATGAGAGAGCTCACGCCCCCTAACCGCTTAGCAGGCGGCCGCACTAGGCCTCTATGCGATCCCTCCTGCCTGTGACGCCTACTATATCAGAAAAACCATTGCTATCACAACTGTTTATTTGAGGATCTTTTAGAGAGGGATCTATCTTTGGAATCAATCATTATGGTTACCGGTCCGTCATTTCTTGAAGACACTAGCATAGATTCTTGAAATTGCCCTGTTTTTACCCCTAATCCAGTTTTAGTAAAACCCTCCACGGCTTTATCAAACATGTGTCTAGCATTATATGGGGAGGCTGCTTCTAAGAATGATGGTCTTCGACCTCGACGAGTATCCGCATATAGGGTGAATTGGCTTATAAGGAGGATTTGAGCATCTATATCAATAGCGGACAAGTCAAATTTTCCTGAGCCGTCACTGAATATACGCAGGTTGATTATCTTGTTGATTAAATATTCGGTATCTTCGTCAGTGTCTTCTAGTCCTATTCCTAGTAATACCAATAATCCTTGGTCGATAGAGCTGGTAAGTTGTCCATCAACTTCTACAGATGCAGACAATACCCTTTGTATTAGAGCTCTCAATTGCTGAGTTCAGCCTATCCTGATTCTTATTTATTCTGTACCAGATTCGTTTGAAGACGTGCTTGTTGCGGGAGCCGGTTTGTCGGTTGACGCATTACTAGAGGAGTCTTTACTTTCTGCTGGGGGGGCATAGTTTTTTCTTCCGTAGTCAGTAGTATAGAAACCGGTCCCTTTGTATATCACAGCAGGTGCGTGGAATAACCTCTTGGAAGTCGCAGCGCATACCGGACATTTTTCTGTTGGTTCGGCATCAAAACTTTGCTTCAGTTCGAATTTATGGCTACAACTTTCGCACTGATACTCGTATATTGGCACGACTCCTCCGTAGATCATTAAGACTGGTAGGGCGTTACTCACGCCTGTCACGAAATGTGTGCGGCTACTTTACGAGTTTTTATTTGCGCTGTCAATAAAACATCCAGTCACTTGTGACTATTACCAGAGAGACAATATTTGCAGGGTGTGATATTCTAGAATCTCTTCGTATAAACCTTTCCAGAATGGAGGCTAACTTATGACCACAGATAAGAACGAGCAACCACTAGCGGATATTCGGATCATAGACTTAACTCAAGGAATTGCAGGACCATATTGCACCAAGATACTTGCGGACTTTGGCGCGGATGTAATCAAAGTCGAGAAACCCGTTGTTGGTGACTATGCTCGGAGACTTGGACCTTTCCCCAATGACAAGAGCGATATCGAGAAAAGTGGAATATTCTTGTATCTCAATACTAACAAGAGAGGCATCACGTTAGATCTAAAAACGCAGGAAGCTGTAGATAACTTAAAGGATCTAGTTAGAGGAGCCGATATATTAGTTGAAAGTTTTCAACCGGGCGTTATGGATAAGTTAGGCCTAGGTTATGATGTATTAAAGGAAATAAATCCTAATTTGATAATGACCTCTGTATCTAACTTCGGTCAAACTGGACCTTATAAAGATTATCTTGCTTCAGAGTTGGTATTTACTGCGATGGGAAGCCGGATGGGTGCGTCAGGACTACCTGATAAATACCCACTTAAGTTGGGAGGCAACCATATCCAGTATCAAGCAGGTAATAGTGCTGCGATGGCAACATTATTCGCTTGGTACGGTAGGACATATCAAGGTTTGGGTGGTCAACAAGTTGATGTATCCATTTTTGAAACTCAGATGGGTTCTATAAACATGAGGTTGTTGGGTTTTATTCAATATCAGTACACAGGAGATAAAGGGCAGAGATTAGGTCCTGTCAGGGCAGGGTATCCATCAGGGCCGTTTCCTTGTGCAGATGGCTATGTGTCGGTTTCTGGAGGCGGTCAGAGATTTGGAAGGGTAGCAAATACTATGGGAAGACCGGATCTTCTAGAGAGCTATTATGCTACTCCAGAAGGTCAGGCTGATTTAGACGCTAGGGAAGAATTTGAGATGACTGAATGGCTACCATGGGTGCTTGAAAGAACAATGGATGAGATAGTGGAATCTGGGCAAGCCAATGAAATGCTAGTCACTCCGATATTAACCGTGGATCAGGTTGTAGATAACAATCCTCAATTGGAGTTTAGGAACTACTGGGTTGACATAGACCATCCATCTGCTGGCAACCTTCGCTATCCGGGTGCAACAGTATTTACTGATTGGTGGCAATTAAGGCGACCAGCACCGTTATTGGGTCAACATAATCAAGAGATCATTAATGAAAAATCTGAGTCTTCTAACCTGGTACCTGGCGACGCTGCGGACAGTAATGGTAAAAACAAATTGCCGCTGGAAGGTATACGAGTAATTGATATGTGCGTTATATACGCTGGACCCTATGCAACAATGTTTTTAGGAGATATGGGTGCAGAGGTTATAAGAGTTGAGACATTGACTCGTCTTCCTGCAACAAGTCGGGGTCAGTTTGCACGGCCTTCTAGAGAATCTCTGCAGAGAGCTGCAGTTGCTCCTTACCCAGACAGAGAGCCTGGCGACAGACCTTGGAATAGATTCGGGGGATTTAATCAGCATGCTAGAAATAAATACGGAATAACCCTCGATTTAACGAAGCCAGAAGGGCATGAGTCCTTTAAGAAATTAGTTGAGGTTAGCGACGTTTTCATAGAAAATAATGGCGTAGGTTCCATGGACAGGCTAGGCATACCTTACTCAGTTTTAAGTAAGTGGAATCCTAATCTGATCATGCTATCTATTAATGGATTTGGTCAGACAGGACCATGGAATTATTACGCAGGGATAGGCACTCAATTTGAAGCTGCTGTTGGTCATGCTAGTACATCTGGATATCCAGATATGGATGCGGAGGGATCACCTGCTTCCGTAGCATCTGATGCTGCTTGTGGTGTTACCGTGGCTCTGACTGCCACAATGGCATTGCACCAAAGAGCGAAGACAGGAAAAGGATCCTATATAGATATCTCTCTTGGTGAGAATTTCCTTCCACATTTGGGGGAAATGTTTATGGATTACATAATTAACGGTAGAATAGCAGGACCCCCGGGCAATCGGGACCATATGGGGAATATGGTCCAGGGAGTATATCAGTGCACAGGGGAAGAAGAATGGATAGCAATATCTATTGCTAGTATCGATGAATGGAACGCTATATCTGGACTAATTGGTGGAACTAAGCAATTCTCTTCAATGGCCGCATTAATTGAAAGTCATGATGAGGTGGATCAGATCATATCTGCGTGGACAATAGATAAAGACCCAATAGATTTGTTCCACAAACTTCAGGCTAAGGGAGTTATGGCTGGATATATAATGCACGAGGAGCACGCCTTCAAAGACCCACACGTACTCGAAAGAGAATTTTTTGTAGAAGTTAGTCATCCTGAAGCTGGTACACATTTGTATCCCAGTACAATCTTTAAGATGAGTAAAGTGCCATTCGAAGTCAGGAAGTCGCCTGTGAGACTAGGAGAAGACAACGATTTCGTTTTCACAGAAATTATGGGTCTCTCTGGCGAAGAGTATCAATTGTTAAAAGACAAAGGGCATATAGGTATGGACTATGGCCCAGATGTTAGGTGAATCAGGTTTAATAGCTTAATCTTGCAACCTAAATATACAAGAGTGTGAAATGTAGACCCTAGACAGGGTCTACATTTTTATCATCTCTATAATTTTTCGGCCCATCCCTGAAGTGTTGAGTACTTCCTTAGCATTTTCCTCAGCAATATCAGGAGTCCTAAATCCTGCTTCCAGGACATTATCTACTGCAGTCTCTATAGCACTAGCTGCTTCTGGTAGTCCTAATGAGTATCTCAGCATAAGAGCAACGCTCAATATAGTTGCTACTGGGTTAGCCTTTCCCTGCCCAGCTATATCGGGAGCCGTTCCATGTATAGGTTCATAAAGTCCGAGAGTGCGCCTCCTGGAGTTGTCAGAGTTAGGTACACCAGCTAGGCTTGCGGATGGAAGCATGCCTAGAGAACCAGATAGAATAGCTGCTTCGTCAGTTAGAATATCCCCAAACATATTCTCAGTGACTATTACATCGTAATTGCTGGGGTTGCGGATTAGAGCCATTGCACAGGAATCAACTAGAGCATGCTCTAGCGTGACATCTGGATATTGACTGGACATTTCTGTAGCGATTTCTCTCCAAAGGCGGGAGCTTTCTAGCACGTTGGCCTTGTCTACTGATGTAAGTTTTTTGGAGCGTCTTCTAGCAAGCTCAAAACCAACCTTCATAGTTCTTTCAATTTCTTTTTCCGTGTATCTGAGAGTATCTACACCCCTTCTACCATGTTGTGTTTCCCATCTTCTTTTTGGTTTAGCGAAATATAGACCTCCTGTAAGCTCTCTTATCATCACTATGTCCACACCATTAATGATGGAAGGTTTTATTGGACTAGAATTTATTAGTGGTTGAAATATTCTTACCGGTCTTATATTTGCGAAAAAGCCCATTGCTTTTCGGAGTCCTAGTATCGCGTCTTCTGGTCTATGAGGTGCACGGGGATCATCCCATTTTGGGCCACCTACCGCACCAAATAGGATGGCGTCGCTAGCTTTGGCTATATCAAGGGATTTATTTGGCAAAGGTGTTCCAACTTGGTCTATGGCAGTACCGCCTACTAGGCCGTATTTTAGTTCGAAAGAATTGTTGGTGAGTTCTCCAATCCTATTGAGAAGATTTGCTCCTTCTTCAACTACTTCAGGACCAACTCCATCTCCTGGGAACGCTGCAATATTGAATTTCATTATCCTATTTTTCTCCTGATACGTTTAATATTTAAAACATATATTATAATCTTGTTTTTATTATTTATTGGTTAGATTTTTCAAATTCAGTAATTTTATTTTCGTTTTGTAGTGTAATTCCTATGTCGTCTAATCCGTTAAGCAGACAATCTCTTCTAAATGGATCAACTTCGAATGAGACCTTTAGGCCATAGTTATCTGATATAGTGCAATTCTCCAAGTCTATTGTCGCTTCGTATCCTTCAGGATCTTTTTGTGCTTTTTCTGTAAGGTTTTGAATGTTTTCTTCGCTTAGAACAATAGGCAGCATCCCATTCTGGAAGCAGTTATTGTAGAATATATCTGCGAAACTGGGGGCAATAAGAACCCTGAACCCGTAGTCCAAAAGTGCCCATGGGGCGTGCTCTCTAGATGATCCACTACCGAAATTATGGCCTGCAACTAGTATACTAGCTCCCTGATAGCTAGGTTTATTGAGCTCAAATTCTGGGTCCGGATCGCCGTTCGGAAGAAATCTCCAGCCAGGCTGAGAGAATAAGAATTGGCCAAAACCAGTCCTTTCGATTCTCTTCAAGTGGACGGCTGGTATTATTTGGTCAGTGTCTACATTCTGACGGTCAAGTGCCGCTACTATTCCAGTTAATTTTATTAGAGGTTCCATAATTTGCTCCTTCTAATGCTAATGCAAAGTGTGATGATATTTTATGATATCCAGCGTTATGATGAACTGGCTATTTCCAGTCTCTGACGTCTACAAAGTGGCCGGCTATTGCAGCAGCAGCGGCCATTTCGGGACTAACTAGGTGAGTGCGTCCCCCAGGGCCTTGGCGTCCTTCAAAATTTCTATTTGATGTTGAAGCTGACCTTTCCCCGGGTAGGAGAATATCCGGATTCATTCCTAGGCACATAGAACAGCCAGCCTCTCGCCATTCGAATCCAGCCTCCTGGAATATTTCATGAAGGCCTTCTTGTTCAGCCTTTATCTTTACTGTAAAAGACCCAGGTACAACCATCGCGTTTACTTTTGAGTTAACTTTCTTACCCCTAACTATTTCAGCAGCGGCCCTAAGATCCTCAATACGTGAGTTTGTGCAAGAGCCGATGAATACTCTATCGAGGGATATGTCTTGTATGGGTGTATTAGGCCTAAGGTCCATGTACTCTAAAGCTCTAGCAGCAGCAGTCTTTTCTCCAGCAGTTTCAAAAGATGCTGGGTCTGGAACTTTATCAGTCACTGACGTGACCATTCCGGGATTAGTTCCCCAGCTTACATAGGGAGAGAGTGATGCAGCGTCAATCTCAACTAACTTATCGAATTTGGCCCCAGGGTCGGTCGCAAGAGTCAGCCATTTCTCTTTAGCCTTCTCGAATTCTTCTCCTTGTGGGACCTGTGGTCTACCTTCCATGTATTCAAATGTGATTTCATCTGGAGCAATTAAACCAGCTCTTGCTCCACCCTCTATAGACATGTTGCAGACCGTCATGCGTCCTGCCATGGATAGTGATCTTATTGCTTCCCCTGTATATTCGATTACATGTCCAACTCCCCCGCCAACTCCCATTTTTCCGATGATGGCCAATATAAGATCTTTTGCGGTAACTCCAAATGGAAGAGGGCCGTTGACCCTTACCTCCATATTCTTTGGCTTTTGTTGAACCAGGCATTGAGTCGCTAGTACATGCTCAACTTCTGATGTGCCTATTCCTAATGCAAAAGCTCCAAAAGCTCCATGAGTAGCTGTATGGCTGTCTCCGCATACTATTGTCTTTCCCGGTTGAGTATATCCCTGTTCTGGGCCAATAACATGAACTATGCCTTGACCTTGGCTGAACATGTCGAAGTATTGTATGCCAAATTCTTTAGCATTTGTATTTAGCGTGTCTATTTGTTTCTTGGATATTTCATCTGCGATAGGCAGTGATCTATCTGTAGTTGGTACGTTGTGGTCTACAGTGCCTACGGTCAGGTCAGGTCGCCTGACTTTCCTGTTTGCTATTCGTAAACCTTCAAAAGCCTGAGCAGATGTCACTTCGTGTACGAGATGAAGATCTACATAAAGGGTTGTAGGTTTCCCCGGCTCTTCGTGGACTATATGATTATCCCAGATTTTATCGAACATAGTTTTAGGCATGTTTGCGACCTCTTTCAGTTTTTTCTTCCGTTGGTTTCTAGGGTATTTAACTTAACTATCACTTAGTCGATGCTAATTCAACCTCAGGTATACCTTCGATTGCCATTAATTTGTTCAAGGCATTTATGTAGGCCTTAGCACTAGCCACAATTATGTCTGTATGTGACCCTCTGCCTGTGTATATCTTCGAGTTCTTTTCTATCCGTATAGTCACATCCCCGAGTGCATCTGTTCCTTCTGTGATAGCACCGATAGAGAATTCTTTAAGTGTGCTTGGTACCTTTAAGATTCTGTTTATTGCCAGATATACCGCGTCCACAGGGCCAGTGCCTGTTGCTGCATCGGTGAGTATATCCCCTTCTGGGGATACAAGGCGTACAGTCGCTGTAGGTATTTCATGGTCTCCACATGAAACTTGGACATGTTCAAGTTTGTATAGATCATCCTCGCTTCGCCTATTGTCACTCATTAGAGCTTCAAGATCTTTGTCTGTAACCTCTCTCTTCTTATCGGCCAGTTCTTTGAACCCCTCGAAAACCCTGTTCAAATCCTCAGCCTCTAGTTTATAGCCTAGTTCTTCTAGTCTAGATCGAAGTCCAGCCCTGCCACTCAGCTTACCAAGCACTAGACTGTTACTTGGTATTCCGACAGACCTAGGATCCATTATTTCATAAGTAGAACTGTCTTTCAGAACTCCATCTTGGTGTATTCCTGATGCGTGCCGGAAGGCGTTCTGTCCTACGACAGCTTTATTGGCTTGTACAGAGAAGCCCGTGATATCACTGACTAACCTACTTGTTCTGTAGAGTTGAGTGGTATCTACACCTATATGAATGCCGAAGAAATCCCCTCTGGTTTTCAGTCCCATGATTACTTCTTCTATGGATGCATTTCCTGCCCGTTCTCCCAGACCGTTGATACATCCTTCGACCTGTCTAGCTCCAACTTTGACAGCTGCTAAACTGTTGGCAACTGATAACCCTAGATCATTGTGACAGTGTACGGAAAGGGTAGTATTGCCCCAGTTTGGTATGTTTTTCTGTATTCCTATAAGAAGATTGGCAAATTCTTCAGGCATAGCATAGCCTACTGTGTCGGGTATATTGATAGTTGTTGCTCCTGCTTCTATAGCGGCTTCTAACAGAACATATAGATACGAAGCGTCCGTCCTTGTGGCGTCCATAGGTGAAAATTCAATATCATCGTAATAGCTCTTGGCTCTAGACACTGCAGCAATGGCCATCTCCATAACTTCTTCCCGGTTCTTGCGAAGTTGATGCATTAGATGGATGTCAGAGCTAGACAAAAACACGTGTATTCTTGGCTTACTGGCATTTCTAAGGGCCTCTGCGGCCTTGTCTACAGCTTCTATATTGGCATGTGAGAGTGAGGCTATAATTGGCTTTCTCACTTGTTCGGCGATAGTTTTAACAGCTTCAAAATCACCAGGTGAACTAGCAGCGAATCCTGCCTCAATTACGTCAACATTCAGTCTTTCTAGCTGTTTTGCGATTTCAATTTTTTCCTCTAAGGTCATGGCAGCTCCTGCTGCTTGTTCCCCATCTCTCAAAGTCGTGTCAAATATCACTACCTTATCTGAGGGCATTTTTGGTCTCCTTTTCTATTCGTATAACCAGGCGTTCTATAGGTTATGAAGTCTGGTTGCGGCAATTTAAGATTAGTATAAGATTCCGGTCGGTAAGCATGAGGAAGAGTGGACCACATTGCTATATCTATATTTTAGCTTTAGCAAGTAGCCCAGATCTTGGAGTTAAAGGCTAACGCAGTCCGCCAATTGGAGCTCTGCCATAACCCCAATCGCCGGGCGAACTACGCGTTGCACCTCTTTATGAACAATCGTATTTAACATTGGACTCGTATGTTACCAGATTAGACCTGCTTTAGGAAGCCCATCATATCTCGAAGACTTTGACCTACTTGCTCAATTGGATGCTTAGTATCTTGCTGTCTCATAGCATTGAATCGAGGTCTACCCTCATCGTTTTCGGCGATCCATTCTCTAGCAAACGTGCCATCTTGGATTTCCTTAAGCACCGCCTTCATGTTTTCTTTAACTTGCTCATCTATAACCCTTGGGCCGCGGCTGTAATCACCATACTCTGCAGTGTCACTGACCGAGTATCTCATATATTCCATGCCGCCTTGATAGAGTAAGTCCACTATTAATTTTAGTTCATGCATACATTCGAAATAAGCCGATTCTGGTTGATAACCTGCCTCTACGAGTGTTTCAAAGCCAGCTTTAACCAACGAAGTAACTCCTCCACAGAGTATCGTCTGCTCTCCAAATAGGTCTGTTTCCGTTTCTTCCTTGAATGTCGTATCGAGAACACCTGCTCTCGTACATCCAATTCCTTTCGCATACGCTAATGCGTTCTGTATAGCGTTTCCTGAAGGATTCTGGTGTATGGCTAGAAGACCAGGTACACCGGCTCCTTGTGTAAATATTTCTCGTACACGATGTCCTGGCGCCTTTGGGGCTATCATAGAGACATCTACGTTTTCTGGCGGAACAATTTGTTCGTAATGGATATTGAAACCGTGGGCAAACATCAAGGTCTTAGTGGAATCTAAATAAGGCTGGATACTCTCTCTATAGATTCTGCCTTGCAGATGGTCTGGTACCAGCATCATTATTATGTCAGATGCTTGGGCTAATTCTGATACAGTTGATACTTTCAATCCTTCGGCTTCGGCTTTTGCCCAACTGGAACTGCCTTCATACAGGCCGACAATTACATTTACCCCGCTATCTTTCAGGCTAAGTGCGTGTGCGTG
>CEUS01085212.1_pt1 | contig 23922 bp, 17 predicted proteins | sample 427031 | NCBI WGS metagenome assembly CEUS01 (sample SAMEA2622837, study PRJEB7988) | marine metagenome | biome: marine biome (ENVO:00000447); feature: marine epipelagic mixed layer (ENVO:xxxxxxxxx); material: "saline water (ENVO:00002010), including plankton (ENVO:xxxxxxxx)" | depth 140 m | reverse complement strand
CCGCCGCCGCCGCTACAGGCTCAGGGATTGGCCCTACGGAAATCGACACGGTGATAGGAGTAGTTAAAGCCTACACAACTCGAGTCGGAAACGGACCTCTGCCTACAGCTTTTGACGCAGCAATGAATGAAAAGATGCGCACTTTAGGCAATGAATTTGGAGCCACTACGGGACGACCACGCCGATGTGGTTGGTTTGATGCTGTGCTGGCACGCTATTCCGCACGAGTAAACGGACTTACCGGACTAGCTGTGACAAAGCTCGATGTTCTGGATACTCTGTCAGATATATCTATCGCTACTTCATACAGAACACCTGAAGGAATTATAGAAGAATTCCCAGCAAACACTTGGGATCTTGGCGATGTAGAGCCCATATACGAAACTCTCCCAGGTTGGTGTGAGCCTACAAATGGAGCCAGAACTATAGGAGATTTACCTGCTCCCGCTCGCCAATATCTAGACCGCATTGAAGAGCTTGCCGATACTCCTTTACGAATGATTTCTGTAGGTACTCGTAGAAGTCAGATCATAATGGTGTAGACTCTCGAGCCATAATCACCCAATTTTGAACTATTACTAAATTTCATAGGGAAATTGAAAAACACTATACCTTTCTGATCATTGAAGATGATGGGTAGCCAGCTATCAGGGGAGTGACTAAGAAAAACATATGTCTGTAAGAATTAGACTTCGTCGTATGGGCCGTAAGAAGCAAGCCCATTTTCGTATTGTAGTTGCTGATTCCTCCGCACCAAGAGATGGTCGCTTTGTTGATACCCTTGGGTATTACAAACCTCTAACGAGTCCAGCTCGACTCGTAGTAGACATTGATAAAGCCGACCTATGGATTTCCAAGGGCGCCGAACTCACGGACACTGTCCGCACACTTTTAAATAAAGCTCGCAAGGGTGGTGACAACTCTGTGGCTTTGGGCGAAATAGAACCTGAAGAGGCAAGGGCAATTAAGTTAGCAGCCATTGAAGAACTCAAGAAATCCGAGATAAAAAGTAGTACAGAAGAAAAAATCATAGAGGATCCAGCTGAAGAAGAAGCTGAAGAAGAAGCTGAGGTGACCGAGGAAGCCGAAGAAGAAGCTAAGGTGACCGAGGAAGCCGAAGAAGAAGCTAAGGTGACCGAGGAAGCCGAAGAAGAAGCTGAGGTGGCCGAGGAAGCTGAAGAAGAAGAAGAAGAAGAAGAAGAAGAAGAAGAAAAAGCTGTAGAATAACTATTAAAAATCATGATTAATGGCAAAAAAGATGTCCCGGAACATCTTGTCGTAGGCCATCTCAATAGGGCACATGGCTTGAAGGGTGAAGTTTTCGTATCACCTCTTACAGACCACCCTGAGATAACGTTCGCCCCTGGAGTTGTACTACATCTGGGAGATACTGAAGGGGAAGTGTCACCAGATCTTTTGCATCCTCACCTTATAGAAACAAGCCGTGCCCATCGTCAAGGATTCCTTATACAGTTCAGGGGCGTTTCAGACCGAAATAGTGCAGAAGCTATCTGTGGTCGTTACGTATTACGTGCTGGGAACGAAGTCAGAGAGCTCGATGATGAAGAAATTTTCCGCCATGACCTTGTAGGGATGGAGGTGGTAACATTGGATGGTAATATCATTGGTGAAATCATAGAGGTCTACGAACTTAAATCTGCCGATCTACTAGAAATAAATAATTCCCAAAAGAACATACTAATCCCTTATGTTTCAGAAATCATTCATTCTTTGAGTCTGGATGAAAACCGAGTTTTCATCGATCCACCTGAGGGCCTTTTGGATATTTAAAATGACAGACCCAGCACCTTTGAAAATCAACATCGTTACGATTTTTCCGGAATTCTTCAGAGATCCTTTAGCTACAAGTATTATTGGAAGAGCTGCACAAAATAGACTGGTGGATTATCATGTTGTAGATCTGAGAGACTTCACTAGTGATTCCCATCGAACTGTGGATGACACTCCCTATGGAGGTGGTTCGGGGATGGTGATGAAACCAGAGCCATTCTTTGAGGCTGTAGATAGTTTAAATACCACTGGACCGATAATACTTTTGTCCGCTCGTGGTGAAGTGTTTGATCATTCAGACGCTGTATACTATTCGATGCAAACTGAGCTTACACTACTCTGTGGCCATTACAAAGATGTTGATCAAAGAGTAGCCGACCATCTGGCTACCAAAGAAATCTCAGTCGGTCGTTTCGTGCTTTCAGGCGGTGAAATTGGAGCCCTGGTTATTACAGATGCTATAGTAAGGCTTATCCCGGGAGCCATAGGAGATCACGAGTCTGCATCCGGAGACTCATTCTATAACGATGGACAACTGAGTGCTCCGTCCTATACACGGCCACCAGAATATAGAGGCTATCAAGTACCTGAGGTTTTGAGAACTGGTGACCACGCCAAGATAGCTTCCTGGAGAGATGCTGAAGCTGCCAGATTATCGGATAAGCGGAAAAATTACTAGAAAAACCTTTCACTATAGTTAAAAAATGCCTCACAACCTCTTCACCGAAGCTTAACCCTAGGTTAATTTGCAGGGTTTTCAGAGATAATATATTTGCCCGAATTAACGAGGACTGGAATGTCTGGTTTAATACAAGAGCTAGAGACCGCAGAGACCCGGGACGACAATCACGATTTCAATCCTGGTGACACAGTCCGCGTGCTCTACAACGTTCGCGAAGGATCCAAAGAACGGATTCAGGCATTTGAAGGGATTTGTATAGGGCGCCGTGGTTCCGGTACTGGTGAAACTTTTACAGTACGTAAGATCTCTGGAGGTATTGGTGTAGAAAGGGTTTTCCCGGTTCATGCTCCCACTGTAACAAGTATAGAAGTGATCCGGCATGGACGGGTGCGTAGGGCCAAACTCTATTATCTGCGAGGCCTCCGTGGCAAAGCAGCTAGAATCCGAGAAAAGCAGATTAAATAGTATGAATCTGCCGGCGGAATCGCCGGACCAGACTGTGACCAATGAACACCAAGGTCTCCTTGGCTACGAAAAGAGTTTTTGGAGCTCAGGCTTTTCCAATCTAGCCGGAGTAGATGAGGTGGGACGTGGTGCACTTGCAGGTCCAGTCGTTGCTGCTGCTGTAATCTTATCCAAAGACACTGTAATTGATGGTGCCACTGATTCTAAGCGACTTAACGCCAGGTCTAGGAAAGAGCTTACATGCGTGATTCATGAACGTGCTAAAGCGGTTGCTTTAGGCGCTGCGTCCGTACGGGAGATCGATCAGTATAACATAATCATTGCAACAGCTTGGGCTATGAATAGGGCAATAAGCAGATTGTACACGAAACCAGATCACATAGTTTTAGACGGTCTGCCTATGAAATCCCTTAATTGGGAACACGATGCTGTTGTAGGTGGTGATGGGTTGGTGCATTCAATATCGTGTGCTTCCATTGTAGCAAAATTCTGTCGAGATCAATTAATGGTTAAATTATCTAAGCATTACCCAGGCTATGGATGGGATCACAATATGGGTTACGGTACCCAAGAACATCGTGACGCTCTTGGCAGGATAGGGCACACACCGCACCATCGTCAGAGTTTTTTAGGCATCCAATACGGATTGGATATATAACAGGATGAAATCTTACTTGATCATAGCCAGGGCCTGTGCCACAAGCCGAAAAGCTGAGAGCTTAAGCGTGTGGAGATTATTCTAGCTACTGGCTATTTTATTCAATAGAGCCGGTAGCTCAGTTGGTAGAGCAACGGACTTTTAATCCGTAGGTCGTGGGTTCGAGACCCACCCGGCTCATTAGAAGAGTGTTTTGTAATATCAATATTTGCCATAAAAACCTTATACTGACATCTTTATAGTATGACTTGTAAACTTAACATTCGAGATCTCCACACCCACGGAGCTAAATGTATCTGTAGGTGTTCGTGTTCGTGTTCTATAATAGATCTGGGTGTGTTAATGCGCTGAAATCAAGTCCAAGATTGTTTCTTAACCGCCCGGGTCAATTGGCCCGGGCGGTTTTTTATGCATTGTGACTCTCAAAATGACCTTAGTTAACATCAAAACAAGAAAAATATGACTAGCTCGCCTTTACCGAACATATACGTACTGTACGAAAATCCTGATTGGATTCCTCCTCTTCAGGAAGGACTCGAAAAAGAAGGCTTTAGTGTCTGCTTGGTTCATGTCAACGACGGAATAATCGATCCGTCAAAAACCTCCCACAAAGGCATATGGATAAATCGTATTAGCGCATCATCTCACACTCGAGACCATATCCATACAGTGGAGATGTCCCGACAACTACTGTTTTGGCTGGAATCCCAAGGCCGTAGGGTAATCAACGGGATTCAAACTTTTGAACTTGAGATGAGCAAGTTCCGACAAGACCTTATTCTTAGGAGACACGGCATAAAAACACCTCAAACCGTTCTAGCAATCGGAAGAGATAACTTATTAAAAACTGCCGGCAGTTTTGACGGACCATTCATTACTAAGCACGATCAGGGCGGCAAGGGTCTGGGCATAAAGCTTTTTCAAGATTTTGATGAATTTGAAAATTATATATCCAAAAAAGAATTTGACTCTGGACCCGGGAATAGGATGATTATCCAAGAGTATATATCTGCACCTGAGCCTTTCGTCACGAGAGTAGAGATAGTAGGGGGCCAATTTCTGTTTGCCATGAGGAGTTCTACGTTACAGGGTTTTGAGTTGTGCCCTTCGGATATCTGTAATCCAACATCAACCAATCAAAATGGCACATGCCCAGCAGGAAATGGCATTTTCAGTCCATCTCCAATAACTGCTAAAGACCCATTGGTACAGCAGTATATTCAACTATGCCAAAAAGAAGGATTAGAAATAGCAGGAATTGAGTTCGTGGAAGACGCCAATGGATCCCGTTACACTTACGATATCAATTGCACCACTAACTATAACCAGGCTTTAGGCTCTCAGTTAGGAATAGATGGAATGAGAGAGGTGGCTCGATACATCCGTAAAACTGCTATGTCAAATTAAGGATTAAATGACTTAAAATACTTATACAAGATTAGTTGAAGCACATTTAAGATTGTAGATTTCATATCGCCCGAAACCAGGGTAGTATTTTAATCAATAAAGTGAGCTTGGTAATGAGCATTGTAGAATCTGAAAGATAGAACATGGAAATCAACTACCTAAAGGGTGTCGGCGTAGCACTGGTAACTCCATTTTGCGAAGACGGATCCGTAGACTTAGAAGCCCTTCATGATCATGTAAAATTCCAGATTGATGGCAATGTGGGATTCATGGTTCCTTGTGGCACTACCGGTGAAAGCGCTACGCTCTCAATAGAAGAACACTCTATCGTAGTGCGAGAAACTGCTAATGCTACCCAAGGAAAAGTGCCAATTTTAGCAGGAGCGGGAGGGAATAACACGGCTGACGTGATTCTTAGAGCACGTGCAGTAAAAGAGGCCGGAGCCAACGCTATCGTCTCAGTGAGCCCAGCCTATAACAAACCCAGCCAAAGGGGAATTGTCGAACATTACCGTGCGTTAGCAGCAGCTGTAGAGTGCCCAATCGTAGTTTATAACGTACCCGGAAGAACATCTTCCAACATACTACCCGAAACATTGATGTCTCTAGCTGAAATAGACAACATTGTTGGTGTCAAAGAAGCTTCTAGTAATATCAGTCAGATCATGACAATAATCAGGGAGCGACCCCAGGGGTTCCTAGTACTCTCAGGAGACGATTATCTAACTCTGCCGTTGATCGCAGCTGGAGCGGATGGAGTTATCTCAGTAGTAGCCAACGAAGCACCTGGCCTAATGTCCGGCATGGTGAGTGCAGCACTCCGCGGAGATTACAAAGAGGCTCGAGAGCTCCACTACAGGCTACTACCTTTGATGAATATAAATTTCATCGAAACTAATCCTGTACCGGCAAAAGCTGCCCTGGCAATGATGGGGCGCATGGAGGCCAGATACCGTCTCCCTCTAGTCCCTCTTGATACTGCCAATGAACCGAGCGTACGACAGGCTCTGGTTGAGTCGGGGATATTGGAATCCAGGGTAGCAGGTTAATGGATACAACTGACCTGAATACTACTATAGTCCAGTTGGCTAAGTCAGACCTCAACCAAAATTCTAAAGAAAGTCAGGCTGCCGTAACTCAACTTCTGGATGCTCTAACTCGCGGTGAAGTGCGCTCCGCTGTTAAGAAGAATGGCGAATGGCAAGCCGTTGAATGGGTAAAGACGGGGATCCTACTGGCGTTCCGTATCGGGCAAGTCCGTGAATTCCCTGCCAGGCCATCACCTTACTACGACAAAGACACACTTCCACTCCGAAATACACGTGGTATCGAAGAGAATATTAGGATTGTTCCTGGGGGCAGCTCAGTGCGCGCCGGAGCATTCCTTGGAGAGAACGTGATTATCATGCCACCAGCCTTTGTCAACATCGGAGCATATGTTGGCCGGGATACCATGATAGACTCCCACGCACTGGTAGGTTCATGTGCTCAAATAGGAGAGCGAGTACATCTAAGTGCCGGCGCACAATTAGGCGGTGTGCTTGAACCGGTAGGGCTTCGTCCGGTGATCGTGGAGGACGATGCCCTAATAGGTGGCAACGTGGGTGTCTTCGAGGGGACTCTGGTGGGAGAAAGAGCAGTGCTAGCACCTGGTGTTCAATTAACTTCTTCTACTACCGTATACGACCTAATACTGGGAAAAAGCTATCGAGGAAGCCCCAGCCATCCTTTAACTATACCTCCCGGTGCCGTGGTAGTACCTGGTTCACGGGCAGTGAACAATAAGTTCGCACAGGAACACGGTGTCCAGCTCTACGCACCTGTGATTGTGAAGTACCGCGATGCGTCTACAGACGCAGCCACAGCCCTAGAAGACGCTCTCCGCTGAAAAGGTACTACCCCCTAAAATTAACTCGCTGATATGGACAGTAGGTCCATCATCCAAAAATAGTTTAGCTCAATTATCAAATCCTGTTTCCACAGAAACAATAGCCAATTGACTAGCTCCCCTAGCAGCATCTACCACCAGGTCACATACCTCAAAGGAAAGACTTTGTATAGATGTCAAAACTTTCTGCCGGAGTGGGCCATCTGCGTCTATTAGCCCACCTGTGAAGGCCACCATCGGACGGTCGGGCCAAGGGCTTAGACGTTTTGCCACGGTAAGAACATGATCGACTAGATGATTCGCAGCATTTTCGATTATAGTGCCGGCCACCTCATCACCTGCTTCAGCTTGAGCACACACGATAGGAGCCAGGCTGGCGATATCCGATTTGCTGGCTATAGCCACCCAGGTTATCAAATCTTCGATGCGATCCACTGCGAGTTTCTCCAGGATCGGGGCACAGAGCTGTGTTTTCATACTGCGACCATCCTCTCCTTGCACTACAGCTCGGAGGGCCATCATACCCACGGCGTAACCACTACCCTCATCACCAAGTAGAGCCCCCCAACCACCAACATTAACAGCAGATCCATCAACTCCTCGACCCAAGGATGCCGATCCCGTGCCTGAAATGAGAAGGATCCCCGGCCCTGATCCAAAGGCATCATGAAATGCAGCATCGGCGTCTGTGCCAACATGGACAGCCTTGGCAATCCCTGCATCCTGAAGCCCATTTTGCACCATACTACGAAGAGAATCATTGCCCGCCCCAGCGATCCCAGCCCAAAGGACATTAGCTGGAAACATGGCCCCTACCTCATAAATAGCTTCGCGACAGACTTGTGTGATAACATCTATAGTGTCTTGCAGATTTGTGGGATTGATCAAACTGGATGGCCCTTCGGTACGAGCCAGTTCTTTGCCATCAACGTTCATGACCACAGCTCGGGTTCGAGTGCCTCCCCCATCCACACCTATAAATAGGCTCATCCTACACTATTCCTGCTCGAATCAAGAAAATCTTGGCCATTGGAATTCCATCCACCTAAAACCCACCCCACAGCCATAGTGACCACTGAACCTATAGGAACAAACCAAGGCCAGGCTACTGCTTCACGAGCAAAAATCCAGATAGATATCACCACAGCGACCCCGGAAATCATACCCAGTATTACGCTCAACTGGTCAGCGCGACTCGATCTGACCGCAAGGATAAATGCCCCCAGAAGACCACCGTATACCATGGAAGCTACTGCCAGTGCCATTTCAATTGCAGTGGTTCCTTCGCTGAGAGGAATGAATAGCACGGCTCCACCTACAAGCATTATCGCCCACACAAGTGTGAAAAGTTTCCCTGCCCGTAGAATTCGAGCCTCATCATCTTCAGCACCTGCCAGGGGAGCCCAAAAATCATATGCGGTGGCAGAAGCCAAGGAGTTGATGGATGAGGACAGTGATGACATGGCTGCGGCAAATACTCCTGCAATGAGAAGTCCCGTTATTCCGGAAGGAAGCACATTAACCACAAAACTGGCGAAAATATCATCGCCCCTGCTGAAGTTCTGGCCACCGTAGTACGCCCAAAGACCTAGCCCTATTAAAAGAAATACAGCAAACTGGATTACAACAACGATACCGCTTCCTACGAGAGCCTTCTGGCTAGAATGTAGATTACGGCAAGCGAGAAGACGCTGTACAATCAGTTGGTCAGTACCATGTGATGCCATAGTAAGAAATCCTCCGCCCAAAATACCAGCCCATAACGTATAGGGCACAGCAAGGTCGAAGGATAGATCAAAAACGGCCATCTTCCCAGATTCACTCGCACTAGCCAAAATGCTTCCCCAACCACCCGAAACAAGTCCCTGCAGGGCCACTATCGCAACTAACGCTCCTAGTAAATAGAGACCCATCTGAACTGCGTCCACCCATATCACCGCCCTGATCCCCCCGAAATATGTATAGACTAAAGTCATCACACCGATCACTACTATAGAAACAGAATAGTCCCAGCCCGTAATCAGAGCCAATGGGATAGCTGTGGCGAAGAGTCTTACTGAGTCAGCGAGAAGGCGAGTTATCATGAACACTGCCGAGGCAAAGCGACGAGTTTCCCGACCAAAACGGTTTTCTAGGAGTGCATATGCAGTACTCAACTCTCCTCGGTAATATGATGGCAACAGAAACACTGACACCACCACTCGCCCGGCAAGATATCCAAAGGTGAGCTGTAAAAACCCAAGAGTTCCCAAATAGGAGACCCCTGGGATACTTAAAAAGGTGAGTGTGCTGGTCTCTGTAGCAACAACGGAAAGCATGACAGCCACCCATGGCAACTCTCTGTTCCCTAGAAAGTAATCGCGCCCACTAGCCTGTCCTCTCCCAAGCCACGCACCCCAGGCGGTAATCCCTACTAAATAGACCAAGAGAACAGAGATATCGAGGGAGGTGAAGGCATTCACTGATAGATACTTTCGTAGAACCTAATTGGCCTAGGGTTCACGTTTTCTCACTTCCCGATCCGTGATCGCCAAAGCGACAGCATCATGCACAGCACGTCGGAGGGGAATATGTTTCTGCTGGTCCCGAGTAGGATTAACTCGGTTCGTCAGCAACACAACAAACAAATCGAGTTCGGGATCTATCCAAATGGATGTCCCCGTGAAACCAGTGTGTCCGAAGGCACTGGAGGTAAAATAGTCTCCAGCTGAGGATCGTCCGCTAGGGGTGTCCCACCCCAACGCACGGCTGGACGAGGAATCATGGCGCTTAGTGAATAATCGTAAGACAGAATCGGATACAATACCAACATCCTCAGACATACCTCCGTCCAGAAAGGACTGCGCAAAAACTGATAAATCCAGAGCGGTCGAGAAAAGTCCTGCGTGGCCAGCCACTCCGCCAATGGCATATGCATTTTCATCGTGAACTACACCATGGACGTGGATACCGCGGAAGATCGTGTCCACTTCAGTAGGAGCAATCCTTCCTAACAACTCAGTGGAAGGCCGGAAACCTGTATCAACCATGCCCAAAGGTTTCCAAACCTTTTCCTCCAGAAATACATCCAGACCTTGGCCAGTCACTTCTTCTATGACGAACGCCATGGTCATAGATCCAATATCGGAGTATAGAGTGCGATCTCCCGGCATATACTCGAGCGGAAGACCGCCGATGGCACTCTCGTAAGCATCCCGGCCTTCCATATCTACATAGAAGCGACGGAAGGGAGGGAGCCCTGCACGATGGAGCAATAGATTTCGAATTGTTACTTCAGCCTTATTCGGATCTCCCTTGTCCCACCATGGGAGATAATCCACCACAGCCGCTTCCAAATCTAGCCGGCCTTCGTCTACCAGAATCATAGCAGCCATAGTTGTGCCTGCTACCTTGGTCAGAGAAGCTAGATCATAAATTGATCTCATAGTGGCATGAGCGGATTCCACAGCCCAATCCAGTCTACCATAACCTCTGAGTCGAACTATTTTTCCACCACGCCCCACAGCCAATACTGCACCTGGTGCCACTCCGTTAGCGAGTCCTTCTGTAATCAGATAGTCCAGAGCCTGGAGACGTCGTGAACTCATGCCTACTAACTCAGGTTCAGTTTCAGAAACAGAAATCGATACAGGGATAGCCTCTGCGTGATCCTTGGCTTCTAATTCGATGATGACACTTTCGGTGTTAACCTTGCTCGTCGAGCTGATGGATCTGGTAAGGCCATCTCCTATAGCATGAAAAGGAGGAATGGATATCGGTAAACGTCCATCGATATCTGTCTCACCAAATAATGCACGGATTGCAGCAACCTGTGATACTTCTCGATCACCCCATGCAATCAAGTAGCTAGGTGTCTTAGGTAAAGTCACTAGCAGATAAGGATTGCCGAATGAGGTAAATATAAGTGGATGCTTTTGGCCAACCTTGTTAACGAAATCAGTAAAAACTTCCGGTACAGCAACTTCGCCAACCCCTGCCCGTGGTGGCACGTATGCACTCACCATTACGAGATCAAAGTTTTGAGCATGGGAACTTATGGAGTCGTAAACCTCTGTCGGAGTATCCGGATTGACACGCACTTTGCTCACTGACGTTACCCGGCTAGCCAAGGTCTGATCGAAAGCCGTGCCGGCCACTAAATTACTTGTTCGAGCATAGGTCACGCTAAGAACCTTCCGAGTCACCGTATTATCCACCGGGACTACACTTGTGCGGTCTCGTAGAAGTGTCATAGAACGTGCTGCCACTGTATCAGCGAACGCCAGATGATATGAATTCCCTACCACATCGTCCACGGCATCCAGGTCCACAATCCGTGTGCGATGCAACCCAACTCTGGCTTTGGTTTCTAAGACTCGGCGAGCTGAAGCTTTAATCTTACTCGGATTCAGACGACCCACTTCCACAGCACTAACTACCGCTTCAATTGCTTCCGTGATATCCGCAGGCATGAGTAAAACATCACTCCCGGCCTCCAATGCCAATACTGCCAACTCACCTGTATCGTAACGACCTGCTAGTGCTCCCATATCTAGAGCATCAGTTAGGAGGAGGCCCTCAAAGCCCATCTCTTCCCTAATGAGGGTGGTCATAAATACCGGATCAAGTGTTGCTGGAGGACCTTCCATTCCCTGAACTCCGGACACTACTATGTGAGCCGTCATCACGGCATCTACTCCAGACTCGACCGCTTTCCGGAACGGCACTAACTCAACAGAATTAAGCCGATCCCAATCTGCTGGTACTACAGGAAGATCTAAATGCGAATCCGTGTGAGTGTCACCGTGACCTGGAAAGTGTTTTGCAGTAGCAAGAATGCCTCCCTCATGTATGCCTTGGATATATGCAGATCCCAATTTAGCTACGGCAACTGGATCTTCACCGAAAGATCGTGTGTTAATAATTGGATTGTTAGGATTTGAATTAACGTCTAACACGGGAGCAAAGTTCAAGTGGACACCGACTGCTTTTGCCTCTACCGCGGTGATCCGAGCGTATTCTTGGACAAAACGTTCTTCCCCGATAGCACCGAAAGCCATCGTGGGTGAAAAGCTTGTTCCGCCACCCTGAGGAAGCATAGACGGCAGAGCATAGGAATGGTTAATACGCATACCTGGGCCACCGTTTTCGAAATCAGAAGTGACAAGAAGTGGGACATGGGCCAACATTTGAAGTTCGTTGATTTTAGCAGCATATGAGTGTGGCATTCCTATGGACAAGTAAATCCCTCCAATCCCTTCATCTCTCACCCAAGTAGCCCATTCCAAAAACTCAGGACTGCTAGTAGATGAATAAGAACCTGGCAGCCACTGGATAATAAGTTGTGCCACCTGTTGCCTTAGTGTAAGAGATGCTAAGGTCGCATCCACCCAAGCTGCATGGTCTCCATTAGATGGTTGGGATATGCTTTTACCTCTGACTTCCTGGATTACATCTATCGAAGATGCACAGCCACTAAGCCATAGAATAGCCAAGAAAGCCAATAGGTGAATCTGCTTAGTTCCCAATGCCAGTCACCTTCAATGGAACCTGTATACCGTCACCTGATTTGAAATAGGGCTGCATACTCGTAGGGGTACGGCCACTAATCTCAATATTTCCAAATAGAGACTTAGCGGCAGCCTTCTGGCTCACGGGAGCTGAACTCCACGCAAGAATATAGGCTTGTACATTCGGAAATTCCGAGATTAGGTATGGATTACCGAATGAAACTACAATGTGAGTGATTTTATTTTTTGCCAATTCATTAATAAATTCCACAATATCTTCAGTAAGCTCAACCTTGCCGGCAAAATTAGAATAGATTGATACCACTACTAGATTAGAACGGCCCGCTCTTACCTTTAGATCTTTGTAAACAGCTTCATGGGTTTGATCATCCACCCTGGTTCTCACAAGACGTGGATAAGTCTCTCGTAGAAGAGCATCGAAGTAGCGACTGGCTAAGACGTCAGTGCGATTGCGGAAAGTCACCGACATCACCCTGGCCGTCCTAGTTCCCAGAAGAGGCAGGAGATTGCGCTCGTTACGAATCAACGTGATAGAACGTTCAGCCACCTCTTCTGCTAAACTTATATGTTCAGGGACACCAACTACCTGAGGTATAACATCTAATGGAACCTCACGATCTTCGTTAAGATTCATATCTTCCTTCAGCCTGAGTAACTTCGTCACCGACCGGTCTATTCGGGACTCAGGAATCCTACCATCTTCAACTGCTCGTAAAATCGCTTCGATGGCTTGAGTCACATCAGGGGGCATTAGAATTACATCAGCACCAGCCAACACTGCCATAACAGAAGATTCTCCTTGGGGATAAAGTCTATTCACCGCACCCATGTCCATAGCATCTGTAAATACTATTCCGTTGAACCCTAGATCCGAGCGCAATAGGTCATATAGAACGTTGCCCGACAGGGTAGATGGAAGATAATTTCCAGTAATTTCCGGAACGGCAATGTGAGCTGACATCATCCCCTGGATACCAGCATCTATAACAGCTTTGAAAGGCACCAGCTCTACCGAATCCATACGCTCACGATTAACAAGGATAACCGGTAAAGCTAGGTGGGAATCAACCTCAGTATCACCGTGCCCAGGAAAATGTTTTCCAGTTGCAGCAATTCCATTCTCTTGAAGTCCACGGACGAAAGAAACCCCCATAGATGCTACCATCTGTGGATCATCACCAAAAGAACGGATATTAATAATAGGGTTTTCATTGTTGTTGTTAACATCGAGAACAGGTGCAAATGGGAGATGGACTCCTAGAGCTTTGGCCTCCAGGGCTGTAATACGCCCCATTTGATAAGCGTAATCCGTGTTACGCGTTGCCCCTAGACCCATAAGTGACGGAAAAATGGTAGCACCGCCCAGGGAAATGTTTGTGGGTACATGTACGGATCCCCAGAACCGGAAACCTGCACCAGTTTCAAGGTCAGCTCCAACAAGAAGTGGATATTTAGAATGACGCTGTAAATCATTTAGTTTCACAGCCACATCAGTGGGGACTCCTACAGACATTATCACACCACCCACACCATCTTTCTCTATAACTTCAACAATACGATCATGATTATCAGTACCTTCGGGTGCAAAATTCCCCAAAACAAAAGGCATTATCATCTGAGCAATCTTCTCCCGGAGAGTCATTTCATCTATGACTCTCTGATGCCAGGGGATATCGGCAGTGGTAGAATCGAAATTTTGGATCTCTGAAGTAATCTCTTCTGGATTGTTGTCGATAACGTTTTTATCTGGTAGATCTTCAGAGATTGTAGGTGGACTTGCAGTGCCAGATTTAGAAACAGAACATGCCGAAATTAGTATAACTAGGATCCAGAAGGCTCTCACTGGGTTATTCAGTGTGTGTTGGGGTTTGCTCCAGATAGACATCAGGATAGTTAAGCAACCTCGATATTAGAAAAAAGCAGACAAGGTACAAACTGGAAAGTAAGCTATGGATTTAACGAGAGTGTCACAATCCTGGATCATACTGATCCTCCTTACATTAATGTCCTATAGCTCACATACCCTTGCTCAAAACCCTGGGGAAACCCCAACAGTATTCCATACCCATAACTCTTTATACCAAAGTGAGATCGGAGATTTCGGTCCAGTACGGCCAGGCATAGAAGTACTTCTTCAAGATTCAATTCATCTGGTGTCTGGTAAGAAGGTTGGACTCATAACTAATCATACCGGTGTAGACTCGTCAGGACGGTCTTCCATCGACCTTATTTTTGAACATCCCAAGATCAAATTAGTAGCCCTTTTCACACCCGAACATGGAATACGGGGCACCGCTCAAGCTGGAGAACTGATAGAGAATAGCTTAGACGGAAGCACGGGTGTACCAATCTATTCTCTTTATGGAAAAACACGCCGTCCCACCAACAATATGCTTGTAGAAATCGAGACCCTGATATTCGACATTCAAGATATAGGTGCACGCTACTACACCTATGTATCAACCATGACCTTAGCTATGGAAGCAGCATCTGAAAGAGGGATACCAATAGTAATCCTAGACCGCCCCAACCCAATTGGTGGAGCTGTTCAGGGTAACATCCTGAAATCTGAGTTCGCAACTTTCGTAGGACGCTATCCAATAGCAATGAGACATGGCATGACCCTGGGCGAATTAGCCAGGTTCTATAAAGGAGAATTCGGCATCAAAGTTAATCTGCATGTTGTTCCTGTTTCTGGATGGAAAAGAAGCATGTCCTTTGTTGAAACCGGACTACCCTGGATACAACCTTCGCCGAACATTCCCAGTATTGAGAGTGCACTACACTATCCTGGAATCTGCCTTTTTGAAGGAACTAATATCTCAGTAGGTCGTGGCACTGATATGGCATTTCAACGTATAGGCGCACCATGGTTGGACGGAGAAGAATTGGCTCGCATTATGAACAGATACAACTTTGCGGGCGTAGAATTCAAAGCAGACTACTTTACTCCTGTCTCACCTGGAGACGGCAAATTTGACGGGACGGAGGTATCAGGAGTTCTTCTGAACGCTACCTCTTCAGAGTACGATCCCACAGAAGTAGCTGTAGCATTACTAGCTGAGGCCTTAACTATGTCAGGAAATTTCTGGGAATGGCGCGAAGGTCACTTCGACCGTTTAGCTGGAACCGATCAGCTTAGGGGAAAAATCCAGGCAGGAATCGGATTAGAAAAAATACAAAAGGGATGGGAAAACGATCTTATTAATTTTATCAGAGCCAGGGAAATGTACCTTATCTATCCTTAATGATCGGAACAATATCTAGATCACTTGTCCACCACTGACCTGAATTTATCATAAAGTGCCTTAGTCACCGGGCCCACTTTTCCGTCACCCACTGGACATCCGTCAAGATATACTGTGGGTCTTACTTCTGCGGTCGTTCCAGTGAAAAATATTTCTTCAGCACCCCTCATTTCATCCAAGGCAATCGGACGCTCAATTACCGCCATTCCCATCTTTTGAGCTAGTTCTATGATTGAGCCTCTTACTACTCCGTGTAAAATTTCGTGGGTAGCTGGATGAGTGGTGACAACTCCGTTAAAAACACCAAAGACATTGCTATGAGATCCTTCCAGTACCATTCCATCCTTAACCAACAGTGCTTCTATAGCACCTGAATCAATAGCTTCTTGTTGTGCAAGTACATTTGGAAGAAGTGCTATGGATTTGATATCTACCCTGCCCCAACGATTATCCGGGACCGTAATTGCAGCATAACCCTGCCCCCACCGTTTTGAATCGGGACGTTTAAAATCTCTAGCAAAAGCATAGACCGTAGGTAAAGTTTCTTCAGGTGGGAAACAATGGGTGCGGGGAGCCACACCACGCGTGATTTGGAGATAGACTATGGATGCTTCCTGATCTTCTAATTTGTTCTCAGCCAACAGACGAAGATGCATTTCCAGAATGTCCACAGGATCATAGTTGATCCTCAAAAAATCCAATCCTCTAATAAGACGTTGGATGTGCTGTTCAAACCGAAAAAAGTTCCCCTTGTATGCTGATGTCACCTCATAAAGGCCATCCGCAAGAAGAAAACCCCGGTCATCGACTGAAACTGTAGCAAGATCTTTATTAAGATACTCGCCATTCAGATATACAACGCTCATAACGATCTAGGGAGTTTAGAAAAAACTGATAAATAATATACTTTATTAAGCAATCACTGCTGTTAAACTCATAAACTTTGAAATATTACAAACTCACCATAGCATTGCTTGGTTTAGAGAGCAATCCAAAACATATATAGAATCCATATTAAAAACCTTGTAATTTCACAGATAACAAAACAAGGACGTCTTCATTTGAATAAAAAAATTGTAATTCTAATCTTATTTTTAATTATCGCCCCAACATCAGTTAATGCCCAAGGCTTTGCTGTCTCTGGCCAAGTCGGCACTACAGGGCTGGGGGGTGGGGTTATCATAGGCATCAATCAAAAACTCAATCTTAGGGGTATGTTCGGATTGTTTCCAGGAGAAGCAGGCCTGAAGGTTAATAACATCGATTTTACTATAACTGCACCAGATTTTTTTCTGACCACAGTGGATTTCTATCCAGTGAGTGGATTCCATGTAAGTGCAGGTGGTTTGATCATAGGTAACGGTGGCAATCTAAAAGTTAAAGGCAAATTCGAGGGACGCTCTGTGGAATTCGGAAACACAACCTATACCGGTGGGGCAACCGATGAAATCGTGGGTGTTTTCTCTCTTAAAAGTTTTCAGCCATATTTAGGTGTAGGATTTGGCAATGCGATCGGGAAATTAATCGGCATCAACCTAGATGCGGGATTAGGTTTTGGGAAACCAAGCACAGTCACCTTAAATGCCCAAGGCCCACTTGCAAGTGCAGCAGGAGATGCCGGATCAATTTTTAGAGCCAACGTCCAGGCTGAAATACCCGATATTGAAGCCGATATCCCTGTGCTACTTAGGTTTTACCCCGTCATAGTGCTATCCATATCGATTGGATTCTAGGCCTGTGGCCTTATAGCCCCATATCTGTAACGAAGGGAAGAAGGAAAGAACCAGTATGGGAATTAGAGTTTTTCGCGATTAAGATCGGAGGTCCTTCAGCAACGATTCTACCTCCATCCCCACCACCTTCAGGACCAAGATCGATAACCCAATCTGCCGTCTTGATTACCTCCATATTATGCTCAATCACAACCACCGTATTACCGCATTCCACAAGCTTATGTAGCACATCAAGAAGAACCCTGACATCTTCAAAATGTAGGCCTGTTGTAGGTTCATCCAGGATATAGAGTGTTCTGCCAGTAGCTCTTTTTGAGAGCTCAGTGGACAGTTTTACTCTTTGAGCCTCTCCTCCTGAAATAGTAGTTGCTGGCTGTCCGAGACAGATGTAACCCAACCCCACATCCTGCAGCGTTTGAAGTTTGTCACGAATTCTTGGTAAAGCATCGAAAAAGTCTAAAGCTTCACTCACGGTCATGTTAAGGACGTCGGATATGTTTTTGCCCTTATAATAGACATCTAGCGTCTCCCTGTTATAGCGCCTGCCACGGCATACATCACAGAGCACATATACGTCAGGCAAGAAGTGCATTTCTATCTTAACAAGACCGTCACCACCGCAGGCCTCACAGCGTCCACCCTTAACATTGAAAGAAAAACGTCCGGGAGCATACCCCCTGATCTGAGATTCAGGGAGCCTTGAGAATAGTTCACGTATAGGAGTGAAGAGGCCCGTATAGGTAGCTGGATTTGATCTAGGGGTACGTCCTATGGGAGACTGATCAACTTCTATCACTTTGTCTATAAACTCTATCCCTTCAAGGCCATCGTGCCTTCCGGGCAAAGCCTTAGCACGATATAAGTGTTTGGCCAAGGCTCTATAAAGGGTTTTGTTTACTAATGTAGATTTTCCGGAACCACTCACACCGGTCACCGTTACAAAACATCCTAAAGGAATCCTAACATCCAGATTTTGTAGATTGTGCTCTCGAGCACCCCTGAGGCATAAGACTCTGCCTTCATCAACTTCCCTACGGCTATCTGGAGCCAGAATTTGGCGATTTCCCGACAGATAAGCCCCTGTAAGGGATCCCTCTTCTTTTAAGATGTCCTCAAGTGGACCCTGTGCCACTACATCTCCCCCAGCTCGCCCAGCCCCTGGTCCTAAATCCACGATATGATCTGCAGATCTGATCGTCTGTTCATCATGCTCCACCACGATCACCGTATTACCAAGATCTCGGAGTGATTGGAGTGTGTTAATAAGCCGTTGATTATCTCTTTGGTGAAGACCTACAGAAGGCTCGTCGAGAATATAAATAACTCCAACAAGACGACTCCCAATCTGAGTAGCGAGACGGATACGCTGAGACTCTCCTCCGGACAGGGAATCAGCAGAACGCCCTAAGGTCAAATAAGTGAGGCCTACATCTACAAGAAAAAGCAGCCTCTTCTCGATCTCTTTCAGTATGGGGCCTGCAATCTCCATGCGGATCACATGTTGATCCAATCCTGCATTTGTGATTTTACCGGCCTGGAGTTCTTGAATAAAATCTAGAACTTCTAAAATCGACATGCTTACAATATCGCCAAGAGATCTTCCCACTAAGGTTACAGCAAGTGATTCAGCTTGCAACCTGCTCCCGCCACACTCGCTACACGGAATCGTAGACATATAACCTTGTAGCTGGTCTTGGACGCTTTTAGAGGAACTTTCCCTGTAACTCTTATCCACATTATTCACAACACCTGGCCAAACATCTTCGTAGTAACCAATCGAATTGCCAGACCCCGTCTTATAGGGAAAACGGATCTTCATTTTACCTGATCCGTATAAAATTATCCGCTTAACTTCCTGGGGTAGATCGTTCCACGCTAATTGGACATCAAACTCATAGGCCTCGGCAAGGCCTTCAATCACAGATTGACGCAGATGACCGGAAGGCCGTCCCCAGGGGAGAACAACACCTTCAAGAATCGATAGCTCGTCATCTCCCAGCAAAAGATCCGCATTAATCTCCTTGCGACTACCAAGACCACTACACGCTTCACATGCACCAAATGAAGAATTGAAAGAAAACTGCCTGGGTTCAATCTCAGGAATGTTAATTCCACATTCCACACAAGAGTAAAGCTCACTAAAAATATGAGAAATCCGGGTACGCCCCCTAAACTCTACAGCCTCCAAAACACCATCAGCAGTTTTAAGTGCGGTTGCAACTGAATCAGCAAGACGATCCTGATCCTTAGTTTGAATCACAAGGCGATCCACTACAATAGCAATATCGTGGTTTTCGTAACGGCTCAAATTGAGGGATTCAGAAATGTCGACAGTTTGTCCGTCTACTACAGCACGAACAAATCCTTGCTTGCGTGCCTTCTCAAAAAGACTCCGAAATTCACCTTTCCTCCCACGTACCAATGGTGCTAGAACCTCAATCTTAATTCCTTCTCCAAGGGATAATAGGCTGTGCACTATCTGAGAAGCTGATTGGCGGATAACTGGACTTTTACATTCAGAACAATGGGGGACACCTTCCCGAGACCATAGGAGCCTTAAATAATCATAAATCTCAGTTACCGTACCAACGGTAGACCTGGGGTTATGCCCTACTGTCTTCTGTTCGATAGATATGGCAGGTGAAAGCCCCTCTATCATATCAACTTCAGGTTTCTCCATAAGGCCTAGAAACTGGCGAGCATACGCCGACAGTGATTCTACATAACGCCTTTGGCCTTCAGCATAAATAGTGTCAAATACTAACGATGATTTACCTGATCCCGAGAGCCCAGTAATAACCACTAGTCGACCACGGGGAATCTCCAAGTCAATGTTCTGGAGATTGTGCTCCCTAGCACCACGAACGATTAGAGATTTCTGAACCATAGCCTTTTAGATTACTACAAAAGCGACCTTGGTTCAAAGGCAGAAGTCCTGATTTTCTTAGCTTTTAATCTCTCTAGATTGAATCCTTAGTGCAGCTACACGTTCTTCAGTAGGAGGATGCGTACGGAACAAGCCAGTCATTCCAGGACCGCGCATTCCGGATAATGGATTTACGATCGCCAGTTGAGCAGCGGCGGGGTTTACCTGCATGGGAATCTGATGAGAATTTTGCTCTAGACGTTGGAGTGCCTCTGCTAGAGCCATTGGATCACCAACTATCTCTCCACCAGTCCGGTCTGCCTGGAATTCATTAGAGCGACTGATCGCAAATTGTATTATCATAGCCCCGATAGGAGCCAGGATCGCCATCACTAAAAATGCTAAAGGGTTATTACCTCTGTTTCGCCCACCCCCAAAAATCATCCCCCAGCGAGCCACACTGCCAAGCATAGCAACTGCACCAGCGATAGTAGCTGCTAGGGTACTCACCAGCATATGACGGTGTTTGATATGTGCCAGCTCATGTGCGGTAACACCCTCAAGCTCTCGGGGAGTTAAGTTTTTCAAGATCCCCCTTGTGAAGCATACGACCGCAGTCTTAGGGCCACGTCCGGTAGCGAATGCGTTGGGTTGATCATGCGATGACACCGCAACAGTGGGTGTCGGAAGGCCCGCTTTCTGGCTCAGGCGAACCACCATTTGATAGAGTTCGGGGGCATCATCAGGAGTGATGATCTGAGCTTTATACATACGGAGAACTGCACGATCACTAAACCAGTACATGCCCAGATTCATAGCCGCAGCAATAACAAGGAAAACCATTGCCCCATTCTGTCCCCCTATATATTGGCCAAAAACCATCAGGAGAGCAGTGAGCCCTGCCATAAGAATAAAAACCTTGATGTTTCGCATTGTATAAAAACTCCTTACTAGAGCTTAGGATATTGAGTTAAGAAATAATTTAGTATGACCACTCACGGAAAATCGATAAACCCAAACCTTTCTGATTTTGTAGTCCTAGTTCATCAAATCGGACTATACGACCTCGGAAGAAGCGATCTTCGAAGAAAGATTCTACAGTATACGAGTCCGAGATCATCCACTCAAAACGAGTTCCAACGAATGGACTTCCGGCTCTCTGATCAGCCAGCGGCCTAAGAAGCAGGGTAACAAAAAAATCATCGGCAAGATAGAAGCCAGTCTCAACAACTGTGGTGCCCAGGGTACCTCGAATACTGGCATCACCTAAAATCCCTAACTCCTGTTGAGTTATGGATAAATAATCCACACCTAGTTCCTGGGCAAACGCTGATCCCAGACGGTTACTGAAAGTACTGATCCCCATCGCCACACCCGATCCCAGAAGCAAGCCGGCAGTGCCCATAGCTTGAGTCTGGCCAGATGTAAGGGCATACGTAGGTCTTCCAAAGTATAAATAACTTAGAAGGTCATCCTCAGTAAGGCCCGTCTGATCGCTGGTAAGGCTAACCCTAGGAGCTACCAGAGTGCCTGTGACAGCGGCTGTAATAGTAAAATTATCTCCCTGGACAGAACGTACACGATTACTAGCCTCAATATTGAGATCGGGATTGACACCAGGTGTCCCAAGGAAGCTAATGGTGCCATCGTCCACCTGGAATTGCCTCCCAAAGGCTCCATACGATCCACGCACAGCTTCCAGTGTGCCTACCATTGCAAGATCTTGAGTTAATCGGTCATAGATAACTTGGAGTTCACCGTCAAGTTCTACATCCATCCGGGCACTGCGGATCCAACTGTCACGCTGTAATGTTAAGGTCATGTTGTCCATGCGAATATTGCGCAAAAAAGGATTCTGTCCTGGCAGCCTCTCTTCAAAATCTACCGTTGAGGTATCTATTACTTCGTAAAACTCGGGGCCTGCAAGGTCAACTATCTCAGCAGCTCTTTGGAATTCCTCTAGGAATAGTGTTCCTTCGTTAACTCGGAGTTCTCCAGAAACCACAGGCCTTTTATAAGACCCTCCTACTTGGAAATCTCCGCTTAAGCGTGCAGTAATATCCTGACGTTCGATACCCTGAAAAGCATCAAGGTTAACTGTCAAATCAAGACCCGGATCAGATATAGGCATCAAAGTTACAGTTCCATGAATGCTCGCATCTCCTGATGCCTCTAAGGTAGCATCTACTTCAACGCTCCCATCAGGATACCAATCCAGCGTCCCATTAAGATTCTGTTGACGAACCCCCAGTCCCCCTATGAGGGCTTCGCCTTCGGAAATAACAAGCTGACCCTCGGGGGCCATGTTCTCCAGTGTACCCCCTAATTCAACACTTCCAGATACAACACCCTTAACTTCTTGGTAACTTTCGAAGGGAGCCATGATCATAGAGAGTGGCAATTGCTTAGAAGAAACCACGAGATCGATTTGCTTATTAGGGATTCGGTTAGGGATAGCTTGAAAACTCAAATCCAGAGGCATATCACCATTGATGGTCATAATCTGGAGAGAATCTTTCCAGAACCCCAATTCACCCATTAAAATCTGGCTGTCGTATTTCCAGGATCCCATGAGACGTTCGAAATCATAATTTCCAAAGACAACATCTTGGACAGAAATCTTCCCCGACATAACTGGATCAGTATGGATCCCAGTTATATCGAAATCCAAGTCAACTATTCCCTCTAAGCGATCTTGAGTTTGAAGGATACTAGCTATGCGCTCGACGTTGATATTCTCAGCTTCTAGATCGAAGTCTGCTTCGCCATAAAAAGGGAAACGCCCTTCAGCCATAAGCCTCATCCCACCTAAACCTGGACGAATCAAGCGTAAATCCCGAAAAGTGAGCCCATTGGGGTCCCAAGAAACGGTAGCTGGTCCACCTAAATTCCACCGCTCATCAGGAAAACGGAAAATGAGTTCATCAAAATGAAAAGTTCGAGTCATATCTTGTTGTTCGAATGATAACGCAACCCGATAGCTTTCTTCTTGGGATTTCGCTAGAAGAATATTTGCCCGACCTCGAAGCCCTTCATGGCCTAAGTTAACTGATACAGAATCGAATTCCTTATCGAATATGTTAACGCCCGCTCCTTCGAACTGCATTTCGATTTTTTGTTCCGATGAGAAAGATTTATCAACTGAAAACAACAAATCCATAACTTCCGCTCGATTGTTCCTATATGTACCATTCTCAAGGTAAGCACGGCCAGAAATTTCTAGATTATCAAAAGATTTTCCTAGTGTTAAATCTCCGGCCAAATTACCTGAAACAAATGTTTCAGATAGAGTGGGCAGGGTATCAGGATTAATTCCTTCCATAACCAAGACACTCGACTCAAGATCTGAAAGAGTGTCGCGGGCAATAATGTTCGACCCTATAATCAGCGGATGGAGTCCATTGAGGTTATTGGCATCAAATTTAAAAAAGATTTTATCGGTGGATTCACTATCTGACATGGCAAGTTGTCCACCTCCCTCCACTGACACTCCACCTATAACGCCATGGATGGTGTCAGCGGTTATAAAGCCTTCGGAAAAATGGATTTCAACCACTGCAGTGTCCGCTTCAATATTAGCAAATCTAGAAGAACCCAGTTGCACTTTGCCATAAATATCAGCGGTTTTCAGATTCTCTAAGCTTCCACTGAAGTCCAAGGATCCAGATAAGATT
>CEUS01203175.1_pt1 | contig 23943 bp, 20 predicted proteins | sample 427031 | NCBI WGS metagenome assembly CEUS01 (sample SAMEA2622837, study PRJEB7988) | marine metagenome | biome: marine biome (ENVO:00000447); feature: marine epipelagic mixed layer (ENVO:xxxxxxxxx); material: "saline water (ENVO:00002010), including plankton (ENVO:xxxxxxxx)" | depth 140 m | reverse complement strand
CATGACAACGCGTCAGGCACCTCAATTGTATTGGAGATCGCGAAGGCATTTGCCGCCCTACCCGAAGCGCCTAGACGTTCGGTTATCTTCCTATTCGTTACCGCAGAGGAATGGGGACTCCTGGGTTCGGACTATTTTGCTGCGAATCCGACTGTGCCAGCTGAGAGCTTGGTTGCGAATCTTTCCCTGGATATGCCGTTCTTTTTCCATCCGCTGCTCGACATCGTCCCGTACGGTGCCGAGCACTCGACGCTGTCCCGTTCGATTGAAGCAGCTGCAGATCATCTCGGCATAGGAATCGGTCCCGACCCGATTCCGGAGCAGGTACTCTTCATCCGTAGCGACCACTTCAGTTTTGTCCGGCGGGGCGTTCCAGCACTCTTCATCAAGAGCGGCTTTGAGACTGGCGATCCTAGTTTGGACGGGTCTAGCATTAACGCCAACTGGCGTGTCGATTTCTACCACACTCCTCGGGACGAGCCTGATCAGGGCTTCGACTTTGAGGCGGGCGCGTCGCACGCCAAGTTGAATTTCCTTACCGGTTATGACATAGCGATGCGAACGGAACGGCCAGAGTGGAATCCGGGCGACTTCTTTGGTGGCGTCTTTGGGGGACAGCGCTGACCGGGGGTGTAACAAGACGTCTCTACTGCTGTGCAGGCGCCCATCTCTTCTGCTAACGTAAGTTCATTGATAACCGTCGCCGTTTTTGGGAGGTGACTGATGCAGGGCCTGGAAAGCTTATTGAGTCAGTTCGGCGTACCTGAAAGCCTGGCCACCAACCGGCTTTTTCAAGCCGCTGTCATCGTTGTTCTCAGCATTCTCGTTGCCAAGGTCACCGACTGGGTTGTTTCGGGGATGATCGCCCGCTGGGCACGGAAAACGGAGACAGATCTGGATGACCGTATCCTTGAGATGCTGCACCGGCCGTTGTTTGTGTTCGTGCTTCTCGGAGGGTTGGCGTTAGCCGCGGATCTGATACAACTAGAGGGTGGTCTGCAAAGGATCACATTCGGCGCCTTAGGCACTATTGCCGTATTCACCGCCTTCAGCCTTGTGATGCGCGTAAGTCGATTGGTGCTCGAGACCGTGGGTCAGCGCGGTGATCGTTCGCGATTTTTCGATGAGCGTACGCTGCCTTTATTCCGGAACCTATCGAACGTAATGCTGTTGGGGGTCGCAGTTTACTTCCTGTTCCTGGTTTGGGGCCTCGATGTAACTGCCTGGCTCGCTTCAGCTGGAATAATCGGTATTGCAGTCGGCTTCGGCGCCCAGGACACTGTCGCAAATTTCTTTGCCGGCGTCTTCATCTTGGCCGACGCTCCGTACAAGATCGGCGACTTCATCGTCCTCGACTCGGGGGAACGGGGACAGATCACTCATATAGGATTGCGCAGCACGCGCCTCCTGACTCAGGACGACATCGAGGTCACGGTTCCTAACGCGGTTATGGGCAATACGAAGATCGTTAATGAAACTGGAGGGCCCACCCAGAAGGCGCGTATCCGTATCAAAGTCGAGTGTGCCTACGGATCTGATATTGATCAGGTCAAGCAGGTACTTCTGGATATAGCTATTCACCACGACGGCGTGTGCGTTGACCCTGAGCCACGCGTTCGATTCCGTGTTTTCGGGGCCTCCGGTCTCGCACTCGAACTCCTGTGCTGGATTGATGAGCCCGTTCTGCGCGGCATGATTACCGACGCGCTTAACACTGAGGTTTACCGACGCTTCAATGAGGAAAAAATAGAGATCCCTTATGCGAAGCAGGACCTGTACTTGAAGGAGATGCCGGAGGGAGGGTAGCTGTCTTCTCAGATTGCTGAGTAGAGACTGGGTTCGGGTCTAAATCGGAGCCCTACCGTGGCAAGAGCCCAGACAAGCCGAACGTGAAGCCGGAATCTGGTGCCTGGTCCGTGATGCCCAGAGCAAATGCCGCATCCAACTGCCATCTGGGGTTCAGCAGAAAGGTGATCCCGTAGTCGATGTAACCACTGGTCCCGCCGAATTGGCCGCCCGCCATTTGGTCGAAGGCGAGTTCGACGAAAGTACGCAACGAATCGGTGAGACCCTTGCCAACCACGGCCCCGAAGATGCCTGATGTAAAGCGGTTGCCGCCTGTCTGGTCGTAGGTAACCCCAGGCATGATACCGATGCCCCAGTCGCCGGGCAGTGCCCATTCCGCACTGATCCGAATCGAGGGCCTCATGCCGTCGCCACGAAAATCGCTGGAACCAGTGGGCAGGTCGGCATGACCCAAGACAGCCATCGACGGTGCGTTGCCTGTCTCCGGAGCGAAAAACGCCCACTTCGCTCCGAGTGCAAAGTCGGCAACCCCGTTGGTCGTAAGCTCACCCACCTCGCCCCTCGTCGTGCTGCGGGTGAACCAGTCGGATTCTATGCGGAGCTCCCAGTTATTTGCCACCCCGACTCTGAGCAAGAAGGGAGTAGTGAACGTTTCGGACTCCATAACGAGTGCCGACCTCTTTTCGAACGCGACAGCTCCTTCCATTTGTATGCTGCCTCTACCAACTGTCGAGCTCGATTCGACAAAGTCCGGTCGGTCAGTCGCTATTGTCTGGGAGACAGCCGGGGCCGCGAAAAAGACGCTAGCTAATGCGGTGATAAAGGCAGTTTGTAGTCGAGACATAGTCACTTCGACTCCACGATTGTTAGAACAAGCTGCCAGGTCCTATGGGGTATGTGAAAATACGGGCTATGTGTGCTGCTGATTACCCCAAAGTTAGCGATAGATCGGCGACATGGTCTTCTTCCCCCTGTCGGGGCTCGCTACTGGCAACCAAATTAATCTATTAGTGGGCACCTTACGCGCACGAAAGACGACCGTCATGGCAAGGAGAGGGAAGATGGCTCGCATTGGACTACTGATCGCTGTCACTTTGTTGGCGGTTGCTCTGAATCCGCGCGTCACCACCGCTCAGGACGCGGACCATGCACATGATCCCGGAACGGCAGCCCATAGTCATGCCAGCGCTCCGGTAAACTGCACCACCCTCGGATCGCCTCCTTGGACTGGCCTTGCGGATATCGACCGTCAAAGGTTCTCGACCGCCCACCAGTCGGTCATGGGTCTCTCTACTCCTGAAGCCGCGATAGCTGCGGGTTTTAGGCCCGCCCTCGGCGACATCCCTGGGATGGGCATCCATTATGTGAATAGTGATCGTGGCCGTGATGGAATTCACATAGACCAGCCCGATCACCTTCTATTCGCGCCGATCGATGGCGAAGAGAAGTTGGTTGGTGCAGCCTACGCCTTTATCGATGTGCCTGCCACGGACGAGCCGATCCCGTTCGACAGTGAACTCGCACACTGGCACGATCATCCACAGTTCGCTCCGGATGGTCAGACGTTGCATATGCTCCATCTATGGTTCATCCCCTCCTCGAGCGGACCATTCGCAGGCCTGAATTTCTGGCTACCATATGAGGGAGCTGGGATTACGCCTCCGAGTTCATGCTGGATGTCCGACCCGGAGATTTCACAGCAGATCCAGGAGGTATCGTTCGCACTAGTTCCGGCCGACAACCCACTTCTTAGGGGTTTCAATAGTGACCAGGAGTCCGAGGGTGACGAGGTCGTTTCCGTCGAGCGCCAGCAACTTCTCGACGACCTCGACGCTGCGGCCCGAGAGAGTGACCTGAACGGATGGATCAACGCCGCTGAAGGGTTTCTCTCGGATCTAACGCCACGAGAGCGGATGCGGACTCGGATGTTGTTGCGCGGTCTGACTGACGCCCAGATGTCTTCGGCTGAGCGTGAGGAAGCGGGGCGGAACTAAGGTCCACAAGCTGATTTGGATGGCCCAGTTTTCCTTAGGGGTCACCTCGCTCTAGCTACTAGGACGACGAGGCCATAGAGCAGGGGTGTTCGACTTGTAGTTCTCATACTCTGGACTGCCACCCCACCGGGCATCCGCGCGCTCTTCAAGCATCGGTATTCCGCTGACCTTTGTGAGCAGTAAAAACACGAACAAAGGCGAAATAAGCGTCACGTGTTGCCAGCCCTGAAGGACAGGTAGAGCGATTATGGCTATTCCAGTCCAGAGCATGATCTCCCCAAAGTAATTAGGGTGCCGAGACCAGGCCCAAAGCCCAGTATTCATGAATTTGTCTTTGTTCTCAGGTTGAGCCCGGAACAAGCTTTTCTGCTGGTCCGCAACAACCTCGATGATAAATCCTGCGATCCAGAGGCTAAGACCTAGCCAGGCGAGCAGACCAATGGGCACCGACTGTTCCGATGCTATTGCTGCGAGAGCGGCACCGGCCGTGAAGCAGACCCATACGCCCTGAAGAGTCCAGGCTACGAGGAAACGGACAAATGAGGTTCTGACTTCGTCAAATCGACCGTCAGACCCATCGGCCTGGATGCGTCGAAATAGGAAGCTCCCGAGACGCGCTGCCCACACGGCGACGAGTACGGCGAGTGTCCAGGATCGGATACTCGCCGAAGGGCCCAGTCCGAGTGTGACCGCTGTAATTGTAAGGTAGGTGAGGCTTCCGGTTAGATCATAGAAGCGCTCCGTGCTCAGAAGGTAGGCCGGTACAAAGACAACCCACTGAATTGCTAGAGCGAGTGCGGAGCAGAGCAAGAAAAGGGGCGCGGGCCCTAGGACAGCTCCGTTCTGGCTTCCGGCCCAACCGAGACCGGCTACAAGCATCAGCGAAATGGGCAATAAGACGAGTCGCTTCTTTTCTAGCTCCGTCATCTAGCTCTCGTATGAAATTTTCGAGATCGCATGTCAGAACCTAAAAGATAGCCTAGCCAAACTGAGAGGGGAGCCGGGGGGACAGGGCGAGGATATTCCACAACCCTCGGTCAGGCGGAGTAAGCGCTACCGTTCGCTGGTGTGACCAGATCTTTCTCCTCGTAATCTCTACCGATCGGAGGATCGTCATGATGATGCCACCGATGGAGTAGGTAGCGTTCGAACTTCCGATCTGGGTCGGCTTCGTGTACGATTTGCTTGCCAGATTTAATGGGATGTCTGCCAGTCTACCGCCTGCCTTCGCGGAGCTGGGACCCCGAGGAGACATGACGATGCTTCGGATACTCGCCTGTGCCGCTTTCCTACTCGTGCTCCCGATCGACTTGGAGGGCCAAGCACGCCTCCCGAGCCCGAGGGGAGAAGCCCATGCACAAGTGGGCGGGGCCTACAACGCGGAGGGTCAGTACGAGGGAGGCTTTTGGGTCCTGGTGGAGTACGGCCGCCCGATTCTGCGCGGACGTGAGAACATGTTCGGGTCTGGGAACACCTACGGCGACGGCTTCCTTCTCGGCGCCCCGCTCTGGCGGATCGGTGCCAACCAGTCGACGCGGTTCCACGCTACCATCGATCTGATGTTCGGCAACCAACGGCTCCCTGCCGGGGAGTACACGATATTTGCGGAGCTTGAGGAGGACGAGTGGACGTTGGTCTTCTCAACGTGGAGGGTGAAGGAGACGTTCCAGGAGCAGAATCCGAACGCTTTGTGGGGCTCATACGGTTATACGGCTGATCGGGACGTGCTTCGTGCGACGATGTCTGTCGAGACCATCGGCCGATCGGCCGACCAGCTCATCATCACCTTCACGAACATGACACAGGAGGGTGGTGACTTCACCATCTGGTTCGACGACCAATTGGCGAGCGTGCCGTTTACGGTAGCGCGTTAGGGAAACTCACCACACGCCCTTCGGGGCGACCCTTGTTTCGGGGGTAGGATTCCCGCTCACACGCTTTTTCGCCCTGACGGCTCTTTGGACAATAAAGAGTCTATCGGGTGGCGTACGAGCACATACTGCTGTCGCGAGCCCGTCCAAGCACTATCTTTGACGTCTTCACATCTGCTCGTTGAGTTCGGGAGGTTCTTGTGATCGACTTCATGTCCACAAGTCGGGTGCTCTGCATATCCGCGGTCGCTGTTGCCACAACGCTACTTACTGGCGAAGCCGTGGCCCAGGGAGTAACGGACGTCACTGCGAGTGAAGCGGTCGCGGAGTCGAACGCCGAAACGCCTACCTATCACGGTGCAGCGGAAGCTGCTCTAACGAGAAACTGTGTGAGTTGCCACCGGGACGGTGCACCGTCTATTGGAGGCATCACGGCTCCGATGGGCCTCACATCGTATCAGGAAGCCCGGCGTTGGTCCGGATCGATTGCTAGGGTCTTGAAGGCTGGCTACATGCCTCCCTGGGGAGCTCACGCGCAGCATGAGGGGGTCTTTAAGGGAGACCGCTACATATCGGATGCAGACAAGCAGACTCTGATCACGTGGGCAGAAGCAGGTGCACCAATGGGTGAGCAGTCAGAGTCTGGTCCTAAGGTGAGTGTTGCGGAAATGGTGACTAGCGAGCCGGTGGAGGCACCGGACGGATCTATGTGGTGGATGGGCGTGCCAGATATGATTGTGGGCTTCCAGGAGCCCGTCCTCGTGTGCGAGGAAGTTGAAGATTGGCAGCCTAGGCTCCCGATGCAGGTGAAGGTGGGTCAGATCAACCAGCCCAAGTGGATTCGTAGTATGGAGATCAGCCCCGGATCCGAGATCGTCCATCACACGGTCTCTTCTCATCTGGGCGTGGGCGTTCCGGGCCGAGGCCCTTTTGAGTTCCCAGAGGGTTGGGGCATCCTTCTTCCGGAGGACCCGAGCGTCAGCATCAGCATGCACTACCACAAGGACCCAGGCCCAGGCACGGCAGTCGTGGATAACACACAGGGTGGGTTCATGTTCTATGAAGACGGAGACATTATCGACCACGTCGTTGAAACAAATCTCCAGCCCTTCCGCGAGTTTACGATTCCTGCTGGTGACCCGAATTACGAAGTACAGAACGTGACCGAATTCGATGAGGACATTTATCTCCTCTCGATGGGTCCCCACGCGCACTATCGGGGCAAGGCTGTGAAAATCGAGCTAGAGCGTCCCGACCGTGATTTCCGCGAGACGCTCCTCTGGGTTCCGGATTACGACTTCAACTGGCAGTTCCAATATGAGCTTGAAGAGCCGTACTTCATCCCTGCTGGGTCTCGCATGCATATCACGTGGTGGTACGACAACTCAGCAGCGAACCCCTATAACCCGGATCCGACCGCCGAGGTAACCTACGGCCCAGCGACGACGGACGAGATGATGAATGCTCGGATTTACTTCGCCAGGGCTGAGCCTCTAGGATTGCGCGTGGGCGGAGCTGTACCGGCTGAGATTTTGGACCGGGCCAGAGCTGCCTCTGAGCGCGAGCGTGTCAACCAGGTCGAATGGGAGCAGGCAACTCGTGGTTGTGGCCAGCAGGGATTCGCGAGCCGGTAAGCAATCTATTAGGGAGCTGCAGGCGATATGGGAGACCTCTGGACACTCCGAGGTGTTGAGTACGGGAACTGCAACTGTAACTATGGGTGCCCGTGCCAATTCAACGCCCCGACTACACACGGCAATTGTCAGGGGATTCTTACTGGCCACATCGATGAGGGTCACTTTGGAGATACTCGACTAGACGGCCTCAACTGGGCGATGTGTTTCTGGTGGCCCGGCGAAATTGCCGATGGAGATGGCCGGCAGCAGGTGATCATTGATGAACGAGCGGATGACGACCAACGTGAGGCTCTGCGTAAGATTCTTCACGGTGAAGAGACTGAGCCGGGCGCAACTCATTTCTTCATCTACAACAGCATGACATCCGAGGTGCTCGATACCCTATACGCTCCTATCAATCTCGAGATCGATGTCGAGGCAAGAACCGCAAGCCTTGAAGTAGCAGGCGTAGTTGAATCGACTGGCTCGCCGATCATCAATCCCCACAGTGGCGAGCCGCATCGCGCCCGCATCAATCTTCCGAACGGATTTGAATACACGGTCGCCGAGATGGGTTCGGGCTCATCGAAGCTTACCGGTGGAATCGCATTCGAGCTAACGGACAGCTATGGGCAGTTCAACGTCTTACACATCAGTCAGGCTGGCGTCGTCAGGTAGAGTCGTTTGAGTTACCGACGGAGACTTTGATCGTGGACGTAGGAGGGTGGGGAGCGGTAAGGAGGCGCGACCGATTGGTCATTGTTGGTGCCCTGGTCGGGACAACCACTCTGGCTTGGGTTTATCTGATCAAAGAGTCGGTTGGCATGACCACGTCATCCATGGAAATGGTCCGACTCCAGGCTTGGGACATGGCAGATCTGACTCTCACCTTCCTGATGTGGTCGATCATGATGATTGGGATGATGATTCCAAGTGCCGCGCCAACCACGATGGTGTACGCTGGTATTGCTAGAAAAGCAGAACGACAAGGGACTGTCGTGGCACCCACTGCAGTTTTCGTATCGGGGTACCTTACGCTATGGATCTTGTTCAGCGCACTGGCGACCCTCGCTCAGTGGGGACTTGATCGAGCAGCGTTACTGTCCCCCATGATGGTGACGACTAGTCCGCTGATCGGGGCTGTACTCTTTATAGCTGCGGGAGTGTACCAGGCGAGTCCAATCAAGCTCGCTTGTCTCGAGCATTGTCGATCACCGGCCCACTTCCTCTCTGGGCACTGGCGTCCAGGTATTGCTGGTGCCCTTCGGATGGGTTTAGAGCACGGGTTATTCTGTGTAGGATGCTGCTGGGTGCTGATGGGACTCTTGTTCGTCGGTGGAGTTATGAACCTTCTTTGGATTGCGGCCATCGCCATCTTTGTTTTCTCAGAGAAGATCATTCCGGTACGCGACGCAAAGATTGCTGGTCGATTGACTGGTGCAGTCATGGCGCTAGTAGGCTTGGGATTGCTTGCCAGCTGGACTATTACTGGTGGCTGAGAAAGCTCTGCCCAAACTGTTCTGTCAGCCTCTAAAGGTGGCACTCTTCTGGGGTGTGCTTGTCTTCTCTACCACCTCATCCTACTCAACAGTCCTGTATCTACAGGCAGCTCGCTATCACCTGGGGTACGCCCGTTAAGGTCGAGCATATGCGCTACGATTGCTGCATACTCCTCTTCTTCTAGGGTGCCGGGCTCGTCATATGGCATCGTGGTGCTGATGTGCTGAAAGAGGTTTCCGACCGGTTCCGCCATCCACGTCAGTTGGAAGATAGGCCCTCTGAATTCGTTCCGACTGTGGCATGATGAACAAATGGAGCCGAATACGCGCCGGCCACGTTCGGCCTGCTCGAGTGTGAAGCTCGTAGAGAGAGGCTCGGTTGAAGCAATGTCCAGCGAACTAGTTGAGAGCTCTGTCAGTCCACCTGCTACGGTGGTGCCGGATGACGCGCATGCTGTTAGCCCTAACCAAAAGCAGAGGAGCCGAAGAGCGCTTGAGCGCCCCCGACTCCTCTTAGAACTAATTGCGACTGGCGAGCCGATCAGAAAATCGAACGGTTGATGACCACATCAGCACGCGACCACACGCGATTGAAGTCTTCCCGGGCCACATCCGCTTGAGCCGTTTTACCCTGTGCCCTAAGGGCTTTTTCAAGCCCGAAGTGGGACCAGCCATTGTCTGGGTGCTGATCCAAGGCACCTTGGTATACCCTTTCTGCATCTGCAAATTGACCGGCTTCCAAGAGAGCGTCACCTAGCCAGTGCCGTGCAGAGAAATTGAGAGGTTCAGGCTCGTCATAACGGAGTCCGTCGTGTGTCTCTACTGCTCGCTCGAATACTGGGATAGCCTCGTCGAGCAGGCCTCCGTTACGGAGGATCTCGCCCCGCAGAATGTCTCCCGTAATCCCAAGCAGAGCACTCGCGGGGTGAGCACGCATTCTCATGCTTTCGGGAAGGGTGTCAGCTTTTTGATCGATTCTTTCGAGGTACACTGACGCGCTGTCGGGCGAACCCGTACGAAGGTGAGCGTATCCTCTGGAGAATTCCCACAGGCCTTTGCGGAGCTCCTGCTCAGGTTCCTCGGTCAGCTCCAGGACCTCCCGAAATTCCCCGAAGCGTAAAAGCACCATCGAATGGTAGAACACGCCTCCATCGACTTGGTCTGCGTATTCTTCTGCCGCGGCGGCAGACACTTGGCCTTGGCCGTCCATCGACCCCGCGTAGAAAAGCATGTGGAGGTTGTGCGTAGCTGCGTACGATACGCCCCGTCCATCTGCAGTGCGCTGGTCTGAGCGCCATGCCATCGCGTTTGATCGCACCGCTTTCCCCCATCTTCCTAGCACGTTGTAATTGTGCGAAGGCATATGGTTGAGATGACTGGAGCCTGGCACGGCTGTCATCAGGAGATCGGCGCAGGCCTCTGCCTTATAGGCCGCGGCCGTGGCTTCAGTAGCATGAATGTATAGGTGGCAAGCACCCGGGTGGTTTATGTCTGCGTCCAGGACTCCCTCAAGTACCGTGTGAATGCTCTGGACGAAGGGGTCAGATGTGTTGTAACCCCACCGAGCCGTGTTCAAAATCATCAGTGATTCGGCATAGAGTGTCCCAACGTCTAGGTCATCCTGGTTGGCCTGGTATACCTCAGCCATCGCCTGACTATAGGTACTGTCGAGCGCTGCACGCTGGTCTGGATCGTGAGTCTCAGCATATCGGATCGACATCGCACGGATAAGCGCCTTCTCAACAGGGTCATCCGTCTCGTCGATTAACCCCAACGCTTTTTGCGCTGCCTCGTACGCTAGCGGTCCATTCGCGTTCGTCATCAGGCTGTTGATGAACGGCCCACGCGCCTGAGCCTCGCCCCAGTAGCACATAGCACAGTTTGGGTCCTGGCGCTGTGCTTCTTCGAATGATCGGATTGCAACAGGAAACGTAAAGGCGTAGACCATCTGTATGCCTTGATCGAAGTACGCCTGAGCAAGCGGTGTACTGGTCTCAATGGTCCGGGAGAAATCACCCGTAACCTCTTCGAGCAGGGGAACCTGCTCCATAGCACCCGCCGATTCTTGGGCTGTAATATCGCTCGGCCAGGCCAGTGCCAGCATGGCGACTGTCAGGGCCGGCAGGATCCGGGACGTGAATGATGTTCCGGTCAAATACAGGTCCAACGTTGCTTTCCAAGACTCGTTCATTTTGCCCTCTGATAATTTGCCTGGTGACCCTACAGGTACTGATTTCAAGCCGGCGTAGACCTATGCCAGCCCATTTCTAAGACGCCACCATACCTGAAAACTGGATACGGATTTCCGGCCTCACACGCATGAGGCCTAGCATGACTACCGGCGGCTCTACGCCATAGTCAGTTACATCCAACGGCAGCTCTCCCGCAATCGCGACCCCGCCGCCCGAGGGCGTCAGGGAGATGGGGAAACTTACATCTCTAGTCGCATCAAGTATCGTGAGCGAACCATTGGCCACCGCGCCCTGACCGCTGGCCTCGTAGCTGTCTAGAGTGAAAGTGATCCGCGGGAACTCGTTCGCCCGCATAGCCTCAAGTAGGTGTTCCCTCATCTGGTCCTGCGGACACGAGAATTCCTCGACCTGGACAGTTAGCGTTGCGGCCTGTACACCGTCACTGAACCCACTCACCGAAGCGGATCCACCTGCGGTGACCTCGGCAGTACCGTCTACCGAACAGGTCCAGCCCCGCACTGTTGAGGTGCCAGATACATCGAACGCCACGGTTGATGCCTGTGCGGCCAGGTCACTGCTGTAGAGCAGAGCCAACCCCATCAAACTGAACGCCAAAGCGCGCTGTATCCCGATCAAAGAAGCTATTCTCATGATCTTATTGCTCATAGTCCGAAGCCAACGTCGTTACGTCGTGTCATAATCGGATTCTTAGCTTCCATCACAAATCGAGAGGTGATTTCCTCAATCGAGTTGGTACGAGTCTGTCGCATGACCATACGCAACTCCGCCATAAGGATATCAATAACCCGCTCGACACCTTGCTCTCCGAATGCGCCTAACCCCCAAACGTATGGGCGACCTATACCGACTGCGTCGGCACCAAGTGCCAGAGCCTTAAAGATGTCACCGCCCCGACGAACCCCACTGTCGATCATGACTGGTACCCGTCCCCGCACAGCCTCGACTACCTCTGGCAGCGCATCAATCGTCGACCAGAGGCTATTCACCGCTCTTCCACCATGGTTTGAAACAAAGATTCCATCGGCGCCGTGTTCAATTGCCAGGTCCGCTTCCTCAGCTGTAACGATACCTTTGATGACCAGATTCATATCGCTGGCATCCTTGAGGCGTGCGACCCAGTCCCATGTATATGGGTGACGCTCTCCTGGAGGGCCCTCATCACGGTTCATGGGCCGTTGGTAGCCCTCCTGGTGGTTATGGCACTGTGTGCAGAGTGCTGAGTCTCGACCTTCACCAACGAGTGAGCGGCGAGAGAGTTCACGGTTACTACCGCCAAGGAGATCGATCGTCCACACGAGCGTGCGGCATCCAGCGCTTGCCACGCGGTTAATCAGGCGTTCGTTGCGACCCCAATCCGGACTGGTGTAGATCTGGAACCAATGAGGCTCACCACGCGCCTCAGCGATTTCTTCGTAGGACTGGGAGCTTGAGTTAGACTGCATCTGCAGAACGCCTCTGCGCTGAGCGGCCCGGCCTGCACCGGCCTCGCCCTCTGTATGGTATGCCTGAAGGGCAGCGACCGGACATAGGAAAAGAGGTGAATTGAAACTTTCACCAAAAAGCTCAGTGGATGTGCTAAAGCCATCTGCTGGCGTTGTGAAGAGCCGCCGAGGGCGCACTATCAGGCGATTGAAGCCCTCTCTATTTGCCACCCGTGTTTCATAGTCATCGACGCCCATGTGCAAGTAATCCCAGTGCTGGGCAAGATTATTATCGTGAGTAACGCGCTCGAAGTCCCAGACGTTGATTGCCTCCTCCGGTGAGGAGATGAGGGTCCCAGTTAGTTGCTCTTCCTGGGCTTCCTGGGGAGGTAGTTCCTGGGGCATCTCTTGGGGAACCAAGCCAGAAAGTGATGGGTCGTCAGTGGGTGCATATAACGGCGGAAGCTCAACGCCGCAGCCGGCACAGCGAACTGGTGCGGATCCTACGCTCGGCTCCGCACCTGAAAGCGGCTCTAGCCAGTTTGACGGTGCGGCTGAATACGCCAAGGCGGCTAGTGGACTAGCGGCCAGGAACTTAAAGAACAGTCTCCGACTGGTCGCCTGATCAGGAATGGGCGTGTCTGACCCCTTCTGAGTCATCTCGGGTCTCCTTAGGTGTGCGTCACAGAACGCGTGCCCTGTGATGTCACATCATGGTTAAGGTTTGCGAGCCCCACGCCCGCCTCCAGTTTTCCGGAGGACAAGTGAAGGTAGACGGCGGCTGTTTACAAGGGCCCCCGGATTGAGGTGACCGACGTCGCTTAATCGGTCTTTCAGTCGATGCCACCTATAAGTGACGTGGTGATAGCAGATGATAGGTGAAGGGAGGATTTCTGGAACCGTGTGGCAGTGGTCAAAGTTGCCAGTACTTTCCTTTTAGGTGAGGGATGCCTCCCTTCCCTCTGGGAACTCTGGAGGCGATTCTTCGATCGCCGTTCTTCCACGTGTGCAGCGGAGGCTAAAGCGTGGCCTACTACGCTATAATCGTTACGACTCTGGCGGTGTTAGCGGTCGCAGCGGTAGCGATCGCCCTTGGCGTAGCTGGTGCACTTGGTGTAGCCGGGGGACGAAAGCACCTTCAGGCACGCCTAGTAGGCTTGGAGTCGCACCCGCTGGGTTGGGCTTGGGGTGTAGCACTGATTGCCATGTTGGGCAGTCTCTACCTTTCAGAAATCGTTCATTTTGTTCCGTGTTCGTTCTGCTGGTACCAGAGGATCGCGATGTATCCGCTCGTCGTTGTTCTAGGTATTGGCCTGTTCCGGTCTGAAATAGGCGTGTGGAGATATGCGCTACCTTTTTCGATCATCGGTCTCCTTATCGCTGCTTACCATATCTTGATACAGTGGAGGCCAAGTCTTGATGTGGGCGCGTGCAGTGTAGGGGCACCGTGCTCAGGCCGTTATGTGGCCGTCTTTGGGTTTATTTCCATTCCGACGATGGCCGGGGCTGCTTTTCTGCTGATCACTTGTCTGTTGCTTCTTCTTCGAACTTTGGAGCGCGACGGCTGATGCAAGTGTTTTTTATAAGTCCTTCCTTATGAATATAAGTTCGAGTGGGGTAGTTTTAGGTCTGGTACTCGTCTGCCTGATACCATCGGCAACGTATGCACAGTTGGCAGATGATTCTCAGGTGCTTACCCCCCAGGACACAGAGGCTTATGAGATGAGCCCGGCTCTAGGTGTCGGGTGTAATCCGAGAAGGCATAACACCATCGAGGGTTCAGAATCGCTCATCGAGCGCGACGTAGGTGCTCTTCCAGGGACTGCCGCATTCTACCACAACTTTGAGGGCACCTTCATCGTACTCGAAGCGTATGACGAGGACTTTTGGGGTCATTGCCTCGTTTTCACATGGTTCGGCGGCCCGCTCGCAACTGGCAGTTATGAGATCAGCCAGCTCGCGATGGGGACACTTGAGTCGCAGTTGGACGCACAGGAACACTCCTTCTTCAGTATGGCTGCAATGCGCAACCCGGATGAGAGCCCGATACTGGTGGCTGAGTCAGGCAGCTTGGATCTTTCAGCTGTCGAATCCGAGACTATGACGGGGGAGTTCAACATTACTGGCTTTCTTCTAGATGGCCCAACCCGGATTGACGATGTCGTTTGGAGTGGCACCTTTCGCGCGGTCGGAGCTCCTTGAAGGAGTTTCAGGCATCGACCGCGTAGCTGAACGTTAAGGACGATAGCATGGGTTTTCGAGTAGCTATATTGGGTTGCGGGACCGTGGGTGGGGGTGTCGCTCGTATTCTGCTCGAGCAGAATGAGGCGTTACGTCAACGATCGGGTCAAGCATTAGAGCTAGTCCGCATTGTCGATCTTCTCCCGCAAGAGTCAGCGGAGCGCCACGGGTTGCCACGTGAACTCTATGCAGGCGCGGCACCCGAGCTAACGCTCGAAGAAGCAGAGGCTGCTACTCAAGAGATTCTGCGCGATCCTAGTGTGGATGTGGTCGTCGAGGCAATCGGAGGAAGTGGAGAAGCGGCTCTGGGCATTGCTCGGGCAGTTCTGGAGCATGGGAAGCACCTTGTAACTGCAAATAAGGCACTCCTCGCAATGCGTGGCGAGGAGCTTGTCGAGTTAGCTAATAAACAGGGCAGGGGCCTTGGTTTCGAAGCTGCCGTTTGTGGTGCAATCCCGATTATTAAGGCCCTCAAAGAGTGCCTTACTGGGGACGAGATTGTCTCTGTCTCTGGAATCATGAATGGCACAAGCAATTACATCCTCTCGAAGATGGCCTCCGAGGGTCAGAGCTTTGAGGCTGCGCTAAAGGATGCTCAAGACAAGGGTTACGCCGAAGCTGATCCTACCCTCGACATCGATGGAGGAGACGCAGGGCATAAACTCACAATTCTTGTGCGGCTAGTGTTCGGGGTCGACTTGGCGTTCAGCGATATACCAAGGCAGGGCGTTGACACGATCACAGAGGGCGAGGTGGCCTTCGCGCATGAGATGGATGGTGTGATCAAACTGATCTGTTATGCCGAACGCGTAGGTGACACTGTGCACGCCGGCGTTGTGCCGATGATCGTTAAGAGCGAGAACCTTCTTTCCAAGATTGATGGCGCAACAAACGCTGTGAAGGTGGTTGGACGTTATGCAGGAGAGAACGTTTTCATCGGCCAGGGGGCCGGATCTCTGGAAACAGGTAGCGCAATCGTATCCGACATCGTCTTTCTAGCTCGTTCGGAGGGTGCTGCTCTCGTGCAACAACGACCGAGCGGCCCAAGCTTTCGTCCACTCGGCGAACTAGAGTTGCCCTACAATATTGTCTTCGAGACGGCTGATATTCCCGGAATTACTGGTATCGTGGCGACTGCAATCGGGCGCCAGGATATTAATATCGACACAGTAAGCCACAATCGTCATGAGAACGATAACGCGGAGTTTGCGATTGCTACGATGCCCTGCAAGAGAGTGCAGGTCGAGTCAGCGTTGCGTGACATTCAGGATAACTATCCGGATAGCCTTTTGAGTCAGCCGCGTATCCTGCCCATCCTTTTCTAAGTTTTTGCAGGGTTCTTAAGGGGGTAGTGCGAGCTACTACCCTAGCCCGTTGTAAAAAAAGAGCACCCCGGGCTCTTTTTTAGCTCCAAGGTGCTCAATGAACAGCAGGATCAGGAATTAGCGCACTGTCACCGGGACGTACCCGCTCGACCAACAGCACATGTTGTCGAACTTGCTATCGGGCGCTCGGAAGTTGTCCGCGCGAATCCGGATGACGTAGTCACCCGGCTCAGCAAAGGTTGCCTGGGTCGTCGCCGTTCCCCAGCCCTGTTCCCGGACGGTTACTCTAGCCCGGTCAAAATCGATAGGTGCTGGTCCCTGGTGGGTTAAGAACTCTGCTCTCACCGGATAGATGTTGCTCGGCGTATCGAACTCATACCGATCACCGCGGTCCCGCACCATTGCTGAAACTGTGACGGGGGTATCCACGCTTGCTTGGATTCGATCTGCCCATATACCCTCTGGCCCGTACGACTCCGGGTCTTCGTTCTGAAACTTGATTCCAGGATGCTGCGATCCAGCTGCAGCGATTGCGAAGCTTAACTCATAGGCCATCGAAGTTGACCGTCCTGGAACTGAGTAACTTTGTCCTGCATGATTGATGGTCCACCAAACTTCGGTACCCTCGGGTACGGTCACACCCCAGCTACCGCGTTCCCGCCTGCCGTGAAAACCGCCACGGTTATAGAACGGGAAGTGGGTGGGTTGGCCACCGTTGTACTCAGCGGGCTCGACGTAGTTGTTCTCGCCAATCGGGATATCGACGATCTCTTCAGTGTTCCGGTTCAGGAACCCAAACGAGTATGTGACAGTCCCGTCGCCATTGTCATACCAACCGTCAAAGTAAGGAGCTACCAGATCACCCGAGGACCGCATCCCGATTAGCGGGTAGTCCCTCAGATGTTCTGGTAGCTGACCCTCAAGGGGCAAGGCGGTTGTCACTAGGACAACCGCGAACGCCCCAATAATCAGGCGACACTTCATTAACGTTGGTCTCCTGCCATTGCGACAGGCCTGCCCTCGCGCTCAGAGACCATCTGCTCGTAGCCCTCTTCATCCAGATGTGTGACGGCTATCCAAGCATGTGACATCTCGTCAGTGGTGCGCTGGCCGGTTCCAACCCATTGATCTGGATCTGGATTCCGCGGGTTGTCAGCCGTGTTGTCATGCCAACCTGTGAGAATGATAACGGCACCTGCAGGGATTAGCGGTTGCGACCCCTCTTCGTAGATGTGGCTGTGGTTCCAGCCAGCATTCCAATTTGAGGATCGGCTAACAATTTCGCGGCGCCCCGTTTCTGGATAAAAGACTTCCATCTGCATTGCCACGCCGCGGAAATGCATGTGCGGTTGCCAGCTGTCGATCCGCACCGGGTGGTCAAATGAGTGGAAGCCCTGAGTCGTCAGTTTTCCGTGGGGCGGGATATCATAATCGCCACCCTGCAGATAGTAGAGCGTTAGGTCTTGAGGATAGGTAGTTTCACGATCAAAATCCTCATCGTGGTACCAGATACCTACTTCGACCTGGTCGTCTTCGACCGCGTTACCGTCCGGGAAGTAGTGGATGCTCCAGCGAACCTGCGAATCGGTCGGAGCCACGCGACATGCGTCGGGCGGCACTACCTCACCAAGTTTGCCGTAGGCGTACTCAGAAAGCCGACCGAAGCTCTCCCACTCACCGTCTTCGTTCTGTCTCGTGAAAAAAGAATTGGCATGATGCGTCGAGGCCCAGGCATCAACAGAAGGCTTTGTCTCGATGGCCTTGATGCAACGCTCTTCAGTGATTCCCGTTGGCACCTCAGGTTCCCACCAAAGGTCCTGCCCAGTCGCCGGAACATCCCAGGCGGTCGACTTGATAATGTGGTCAGGCTGACCGTACTCATCAGAAAGTCGCCATTCGTTCATATCCGGGAACGTGATTGGTTCTGGAAGATTATCGGGGTCACCCTCCGGGGCTCCCGCATCCACCCAATCAAGAATCGTCTGGATATCCTCATCCGACATCCGCCAGTCTTGCTGGAGCTCCTGGATTCCCACGTCGTGGTCGTACTGGTATGGAGGCATCTCACGCGTAGCCACAACACTCCTAATTCGACGGGCATAGCGCCGAGCGTCCTGGTACGTCAGTAGTGACATAGGTCCGATCTGGCCAGGCTGATGGCAGATCTGACAGTTCGCCTGGATAATCCTAGATACTTCCATCGAGTAGGTGGGCTCATCATCGTCACCCGGCTCTGCCGCGAACGTGTTCCCTGGCAGGGAAAGCACTGCGATCACAGCGATGACGAGGGCTGCTGGCCACTCTGGTGACCAGCTTCGGAGCTCTTGCCTCATGGTGTCTTCCTTTTTCGGGGCAGATCCTAGCATACAGGACTATTGTCTTCCCGCGACTGCGGCAAGACTAAAGGTACACCCAAGTTCAAGAAAATGCCCGAAACACTGTGGAGTATGCGGACTAGAATCAGTGAGAGTAGGCTGCCTCACTGGAGCCTGTGGGTCGGGCGCACGGCAAAGCCAAATCGGGGGACGATGAACTGCAGTCGCAGTGAACCGCCTCACGGCGTACGTTCCATAGTTCCTAATGGATAACTAGGGAAATCACCTATGAAGTTATTCGGAAAGAAAACGGAGCCAGTGCGTTGCGCCGGGGCGATCATCATGTGCGCGATGATGTACCTGGCTATCGCGGCACCAAACCTCCAAGCTCAGGCTATAGGTCCGACACAAATCGGAATCATTGGTTCAGGTACTATGGGAGGGCCTATGGGCCTCCTCTGGGCACAAGCGGGCCATGAGATTCTCTACTCATCTCGTAATCCCGATCAGCTTATGGACCTTGTGCAGGACGCTGCTCCCCGCGCCAGTGCTGGCTATGCAGATGCTGCAGCTTTTTTTGGCGAGGTGATTCTGCTCGCCGTACCCCCGAGCGCTATACCACAAATTGGTGAGGATTACGGCCACTTGATGCAAGGCAAGGTCGTCATAGACATCAGCAACCCAAGGGCGGACCGCGACGGTGTGGAGATGACCGAAGATTGGTTGGAAATGGGAACGGGGCTCGCGATGGCTCAGTATTTGCCCGGCGTCCGCTTTGTGAAAGCGTTCAATACTCTGGGCTCGCGGATGTTAGGGAATCCAATGAGTGATGGTCGGAGGATTGGGGTGCCAATTGCTAGTGATGATCCAGAGGCAATTGAGATTACAGCTGGGCTAGCTCAGGATCTGGGTTTTGAACCCGTGATTGTTGGTGCCTTGTCCCGTGCCAAGGAATTCGACCGTGGGAGCCCTATATGGGTTACTGGCGCATCAGCCCAAGAAATTCGGGAGACCCTCAACCTCCGCTAGGCATAATCAAAAATATGATTAGGGTGTTATTCCGTCGACAGGCCGCTGCAGCATTTGTGCTCCTGGCAGTGCTAACGAATCCAGATTTTGCAACTGCACAGTCGACCGACCTACCGAGGGTCTGGCCTGACGAGGGGCCTGCTACTTGGGCTCCAAGGCCTACCGCTCCGGACATCACTGCCGACGATCTACGCACACACGTTTATCAGCTTGCAGCTGACTCCATGAGGGGTCGAGCAACTGCTACTCGAGAAAATTGGATGACAGCTGAGTACGTCGCAGCTGAATTCCGGCGCCTCGGACTCACGCCTGCTGGGGAGAACGGGACGTACTTTCAGGAAGTTTCGTTCGGTCAGCTTTCATTCGACCGCGACGCAATAGTGTTGCGTAGCTCTGAGGGGTCCTTTGACGCCGGTATGGAGTGGGCTCCAGTGCCTGCGCAGAGAGGGCTGCGCCTTGTAGGTGAAATTAGCAGTCAGGACATGCCGGTTATCTTCGGAGGAAGTTGGGGTGATGCATCGGCAGTTCTTCCCTCCGGAGTTAGCGGCAGCGCAGTTGTCTTTCGGGTTCCAGAGACCTATCCGGGTGCGGCCCCCGGACCACTGAATCCGCTGCGGATTCGTGACCTGCGAGCACAAGAAGCAGGGGCGCTTCTCGTGATTTTGGTTTCTGAAACACTGACAGAAAACGCGACTGAGGCTGCCTTCACAGGGCAGTTAGGGCTTCTTTCGGCAGGGTCTCAGGGCACGGCGAGCGTACACATGACAGCGGCTGCTGCGGCACAGCTATTCGACGCTCCCTTAGATGTTTTGTCCCTAGGAGATCTGGGAAAACCGATTTCAGGCTCATGGCAGCTGCGTTATGAGCGTCCCCAGTATCCTGTTAGAAATATCATTGCTGCACTGCGTGGTTCGGATCCTGGACTCCGAGGGCAGTACGTCCTGGCCGGTGCGCATAACGATCACGTCGGTATGGTCCAGAACGGACCTCTCGATCACGATGCTCTGAGGGCCTACAACCGGGTGATGCGCCCGCAGGGTGCAAACGACCGACCAGGTCCACCAACACCGGAGCAACAGGCCCGGATTGACTCGCTACTAGCATATGCTCGATCGATTCGTCCGCCTCGTGCTGATTCTGTGATGAATGGTGCGGATGATGATGCTTCGGGCACTGCCGTACTGCTAGAAATTGCCGAAAGGTTTGCAACGGAGCCGGCACCGAAGCGCTCTATTGTGTTTATCTCGCACGCCGCTGAAGAGGGTGGGCTGCTAGGTTCTCGGTTTTTCACTGATAACCCAACCGTCCCATTAGACTCTATTGTAGCTGCCCATAACATGGATATGCTCGGCAAGGGCCGGGTCACCGACGTGAGATTCGGTGGCCCCTCGCAAGTGCAAATGCTGGGTGCCCGACGCCTTTCCGCTGAGTTCGGAGACGTTATTGATTCGCTGAATGCGGTGCGCGAGGAAACGATGGCTATCGACTACTCGTGGGATCGCACGAACGCGCTCAACCGCTTTTGTCGCAGTGATCAGGTCAATTACTTCCGGCATACCATCCCAGTCACATACTTCTCGACGGGCTACTCCCTCGATTACCATATGGCATCGGATGAGCCGCAGTACGTTGATTACGAGCATTCAGCTCGAGTGGGCCGGTTCGTGCATGAAATAATGAGCTCGGTCGCCGATAGAGCGACGCGGCTGCGTATCCTGCCACTGGAGGAGCGGGACCTGAGTGCGCAGTGCTAGGATGATTAGCTTCTTCCAATCGCACAGGTTCACTTCTCAGGGGCGCCGGCTCTCGTTACTGGCGCTGATGGCATTGACGTCTGTCACATTTGCGTCTCCATCTCCGATAGATGCTCAAATTTGGCGTTCGAATGAGGGCCGCTATCGCGCACCGATGCGGGATGGGCTGCCCGGCGGCAGAGGCGGATTTATGTTCTGCCGACTTTGGTATAATGCTGTCCGGAGTATGCCTTCGGGCTTGGGCTGGAGTACCGACTACCCAGCCGCAGACGGCAACTTGATGACGCGGCTTGAAGAATTAACACCCACACGCATTGAGCGCTGGGAGGATGGCGACCCCGGGATAGCGGCAATGCGGGCGACGGACCCGGACATTCTCAAGTGTCCATTTCTCTTTATGACCGACCCCGGTTCTGTTGCGTTCAGCGAGGATGAAATTCAAGGATTGCGTAATTACCTCAAGAAGGGCGGCTTCCTCTGGGCTGATGATCTCTGGGGCAACCGGGCTTGGGGTTATTTCGAGGAGCAAATCCAGCAAGTTCTTCCCGAGTATCCCATCGAGGAAGTGACACCAGAGCACCCCCTGTTTTCGGCGTTGTATGTAGTTGAAGAGGTTCCACAGATACCGTCCTACCAGTCTTGGCGTCGCTCTGGAGGCCAGACATCCGAGTTCGGGGCTGAGACTGCTGTGCCACATATCCGTGGCATCTTTGATGAGGAAGGGAGACCCCTTGTCCTCATTAGCTTCAACACTGATATCGCTGACGGGTGGGAACGCGAGGGCGATGTGCCACACTTCTTCTACAATTTTTCCCCTCAGGCATACGGGCTCGCCATCAACATCTTGGTTTGGGCGATGAGCCACTAAATCGATTGCGATAGCTCATGGCCCCAGTCGCTGCTGGCTATCAGAGTCGTCGGCCAGCCTCTCTCTCCTACCGAATCATCCTGGTAACTCCCTCAGCCTCTAGGATTAGGTAGACGTGAGCTTCTAATTGCTGAAGACCGGCTTCTCCAGCCAGTGCAAGGTCACCATCACCATTCGTATCCATTCCTTCCACGATCTGATAGAGAAGGAGACGGAGCTGGGCGACTAGGGGTGAAGCCCTGCGGATTGAAGTCGCAACTTGAAGGCGGCGAGCGACCTCTGCTGCTTCCTCAGCCCGTTCCCCGACCGTTTGTGCAATGGTGGCGACGTGAGGCGCGTGGGTTTGGACACCCTGTGAAGCTCCACTCACTCGAGCTGCCATCTCGATGTGCGTCGCTATGTCATCTACGGCACGAATGAGTCCATAGCCCAGACCAGGCCCACGGCTACCAGTTGGTGCAGCTAGAGCGTGCAGGACATGGCCAGCATGCCGCTGCATCGCACCCAAGTCACTTAGGTCTCCTGCCGTGAAGTTGGCGTGCAAGTTCGCAATTCCACCTTCAGTGCTTGCGGTAGCAAGTAGCCCTTGTCCTTCGGGGGTCGCTCCAAAGCCTGTTGCCACGTGCGCGATATGTGTTGGAGGTTGCGGACGGTCACTGGCAGCGACGGAGTTCCCTGCGAGAGCATGTTTTTCGAGCATGCGCCTCCGCACGACAGCGCCGTAGACATTCCCGTTGGAGTCTACACCCACACCTTCGGCTCCACTGTGCTCAATTGCTGTAGGTTCGGCGTCTTCAATCAAGTATTCGACCGATCCATTTCTGGCACTCCCTACCCGGATTCCTTTCTTCCATCCGGGATTATCCGTTCCCCATGATTCGGAGTCGGCCACGTAAATCTGGTCGTCCGAGCCTATCGCAATTCCACTCGGCCGTCCGAACTGGTACCAGACGTCGAGGAAATTGCCACTTTGATCGAAAATCTGAATCCGGTTGTTTCCTCGGTCGCCTATAAAGACGCGGTCCTGTGAGTCGATGGCGATTGTGTGTGGCACGTTGAACTCTCCCGCACCCGAGCCAGTCGTGCCCCAAGACATCAAAAAGGAGCCATCACCGGAGAACTTCGAGACCCGATTAACCCCGTCACTGAAGCTATGTCCTTCGGTGATGAAGATGTCACCATTTGTTGCGATCACGACATCGGTTGGTTCTGAAAGGCGTTGAGGTGGGTCTCCTGCAGTTCCGCGCTCGCCAATTGTAAGCAGAAGCTCTCCCTCTTCACTCCATTTCATGACCCGGTGCCCACGCTGATCCGCAGTCCAGACGTTGCCTGAGTCGTCTATGTCAAAGCCGTGCGGAAAATCAAACATTCCCGAGCCCCAACTGGCCAAAAGGTTGCCGGACGGGTCAAGCTTGAGTACTGGCGCCTCTGGTCTTCCAGTGCAGGAGTTCTGAAGACAACGACTGAGCAGGTAGATGTTTCCATCTGGCCCTTCTTCGGCACCAATGAAGGATGCCCGTTCGTCGTAGGCTCCATCAGGAAGCTCGCCCCATGGCCATTGTCTTTCGTAGGGATTTGGCAGGTCATTGGTTGGACCGACTCGTGTCTGATCTTCGAGTTGGGCCGCAGCAGACTCCGGTAGGAGGGGGACGACAAACATGACTAGAAGGCAAATGAGAAATGAGCGCGACATGTTGGGCTTTCCACTTGGGGATTCCGACTGGGGCACGCAGGCACGAACCCTTTAAGAGGGTCAACCTAGAAGCGGGTGCCGGTGTCGTCGAGAGCCTGAGTTGTCCGCTTTGCTGAAGCGGTCTACGAGATTGGATCTAGGTCACTCTAGAGAGCTGGAGGCCAGGCCAGTGCCTGCTGTTACAACGAAGCTTCTTCCTGTACCGTCGCGTATCTTGGCGCGAGCGCTCGGTCGGCGATTGAAGCGACCGTAGATGCTATGAGGAAGTAGCTGAGCATCAGACCGAGAGAAGACAGGA
>CEUS01216140.1_pt1 | contig 24010 bp, 25 predicted proteins | sample 427031 | NCBI WGS metagenome assembly CEUS01 (sample SAMEA2622837, study PRJEB7988) | marine metagenome | biome: marine biome (ENVO:00000447); feature: marine epipelagic mixed layer (ENVO:xxxxxxxxx); material: "saline water (ENVO:00002010), including plankton (ENVO:xxxxxxxx)" | depth 140 m | reverse complement strand
TCGCGAGCCTGCCCACGCGCGCCGCCAAGAGCTTGATGCATGTGCACAGTGGCATTAGGAAGGGCATACCGCTTCCCCTTGGCCCCCGCGGCGAGAAGAACAGTTGCCATTGAGGCAGTTTGACCAACCGCAATTGTGGAGACATCCGGTTCGATGAGTTGCATCGTGTCATAAATGGCGAGGCCGGCAGGAATGATGCCACCAGGAGAGTGGATGTAGAGGCTTATATCCCGTTCAGGATCCTCCCGCTGAAGGAAAAGAAGCTGCGCAACGATAAGATTGGCGATCTGATCGTCGATAGGTGTACCTAGGAAAATAATCCGCTCTTTCAGCAAGAGGGAAAAAATGTCCAGGGCCCTCTCAGAGCGAGGCCCTGTCTCAATCACAGTAGGGATTATGGCCCTCGGGCTCACTACCTGGAATTCGCTCATTCGGTCTCCTCCTCCACAGGTGTTTCTGCAATCTCTTGCAAGCGCGCGAGCGTCTTGTCGGTCAATAAGCTATTGCGAATGTTGGCAGAACCTCGATCACTTTCGAACATAGCCCTCATACTCTCAGCATTCTCACCAAGAGGTTCTAGCATCTTCTCCATCTGTTCAGCGACATCCTCATCGTTGACCTCTATGCCCTCGGCGCTCGTTAATTCTCCAAGCACAAGTGAGCGGAACAGGCGCTGCTGGCCAGGCTCCCGAAACATCTCACGGTACTCCTCAGTAGATTTGCCAATCTGGGCAAGGTGAGCTTGGTAAGCACGAACATCACTCCCGTGGCTCTCACGAATAATGTCGTCAATCTCACGGTCCAGAAGAACCTGCGGGAATTCAACCTCAGAAAGCCCGACGAGCTCATCGACAACCTTCAGGCGATAGGCCTCGTCAGCCTGACGCTGAAGAGTCTCCAGAAGGTCAGTTCGAACGCGCTCTTTAAGCTCATCGATTGTGTCAAACTCCTCTGCATTGACCTGCTGGGCCAATTCATCATCCTCTTCCGGCAGCTCCTCCTCCTTCACTGCTTTGACAGTGAGAGTGAGCGTGGCTGTCTTGTTGGCAAACTGCTCCGGAAAATCCTCAGGCACGGGCAACTCCACGGTTTTTTCGGATTCTGCCTCCATGCCAAGGAACTGCTCAGCAAGATCAGGGAGAAAAAGGCGCTGACCCTCTCTGAGGGGGAACTCAGCGTCCTCGTCTTGCACAAAAGGTGTTTCCTCGACGGTGCCTTGAATGTCAGCAGTAAGAATGTCATCCCACTCCGCACCACGCTCAACAGGCACAAGGGTAGCGAACCGCCGACGAATCAACTCCATCTGTTCTTCAAACATTTCTTCGGTTACTTCCACGGGCTCCGGAGCAATACGAATAGAGTGGTAGTCCCCTAGAGTGATCGTGGGACGGACAGATACTGTCGCCTTGAAACGAACAGGCTCCGTCTCAAGAATATCGAGCTCAGGCTGATCTACGGGATCAATTGCTTCACTTTCAATAGCTTCCGAGTAAACGGCTGGAACGAGAGCGTCCAGTGCCTCGTGAATCAATCGCTGACGCCCGACCATTTGCTCGACAATGCGCCGCGGGGCCTTTCCTGGTCGAAAACCCGGGATGCGCAGGGTGGGCACAAGACGCTTGTAAGCGGCATCGAGGGACCGCTCAAGGCGCTCCGGTTCCACTTCGATCTCTAGCTGCACACGACTCTCAGGGAGCCGTTCGAGATTGACCTTCACCGAGCCGCCGTGCCTCCGAATTTCGAGTATACGGTATTCACTCGCTAAGACTTAGCGGCGAAAGGTGCGCGGTTCGACCAGATCGACCATGGCATCCCCGAGCAAATTCCATGCAAAGAGAAACAGGATGATGGGAATAGCTCCAACTAAGAGAAGATGTGGGTATTCCTGGAAGGTACGCACGCCACCTGCCTCGAAAATCATGGTGCCAAAACTAGGTGTTGTAGGGTCGACCCCCAGTCCTAGCCAACTCAAGGCCAACTCTGCACCAGCAATTCCAGCCATGCTCGCCGAGAGGCCAACTATATAAACAGGGAGAACACCTGGAAGGATATGCCTAAAAAGCAAACGAACAGTGGAGACTCCCAGTGCTTCAGCAGCTAGGACGTACTCCTGTTCTCGAATAGCAAGGACCTGACTTCTAACAATGCGGGCGGAACCCACCCATGCAAAAGGAACGGCCACACCCACAATGATGAGAAAGTAGAGCAAGGGTCGGGCATCGTCACCAAGAAACGTATTGTCCTTCATCCAGAACGCTAGATCGTTAATCCGCTGTCGGTAGGCCGCCGCAATGACTAGCATCAAAAATAGCGTGGGAATACCGCCAAGAAGTTCCCCAACTCGCATGATTAGATTGTCGACCCAGCCACCACGGTAACCAGAGAGCAAGCCGAGACCGAGCCCGAGAATGAGACCACCAGTAACAATCACAGCGATCGTAAAGAGAATGGTGGTTCGGGAGGCATAGATAACCCGAGAAAGCAGATCCCGGCCTAGCCGATCGGTACCAAGTAAATTCTGACTCGATGGGGACTGCAATCGAGCCTCGACAGTTAACTCTTGCCTATTCGGGTCATGGGGCGCCACCAATGGAGCAAAAAACCCAGCGACATAGAAGACAAGCAAAACTCCGATACAAATGAGCGCAATCCTCTTGCGAAGCAACAAGCGGAGGACACGCCACCGAGACTCACCAGACGTCTCTAGCTCACTCACCTCAGTCATACGGGCATCAACAATCATTGTTCATCCACCCTTCGCCGCACCAACGCGGACCCGCGGATCGATGAAGCCATAAGCGATATCTATGGCGATGTTGGCAAGAATGAACAGGACAAAGATAAAAAGACTGAGGCCCAGCATCACGTCGTAATCTGGAGCCCGCACTGCGGCTAAAGCTTCAGCCGCAATTCCAGGAATACCGAATATCAATTCGATGAAGAGCGAGCCAGTGAAAATACCAGGCAACGACAAGCCAATGACGGTAATCATCGGAAGGAGAGCGTTCCGCACAACGTGCGTAATGACGACCGTATGCTCACGGAGGCCCTTTGCTCGAGCAGTCCGTACATAGTCCTCGCTAATGACCTGGATTACTGAAGCCCTCATCAACCTCGCAACACCAGCCACTCCAGGCAGGGACATGAGCAATACCGGCACCAAAATATTAGGGTGAAGGACTCCCTCGTAAGCGAGATGGATCCATCCGAGTTTCAGTGCAAGAAACCATGGGACCCAAATAGCAGATACAAATACAGGTATCGAGTCTATGAGAAGCCACGAGCCAATCGTCAGGGGGTCAATAGGGGTCCCCCGCATGAGAGCTGCATAGACCCCAACAGGGATACCCAGCCCAAAGGCAAGTGCAATGGCCATAACCCCCATTCCAGCAGAGACACGCACCTTAGGAATCACAACTTCTGCAACAGAAAAATCGCTGTGCCGAGTGGAGACACCAAGATCGCCTTGGAACAGGTTCTGCACATACTTCAGATACTGGATATGCAAGGGCCGGTCATAGCCATACTTGGCCTTCAAACGTTCTGCCATCTCCTCGTCGTAACGGAGGCCTAGTAGCGAGTCAATGGGATCAATCGGGGCCAGTCGAACGAGCAAGAAAACAAGGATTGAGACACTAAGGATCACAGGCACAGCCCAGAAAAGGCGCCTGATTATGTAGCCTGCGAGCCCCTGGCTCACTACGCCCTACTCTCTCGAAGCGTCGATCTCAATGTAACGGTACTTCGGAACGATAGTGCCAACATCCGGCCAGTTTTGCACGCAGTCTCTGACAAGGTAATGACCGATTGTCCAGAACGTCGGAATGATAGGCGCATCATCGACAATGATTTGTTCAGCCTTATGGTAGAGCCGATAGCGAGCATCTTGATCCTGAAGGGTTGCTGCTTGCTCCAAAAGTGCATCGACTTGCTCGTTTGAGTAACCAGTGTGATTGAGTCGACTATCACTGGCGAAGAGCTTGCCCAAAAAATTCTCAGGATCAGGATAGTCTGCAATCCACCCAGCCGCGTACATCTGAAAGGTACCCCGCCGCAACTCTCTCAAATAGGCGGACCACTCGATAGCCTCGATTTCGACCTCCACGCCAAGTGCATCCTCCCACTGCTGTTGGAGAGCCTGAAGCCTATCGGGGGAGTCCCCTGCAGTTCCACTGTACGTCAGGATGATCCGAGGCATATTGCCCGCATAACGGGACCGTGAAAGCAGCTCGCCAGCGCGGTCGGGGTCATAGCCGTAGCTCGTCACGTCCGCGCTATAACCAGGCAGGGTAGGGGGGAGAATTCCGTCTGCAACAATCAGAGCATCGTAGAAAAGCACCTCATTTATCGCCTCACGGTTTGAGGCAAGGGCAAAAGCTTGCCGCACCAGAGGATCATCAAAAGGGGGCTCATTTACATTCATACCTATGTAGAAGATGGAAAGCTGCGGAACAGGGCGATAGAACTCGCTGAGGGGGCTTTCACCAGTAAGAACGCCAGCAAGTTCAATTCCAGGCACACCTGCGACATGGATTTCGTCATTCTCAAAGCGGGTCAGCAAACTGCCACCACCCAGCGAAAACTTCACCTCGTCAAGCTTAGGTGGGCCAAGGTGATAACGATCGTTGGGGATGAGGATGATCTCTTCCAGCGGACGCCACACCTTCAGGCGAAAAGGCCCGGTTCCGTTGGGATTGCGCGTCCATCCGTCCGGGTCTTGTTCGATCTGCTCACGATCAACAACGTAAGCAACGGTATAGGTGAGCTGGTGAAGGAAGTAACTTACTGGCCGATCGAGTTCTATTCGAAGCGTGTACTCGTCGATTACCTCAACGCCACTGACCTGGTCTGCCACACCGTTAAACTTATCTCGAACACCAACGATATCCCCTAGATAATCGAGCACTGTAGGAGAGAAATTGGCCGGGTCGGCAGCCCGCTCGAAGCTGTATTTAACATCGTCTGCCGTCACACGGCGTCCGTTATGAAAGACCACGTCATCACGTAAGAAGAACGTGTAAACCCGGCCACCATCAGAGACCTCCCAATCCTCGGCGATGTCGGGAACGATGTTGAGATCAAGGTCAAGACTGACGAGGCCACCAAAAATTTCCGCGGTGTACTCCGCAGTGCTCGCATCGCCTACCTGAATTGGATCGAAAACGGTCGCCGGGCTATCACCCGGCACAATGATGCGGTTCTCCGCACAAATTCCGGACACAGAGGGGCTCGCATTGTTGCGATCCTCGGAACGATTACCACTATCTTCAGGGCCACTGGATGCTTCACTCGTACCAGCGGGAACCGAGGAGCTATCGTCATCATCTCCACCAGATAACACAAGTATGAACACGACCGCGACCGCGACGATCAACAGTGCAACGGCCCCCATCATGATTGCGAGAGTGCGGTTTGACATGCAATTTCTCCCAATAAGTCACTTTGAAGCAGACAGTTGGGCTATGCCCAACCCTGGGTACGCTCTCAGAGGATAGCGCACCAGCAGCAGCGCTTACCGACTTTACTCCAGAGACACAATTCGAAGCCCAAGCTCATCAAGCTGATCCTGACCAACTGGTTGGGGCGAACCCATAAGCGGATCACTTCCAGAGGAGGCCTTCGGAAAAGCTATGACATCTCTGATATTAGGGGAGCCAACAAGCTCCATCAGCACACGGTCGATGCCAGCAGCTATGCCACCCATCGGGGGGGCTCCGTACTCAAGTGCATCCAGCAGAACACCGAACCTTTCCTGCATCTCATCGTCCGTGTAGTTCATCAGACGCAAAACCTGTTCCTGTTCAGCTCGCCGATGTAGGCGAACGGAGCCACCTGCTATCTCGGTACCGTTCAGGGTTAGGTCATACTGCTTTGCCCGAACAGACCCCGGATCTGTTTCTAGCAAGGGAGCATCTTCCTCGACGAAACCACTAAATGGGTTGTGCAGTGAATCCCAGCGCTGTTCCTCATTACTCCATTCCAATAGCGGAAATCCAGTAACCCAAGCAAATGAAAGAACATCAGGATCGGCGAGTTCCAAACGCGTGGCTAGCTCCTCACGTACAAGGGCCAATGAGGCGGAAACAACTGCCGGCTGGTCAGCGGAAAGAAAGATCATGTCGCCGTCATCGGCAGAGGTTAGAGTGCGTAATTGGGCGATTTCCTCTGTTGAAAGGAACTTGGCAATAGGGGAACGAAGTTCCTCCCCAGCCAGGAAACCAATATTAGCAAGCCCCTTAGCACCACCACCCCGAGCAACCTCGACGAGAGAGTCTACAGAGCGGCGCGCCATTTCGGCCTGCCCAGGTACCCGCATTGCGCGGACCTCACCACCAGCCGCAATTGCACTGGCAAACACTTTGAAATCCGACTCACGGACGGCATCGCTTACGTCAACGAACTCGAGACCAAAGCGAAGGTCGGGCCGGTCGATACCGTAACGAGCCATCGCATCGGCGTAGTCGATTCGAGGGAATGGTTCCTGTGCCAGGCGCTTTCCACCCCCAAACCGCTTCGCCACCTCGATAAATAGCTCTTCGATAAGGGACATGACGTCCTCTTCATCAACGAAACTCATCTCGAGGTCAAGCTGAGTAAGCTCAACAATTCGGTTCGCCCGGGTGTCCTCATCACGATAGCAACGGGCCATTTGGAAGTAGCGCTCGAAACCGCTGACCATGAGCAATTCCTTCATAATCTGGGGAGACTGCGGGAGGGCGAAGAAATGGCCGTGCTGAAGACGCGAAGGTACAAGGAAGTCACGAGCTCCCTCAGGCGTGGACTTAATGAGAGTTGGCGTCTCAATTTCATAAAAGCCCTGCTTAGCTAGGAACTGCCGCATGAAGAGCACTACCTCGTGACGGAGACGGATGATCTCAGCAACACCAGGACGACGAAGATCGAGGTAGCGGTGCCGAAGGCGTACTAGCTCATCAACTTCGCTCTCTTCATTGACAGCAAACGGTGGGGTTAAAGCCTCATTGAGCACTTCAATGCGGGTGGGAACAACCTCTATCTCCCCGGTGGACATGTCAGTGTTCACAGTTTCCGCGGAGCGACGCCGAACAGTTCCCTCAACTGCGAGAACCCACTCGGAGCGGGCCCGATGGGCAACCGCGTGAGCAACAGTGTTTTCTGGGTCTACAACTATTTGGACAACCCCATGGGAATCCCGCAGATCGATGAAGATAAGGCCCCCGTGGTCGCGGCGACGGTGGACCCATCCCGCGAGCACAACCGTCCGACCCTCATCAGAAAGGGTTAGGTCACCCGCGTATACGTCTTTGAGCATAAGTCAGCCTAACCCGAGGACATTCAACGACCAATGCAATTGGAGGAAAGGCTTAGGGGGACGCCAGCAGGTCGCGCAATTCAGCTTCGTAGGCTCCCTCTAGATCATCTTCGACACGCTGCTGGAAACGACGGTAGGCAATGACAAGCTCCTCAGCCTCAGGAGTTAGCAGAGTACGCCCCCCGCCTGCTCCTCCTACCTCAGAACGAACCAGTGCGCGGCCCAAATTGGCTTCAATCTCCTTCACTTTTCCCCAAGCACGACGGTAACTTAGTCCAAGAGCGGAAGCAGCTTCTGAGAGGGATCCTGTCTCGCCAACCAGCTCCAATAAACGGACGCGATAGTCGGACATCACAAGCTCACCATCGATCTCAATCCAAAGTTTTTGGCGGGGTTCCGAAGAAGCCATCTGAGCGAGCCTAGCACGGCCGCAGGTGCAACTCAGCCATTCAGGTCATTTCGAGAGGTCTGTACCTCGTGAACATGCGAGAAATCGTTCACTGAAAGGACAGCCTGACGGTCACCATCGACACGAATAGTGGTGATCGACGTGTGGTGAAGCGGAAACATCTGATCGATGGACGAAGACAAGGTTTCGGCAAGGTAGTGATTGATAACGCCAGCGTGGCAGGCAACGACAACGCGCCTCCCTTGATTCCCCGCTGCGATCTCGGCAACAGCACGAGTCACTCGCCGACGGAAGGCAGGCACGTCTTCCGCATCGGGCCAAACAGAATCCCTACCCGTACGGCTCTGCTCACGCATCAATTCAACAAAGCGCTCGGCTCCGTAATGATCGATTACCCCAAGTTGCTGGGGCATTTTTTGAAACTGATCGATCTCCCGCAAACCCTCATGGACAATGGGGCCCAGATCGTGGTGACGAGCGATCTGCTCACCAGTAATACGGGCCCTACTGAGAGGGCTACAGTAAACGGCATCAATTTCAGCCGTAGCTAATCGTTCACCTACAACACGGGCCTGTTCATGCCCAAGCGACGAAAGTGGTGCATCCACCACGTCACCCACTGGCATGTTTGCCGAGATTTGTTGCTCGCCATGCCGAACAAGTAACAACTCGGTCATACCCTCGAGGGCTGTAAGGAATGGGTTTTTAAGATCAAGCCAGCGCGCACGCTTCGGTTTCGCGGTATCAGACATTGCCCAGGACTGTAGCGCCCTTGCCACAAACGGGACAGTTTGGCCTTAGGAGAGGACAATCCAACTATGGCACTCGACTTGGACCCCGGGCTGGCGGCTGCAGGAAACCCAGAGCTAGTCAAAACAATCATTGAAGAAATGGACGGCGGGGCAATCTCCTTTGAGCGATTCATGGAGATTGCCTTGTATCACCCTGAACACGGTTACTACCGGAAGCCAGGACGCATCGGTGCCGGCGGAGACTTCCTCACCAGCCCGGTCATCCATCCAATGTTCGGGTGGGCAGTAGGAGCGTGGTGCGAGTGGGTTTGGGAAACGCTGGGGCGTCCCTCTCCTTTCACCATCGTGGAAGCTGGAGCAGGGGACGGAAAACTGGCAACGGCACTTCTCGACTGGGTGGAAGGGCGCGAAGGCAACTTTGCAAAGGCACTGAAATATCTGGCCATCGAGCCAAATTCACACGGAGTGGACCCTCGAATCACTTGGCTTGTAGATGCCCCACCGCCAGTAGAGACAGGTGTAGTTCTCTCTAATGAACTTTTTGATGCACTTCCGGTACGACTCTTCGATGTGGAAGACCGAGGACCAGTAGAAGTCTTCGTACGTTGGGACGGCCAAGCGTTCGTAGAGGTACGGGGGAGCGTGGCAACCATTGACGGGTCCCCTTCTAATGGTCGGTTTGAGGTAAACGGACGAGCGGCTGCCACAATGACCAACATGTGCGCCTTGATTGAGCGAGGGGCAGTTCTAACGTTTGACTATGGCTTTCCGAAAGAAGAGCTGTGGGCTGACTGGCGTAGACAAGGCACCCTTCTTTGCTTCTATCGACACACAGCGCATGAGGATCCTTATCAACATATCGGGGAGCAAGACCTCACAGCGCACGTTAATCTTTCAGAACTACAGCTAGCCATGGAACTAGCGGGATTGAAAACTTTCGAGCCGGTTAACCAAGCAGCATTCCTAACAACGTTAGGTCTCGGAAGCTTGATGGAAAGCGTCCGGGACAACTTACCGGAGTTTTTTGCACGGCGGCGGGCCTTTCAACAGCTCACGGACACAGCCGGGTTAGGGCGAATCCGAGTCATTGCGGGAACGCGGAAATTAGAGGATGTTCCTCCAGGCTTTGGAGTTGATACTTGAGCCCGGAACAGCGCCAACCGGCCACTAGCGCACCCCCTCGAGAATCCCCCATTGCTCCAAGTCAGGTTGCTCCTGACTTCTGCTTGCCAGCAATAACTTCGAAGGGGGACCGGATCACAGTAGACCTGAAGAACACGCTACCGCAAGGCAGGGTATTGCTTCTCTTTTACCAGGACGATGGAATGCCGATCTGCACAAGCCAGTTGAAGGCTTTTGCCCAGGAGCACAAGACACTGGCGCAAGCAGATATCCAGACATTTGGCATTAACACGAACGGCCTTGGATCGCACGAGCGATTTCAGGAACGAGACCATTACCCTTTTCCCCTCATCAGCGACTTCTTCGGCGAAGTTATTCAGGCCTATGGGCTCTGGGACCACGACACTAGAAGATCAAGACGTGCCCTAGTTCTAATCGAGAGAGACGGAAGAGTTCTTTACGTGGAACCCCACTTCAATCCAGGAAACCTCGCAGCATTCGAGGCCCTCTTTGCAGCGCTAGGCCTCACCTAGAAGCACACCCGTAGCAACATGCCCCGAAAAAAGGTTGAAAGAAAACAGTGACAAAGAAGCACAAGCTCCTTGCAGGAAGCATAGGGATCGTCACACTCATCGCTATCACAATCTTTTTGACCTGGTGGTTCCTGTTTCGTCAAGAAACACCAGCCCCAGTCAACTTGCAGAATGCGATCTCGTACGTCCAAGACGAGAAAGCTTCTACACCAACAGCCCAGGCGGGTACATCAACCAATCCCGGAGGCGCTGCCCAAAATGACATCTCGGGCAGCGAGGGATCGTGGACCCTGAAAAAAGGTCTGGAAAGCTTCGTCGGTTATCGCGTTGAAGAAGAGTTGGCGACTATTGGCTACAAGGAGGCAGTGGGCCGAAGTCCCAGCATCGAAGCAACTATTACGATCTCGGACGGCATGCTAACAAGTGTCCTTGTCACAGCCGATGTTCGGGATTTAAAGAGCGATGACCCCCGTCGGGACCGCGCTTTACGACAACAAGCCCTGGAATCAAACACTTTCCCAACAGCCAAATTTGTTTTGACCGAGCCAATCGCAATTCCTGGTGGCCTTGCCCATGGCGAGCCCGTCGACCTAACAGCGAAAGGCACTCTCACCCTCCATGGCGTTACAAAGTCAATAACGATCACGATCAATGCAGTGCTAGAAGACGACACTCTGGTTGTAGTTGGTTTTTGCCCTATCTTGTTTTCCGATTACAACATCGCACAGCCACGATCACCCATTCTCGTTTCGATCGAAGACAACGGCATCATGGAGCTACAGTTGTTCTTGAAGCGCATTCCATAGGCCAAAACTGGTAATTGACGACGCATCGAGGGCATTCCTAGCATGGAGCGGCATGAGTACCTATTCCAAAACTGTCATTAAACACTTCGAGCATCCGCAAAATGCAGGTGAGATGGACACACCTGATGGTGAGGGAACCGTCCGCAATCCAGTTTGCGGAGACCAAATGCAAGTAATGCTCCGCATTTCAGAGGGTCGCATCAAGAGGATGCAATGGCTCACTAGAGGTTGCCCACCCGCTATTGCGACAAGCTCGTGGACCAGCGAACAAGTTGAAGGGTGGACACTAGAGGAAGCCGAGGCTCTCACCCGAGAGGCGATCGCAGAAGGAATAGGAGGACTCCCAAAAGACAAGGTGCACTGCAGCGTCCTCGCGGCCGATGCACTAAAGATCGCAATCACTGATTACCGGAACCGCAAACAATAGGGCTAGGGAGTATCTGTGCATTTGGTCACAAGCGATCGTATGATGCAGCCATTGTTAACGGAGGCGCCTTTCGATGATTGATGCCTTGCTTCCCCTGTACAGCCCTACTTCACTTGGCGTGATCTTCGTGATGCTCTGGATAGCAACATCCGTAATCTTGACGATCCCAGCATTCGCGACGCGAGGGACACCACAGATGATTTGGTTTGGAGCGGCAGGATTTGTACTGACGGTGGAGGCAGCAGTTCTTATCGCTCTTGCCGTGCTAAACAGCCAAGGAAAGATTTTTTAGCCAGGCTTTCCTCGAGAATATTAGAGCAAGCGGCGAATCGGCTTACGACCTGGCCGCGGATCATAATTACTCTTGAACATTTCCAGCTTGTCGCGCTCGATGAGGTATTTACCTGCAAAAAGCGTGGCTGGAATCTTCTTTTGCTTAATAAGGCGCCTGAGGCTCTGAGGATGAATCGAAAGCTCACGCGCTGATTCAACAAGGTCTAGGTAGCCGTCAAAAGGAGTGGCCAAAGCGTCATCTCCACCGGCCTTGTTAGGCCGCAAACGTTAAACTGAGTACGCAATAAAATCTAACAGAGGTCCTCCTTTATGTCTAAAAAAGGAAATGTGGAAGGAGTACTTGAGGGGAGGAGTAGCCCCTGAGCAGGGTTCGGCTATCCTGCCGCGAATGGCATCAGTGTTGTGGCTAGATTTTGAGGGCGTCGTTGTTGAAGCGGGCCTTACCAATGCGCTCCTAAAGGAGTTCGCCGTACAGCCACCAATGGCCAGTCTGAAACATCCGGAGTTATTGCTAGCTGCGGCAATCAGCGAGTTCGAAGCGCCGCGCACAGTAGTTGAAGAATGGGTACGCGACCATGCAATGGTGCGCCCCGGCTTAGAGGATCTGGTGGGTTGGGCACAGTGGCACGGATGGTTACCGATAATCGTTAGTACCGCACCAGACCTATGCGTAGAAACGGTATTGGAAGATTCAGCATTTGACCGCGTGACACGCCACTGCGGGCGAACCCAGCAGATATACCGTTGGCGCCTTACCTACTCAAGCCCGAAGGGGATTGAACTAGAGGAGGGATTCCTCCTCTCCTACGCTGCTGCATTACGGGATGCTGGGGACCTCATTGTATATGTAGGTCAGCAGGAGGACGGGTTGCCAGTGGCCCATACGGCATATGCAAATTGCACAGGAGGAGCACTAACCCAAGCATTGGGTGAGGGTCCCCGTTCATCTAATTTTGAAACATTGGAGGACGTTCGGAAGGTTTTAGAGAAAGAGGGGGAAGCCTGGAAGTCAGCTTTTGCTACGGGCGCCTCGACGAAACGGTAGAGCAGACTTCGCAAGACCAACGGAGGACTAAGCCGTACCCTCGAATTGGCGGAGGGACTCGCCAACATCCAAATCGAAGGATTCGCATTTCATCCGGGGAAGAGCTGGATACTTTTGTAGAGCAGGGACATGACTGGACTGTTCGCAGAGCCAAAAGGTAGCGCCTCGAGAACTTTCTACTATGCGACCATGCTCGCACAAGCTGCAAAGCCCGACAGATAAATCCAATGGAGAAAATTCAGTCATGCCCGGAGAGTTGCCCCTAGATCCTTTTCCAGACGACGGAGCAAGCCTTGTTCGATACGACTTACTTCCTTCTCGCCAAGGGTGCGGTCTTCGGCGCGGAAGCGCACCGCTAACGCCAAAGACTTCTGACCAGGAGGCACCCCTTCACCTCGGTATTCATCAAATACGTCGACTGTAATACGAACGCCACGAACCCTGTGCGTGCGAATAACATCCAGAAGAGGAGCTGCGGGCATATCGGCCGGAACAAGGAGCGCAAGATCGCGCCGTGCCTCTGGATACCGGCTAGGGGGACCATAGTCGGGACGGTCTGGAATAACCCGAGTCAGAGGTTCCAACCAAAGCTCGAAAAGAAATACCGGCTCCTCTATATCAAAGGTGGCGGCCACGTCAGGGTAGACCTGGGCAACAACACCTACTGACTCATCTCCAACAGAAATAGCAGCGGTATGTCCTGCCAAAAGCCCAAACTGCTCTTCCGCAGTAAAGATTCCTTCCACTCCTAGATCTTCCAGCAGTGTTTCTATAGCCCCCTTTGCATCGAAAAAATCCAGACTCTCTGTGCCAGCACGTTTCCAACGTTCCAGACGTTGGCCACCTAACACCGCGCAAAGAACAGGCCTCTCCTGAGGCAAAGTGGATTGGGCGGGAATGTACTCAAAACCAACTTCAAAAAGACGCATCGCCACATCTTCGTGCCGACGATTAGCAGAGTAAGCCGTGAGCAACGAGCCTCGCAGAGAGGTTCGAAGATATGTGTGCTGCGAAGCTACGGGATTGGTCGCGGCTAGCGGCTGACCACGTTCCTGATCATCGGCAGCAACAACTCGCCCAAGTATTTCGCTGGAGGTCAGCGTATAGCTAACGACCTCCTGGAAGCCTAGGCCAGCAGCTGAAGACCGAACACGCTCCCGAACGCGTTCAAGGGGACGGGGCGGAACCTCAGGCAGAGCCCCCCTAAGGACTGTTGTCGGAAGTTTTTCATACCCATAAATACGGATGAGCTCCTCCACGAGATCATCAGGAAGAGCAACATCTGTTCGCCAGAAGGGAGGTGTTACCTGGAATACACCACCGGTTTCACTCACCTCGAATCCTAAGGCAAGCAAGATACGGATCACCTCAGCTGGCTCGATGGAAATACCGAGTACTTGCTCTATGCGAGCAGCAGGGAGAGCAATAGGAGAACTTGGAAGGGGACTAGGAAACGAATCCACAAGTCCAGTAGCGGGGCGGCCACCCGCAAGTCCCTCTAGCAGACACATGGCACGCGCCTGAGCAAAGGGAGCTAATTCGGGGCCAATACCCTTCTCGAACCGAAGGGAGGCCTCGCTTCGCAGGCGGAGCCGGGTAGAGGTGCGCCGGATCGAACCTGGCTGGAAGTTGGCAACCTCAAGAAGAACAGTGCTAGTCGACTCAGAAACCTCACTGTTCTCCGCGCCCATGATGCCAGCGACCGCTACCGGGCCCTCGCCATCACAGATCATTAACATCTCAGAGTCGAGGTCACGCTCAACTTCATCGAGAGTAGTAAGAATCTCTCCCTCGTGTGCACGTCGGGGACCGATTTCGGAACCGCGGACCCGCTCATAATCAAAGGCGTGGAGCGGCTGTCCAGTCTCGAGCATCACGTAGTTGGTTACATCAACTACATTGTTAATCGGGCGCATCCCAGCGCGTACAAGGCGTTGTTGCATCCAAGGCGGCGAGGGACCGACCTGCACATCTTCGATAATACTTGCCGTGAAGCGCAGACAAAGATCGGGTGCTTCGTTGGTAACGGAGACAAAGTCCCCAACCTGGCGATCTGACTGAGAGTGCGAAAGATCAGGTTGGCGCAGCTCTTCCCCGGTTACGGCGGCCACCTCTCGAGCAAAGCCAAGGATTCCAAGCAGGTCAGCTCTATTAGCCCAAGTTGAGACATCGAACACCACATCACCGATGACCTCTACAAGAGGAGTACTGATAGCAGCATCCTCGGACAGCACAAGGATCCCTTCGTGTTCATCGCTTAGTCCTAGCTCCTTCTCGCTAAGGACCATGCCGGCGGATTCAACCCCTCTGATCGCACGAAGCTTGAGCTCAGAAAGCTTGCCAGTATGGCCATCGATAAGCATGGCCCCTTCGGCAGCGAAGGCCACCTTCTGACCTGCAGCAACATTAGGTGCGCCACAGACAACTGTGCACGGGCCTTCTCCTGCATCAACGGTAGCTAGTCGCAGTCGATCAGCATTAGGGTGTGGCTCAACAGTGAGCACCTCGGCAACACGAACAAGCTTGGGATCCCACTGTGCGCCAATTAATTCCCACCCCTCAACCTCCGCAATTGCGTCAGTCACTCGCTTTGCAAACTCAGCAGGCGGGAGCTCTATATCAACGTAGTCTTTCAGCCAGGAAAGTGGAATCTTCATATTTCGACTCGCTAGAACTGACGAAGAAAGCGCAGGTCGTTCTGGTAAAAGTGTCGAATGTCCTCAATTCCCCAACGGAGCATTGCAACTCGTTCGATACCTACCCCAAAAGCGAAGCCGGTATACCTCGATGAATCGTAGCCTGCATTCTCGATGATCTCAGGGTGAACCATGCCCGCACCGAGAATTTCGATCCAACCTGTTCCGTGACAGGTTCGACAGTTGCTTCCGTCGGCACGACAGAGAAAGCAATCTATTGCCATCTCGACACCCGGTTCGACAAAGGGAAAGTAGCTGTGATGGAAAATGATCTGGCGTTCATCCCCGAAAAGACGCCTCGCAAAAGCATAAAGCGCCCCCTTGAGATCGCTCATACGCACGCCTTCGTCCACCGCAAGCCCCTCTATCTGGGTCAACATCCATTCGTGGGTAGCGTCGGTCGCCTCCTGCCGGTAACACTTGCCTGGAACGATGACTCGCATCGGAGGATCACTCTGCTCCATTACGCGGATTTGGTTAGGAGATGTGTGCGTGCGAAGCAACATATTGCGTTCACCATCGATAAGGGTATCTATCCAGATGGTGTCCCACATATCACGAGCAGGATGATCTTCGGGGATACGAACAGCGTCGAAGTTATAGCGAGCCCATTCGACTTCAGGACCTTCAAATACTTGAAATCCCATATCGGCAAATGCATCGATGCAGTCGTTCATGGTCTGAGTTACAGGGTGCAGGCGCCCCAGGGACTGGGGACGTCCAGGCAGAGTGACATCGAGCACAGCTTCGGTGGATAAGGCAGCAATCGCTGCAGCACGTGCAGCCTCCCGACGAGCTTCCAACTCCCCTTCGAGAGTCGCCTTAAGATCGTTCAGGGACTTACCGAAAGCCGCCCGTTGCTCAGGCGGGGCATCTTTCAAGCTACGCAGATGGAGAGTGAGACGCCCGTCTTTTCGGCCAAGCCATTGAGCGCGCCAAACGTCTTGCTCGGCCTCGCTGTCAGCCCGGGCAAGCTCTTCCAATGCCTCCGCACGGAGGGAGTCGACCTCCGCTTCAATCGTGGACATCCGCAATAAGAATGATAGGTAGGGCTGGGTAACAAGCGAGCGGAAAGCCCTCTCCAAATGCAACAAAGGGGAAGTCAACCAAATCCAGCATCGTTCCCTAAAGTACCTAGACATCCCATAAAGGAGTCCCCACTCGAGCCCAGGTACTACTTACCGAAGTTCACAAGCTAGTGAACTTCCTGCTCCGGCATCGGACCTACAGTTGGGGCTATGCTGAGTATCGGTGAAGGGATTGAGAAACATTCGACGACGACGTGCGGACCGCCCATGGTAGGCAACCAACGCCCGAGGCCCCACCACACCAATCGCTTCCCCGCTCTTCGCGTAACCGATGAATCCTAGTCTGCACAACAAAACAGGATGGTTGTGATGAAGAAGGGGATGTTGTTGAAAAGAAGCTTCGCTCTTCTCGTTACAGGAGTGCTACTAGGAGCTGCTTGTGGCGGCCCCAACACGGATACCGAACCAAACGCAGCGTCGGAGGCAGTACATAGGGGAGTTGAATCAGAGGCAATAGCGAGCCCTGCGCCGGAGTTTCCCGAGGGGCTCACATGGTTCAACGTCTTTGAGCCGATGAGTTTCGCGGATCTAAGGGGCAAGATCGTACTGCTAGATTTCTGGACACAAGGTTGCATAAACTGCCAACACATCCTCCCAGACTTAGCACGCCTCGAACGAGAGTTTCCAGACAGCCTGGTCGTCATCGGCGTACACACGGGAAAATACTCTGAAGAACAGAAGGACTCGGCCGTAGCCGAAGCGATCGCCCGCTACGGTCTTGAGCACCCGGTCGTCAACGACCCCAACCGAATCGTCTGGCGGCAATGGGGGGTACACGCATGGCCAACCCTGATCCTAATTGACCCTCGAGGAAACATCGTTACGAGCATTCCTGGAGAGGGAGTCTATGAGAAGTTCCACCCTCTAATCCAAGACCTCTACAACGAGTTCACAACCCGCGGACTTATTAATCCTCAGCCAATACTTTTAAACCTCGAGGCCCAGGTCGCCTCCTCCTTCCTGTCCTTTCCCAGTGAGGTGCTTGCTGACGAGCAGGGGGATCGCCTCTTCATTGCCGACGCCGGCCATGACCGCATCGTAATTACTAATCTGAACGGTCAAGTGCTAACTACCTTCGGTGCAGGAAAACCCGGCTTCGCCGATGGCAATCCTAAAGAAGCCCACTTCCGAGCCCCTCAAGGCCTCGAACTCTCACCGGATGGCAACACCCTATGGGTTGCAGACACCCGAAACCACGCCATTCGTGCCATTAACCTTTTGACAGGCCAGGTCACCACTATCGCCGGAAACGGTAGCAGAGGCTACCAGAGGTTTCACAGCGGAGACCCTTTAAAGTCAGCACTTGCCTCACCCTGGGACATTCATCATCACGATGGCTCTCTTTATATTGCTAATGCCGGTACTCATCAGATCTGGGTCCTCAATCTGGAAACTAACTACCTAGAAGTCTTTGCCGGAACCAGGTACGAAAATATTGATGATGGCCACCGCCTCAAAGATGCAACCCTTGCCCAGCCCAGCGGATTAACTGGAGACAAGACCTACCTCTACTGGGTCGATGCTGAGTCCAGTTCCGTGCGCCGCGTCCCTTTTGAAGGAAAAGGGAAGGTCGAAACTCTCGTGGGATCAGACCTGTTCGAGTGGGGAGACGTAGACGGACCGGCTAATGAAGCCCAGATCCAACACCCACAAGGGCTCGTGCTCAGCGATGGGGTCGTGTACCTCGCCGATACCTATAACCACAAAATCCGAGCGCTTTCACTCATCGATTCCTGGGTGACCACAATTGCAGGCAGCGGGCAGCGAGGCTGGAAAGATGGAGACGCCTTGAAGGCCACCTTTAAAGAGCCCAATAGCCTCAGCCTGGTGAACAATAAGCTTTACCTAGCAGATTCAGGCAATCACGCCCTCCGCATCATTGACCTCAGTTCGGGAGAAGTACGAACTCTCCAGTTTTCCAACCTAGCTTCCGCATTGCCAAATATTCCGGAAGCCAACACCCTGCTGGTGCAACTCCCTACACAAGTGGTCGCACCAGGGACCAGCACACTGTTGGTCTCTTTTTACTTTTCAAAGGACTACCACTTCACAGCCGCTACCCCATCGCACCTCAAGGTTTCACCCAGCAAGCACGAAGCGGTAATCCTGAGTGAAACGCTTTTAACGTGGAGCACCGACGAAACCTCCTTCACTGTCCCCATCCTTTTTGAAATGATCGAGAACGAAGTAGAAATCACTGCCACAGGGGTAATCTACTTTTGCCGAACAGGGAAAGAAGCGCTATGCCTAATCCAACCAGTACAACTAGTAGCCCCGATACAGGTAAGCACAACCACCACTGAAGACGAGGTGCTTGTCGAGTACATGCTTCCTGCGATAAGGAACCGGCACTAGGGTTCTTGACAGCCCCCGAACCGGCCCGAATCATGGCAGCACCTGAGTGTGATTGAGGAGGAAAGCGTGGTTCGAGGGTACGTCCTAATCGAAACTGACGTCGGAAGCGCAAAGGCGGTCGGGGCCGCTGCAACCGAACTGACTTACCCGGGAGCAAACGTGCTCGCCGTTGATACAGTAACTGGACCCTACGACGTCATCGTACAACTGGAGGCCGAAGACCTTGATACGCTCGGCACAGCTATCACGGACGCGATCCAGACAGTGATGGGCGTACAACGCACAACGACCTGCCTAGCGGTTCGCCTCGGCTAAACAAGCACTATCCTTTAAGCCGTGACAATTCCCACCTGGGCAATGATCAGCGTGGAGGAGGCGCGGGAGCGCATCCTGACCTTCTTTGAACGTCTTGGACCAGAACCAACTCCAGTCATTGATGCCCTAGGGCAAGTTCTAGCCGAAGATATCCTCGCTGATTTCGACATCCCGCCATTAGACAACACCGCCATGGATGGCTACGCCGTACGCGCCGCAGATACAGAGAACTCGAGCGAAAGTTCCCCCAAGCGCTTGACAGTTATCGCAGACCTAGCAGCCGGATACGTGCTCGACACCTCAGTAAGCAACGGACAAGCAGTACGCATCATGACTGGGGCACCAATCCCACCTGGTGCAGACGCAATCGTGCCCTTTGAAGAGACCGACGAGCCCTTACGAGAACCGGGGGAAGCACCGACAAGGGGCGACACCGTGGGGGTTTTCAAGGAAGCCTTAACGGGGGCCAATATTCGCCGTCAGGGAGAGGACATCAAAGCAGGACAGGTCGTTCTTAAGGCGGGAAGAGAGATGCGTCCATCCGAGATCGGCGTTCTTTCCAGCATTGGGCAAACTGAAGTTTCCGTTTACCGCCGGCCGGAAGTAGCCATCCTCTCGACAGGGGATGAGATCGTAAAACCCGGAGAGAACCGCCGCAAAGGTCAAATATATGACGCGAATGCCCACAGCGTAGCAGCACTCGTAAAGGCCTTTGGAGGCCAACCGCGGCTTCTAGGAATCGCCCAAGACACGGTCGAAGATCTAACGGAGAAAATTCATTCCGGCCTCGACGCAGACATGATTGTAACCAGTGCAGGTGTCTCACGAGGAGACTTTGACGTGGTCAAGGATGTCCTTGCCCGCGAAGGCGCAATCGATTTCTGGACCGTGAGAATGAAGCCAGGGAAGCCACTTGCATTCGGAGCATTTAAGGCCCCAGACGGACGTCGCGTGCCACATTTAGGTCTGCCAGGAAACCCGGTTAGCTCCATGGTGGCATTCGAGTTATTTGGCCGACCGGCAATATTCAAAATGTTAGGTCGAGTGGGATGGGAACGACCAGTGGTAAAGGCAATCACTCGCGACCCTGTGGTGAACACAGACGCCCGACGCTTCTTTGCTCGTTGTATTGTGACAAAGGGAGAAGACGGTCGTTACTACGCTGACTTAACCGGCCCACAGGGCAGCGGTATCCTCACAAGTATGAGCGCGGCTAACGGATTGACTGTCATTCCCGAGGATCTTCCAAGAGCTGAACCTGGTGATGAGATTGACGTGATGATGATCGACTGGGAGCAACCCGGGTAAGCTCAAGAGCCATCAAAAATTACAGTCCAGACTTGGATGAGCTCCTAGCCACCCTCTTCGAGCAAGTCAGGACGGCGTTGGCGGGTGCGACTTAGTCGCTGCAACTGCTTCCACTTCTCAATTTCGGCATGATTCCCACTGAGTAGGACTTCGGGAACGGACCAGCCACGGTATTCTGCGGGGCGAGTGTACTGGGGATATTCAAGAAGGCCATCCACGAAGGACTCTTCTAGCGGGGACGAGGCATCTCCAAGGGCACCAGGAAGCTGACGAGCCACCGCCTCGATGAGCACCATTGCCGGAAGCTCCCCACCAGTTAGGACGTAGTCACCCACGGAAATCTCCCGGTCAACGCAATGTTCGGCAAAACGCTCATCAACCCCCTCGTAGCGCCCCGCCACAAGAACAAGACGCGGAAGAACAGCAAGCTCACGGACAAGCGCATCGTTTAGGAGCTCACCCTGAGGAGAGAGGTAAATGACATAGCCGGGCTGTTCAGCTGCCGACTGTGTAGCCTGAAGAGCAGCATCAAGCACATCTACCTTCATTACCATCCCGTGTCCACCACCGAAAGGCTGATCATCAACAGTGCGATGCCGGTCCGAAGCATGTTCCCGAATATCATGAAAAAAGAGGTCAATTAGCCCGCTTTCGCGGGCCCGCTTAATTATTGAAACATCCAAAGGCCCGGTGAATGCCTCAGGGAAAAGTGTGAGGACATCGACCCTCATCCGTCATGCTCAACAGGGCCGGCAAGTAGTTCTGCAATATGGGAAAGAAGAGGAAAAAGAACCTCGAGGCCATCAGCGACGCCATTAGGACTGCCTGGAAGGTTCACGATCAGCGTGCTGCCACGAGTGACAGCAAGTCCACGAGAAAGAATGGCATAAGGGGTTTGCTTCAGTCCCTGCTGAGCGATGGCGAGGGGAATTCCGGCAACATCGCGCTCGGCAATAGCACGGGTAGCCTCGGGGGTGAGATCGCGGGGAGTAAGGCCCGTGCCACCAGTGGTCAGGATCACATCCGTGATGTTGGTATCGCACCAAGCAGCCAGCTGCGTCGAGATAGCTTCGGGGTCATCTGGGAGGGCTGCGCGTATCACAACATCATGGCCCGCCTTGCTGCAGCGGCCTTCAATTAAATCCCCGCCATGATCAATGCGCGTCCCAGTGGTCACGCCATCCGAAACAGTAAGGATCGCTATTCGTGCCATTAGGACAGTCTAGCGTGAGCTTCCGAAAGAACGGGGACTTAAAGCAAAGTCATTGAACATCAGAGCATTTCTATTGACACCCTCTGGGGGGCTACCTATAGTCCAAGTGGGGAGAAATGGGGAAAGATGGGTTTATCCCCCAGTTTTCTTCCAAATTTGGTAGGGGTTTCCCGCTTCAGGGGTCACCATGGCGTTCCGTGGGAACTTCGAATACCAGTTGGACGACCGCAATCGGGTAACTCTGCCTCCTAAGTTCCGTGAGGATTTCGCGAAGGGTGCAGTTCTCGTCCCAGGTCTTGACGGCTGTATCGAGGTATATACACCGGAGGGCTTTGAAACTGAGGCAGGCGTCGTTGAGCGAGTTCCTGCATATTCCGAAGAGGGACGCCAACTAAGACGCGCATTCTTCGCCCTCTCCTTTGATGTACAGCGTGATGGTCAAGGCCGCCTGCTCATACCAGCGAAGCTTCTGGCCTACGCCAGCATCGAGAGGGACGTGGTTGTGCTGGGAAACGACCAACGCCTCGAGATATGGGACCGAACCGCGTGGGAAGAGCAGGAATCTTTACTACCAACGGCCCGCGCAGACGCCCTGCAGCGATTAGCAGATGGGGCCGCTTCCGAAGGCGAGGGGGGCTGACGTGACAGTCCAAACCTCTCCACAAACACCCCACACTCCAGTTCTGCTAACAGAAGCACTCGGCTACCTTGCAGTTCGCGAGGGTGGCACCTATATCGATTGCACCGCAGGAGCGGGAGGTCATAGCGCCGCCATCGCCAAGGCGATGGGGGAAAAGGGAAGTCTTCTCTGTATCGACCAGGACAATGAGGCATTGGAGTTCGCGCGAGCGAGGCTGGCTCCGTATGGGAGTCGGGTCAGCTTCGCCCGCGGAAACTTCCGCGACCTCCACAAAATCGCCGCGGATAAAGGGTTCGAGTCCGTGGATAGCATCTTGATGGACCTAGGAGTTTCCTCAATCCAGCTAGATACCCCAGAGCGAGGCTTTGCCTTTGCCCATGAGGGTCCGTTGGACATGCGAATGGACCAGTCGTCGGACGGCATGACGGCTGCGGACATCGTGAATACGTGGGACGAGCAGGCTCTTGCAAACCTCTTCCGGGAACACGGAGAGGTGCGCGGTTCGCGCCGTATCGCTAGGGCAGTAATAGCGGCACGGCCACTTCGCTCGACCTGGGATTTAGCCAAAGCCGTCGAGCAGGCTGCGGGGGGCGCGAGAGACCGCACCCAACAACACCCCGCCACCAAGGTCTTTCTCGCGCTTCGGATTCGTGTAAATGGCGAACTCGACTCGCTTAGCACGGCCTTACCGCTCGCCCGCAGCCTGCTCGGCTTTGGACCTTCTCACCAGGGAGGGCGGATGGTCACAATCGCTTTCCACTCACTTGAAGATCGCATTGTTAAACAATTCTTCGGACGAGAGTCACGCGATTGTCTCTGTCCACCAGTTCTACCGGAATGCCGCTGCGATCACCGGGCAACCCTTTCTTTGTTGACACGACGGGCAGTTCGTCCGAGTGACAATGAAGTAGCACGAAACCCCCGCTCCCGCAGTGGCGTACTCCGGGCAGCCCAACGAAAGGCAGTCGAATAACCATGACTGCCCTGGAACGAACAGCTCCCAAAACCTACAGGGGGTTCAGTCTCCCCAAGATAGGCGTAAGCGGCTGGGTGATCGCGGGAGCGCTCATCGTTTCAGCTAGCGCAATGGCTCCAGTCATACAAAACAGCTTAATGACCACCCAGGGACGGAATCTCCAAGTTCTGGAAGGACAACACACCACCCTAAGGATTGAAATACGCCAGCTTGAAGCAGAAATCGCCCGACTCGTGTCCGTCGAACGAATCGCCCGCAGGGCGAGCGAGATCGGACTCGTTCCGGGAGCAAGCACCATCTTCGTGACTATCGGGGAAGCCGGACCGGAGCCCCCGAAGATTCCTGCGGAGCATCTCCTCGAGCATTCGGAGCCTGGCTCCGGGCTCGCTCCGTAGCCGCGGAACACCTATGGAGGAAATGCCGCTGCTGAACTGAATTCGAACCGGCCTCGGGAGGGGGCCGGCGGGAGGGCGCCCAATGGCGCACCAGCGAGCAAAGCGCACCAGCCGGGTATGGCTTCCGGCGATCGCGTTCACGGTTTTTGCCGTGTTAGTGCTGGCACGACTGGTACAGGTCCAGATCCTCCAACACGACCAATACGCCGAAGAGGCCCGCAGCGAGCTTTACTCAAGCGATACGGTTTTCGCCCGGCGCGGCGCGATTCTCGACCGCAATGGCTTTCTGCTCGCAATGAGCATGGACACATGGGATCTTTACGTAGCATCCCGCGTCTGGAAGGA
>CEUS01256964.1_pt1 | contig 24011 bp, 12 predicted proteins | sample 427031 | NCBI WGS metagenome assembly CEUS01 (sample SAMEA2622837, study PRJEB7988) | marine metagenome | biome: marine biome (ENVO:00000447); feature: marine epipelagic mixed layer (ENVO:xxxxxxxxx); material: "saline water (ENVO:00002010), including plankton (ENVO:xxxxxxxx)" | depth 140 m | reverse complement strand
AATCCAAGAAAGTTCAACGAATCGAACTCCAGCCTCAAAACCCGGTTATTCAGGCCATAGGCGGAAGCCAGCAGATTCGCGTCATCGCCCACTACGAAAATGGCATGCAACGGGATGTTACTTTGGAATCTTTTATTGAAAGCGGGAATACTGAAGTTGCCATTCATGATGACTTTGGATTGCTCGCCACTTTACGAAGAGGTGAAGCACCTATACTTGCTCGCTATGAAGGAGCCTATGCAGCGACGACCCTGACGGTGATGGGCTACCGCGAAGGCTTCGTCTGGGAGGAACCTGAAACTTGGAACAATATAGACAAACTGGTCGCTGCGAAATGGAAGCGCATGAAAATTCGGCCATCCTCTTTGACGAGCAATGAGGCATTTATCAGGCGTATTCATTTAGACTTAACTGGGCTGCCACCAGATCCCGAAAATGTTCTCAACTTTTTGGCTGACGAGAGTCCTATTCAGCAGAAACGGGCGGAAGTGATTGATGAGCTCATTGGTTCTCCAGAGTTTGTTGAGCATTGGAGCAATAAGTGGGCTGATATGCTGCAGGTAAATTCCAAGTTCCTCGGTAAGGAAGGTGCTCAAATCTTTCGTGATTGGATTCGGGATCAAGTCTCTTCAAATCGTCCGTATGATGAGTTCGTTTATTCGATATTAACTGCGACTGGTTCGAATAAAGAAAACCCTGCGGCCTCCTATTATAAAATTCTCCGCACACCAGAAGAGCTTGTTGAAAACACTACCCACCTCTTCCTGGCCACTCGCTTCAATTGCAACAAATGTCACGACCACCCATTCGAAAAGTGGAATGTAGACAATTATTATCAAACCGCTGCCTTCTTTGCGCAAATCGGTCTGGAGCGGGACAAGAAAAATGCAGGCGAGGAAAACATTGGTGGTAGTGCTGTCGAGAATCCAAAGCCTTTATTCGAAATTATTTCTGACATTTCAGAAGGAAGCGTCACCAATATCGTAACAGGTCAGTTAGCTGAGCCTAATTTCCCTTATTCAGCCACACCCAAGGAAATCGAATGGGCCAACTCCGATGAGGCAAAACCAAAACTGTCGCGCCGTGAACAATTGGCGGCTTGGATTACCGCTGAGGATAACCAGTTTTTTGCCAAGAGTTATGCCAATCGTATATGGGGTTATCTGACTGGAATCGGAATAATCGAACCCATTGATGATATCCGGGCAGGAAATCCACCTACGAATCCTGAACTGCTGAATTATTTGACCGATCGCTTTGTTGATTCTGGTTTTAATGTGAGTGAACTTATTCGCGAAATCTGCAATTCGCGGACTTACCAGCTTTCCATTGAAACCAATCCCTTTAACGAAGACGACGAAATTAATTATTCCCACGGTAAAGCTCGTCGCTTGCCGGCCGAAGTTCTTTACGACGCAGTTCATGCTGTAACAGGTGCCGTGCCGAACATTCCAGGTGCTGAGCCGGGGATGCGTGCACAGGAATTAGCTGATGTAAAGTTGGACACCGCGGCGGGTTTTCTGGCCAATCTCGGTAGACCCACTCGAGAATCTGCCTGTGAATGTGATCGTACGAATGATGTACAATTGGGTGCAGTCATGTCCTTATTAACTGGACCGGCCATAGCCGAGGCAGTTGGAGATCGGAAAAATGCCATTGCTCAACTCGTCAGAGAAGAACCTGACGACAACAAGCTCATTGAAAACCTATACCTGCGGATCTTAAGCCGGACGCCAACGGCTACTGAAATCGCTATGGTCAAAAATTATTGGAGCCTTATCGAAAAAGACCACGAAACCATCCTCGCCCAATTGGCCGAAATGGAAAGTGATTGGGTCTACAGAAAGGCTGCTCTTGAATCCAAGCGCTTCAATGAAATTTCCAGCGTGCAAACTGAGATCGATGATTATACACCCGAGTTTGAAGCAAAACGAGAAGCTGCTAAACAAGCACAGCGCGACCTGATCGCCACTACGAAAGCCGCTATGTGGAATTACGAATGGGATGAGTTTCCTGCGATTCAGTCCAAGGGCATGCAATCCATTACGGTGGATCGTTTCTGGACGCACTGGAGTCCATTGCGACCGGAAAAAGTCATGGCAAGAGATGGCTTAGATCTTACTGTTGCCGAAGATGGATCCATATTGGCCACAGGAAAATTTCCAAGAGGTTTTGAATACACACTTATTATACCTTTAAAAAACCAGACCATCACCGGCTTTATGCTAGAAGCTTTGACGGATGATTCTCTTCCCGGGATTGGGCCAGGAAATCGCGAGGACGGCGAATTTGTGATCACCGAATTCAGCGGAACATTTTATACCGTCGAAGAGCCTAAGGACGAAGATCTTATCAAATTGGAGTTTGTTGATGCGATTGCAGACTACACGGCGGAAGGCTTCGATGCAAAGAAATTAGTTAATGGCGATTTGGATCGGAACGACTATGCTTGGTCCGTTAGTGGGCAGGGAAGGCGTCCCCACTGGGCCCGGATGAAATTGAAAGAACCTTTGGTTATCGGCGAGAAAGGGGCCACACTTAAAATCCAGGTCCATAGCCGCTATTCCGACGGTGACTATCCTATAGCTAAGTTTCGCATTCTCGCCACGGATTCTTCCGATCCGCTTAATCAAGGGCTGCCAGCTGAAATAGCCGCAATCCTCGGAAAAGCTCCAGGTGAACGCCAGCCGCAAGAAAGCGCTACCATTTATACATGGTTCAAGCATCAGGAACCTGGGTACCTCGATAAACGATTCGAATGGGTTAAAGCCAAGCGACCCATTCCGGCCGATGAAAAGATGGAAAAATTAAAGGCTTCTCTTGCCCTGGCTGAGCGACCTGTTGAAGATGACCTGACACTTGTGCAATTACGCCAGGACGTGACTTACTCGAATCAACAAGATTCAAATCGTCGACTGACGGCCGCCCAAGACCTCGCTTGGGCGCTCATCAATAACTCCTCATTTATATTCAATCACTGATTTCTGAGCCTTGACCAGGTGTTTGCAAAAAAGAAATATTTAGAAAAAATCCGCGGATTTTTTTCTCGGTTGTTTCGCACCGCAGCTTTTTTAAGCGAAGGCGGATCACGCACTGATGTGTGTGCCCTCGTCTTTCAGTCGTCAAGCAAAGCAACTCAATTCCGTCAGAACTCCGGAATTATCGTCGGAGCTGCACAGGCATTCGAGTTGGATTGACCATTATGTAAAAATTTGATAGAAAAATCTAACTTAACCACAACCCATCATGTTCAGAGTACCAGGACCTAAAGGAAAAGACCTCTGTGATTCTCACCTCAATTGCACCCGTCGCGACTTTCTACGAGTTGGAGGTGCGGGCATGCTTGGCATGACGCTCAACACCATATTACGTGCTCAATCAGCCTCTGCCAGCAGTGCGTTCGCTGGTGGTTCAGGCTGGGGCAAGGCCAAGTCGGTCATTATGGTTTACCTTCAGGGTGGGCCAAGTCACCTGGACCTTTGGGATCCTAAAGAGCCGCATTTGGTGCCCGAGAATGTGAGGTCCGAGTTCAAAACCATTCCGACCAAAATTCCCAGCGTTCATTTCACAAACATCCTTCCCAATCTGGCCAAGGTGAATGACAAGTTCACCATGGTCCGGTCCATGAGTTACACGCCGAACGGATTGTTCAACCACACGGCCGCTATTTATCAGATCATGACTGGATATACCACTGACAAGGTGAGCCCATCCGGTCAGTTGGAGCCACCCACACCGAAGGACTTTCCAAATTTTGGGTCCAATATTACCCGGCTCATGCCGACTGACGAACCCATGTTACCCTTTGTGATGCTGCCTCGGCCACTTCAAGAGTCCAACGTGGTCAACAAAGGGGGCACAGCCGGATTCTTGGGCAAAGCCTACGACCCGTATTACTTGTTCCCTGAAGGGGATGACATGAAGATGGACAAGATGAACCACATCAAGGTGGACGATCTGCAGCTCCGTCCGGATGTATTTTCCGTTCGCCTCCGTCGCCGCGCGAGTCTTCGGGATGCCATCAATGCTCAAATGCCGATCATTGATAAGGCAGTACAAAATTATAACATTGATGAATTTTATGATCAGGCCTTGAGGCTGTTAGTGAGTGGTCGTGCAAGGGATGCATTCAATATTCATGCTGAAGATCCGAAATTGCGGGACCGATACGGCCGCAATGCTTTTGGCCAAAGCTGCTTGCTTGCGCGTCGTCTAGTAGAGGCTGGCACGAAAGTCGTTGAAGTCGTTTGGCCCAAGGTTGCCAATTCGGACAATCACAGTTGGGATCATCACGTTGGTTTAAGCTACCGTATAAAAAATCAATCCGGTCCCATGCTCGATCAGGGTTTGGCCTCACTGTTTCAAGATCTGGATGACCGCGGTATGCTCGAAGATACTTTGGTGGTCGCCATTGGTGAGTTTGGCCGCAGCCCAGAAAAAGGTGTTTCAACTTCTGGAAATACCAATAGTGCCGATGGCCGCGATCACTGGCCTTATTGTTACACCAGTGTCATCGGTGGAGCCGGAATAAAACGCGGTTATGTCCATGGAAAATCGGATAAGACGGGCTCAGCGCCAACCGAAGATCCGGTGCATCCAATGGAAATTCTTGCTACCATTTACCACTCCATGGGAATTGATCCGCTTACGATTGTGCACAACCACCTCAATCAGCCGCGTGAGCTGGTAAAGGCTGAGCGGGTTTCCGCCTTATTTGCCTAAGTAGCCGGAAATTAATTTAGTAGTTTTCATGTAGGAGCTGCTTCAGCTTCGAATCGTTATTCTTTGGACTACCTTTCGCAACTGAAGCAGCTCCTGAGCTTTTGATGACAATCCTGGAAATCTTTCGTCTTTTCTCAGTTACGGCTAATCAATAGGCTGTTCCCATGATCCGAATAATTTTCCTCTTATTCGCAATTTTTTGGACTGCGGCCTTTCCAATGGTGACCTAGGATAGCTCTATCCGTCCCTTCGCCATCCACGTTGAGGCCGCCGTCCTTGAAGATCTCCAACTCCGCCTGAACAACAGACGTTTCCCTGACCAGATTAAAAACAGCGGTTGGGATTACGGAACGGGTAAAGCTTACCTTGAGGAACTCGTCGAGTATTGGAAATCTGAGTACGATTGGCGATAGTATGGAAGACAGTTCAACAAATTCGATTACTTTAAAAACGAGATTGATGGGCTGGATATTCATTTTATTCATCAGCGTTCAAAACATGAAAATACTTTACCCTTGGTCATTACTCATGGTCGGCCCAGTTCCATGATAGAATTCCAAGACATTATTGGACCTTTGACTGACCTAACGGCTCATGAAGGGAGCACCAATGAAGCCTTTCACGTGATTTGTTCATCCATGCCGGGTTTTGGGTTTTCTGACATGCTAACCACCCGGGGTACAGCGCCCACAAGATTGGAGAAACTGTGGGCAAACTGATGGCCCGGTTAGGATATGATCAATACGGAGAGAAAGGTGGAGATTGGGGAGCCGGAGTTACGTCTTGGCTGGGTTAAAATGATTCCTAACATGTTTTCGGTATTCTTATTAATTCTTATTAATTTCGCGAGGAGCCGGCCTCCTCGGGGCTTCTAGGATCCGTTTGAAGGCCTACTCGTCGGAGAGATCAAACGCTTGTAGGAGATCGAGGAGGAAATGAAAAACCATTGGGCCTATGCCGAGATTCAGGGAACCCGTCCTTCAAACACTTGGCTATGGTCTCAACGATTCTTCCGTAGGCTTGGCAGTGTGGATAACTGACAAATGGTACGTCTGGAACGACAACGACGGGTACATTAAAAAGGCATCCACTAAAGACCAGCTTATGACGAATATTATGATTTAATGGACCACTGAAACGATCATCTCATCCATCCGCATTTATTATGAATAACGGTGAGGCATATGGCGACCCGGCCGAGTCGAAGTGCCAACGGCCACTGCTGTTTTCCCGAAAGAAATACGAATAGCTTATTCGTAAATGATTAGAAGCGGGTCACAATCTTTAATAATGGACCGATATGCCCCAAGGAGGCCATTTCGCAGCCCTATAACCCGGTGCTATTGGTCGGGGATTTGCGGAAGTTTTTCCGAAAACTGAGGCAGCAGAAATATTTAACCATAAAAATCACAAGAGGCGTAAAATTATGACCTGATTTTTGTAGTCCACAGATGCATTCTTTTGACTTCTGACTTCTGACCTCAGTCCTCGGACTACTCTGATATTGTCGCTATGCGATAATATCATGCACCACATCTCCGAAAACGTCGGTCAGGCGGAAGTCACGGCCTTCATGGCGGTACGTGAGCTGTTTGTGATCCATGCCGAGTAAGTGAAGGATCGTGGCGTGAAGGTCGTGCATGTGGACCTTTTTGTTTACCGCGTATTGCCCAAATTCATCGGTTTCACCATATATTAAGCCCGGTCGTACGCCGCCGCCGGCAAGCCAGACGGTAAATCCGGTCCGGTTGTGGTCGCGGCCATCGCTGTTTTTCTCTGCGTAAGGTGTACGGCCAAATTCTCCGCCCCACCAAACTAAAGTATCTTCAAGTAGTCCACGCTGCTTAAGGTCGGTTAACAATCCGGAAATCGGTTTATCCACTGCCAGGGCATTATCCTTGTGCTTGGGCATGTCGGTGTGCTGATCCCAGGCGGGGTTGTTTGAGTTGTCTGAGTAATTGACTTGAATAAAGCGCACTCCGGCTTCTGCCATGCGGCGGGCCATCAGGCATTGGCGTCCGTAGTTATCGGTCGGTTCCTCGTCGATTCCATAAAGTTTCTTCATTGCTTCCGATTCTTTTGATATATCTAAAACCTCCGGAGCGTTGGCCTGCATGCGCCATGCCAGCTCATAAGAGTTAATGACGGCCTCCAGTTCGGTATTTACCGGTTGGTCCTGACACTGCTCATGGTTCATTGCCTGGAGCAAATCGAATTGGCGTTTCTGCTGGGCCGATGAGAGTTCGAAATTGGTCAGATTGTTAATGCCTATATTCGTGGCTTTCATGCCGGCACGACCAATGGCCGTTCCCTGATAGGCGGATGGAAGAAATGCATTCCCGTAGTTGCGGGGACCACCATTACTGAAGGAAGGGCTCAGGCTGACGAATCCCGGCATGTCCTGATTTTCAGTGCCGAGACCGTAATTTACCCAGGCTCCCATAGAGGGACGTATAAGATTGGTTGAGCCTGTGTGCAGAAATAGGGTAGCCGGACCGTGAGCGACCCCTTCGGTTTGCATGGAACGAATGAGGCAATAGTCGTCCGTGTGTTTCGCCATGTGAGGAAACAGTTCAGATACCCAGGCACCATTTTCACCATGCTGTTTAAAATCCCATAGAGGTTGCATGACCCTTTGGTTGGAACCCATACCCGTTTTGGCAAGGATGCGCTGGTCGGTAAAGTCCAGAAAGTCCCCATTTTTTTTATAAAGGAGTGGTTTGTAATCGTAGCTGTCCACTTGGCTGACCCCACCAGCCATGAAGAGAAAGATGACACGTTTGGCTTTCGGCATTGTGTGTGGCATTTTCGGTGCCAGGGGATTCGGAATTGCTGCCTGGACTGACTGTTGAGCCATGCTTGCTGCCGCCATATAACCGAACCCGCAAGCAATGTTTTTTAAGGCATCGCGGCGAGATATAGGGTTAACTTTGGGGATTTTTGACATCTTTAATTCAGGTAGCGGAAATCAATTGAACCATACAATGATTGATACACTGAAGCCCAGTTTTCAAGAATACCGGCAGATTGTCCATCCTTTAAAAAATCGTTTACCAAAGCCAATTCCTGCTTCGTAGGCAATCTGCCTAAGGTGGTCCGATAGGCCCATTTTATCCGGTCTTCTGGGGATTTTACCTTTTTCAATAAGCCTTTGGCGGCTACCCTGGATTGTTCGATCATAAACGGGTTATTGAGCATGTAGAGTGCCTGTAAAGCCACTGTACTTACATTCCGCTGACCCATTGAAAAATTGACGTTTCCAAAATCAAAAAGTTCGAATAGTTCGTGCCGATTGACCCGAAATGCAGGCGTATAAACACTGCGTCTCTTATCCGCGAAAACATAACTATATTCGACTGCTTGTGCACCGGTGCTGTTGGCATCGATTTCTGCCGCCTCATTGATATTAGGCCCGTACAGCATAAGGTCGAGCGTACTATTCGCCGAAAGAATTGCATCTCGCAATTGTTCAGCATCGAGTCGACGACGAGGATAAGAAGTAAGCAGGTGATTATCCGGATCATGTGCTTTAGCCAACGTATCTGTCTTTGCCGATAACTGCCAGGTTCGTGACAATATAATTTCTTTCACCAATGCTTTTATTGACCATTCGTTTTCTACCAAGCGAATAGCCAGGTAGTCGAGTAACTCTGGGTGGGAAGGCAGTTCTCCTGTAGTACCAAAATTATCGACACTGCGCACAATGCCGGTGCCGAACAACCAGCTCCAGATTCGGTTTGCCATTACACGGGCTGTAAGAGGATTGTTCTTACTAAGAATCCATTCGGCCAGTTCACGCCGACCGCTAGTGTTCGATTGGATAACTGGAGCTTCACCCAAAGTGGCAACTTGCAGAAATCCGCGAGGTACGATTTCACCTTTGTTTTTCTCAACTCCCCGAATGCGAATTGCTGAATCGGTAGGTTTCGGATCTTCCTTAATAACCATAGCCTTGGGGCGGCTTTTAATTCTTGCGTTGAGTGGTTTCAATTCGGACTCCAAGCCTTTGACCTCTTCCTTCAATGCCGCAACGTATTCGTTACGTTCTTGAGATTCGAGGATGGCGGAATCCTCAACCAGAAACCACTGGACAGCATCTGCAATGACATGGCCGTCCGTATCCTCGGTGCTGATACGAACGAAGTTTGTGCTTTCTCTAACAAAGTAGAATTCTCCTAGTGTGTAAAAACGACCGTAATCTGATGGAGCTATTTTCTGGTTTACAATGACTTTTGTTTCTCCTTCAGCGTGTCCAATGATAATTGGTGTTCGGGTGGAGCGATTTTCCGATTCGGCATAAGCCAGGCGTACTTCATAGAGACCAGTTACCGGGATCGTCGTTTTAAAAGTGAGTGTTTTTTGCCCCTTCAGTTCGTTACCATCATGGTAATAGCCTTCATCAAGGTAATTTTGTGAATACTGAGAAAACATCCACTCACCATCTACCTCTGCAATGCGTTCATCGATTACGATACCAGGTACCTGTCGTGATGGTTTGGGTAAACCTGGCGCGGGTGGATTCTTTTGGTGCTGTGTAAGGACGGCGAGCTCTGCTTTCTTGAGGTTCAGTTTAGGTTTCAGGATCTGTTCTTGAGTAATGACCATTGCCAACTCATCTGCGATTGGTCCTTCCTGGGGAAGGTAGGTATCAATCCATCGGGCTACGTTATCGGTATAGTTGAATAAGGTCCGAGTGCTTTTGAAGATGCCAGCAAGGGCATAGTAATCCGAAGTAGGAACCGGGTCGAATTTATGGTCGTGGCAACGGGCACACCCCAGCGTCATGCCCATAAAGGCTTTCCCGATAGTATCGATCTGTTCGTCAATGACGTCATAGCGTAGGAGTTGTTTATCCTGAAGTTCGTAATTGGTTGGTCCCAGGGTCAGGAATGCGGTGGCTGTAAGCTGCCGACTGCGTTGGCTGGGTGAGTCCCATGGTAACAAATCTCCCGCCAGTTGCTCACGAACCATTTGATCGAAGGGCATGTCGTTATTGAAGGCCTTGATAACATAATCTCTAAAACGCCAGGCATCCTTGAAGAGCAGAGTGCGACCTCCTCCGCTGGATTCGGCAAAACGAGCTACATCGAGCCAATGCCGGCCCCAACGTTCGCCGAAGTGGGAGGATGCCAGCAATTCGTCGACTAAGGCTTCGAAGGCATCGTGTCGTGAATCATTCACGAAGGCATCAATCTTTTCTGGAGTGGGGGGGAGGCCGATGAGCGTGAAATAAGCGCGACGCACCAAATGAATTTTGGATGCATCCGAAACCGGTACCAAATCCTGATCTTCCTGCTTTGCGCGAATAAACTTATCAATTTCCGTTCGCGGCCAGATTGAATCGTTGAGTCTTGCGGGAGTAGGTTTGGAGATCGGTTGAAATGACCAGAAATCTTTTCCCAGTTCGTAATTGGGAATAAGGCTGCGATTCATATTGCCGACTCTTGGATCGCTGGCTCCCGATTGTATCCAGATTTTTATGTCAGTGATTTGATCCGGTGAAAGTGGAACTTTTGGATGATTAGGATTGCTTAATACTTTAACCAGTAAGCTGTCATTTGCATTACCAGGAATGATTGCCGTACTTGACTTACCGCCTTTCTGCCATGCCTTTTTAGAATCTAATTTTAGACCGCCGTATTGCTGCTCGGGTCCATGGCACCGAATACAATTCTCAATAAGCAAAGGCCTGATTGATTTTTCAAAGTGTGCAAGTTCTTCAGATGTTGCAGACAGCGACGCCCCCCAAAACCAAAAACCCATGGCAAAGAGTATATAATAAATCGTCGATTTCTTAGGCCTCGGTAACATCATTAACTTTTTTAAAACAACCCGGTTGCGAGGAAGATTTCGAGTCATTTTCGGGGTAGGTAACTTACTGGTATTACCGCTATAAAACTGCAGGGTCACTCCATTGTCGAGGAGTTTTAAATGTTGTAAATTATAACTAACCGCTGAGAGCGCAGAGATCCCCAGAGAGGGTATTAACATCATTCGCGTTGCTCATTGGATAGACTTTGTCGAACAGGATCTGCTTCGCAAAACACTTTACTGTATTCATGTTGGCACTGAGTGCCATCTTACTATGCGTAGCATATCCGGCTACCAAAGAGAGTGATGTTCAAAATCCCTTTATAAATTAAATCTTTCCTTTGGTTTCCTAGCAGGATGTCGCTGAGAAACCAAAGGGTGAAAATTGGGTTTGCTCCGTTCTCTCCGTTTCCTTCTGTTTAATCAAAATCTTAATATAAACAGAACAAATTTACCAGGTCCGCTCCTTCAGTAGCTCCTGTATTAGTTCTTTGGGCACCGGTAGTTGATCCATATGATCCTCTAGCCAGCCGGAAAAATCCTTTTCGATTTCGTCTGTCCAGCGGTCGTCGATTTGGCCAGGAGTATAAACATCGGCTTTGAGCCGGTCGAAACCGAATGCATCGCGTAGCTTGATTAGCTCGGCCGTCTTCACAGCTTTTTCAGCCAGGTGGGGAGGAATGACAAGGACTCCCTCCCGTTTTCCCAGAATGATATCGCCAGGCATGACCACTACGTTTCCAATGTTAATGGGCACATTGATTCCGGTGATCATGGATGCCCAATAAAATCCCGGATTCCAGTCGCGGACAAAGGCATTAAATCCTTCTATTCTTTCCAGTTGCTCAAGATCGCGAATGACCCCGTTAAATAACACGCCGTTTCCGGACTTTGAAAAAATCGAAGTTCCCAGGCTGGCACCGATTATAGGGCCACCCTCGTGGCGATTGTAAACGTCGGCTACGTAGATGTCGCCCTGGACCAGCATATCGATGGGCCAGGATACCTGATCTCCGATGCGGCCATCTCCGTCTCCAATTTCGTTGGTAACTTCGTTGGTGACTTTCCTCAGAGGCATGTATTGAACGGTCATGGCACGGCCACAGAGCGTTTCGCCCGGATGTACGTGTTTCCAACCGCCTTCAAATTGGTAATCGTATCCCTCGTTTCTCAAAACGACCCACGCGGCTTCGATATCGATATTCTTCATTCTTTCGATAATTCCGTCCGGCACCTTGGGTCGACCATCGGAAAATCGTTCACCTTTCCATTCGGGCGTATAGCGAATGATATCCTCCTTGGACATCTTTAAGGGCATGGAGATTAGAGTCTGGGCGAGAACCAGGAGACTAATAATTTGGATTAAAATATATTTCATCGAATTCTTTTAAAAGAGGCTTTTATGAAGCAGTATTGGTTAAAACCATAGATTAGCCCAGATGGACAATGATAATAATCGTTTATCGAATATGGCTAGCTTTCACCAATTTAGTTTCGGTGGTTCACTTAAATTTATTTGGCATTTAAATTTAATGACGGACTGGACCTGTTACCTCCCACTGAAATCCGCAGGTGGTAGTCTTTAGCACTCCCCCAACACCACCATAATATAAAGTTGGAGGGTCGGTTTTTGGATCGAAAACCAGGGTCCAGGCGTGGTTCGACCATCGCAATCCTGCTGTGGCGAAACTGTCTCCTTTATCTAGGCTGACGAATACGCCTGCCTTCGTCCCCACATATACATGAGAAGGATTAGCCGGATCAATCGCCATGGATTCAATAAATTCCGTCAGTGGTTGAGTCCCCTTGATCCATGTCTTACCGGCGTCCTCACTCCGGAAAACGCCGCGGGGTTGAGTGCCTGCATAAAGGATATCCGGATTGGTAGGATCCAGCGCCAGAATACGGACATCGACGTCATACAGACCCTCTGGATTGGCTGACCAACTTTTTGCTCCATTGGTGGTTTTATAAACTCCATGCCATGAGCCAGCGTAGAGCGTATCCGGCCGAGTCGGATCGATGACTAAGGATCGGATCACCTTGTCCAAAAGCCCATGATTGACCTCTTTCCAGGATTGACCGCCGTCCGTCGTTTTAAAGACGCCTGTTCCTTCGGTACCTGCGTAAACAATTTGGTCATCTTGAGGATGAATGACCATAGCCCGAATCCTCAAATCATAGATTCCATCACTTGCTGATGTCCAGCTTCCAGCTGCGTCTTTAGACTTGTATACGCCCATCTCATAAGTGCCTGTGTAAAGTAGTTCTGGGTTGGATCGGCTGATTACGATTGCTCGAGGGGAAAAGGTATCAAGCCCGTAGGTTGGCCAATTGTCCTTTCCACCTTCCACAGTTTTGCAAAGCCCCTTGGCTGCCCCGGCGTATATGATCATGGGGTCGATTGGATGCAGGCAAATAGCCTGAGTCTCTCCATGCCCAGGAGAACCCATCTGGCCCAAACTGTAGTGGCAGATTGAGATCGTTATCAAAAATAGCGCCAAATATTTTTTCATAACTATCGGTTCCAAGGGAATTGGTAGCTGGCTTTGTTCGCGTAGCGGTCCAGGTGAAGTTTCAAGGTCGATCCAGATCCTGGCCCCAGGTCTACGGCAAAGGCCAAGGCGTTGATCGACATTTTGGTTTGAGAAGCCATTTGATCTGGAGTTGAATCGATCTGGAATCGGTCGTTGTGAAGATCGGTCAATGATTCGTATTCGACCGCTTTGATTTGGTGTTCACCGTAAGTACCCCCCTGAACAACCAGCTTTCGTGATTCAAGTTGGTTCAGGTTTATGATCTCGATTTTTACCCAATCCTTTTCAATGCGTGTTACGAGAGCTGCAACGTCAGGAGGGAGGCCCGGTCTTTGACTTTTGCCGTCAAAATAGCGCACCTGAGCATGGAGCATTTCTCCGCGTTTATGAATGGGCATCGCACCGACCGTTAAGCGAACCAGATTATCCATGCGGATTGGATCGGGAATAATCCATTTGTTATCGACCCATGTTTCCGGATCGCCGTGTTCATTCCGTATATAATCCAGTTTGCGGCCAATAAATTCAAAATCACCGGTGAGCGCATCCATTGGGAAATCCGGATTTTCCCCTCGGACAAAATGAGCCCAGGCTAGGTCGGGATTCGTTATCCTTCCCGATTCAGCGATCTGGTAACCAGCGAGTCGTTCGATGTGTTTCCAATCCTCCTCATTGTGATAGAGGTACCAGAGGTTTATGTAAGGGTAGCTTGACTCAGACACGTAGTGATACCACCCGCGATGGTCGTGCCGGATAGGTATTATATGTTTTCCATTTTCTATTTTCCCCTGGTTTCTCATAACCGCAACTTGGCTGCGTGGTAAATCTGCGTAGCGAAGATCACCTGTCATGAGGGTTGCCACTTTGGCGGCTGTTAATTCAGGATAGACGATGTCGTAGCCTCCGCGTGGCCAGACCCAACCATAATAGCCCCCCCACCAGTGGCCTGTGTACTCCCCGATTTTTCCGGAAAGGCCAACGTTGTCTGGAGTGATTCCGTTATTTTCTTCCGTGAGCCTCTCCCAGGTTCCGATGTAATCTTTTACCCATTGCACGTATTTTTCATCACCGGTATACAGCCAGGCGTTGGCAATGAGGGCAGTTGCCCCCAGGTTGATCGGCACATCTCCTTTAGCCATTCGGTCGCTCATGCCCTTAACCAGTTTTGCGAACTGATCGTTTTCGGGATGATCGTTGATCCATGCCGTGGTGGCCTCCACTCCAGGAATATCAAGAAATGGCAGGGGATAGTAAACCAGGTTGGCGTTTGTTGGGATCCAATCCCGCTTTGTCCATTCCATTTTAGGACCACGGCTGCCGTTCATGGAAGCTCGTATGATTTTTAACTCGGGATCCCAGTTAGGTGCTTCCGGATCCTCACCAATATACATGGCGGCAAAGTTAATGGAAAGTTCACGGAATTTTTCATCGTTTGGCTCCACCATTCCCATCGGGTAGAGGGTAATGTAGCCTTCTCCGTGGTGCATCCAATCCCAGTTCGAATCAAAGCCACGGTAGATCTGTCCGTAGCGGGTGAACTGGCGCGTAATGCCATCCCAGACTCGTCTACTCAGTTTATCAAGCTCGTCAGATCCGCCCATCGCGGTATGCACGGAGAATCCTCGGAATGCCTCGTAAGCATCGTCCGATGAATTCATTCCACCTTCGTAGCGCTCCTTCCATTCTAAGGTGTCATCAGGAAGGACGTAGGTGTTGTAAAATTCAATCCCGGCCTGATTGATGGTTTCGATCAGATGGCGTTCTGCCAATGCCCATGCAGGAGGTTGTTTCAGGCTGTCACAGACTATGGTCTTTAAGCCAATATTATCCGTTTGGGCATAGGCTTGATTGCCTGAATAGAAAGCAACCGCCAACACAAAAGTGGTGGCGGTAAATATCTTACTAGAATTAAACTGCTTAACTCTCAATATGTTAATTAGAAACTAAATGTATTGGATAGGTAGATGGTACGGGGATTGGGTATTCTGATGACGGCTACGGTCCCATCCGGGTTTGTCCTAACCGGAATGTTGCCGCTTTCGCCCACCAGGTTACGGACATTGAGTTGGGCACGCCAATTGACTTTGCCGTCCAGTATGGGGCGTTGGTAGGTGATCCAGGCGTCTCCGCTGAATAGCCCATCATCGAAGAATGGACGGTTGATATCCGGTATCACAGCTCCCGTTTCCGAATCTATTAATTGAACAAAGCCAGTAGCCGCTTCATCTTCCCACCGGACAGCTCCGCCGAATCCCCATCCGGCAAGGGCACCTTCCTGGAATTCATAGGTACTGACTCCGGTAAAGCGCCATTCTCTTTGTTCAGCGGATGTCTGTCCGTCCTTGGCTCTTTGCGCTGCAATGGGCCCCAACATTAAAGGCAGACCTTCATCGAAGAGTTCAGCATCCCGTTCTAAATTAGGATCTTCCCGGAAATCTCCCAATCCTGCAGCCAGACTGTTTTGAACGTATTCCCGAGTTATCTTAAACATCAAGGGAGCCGTGTTGGAAAACGTGGTTTCTTGCTGGCTTAGATTGGCTAGTATACGCCAGGAAGCTGTTGGGTTGGCCACAAATTCAAGTTCAAAACCTTCGGCGAGCAGATCCCGGGTGGCCTCAAGGTTGGGAATGGCATCGAAATCATATTCATCCCAGACCCCGTCGCCGTCGGTATCCACTTGCCTCGGGTTGACCGTGTTTTTCAACTCTTGAGGAAGCGCGCTTAAAACTGCTTCGTACCATTGACCGTAGCTTTTAATGGGGTGGCTGGCCGCATCGCCCGCATAAAGATCCAATTGAGTTAAAAAGGGTATTTCATTCGCAATTTCAGCATCCCGATATTGGTTGATCCGACCGAATGCATTGTTAGCCACATTGGTACTAACACCAGCATTCACGTTCGACACTCTGGTTTCGTACCAATTAAACTTTATTGAATACCTGTTATCATCCGTGGAGATCATGAATCCGTATTCTTCCGTGGATCCAGAAGGCTCAAATATCGGTCCCCCAAGAATATTGCTTCTCACACCGACCGGATTGAAATTCTCGGATTGAGCCCAATGGGCCTGCAGGTTGAAGGGCAGTTCCCCCAACCAGGTTTCCGGATAGCGGCCTATAACACTCCAGGTTTGGGTATCGTTTGGCTGTCCCACAACTTTCGGTCTGGGATTGGGGGAAAGCGCGGTGAACTCTTGATTATAAGAACCGTCAGCAAAGTAGATGGGCACACTGGTTTCTGCAGTAGAGTTCCTGGCAAAGTTTTCCGTATCGTCTTCTCTGTAACCATAAAGAGCCACGATGTGGTCATCCAGAAAATAACTTTGCCAGGCTATGGCTTCGGCTTCGATAGTGGTCTGGCTGATACCACCACCCTCTGGACCTCCATATGGTCGTACATCAGATCGTACGATGTCCACATTGGCGGTGTGCATCATGCGATCGCCGGCCACGCCGCTGTTGAACGCTCCCGCGCTTTGGTTATCTACATAGGTCCAGAGGAATGAATCCCCGTGCTTAGGCCTTGTAATATCAATGGGGTGCAGGCGCACGTCGTCCATGGATTGCAGACCAACCAGGCTACTTTCACTCGTGTAGGCCGTGATGTTGATGGACCGCCGGCCACCGTTGCCAAGACGGCTGGATTGAGCGGAGTCCATATTGAATTCAGTACTGTGCGTCAATAATGCCGTTGCTCTGTGGTAGGTATCTCGGGTGTAATCGTTCTTGAGGCCAGTAATTCGGTGGCGCCCCAACCAGCCCAGAAATCCATCGTTTTCAGAGAGGTCGAATTCAGCGAATGCTGTGATGCGGAATGTCTCACGATCGGACATGTCCGTCCTTTGTGTCGGTCTCCGAACCCAACTCATGGCGCGGCCTACATTCGGATTTAGTTGGCCGTTAGGTAGCCATACGGTGTTGTGCACGGTTATATCCGTTGCTCTCGCCAAGCTGGTACTCATACCGCCGGCAAATAGAAAATCCTGGAAGGTCTGGTAGCTCTGTTCGTCGTAGGCGAACTCAAATCCGAGATTGCCATCAAAGAAAGTTTGTTCTAGCGCGATATTGAAGGCATCAAAATCCCTTTGAACGTGGTCGAGGCCGTTGCTGTAAACATGGTTGTAAAAATCAAACACATCACGGTTTTGTAACGTGGATGGGAAGAACCCGAAGGCGTAATTAGTATCTCCATAAGCACTGGCAGTTCTATGATCCTGGATCGTTCCGACTGGTGAAGCAGGGCCCAAGCCGAGGTGCGCGGCCAGGGGTGTATTAATTAGGCCTGAACTGGCGGCCGTATCACTGGATTTCCAATTACCGATCCCAAAGTAACCTGCGAGGTTCATGCCGGGGATGCCGACATCAGGACTGGTAGCTCCTCTTTCCGAGTACCAGATACCCACATGACGAAATGTCAAAGGGCGGGTTTTGGTATTTATTCTGCCATGGCCGCCGATTGGGTCATCGTGCAGAGCCTGAAACTCCCAGGTTCCTCCTCCATCGCTGGGTGCCCGCACACGGGCTTCCGGCGTAACGCCCGTGTATTGCGCAATGTTGGGCAAAATAGGCTCGAACCAGGTGTCATAAGAAATGGTTGGCGGAACAATTTCCACCGGAGAACCCGTCTGCTCTCCGTCTTCGAAGTTGACCCGCAAACGGGTCAAGGCGCTATCGCTTTCTAAAATGACCCAATCTAGGGTGCCGTAGAACCGCGTTTGATCTTCAAAGGCCGGTTCTTGCCTATATTCCTGGCTTTCGTTGAGCATGGCCACACGGATGGCAAGGCGATCTTCTACAATTGATTTATTGTAGTCGAAGTTTGTGCGCCAGCTACCATAGTTATCAAAGCGAACTCCGACCTCTCCGAAATCATTATTTTGAATGGCTTGTTTGGTGGCGTTATTAATAACCCCTCCCGCACTTCCAATACCGAATAACAGTGAATTGGGGCCACGGCTAACGGTGACACGTTCCGTATTGTAGCTGTCAAATGGAATATCGGTCAGGAAAAATCCACGGGTTAAGTCTGCACTCAATAAACCTCGGACTCTCTGGTTAGCCTGAGGATTGGTTCTTTCATCGGTTTGAACGAAGCGTCCGAATCCCGTATCGTTTGCACCTGAGAAATTTCCTTGGTTGCCGCCGACTTCCGTGTTCGCTGTGTAGGACAGCAGGGATAGGGCATCCGTGGCTCCAACATCCTCCATAAATTCTTCGGTGACCACTGAGATCGCTGCGCCTAAATCTTTAAGATCAGTTTTGATCCGCGTGCCCGCCAAAGTGCTGGTGGCGGCGTACCCCACTGATTCATTTTCACTTACTGTAAACGGACTAAGGTCAAAGATTTTTGGATCATCTTCGCCGTTCTGAGCAAGCAGATTGATAGCTATGTTCAATGAGGAGATAATTGATAATACAAAAAGTAGAGGTTTATAGATTATTGCTCTCATTTATATAGGTGATTAGTTGTATAACTCTTTGAGTTTTATTCAAATTTTCGTGTGGTATTTTAGATCTTAATGAAGATCTTTAAGCAAAATATACCCATTGTATACGGAGTCAATAATACTAACTAACAATTTTGGGTATGTCCTGATGTTTAATACCATGGCAGCGATATCGCTGATTGTAGTTTGTGTTAATATTCTGTGTACTTCTTATTTGATTCGCGAGATTCTAATTCGTACGAATAGTTAGTCCCAGCTCTAAGACCGGCGATTTTGAACTGGTATATAAAACCGTTTTCTTCAATGACCCGTTCCCAATCAGTCGACTTTTTGGATTTCTCATCTTTGGAATTTGGTCAAAAAAGAACCCGGGTTTCACCTTCCACACTCGGCACTACATCTGATGACATGGAACCTATGTCCGGATCTCCATCCTGAAGACGTTGGGTAAAAATGGGTAGCCTTTCAAAAACGGCCTCTGGCGATTGGGTGAGCCGAACCCAAACAATGGCTGAATTTGAATCAACCTCACTTTGCCCCATTGGCAAAGTGAAGTTCGCCACAGCCAATAAGCAGATTCGAAAACAGAGCGATCAGGGTAAACCAGGTCCTTTTCATAGAGTTATAGACTAGAATATAATAATTCATTTCATCAATCGATCACTCCGAATAATGCCATTATTTGTCGGTCATCAATCATTTGGAGATTAAACTTCTCAAATCACTTGGTGTATGTTTGCTTTTGTTTAAATCGGGTAATCGGCGTCTCCTTCTATGAAAATAAAAGCTCTAAATCGATTCAGACAGAAACTGGCCAAAGATGAGCTACTGGTTGGCATGTTCGTGACGCTCGAGTCTCCATGCATTGTCGAGATGGCCGTGTCGCTCAACTTTGACTGGATTGTGATTGATGCAGAGCATGGCCATTTGGGCTGGAAAGAAATTGCTGAATTGAATCGGGCCACCGTTCGAAGTGAAACGGTCGCATTGGTGCGCATCGCTGAGCGAAATACAGCTCTCATTAAACGAGTATTGGATATTGGGGTGGACGGAATATTAGTCCCGAATGTTGAAAGTGTTGCGGAAGTGGAAGCTGCTGTTGCTGACTGCCGGTACCCTCCTGAAGGTCGCCGGGGCATCGGCGGGGAACGAGCTACCGTTTGGGGTCAATGTTTTGCTGAACATGCTGCCGAAGCCAATGATCATGTTCTTGTGGTGCCTATGATCGAAAGCCCGGTCGGCGCCCAAAACGCTTCTGCCTATTGCAAGGTGGATGGGGTGGACGCCATTTACTTTGGACCTGCAGATTTTTCTGCGAATGCCGGCTACCGCGGGCAGTGGGAAGGGCCAGATGTGGCCGAGCAAATCCTTGCAGCCAAGGATGCCATTCGGGCAGCCGGAAAACAATGTGGCCTTATTGCTACTAGTCCTGAAAACTTAGTGGAACGGCAGGAGCAGGGTTTCCGGATGTTGGGTATTGGTTCTGACGCAAAATTGTTACTGCAGTCTATCCACGAAGCCTTAGCGGTTGTCGGACGTGACAGGAAACCCGCAACTAGTCTGGATCCGCAAGACAGTCAGCCTATTTGAGCATCACCTGACTATGGCATCTGAATTTCGCATAGCCCTGACGGCTGACTTCTTTTTGGACGGCAATCCCAGTTTTCCGGATTTTGATTTAAGCATTTTGGATCGGGCTCCAGGACTGGAATATTTTCCCATGAAGGGAAGAAGGATTGAAATCGGCACCGATCAACTCGAAGGAGCCAATGGCGTTATTATTCAAGGACTTAAATTGACGCGGCAAAGTCTGGCTTCGCCGGAGAATTTAGTGGCTGCCTGCCGGTTTGGAGTCGGCTACGATAAAGTCGATGTTGAAGCCTGCACAGATGCCGATGTCGCACTAATGATAACTGTCGGTGCTGTCGACCGGCCCGTCGCTGAAGCAACCATTGGATGGATGATTGCTTTGTCTCACCACGTGAAAGCCAAAGACCGGCTCATGCAGGAAGGTCGTTGGGATGACCGCAAAGACTTTATGGGCAGCGAACTTCGGGACCGCACGATGGGCATAATCGGATTCGGAAGAATTGCCTATGAATTGCTTCGGCTGCTTTCAGGATTTGGAATGGCCCGTACGCTGGTATATGATCCATTCGTGGATGAAAAAACAGCGAAGAAAGCCGGTGTCGAAAAGGTCGAACTCGATGAATTGTTGAAAGAATCGGACTTTATATCACTCCACTGTCCATTAAACGATAGCACGAGGAATTTGATTTCTGCCTGTGAGTTGGCTTTGATGAAGCCGACTGCGATACTTATCAACACAGCCCGCGGTACCATTGTGAATGAGGATGACTTGTACGACGCCTTATCAGAAAATCGGATTGCCGGTGCTGGACTCGATTGTTTTGAGCAGGAGCCAAGTTACGAGGCATCCCGCTTTTCAGAGTTCGATAATGTCTTCCTTGCACCGCATTCAATCGCTTGGACCCATGAGCTGTTCGGTGACATCGGTCGCTTCGCCTGCCAAACCATGATCGATATGGCGAATTACAAGATGCCCAACGGTGTGATAAATACTGAAGTATTCGAAAAGCCTTCCTTTCAGGAGAAGTGGGAACGGCTGGTGTTATCTTAAATAGTCCACACGGGCAATCGCGTGCGGCCCCAAGTCAATAGGTTGCCTTGAGGCATGAGCCTTTCCAACACGTCTGTTAAAGGCTTCCGGATCTTTATTGGCTTTTTCCACATTGTCGCCGTCAAGAATGCTCACTGTGATTTGGGGTTGGTTAAGGCCGCGGATCTCAACTTTTTGGTCTCGATCTTTTAGATTAACAATCAACATTCGCACCTTGTTGCCCTTCCTGAGTGTAAGGCCGACTACCGAGAGATTATCTGTGGATTCAAGTCCTTGAATCCGACCGCCTGCAAAATCACTGAAATCTCGAAGGACGTGATAGATGGGAAAAACAGTACCTGCTTTTGCGTCAAACTTCGCAGGCCGATTGGGCGGATTCGCTGAGTCCATGATTCCGCGCCAGCCGATTGTTTCATAAAAAGTGGCACCATATACACTGGCCTCGGCCAGGAACTTGATGCTGCCAAGCGTCCAGCCCGCTGCGAACAAGCTGGTTTGTCGCGCATCAACATACCAGGGCAATTCACCTGGCAACGGATCCTTGCCTGGTAAAGCGGTATGAAACGTTATGGGAGAAACGACAAGTGGAGCCGTGCCGATAAATTGCTTCGCACTTCGAACAGTATCGCCTTGGATAGGCAAGGTCTCCACAATCGAGGAATTGTCAGATGCGTGGATCTGCGGCGTCGCATTGTAGGCAACTATTTCCATCATTAATTGGCTGGGCCGCTCTCTGTTGAGCTCTGTAAAGCTTATGCCGTCTCTGGGAGCTCCATATAATGTCCCTGTGCTCACATCCCAAAGAATTTCACGGGCTAGTTGTAGCTGATTTTCGTTCGCCTGCATGATGAACCAAGCGGCGATGGGTGCATTGTGTTGTTTGGCAATTCTGCGAATTTTATTCAGCTCTTTTTCTATTTCCGATTCGAGCCATACGGCTACATGAAGTTTCACTCCCAGCTGCTTAGCCTGATTGATAGCAGATATGAGGCTGCCTTCAAGTTCTTCGGGCGGTTTCAAATCCACCCGGAGATGGTCCAGCCGCAAATTTTTGAGTCGATCAATTTCGGTATTGGAAAGGCCGTCGATCTCACTCGAAACCTGTATGCCAATTCGCGGGAGGGGTTGAGCATGTTCAGTGAGTTTTAGTGTGACTGCATCTGAGGCGCCTTTTGCTGGTATGGCGTATTCCTCGACTTCGCCCTCAAGCCAAATGGTTACTTTTTGGGTAACCGTATCTCCTTTTTTAACTGTTACTGGATAGGGCATCTCGAGTGGTGTGCAGTAAGTTTTGAAGGAGGCATCCGTCCAGTTTCGTTGATCCTCCATTTCAAAGATATCACCTTCCATCTGTACGTGGGCCCACAAGCCTGGTGCCATTTCGTGTGCTATCTTTCGAATTTCTCTAGCTGGTTGGTGAGGCGAAATGAATTCCGGGAACGCGCCTTTGCTTTCACTGCTATCGATGTTAGTAATAACCCACGCCTTACCTCCAGCGCTTGAGGAATGCAAAACGCAGAAACCGATCCTGTTGCGTTTGAAGGTCGAGCGGGCTGTACCATCGAAATTGAATTCAATTTTTCCTTCTGATGTCCCCGTCAGTTTTCCTTTCCAAAGAAAATCGATGTCTCTATCCTTGCACAGGGCATCGAAGGTTAGGGTAAATTGACTATCGCCTTGGTCGAGCTCGAGATTTGAAACTTGTGGTTTAACAGTTCCCCACAGTTCGTTGCGAATGGGTGCGTTGATTCCGATCAATACATCCTCACGGCCGACGCGCAAGTATCGTAGAAAGGCGTTGTCCGGTTCGAAAATCATGGTCATCGGTCCGGCTCGCAATTCAATTGGATCGGCTGCCTGTGCCGATGAATCGGAGATCAGAAAACCGAGGACGATAAATGACCATTTGAGATAGAGAATCGTTATTAAGAGCTCTTTCATAACAGGCCTGAAATATTGATTAACCAAAGACTTCATTGCGAGCAAAGCTTTAGGCAAGATGATTTTTTATCTAGGAGCTGCTTTAGCTGTTATGGTTTAATGTGCCCCCAGATCACAGCTAAAGCAGCTCCTACAATTCAGCAATCAATTCACACCATTGAAATCGAATCCAACGTTTGACCATGGGCCTACAAATTGAATCATAGCTATTCCTCAAACAAACTCATGAACGCTCCAACGCAAACTGAACCAACCTTTTTCCGCAAATGGGCATTTACATTTTCCATCCTTGGAGCAGTTGCGGTCGGATTGTTGTTTCCCGGTTGGTTTATTGAGGTTGGTGAGTTCAAATTTACCAGCCTGTTTGTTCCCATTCTTCAGGTCATCATGTTTTGTATGGGAACTACCTTGAGTGTGGGTGACTTTGTCCGGGTGTTTCGGATGCCGGCAGGGGTCGGCGTAGGTTTGGTTTGCCAATTCAGCATCATGCCTATAATTGGGTTTACCCTAGTTAAGCTATTCGGGCTCCCCCCAGAGATCGCTGCTGGAGTAATCCTGGTTGGTGTATCTCCAAGTGGCCTTGCTTCCAATGTTATGGCGCTGGTTGCCAGGGCGGATGTCGCCATGTCGGTGACGATGACCGCAGTGGCGACGATGTTATCCCCGCTACTTACTCCCTTTCTCATGAAGCTGCTTGCTGGCACATTGGTTGAGGTGGACGCCCTGGCTATGATGTGGAGTATGACCATAATGGTGGTATTTCCGTTGCTAGCTGGCTTGGCATTCCATCATTTGGTTTATCACCGGGCAAGCTGGCTGAAGAAGGTGATGCCTTTGATTTCAATGGTGGGAATTGTTGTAATGACCGTTCTAACCGTCGCAATCGGCCGCGACAATCTGTTGGCCATGGGAT
>CEUS01052740.1_pt1 | contig 24046 bp, 14 predicted proteins | sample 427031 | NCBI WGS metagenome assembly CEUS01 (sample SAMEA2622837, study PRJEB7988) | marine metagenome | biome: marine biome (ENVO:00000447); feature: marine epipelagic mixed layer (ENVO:xxxxxxxxx); material: "saline water (ENVO:00002010), including plankton (ENVO:xxxxxxxx)" | depth 140 m | reverse complement strand
ATCCGCTATCCGGACGTCGAGCTCCGCCATCAATACGTCGATTCCTGCGCGCTCCTGGTGGCGACCAACCCCAAGCAGTTCGACGTTCTGCTCTCGGGCAATTTGTTCGGCGACATCATCTCCGACGAGGCAGGCGCTGTGGCCGGCTCGCTTGGGCTGCTGCCCTCGGCGAGCCTTGGTGACCGGGGGGGACTCTACGAGCCGGTACATGGGTCGGCGCCGACCATCGCGGGTCAGGACATAGCGAACCCGATCGGCGCGATCGCCTCGGGCGCCATGCTGCTCCGGCACTCTCTCGGATTGGCCGCCGAGGCCGATGCGATCGACCGGGCCATCGGCGACACGTTGGTCGCTGGTCACCGGACGGCCGACTTGGTGGTCGATGAGGCTCAGACGCAGATCGGGGGCGCGGCGATGGCTCAGCAGGTTCTGGATCGCCTTGAGTCGTAAACGAAGCACGCTAGGGCGGCGTCTGTTTAGTCGGTGTTTCTCGGCGAGATGCGGGCCGGCGGTGGCGGCCTCGGTCTGTTCGCTTGAGCTTCGTTTGGAGTCATGCCGTTGATGCGTACCGGTTGGTTCACTCTGGCCACGACGTTGCTGGTGTCTTCACTCAGCGCGATCGCTCAGCCGGGCGCGGCTCCGTCTCCCCAGACTAGCGCACCCGCCGCTGCCGTCTCGGTCGTCGACGGTGGCGACGTCGCCGTGCTGCCGTTCATCAACATCTCAGGTCAGGCTGAGGACGATTGGATCGGGGACGGGATCGCCGAGACTCTCTTGGCGGACCTCCAAGCTAGGTCCGGCTGGAGTGTGACCGCGCCCGAGCGGGTCCTCGCCGTGGCCGACGGGACCGAACTCGATGCCGCCGCGACCGTGAGCCTGGGCCGGCAACTTGGGGTGCGGTGGGTGATCGCCGGTGGCTATCAGCGGCTTGGGGATCAGCTGCGAATCACCGCGCGCCTGATCGATCCGGTCGCTCAGGTGGTGACCCGTACGGTGAAGGCCGATGGAAAGCTCGACGACCTGTTTGCGCTGCAAGATCGGATCGCCACCGAGCTGACTGTGGCCGGGTCGAGTGACGCGCCAGCTCCCGTCCGCCAGACTCCGAGCGTGGCGGATAGGGGGGAGGGTGCCCGTACTCAACCGTTCTCGCCGTCCGTCGGCACAGGGGCCGAGGGGGATCCGCAGCTGACACAAGACGAGGTCAGCGGCACCATCGTCCTGCCGGATGGTCCTGACGCTTTGGAGGCGGCCGGACCAGGTCGGCCCGGGGGGGCGGCAGCTGTCGCTCCAGGCGTGTCGGCGGGCATCCTCACCGACCGGCCGAGCGTGAGTCTCATCCGTACCCCGGAGTCCCCCATCATTGACGGAATCCTGGACGACGCCGTGTGGCAACAGGCCGTCCGCATCACCGAGTTCGTCCAGCAGAGTCCGCTGGAGGGCGCACCCGCGACCGAAGAGACGGAAGTCCTCATCGCCTACGACGATGACCACATCTACTTCGGGTTGTACGCCCACTATTCCGATCCCGGAACAGTCCGCGCCAACCGGGTTGATCGCGATCAGGCTTCTTACTACGACGACACCATCAACATCTACTTCGACACCTTTCTGGACCAGCAGCGAGCCTACGTCTTCTCAATCAACGGCTACGGGGTGCAGGGCGACTCCTTGCTAGACACGGGTGGCGGTGGCGGGAGCCGGGGCGGCAGCCGGGGCGGCGGCCGGGGCGGCGGATTCTCAGGTGGCCGGAGCGGGTTTAGCGGAGTGCCGACGGGCGATCGATCGTGGGACGCGCTCTTCGAATCTGGCGGCATATTGGTGGCCGATGGTTGGACGGCCGAGATGGCGATTCCCTTCAAGAGCCTCCGTTATCCGGTCGTGGGCGATCAGGCCCATCGGTGGGGATTCCAGATCACCAGACGGATCCGGGACAAGGACGAGACCGTGGTGTGGTCGCCGATCTCCCGGGACGTATCAGGTTTCCTTCCGCAGATGGGGCTCCTCGACGGAATGACCGGACTGTCGACCAGCCGTAACCTCGAGATCCTGCCTACGGTCACTGCCATCCAGGCGGGTAGGCTGGACCAGAGCACGGCCGCGTTCCCGACCGAGTCGCAGCCCGAAGGCGGGATCAATCTCAAGTACGGGCTCACGTCGAATCTCACTCTGGACTTCACCTATAACCCTGATTTCTCTCAGATCGAATCTGATCGGCCCCAGATCGAAGTAAACCAGCGATTCCCGCTGTTTTTCCCCGAGCTCCGCCCCTTCTTTCTTGAAGGCCAAGAGATCTTCAGTGTGCCTGGGCCGGTGAACTTCGTGAATACCCGGACCATCGTTGACCCTCGCTACGGCGCTAAGGTCACGGGCAAGATCGGGAACACCACGCTTGGGTTGTTGTTCGCCAACGACGAGGCGCCGGGGAACCTCGACGATTCCAGCGACCCGGCGTTCGGCAAGACCGCCAACGTGCTCATGGGCCGGGTGCGCTACGACCTGTACGCTGAGTCGTACCTGGGGGCGATTGTCACCGACCGCGAGTTCCTGTCCGGACACAGCCGGTTGGGCGGCGTGGACGGTAACTTCCGGCTCAATGATTCGACCTCGTTCGGGTTCCGTGCCATCGGCTCGCAGAACCGCGACCTCAGCGATCTCGACACGAGCGGCGAGATGTTCGACGCGGTGCTGACCAGTCAGGGACGGAACCTGAGTTATTCGCTCGGCGGCTACAGTATCGATCCAGAGTTCGATTCGGCGGTGGGGTTCGTTCGCCGGCGTGATATCCGTCTGCTCGGCGGCCAGGTTGGCTATCGGTGGTGGCCCGAGAGCTGGCTCATCAACTGGGGACCCGAGGCCCTTTACACCCGCAACTACAACTTTGAGGACATCCTCGAGGACGAAGTACGCCAGCTCGGCGTCAACTTCTCGTTCGCCAAGAACATCCGGTTCGGGACGTCGGTGAATCGGGATATGGAGCGGTTCGGCGGGATCAACTTCGACAAGACCCGCTACAGTACCAACCTGTTCGTGAGCACGTTCAACAAGCTCTCGGTGGGGGGGTTCTTCAGCTACGGCGATCAAGTGTTCTTCGGGACGGCGCCGTTTCTGGGCTCCGGCTCCCAGGGCAGAGTGTTCCTAACGGTGCGTCCGCTCAATCGCCTTCAGTCGCAGATCAACATCACCACCAGTCGGCTGATTGATCCGTTCGACGAGACCGAGGTGTTCGACGTCAAGATCTACCGCGCTCTGAACACCTACCAGTTCACCGACCGGCTGCTCCTGCGCAACATTCTCGAGTACAACACCTTCAGCAAGACCGTCGGGGCTAACGTGCTCTTCACCTACCGGGTCAACTCCGGGACGGTGTTCTTTATTGGCTATGACGACCGGTACCAACAGGGCGACCTGATTCTCGACGACGGGAACGACCTGGCTTACTTCGGCAACCAGGAGTTGTTCACGACCGACCTGGTGCGGACCAACCGCGCATTCTTTACCAAGATTTCTTACCTCTTCAGGTACTGATTCGGTTCAGGTGCCTGGGCGGTCCTACCCGGTAAATGCCGGTGGGGACTATTGCGTATAGTAATATCGGGGCTTGTCGGTGCCTCGATGTTACCTGCTGCTGCCCATATCGATGGGCCACGGTCAGTCGTCAAGACCAGTATGACCACTCGCCGGCTTGTATCTTCTTTCTCTGCGCTGTTGGTCGTCGCAATTCCCGTTGTGGCACAGCCCGTGCGCGAGGCGGACCAGTCGGTGCTCGTGGCTAGGTTCTCCAATATCTCTCAGGACCCGAACGACGACTGGATCGGCGACGGGATCGCCGAGACCGTCGCTTCCGACCTGCAGTCGCTGGGCGGGCTTTCCGTTGTGGGCCGGGAGACGGTCGCCTCGCCGACCGGCGACAGTCTGTCCGCGTTGCCGGACACCGGTCGGGCCGTCCAACTGGCTCAGATGGTGGACGCTCGTTGGGCTGTGATCGGCGGCTACCAACGCGTTGGTCCGATGCTCCGAATCACGGCGCGGCTCGTCGATGCGCGCTCCGCGCGGGTGGTCGAGACCTTGACCGCCGACGGACCCATCAACGAAATCTTCGACTTGCAGGATCAACTCGTGGCGGGCCTGTTAGCTGGTGTGACTAGTGTTCCGGCGGTGGCTCGAAGTGAGCCGACGCTGGCTGCCGAGTTGGTGCCCGACGGCAGCGCAGAGGGTGAGGGAGAAGGACTGGGGTTCTCGCCACCGCCCCGTCAACCCTCCCCGGGTCCGGTCACCGGGGGCATCGTGTTACCGGAGGCCGTGCCCAAGGCCGGTCGAGGCGGGAGAAGACGGGCGGAGTCGTTACCCGTAGCCGCGGCCGCCGCCGGCATCCTGACAGGGCGGCCCAGTGTAGTCGCGACCCGAACGCCGGATGCACCGACCATTGATGGCCTGCTGGACGACCCGGTCTGGAATAGCGCCGTTCGAGTGACCGACTTCGTCCAGGTTGCGCCGGTCGAGGGTGCGCTGGCGACCGAGGACACCGAGATCTTCATCGCCTACGACAGCGACACCCTGTATCTGGGCATGTATGCCCACTACTCGAACTCAGGCATGGTGCGCGCCAACCGCGTAGACCGTGACCAGGCTTTTTTCGGCGACGACACCATTTCGGTGTACTTCGATACGTTCCTCGATCAGCAACGGGCCTTCGTATTCACCATCAACGGCTACGGGGTGCAGGGCGATTCGTTGATGGCGGGTAGCTCCGGCGGAGGGTTCCGGGGTGGCTTTAGCGGTGTCCCGTGGGGCGACCGTTCGTGGGACGCCCTTTTCGAGTCAGGTGGTGTCCTGGTCGACGATGGCTGGACGGCAGAGCTTGCCATTCCCTTCAAGAGTTTGCGTTATCCCGCTGGCGATGCCCATCGCTGGGGCTTCCAAATCGCCAGGTCGATCCGGGGTAAAGACGAGACGGTGGTCTGGGCGCCGGTCTCCCGCGACGTCTCGGGCTTCCTACCGCAGATGGGGCTCCTTGACGGGTTATCTGGTCTATCCACGAGCCGGAACCTGGAGATTCTCCCGACCGTCACAGCTATTCAGGCCGGATCGTTGAATCGGTCCACCCGCGGGTTCGAGGAGGAGAGTCAGCCGGAAGGCGGCGTCAACCTGAAGTACGGGCTCACGCCAAACCTAACGCTCGACTTCACCTATAACCCAGACTTCTCCCAGATCGAGTCGGACCGGCCCCAGATTGAGGTGAATCAGCGGTTCCCTCTCTTTTACTCCGAGCTACGACCCTTCTTCCTCGAAGGGCAGGAGATCTTCGACATCCAGGGACCGGTGACGTTCATCAACACTCGGACCATTGTGGACCCGCGCTATGGGGGGAAGATTACGGGCAAGGTGGGCAAGACCACCATGGGCTTCTTGTTCGCCAACGACGAAGCCCCGGGCAAACTCGACGACCCGACCGAGCGCGGCTTCGGTAAGAGTGCCAACACGCTCATCGGGCGGGTGCGCTACGACCTGTATTCCCAGTCGCACGTCGGTGCGGTGGTCACCGACCGCGAGTTTCTCGGCTCCTACAGCCGCCTGGCCGGGGTCGACAGTCGCTTCCAGATCTCACCCACGACGTCGGTCGATTTTGCGGCCCTGACCACAGTCAACCAGGACTTGGACGGAAACCGCACAGGTGGTCCGATGCTCGATGGTGGTTTAAGGAGCAACGGTCGCAACCTGAGCTACCGGGTCTCGTTGTATCAGCTCGATCCAGAGTTCGACACGGAGGTCGGTTTCATACGCCGCCGAGATATCCGGCGCATTTCAAGTAGCGTCGGCTACCGGTGGTGGCCGGAGAGCTGGATCATCAACTGGGGACCAGAATTCCAGTACAGCCGTAACTGGAACTTTGAGGACGTCCTCGAAGACGAGGAGTCGCGGCTGCGCATGCGAGTGTCGTTTGCCAGGAACTTGTCTGTTTATGGCGACGTCCGCAGGGAGATGGAGCGGTTCGGCGGGATTAACTTCGACAAGACACGACAGTCGATTGGCGGGAATGTTTCGACCAGCCGGCTGTTCTCCTTAGGAGGCAGCTACAATTGGGGCGATCAGGTTCGCTTCAGCACCGTACCGTTCCTTGGTGCCGGGTCTTCCGGGCGACTGTTCATGTCGCTCCGTCCGTTCAGCCGGCTGCAGTCACAGATCAACCTGAATACCAGTCGACTAGTTGATCCTGAAGGGCAGGCACAGATCTTTGACGTGAAGATCTACCGGGCGCTGACCACCTATCAGTTCACCGATCGGCTGTTGCTCCGCAACATAATGGAGCACAACTCCTTCAGCAAGACGCTGGGCGCGAACCTGCTGCTGACCTACCGGGTCAACTCCGGCACCGTCTTCTTCATTGGCTACGACGACCGCTACCAGGCGGGCAATCTTCTGTTCGATGACGATGGTGAGGAGGTCTATCTCACTAGCGACTTCGCGCGCACCAACCGCGCCTTCTTCACGAAGATCTCGTACTTGTTCAGGTACTGACTCCCAGCATCCTTCTCCTTCCTACTTCGCATTGGAGGTGTCCCTGTGCTCCGAATCAGCCTTGCCCTCGGTCTGGCCGTCCTCGGCGGCAACCTTGCCCTCGCCCAGGAGATTCCCCTCGATAAGCTTCGGTTGCCCGATGGATTCGCGATCGAGGTCTATGCCGAGAACGTGCCGAATGCTCGGTCCATGGCCCGTTCGCCCAACGGCACCCTGTTCGTCAGCACGCGCCAGGCCGGAAACGTCTATGCCGTGCTCGACCGGGATCAGGACCAGAAGGCCGATGAGGTCATTACCGTCGCCAGCGGGCTGAATATGCCCAACGGTGTGGCCTTTCGCGGCGGCGCGCTCTACGTCGCCGAGGTGAACCAGGTGCTGCGCTACGACGGTATTGAGAGTCGGCTGCAAAACCCGCCCGAGCCGGCCGTCATCGACGAGGAGTTTCCGTCGGAGCGGGCCCACGGCTGGAAGTTCATCCGGTTCGGACCGGACGGTAAGCTCTACGTGCCGGTGGGTGCCCCCTGCAATATCTGCGATCGGACAGGCGAGGACATCCGGTTCGCGACTGTTACCCGGATGGACGTCGATGGCGGTAGTCCGGAAGTGTATTCCCACGGGGTGCGGAACACCGTCGGGTTCGACTGGCATCCTGAGACCGGCGATCTCTGGTTCACTAACAACGGTCGCGACCGCCTTGGTGATGACACGCCGGGCGATACACTGCACCACGCGCCGGAGCGAGGTCTTCACTTTGGCTACCCGTTCTGCCATGAGGGTGACATCGCGGATCCTGAGTTTGGCGGGCGGCGTGGCTGCGACGAGTTTACCCCTCCCGCTCAGGTGCTGGGTCCCCACGTCGGCGCGCTGGGCATGCGGTTCTACACCGGCGATATGTTTCCGGCTCGCTACCAGAACCAGATCTTCATCGCCGAGCACGGGTCCTGGAACCGGACTCCAGAGGCTGGCCACACCGGCTACCGGATCACGGTGGCGACCCTTGACGGCAACAGAGTTACGGACTACTCGGTCTTCGCCGAAGGCTGGCTCGATCCAGACAACACGTCATGGGGGCGTCCGGTCGATGTCGAGGTGCTGCCGGACGGTTCGATGCTCGTGACCGACGACACCGCCAACGCGATTTATCGGATTATCTACGAGGGGTAGGCCGCTTCGATGCGCAGGGATGTGATCGGCGCATGGATCCTGGCCTCGGTGCTGACCTCGGGGTCGGTTATGGCGCAGATCACGCCTGAGCTTATCCGGCAGCGCACCGAGCTCGAGTGGTCGCTCAAGGCGGATAAGATGCGGCAGCATCTGCTGCCGCTGATGCGACGCCACCAGATCGACTTGTGGATCATCCTGAGTCGAGAGAACGCTCCTGATCCGATCTTAGAGCTGTTTGGCGGGCACGGCATCACGGGCTGGTACGGGCATCGGAACGCCTACCTGTTCTACGACAGCGGCTCGGGGGGCGCTCTCGAGACCACCGCGATCGGAACGCATCTGAGCGACCATCTGGCGCCCTTCTTCGAGACGCGCACGCTCTACGGTGAGGAGGGGCTCAAACCTCACCTGCGCGAGTATCTGGCGCGCCGGGATCCCGGCCGGATTGCCATCAACCAGTCCCGCACCATCAGCATGGCCGATGGACTGACGGCCGAGCTCAAGAATTACCTGTTGGACGCACTGCCGGCCGGCTACGCCGACCGGCTGACTCCCGCTGAACCTCTGGTGGTGGACTACGCGTCGACGCATACGCCGGCCGAGGACGTGGTGCAGCGGGAGGCGAGCCTCGCGACCTATGCCCTGTTGCAACGAGCCATGTCGGCCGAGGTCATCACGCCGGGTCAGACCAGCCTGATGGACGTGCACTACTGGATCACGGCCGAGTGGAAGCGGCAGGGCTACGAGTTCAATTTCCCCGCCTCCCTCGATCTCCAGCGGCGCGGTGGGTCGAGTCTCGACGACTCGGCCGATCCGGTGGTCGAACTGGGCGACCTACTGCATGTCGATTTCGGTATTCGCAGCGCCGGTATCGTGACCGACCAGCAGAAGATGGCCTACGTGCTACACCCGGCCGAGACGGCACCGCCTGCCGGCTTAACCCGTGCCTTCGACCGGTCGTCTCGCGCGGCGGCGATCATCGTCGAAGAGATGCAGGTGGGGCGCACGGGTATCGAGATCAAGCGCGCCGCCGAGTCGCGCGCTAGCGCCGAAGGGATCGATCTGCTGGTGTACTCCCACGTGCAGGGCTACTGGGTGCACGATGCTGGGATGTGGGCGATCTACGACTGGCCCGAACGCTACGGCGACCACGCCCGGATTACCTTGAAGGAGGGGGACTGGGTCTCGCTCGAGTTTGCCGTGACTGCCGCCGTTCCTGAGTGGGACGACCAGGCGGTCACGATCATGCGTGAAGAGGACCTAAAGGTCACGGCGGCCGATGGAGGCGAGTATCTGTCTGGCCCCCAGACCGAACTGTGGCTTATCCGGTAGTGATATCGTAGAAGGCTCTGACCGGCTGGACTCCACGTCCACCCGGACCCGTCCCAGCCGGTGAGGTGGCCGAGAGGCTTAAGGCGCTGGTTTGCTAAACCAGTGAGGGGGAAACTCCTCCCAGGGTTCGAATCCCTGCCTCACCGCCATTTATCTTGTTCTGTTCATAGCACTTACCGATCTGCGATCGGGCGTTTCCCCAATTTCTCCCAGACAGGGGTACACTCAAGCGTATTGCCGTGGACGCCCGTGCACAGGCGACCAGCGATACGAGCACAGTGAATACGCCGTAAATCTATGCAAGTAGTGCGCCCTCAATGCGTTATCGTGATTGACTGGTTGGTGAGCTGACCACCTAGTCACGAGTCGGCACACTCGGGCCCATCAGTCAAACAACGAGGGAAGCAGGTGAGCATCGAGAAACGCTTTTCCGCCTTTTCGCCAACGAAAGTTTTCTTTGGTGCCGGAGAGCGCAACCAGCTCATTTCATTGCTGCGGGAAGAGAAGTGGGCACGCGCCTGCATCGTCTGCGACCATGCTCTCCTTGAACAGCCTCTGATCGCACAGCTGATCAGGGAACTGCGAGACACTTGTCAGCAGGCGACGATGATCTCCTGTGACATTCAAGAGCCCACCTACGCCTCGCTTGAGGCGAAGCGGCGACACCTCGTGCCAGCGGAACCAGAGGTGATCATCGGTATCGGTGGTGGAAGCGCTCTAGATATGGCCAAGGCCATGGCTGTGTTGGCCAACAATCTTGAGCCAGCTATAACGTACCGCGGCTTTGATCAAATGACGCACCCCACGCTTCCCATCATTGCTGTGCCGACAACGGCTGGCACGGGCAGTGAAATCACGCCGAACGCCTCATTTGTCGATGAAGCCTCTAAATTCAAGATGGGCATTAACGGGGATGCAGTGAGGCCTCGTTACGCTGTGCTTGATCCTGAATTAACGTTGTCCTGCCCAGCCGCTCCGACTCTATCAGCAGCAGTCGATAGCTTAGTTCATGCCACCGAAGCCTTTGTAGCGAAGAAAACCAATCCGTGGGCTCGTCTCTTTGCTTTCAATGGCTTCAATCTGGTGATTGAGGCGCTGCCGTCGTTAATGAAGCGTCTCGATGACATCGCACTACGAACGGACGTTATGTTGGGGGCACACTATTCCGCCATGGCCCTGATGCATTCTGGTACGGGTCCGGCCGCGGCCCTTTCGTATCCTCTCGGTGTTCACCACAAGGTCCCACACGGTATCGGTGGTGGCATCTTCTTGCCACATGTTGTCAAGAAGAACATTGACCTTGGCTATGAAGGCTATCGAGACCTCTGGCGAGGCTGCGTAACTGCGAATGACTTCTGTCGCAAAATGACGGAATGTTGGACTCGCCTCAAAGTACCTACACACTTGACTCGAGTGGCCCCGGATATCAGTCGTCCGTTGATGATCGCAGACACTCTGAAGCTGAGCGGGGCCCTGGAACAAAACCCGGTGCCTTTTGGCGAGACGGAAATCGGCGAAGTGCTAAATGTTCTTCGGGTTTCTTGAAGTAGCACCAGAAGCGACAACAGCGGGACCGCAAACAAGCCCGGCGTTCTTTACTGAGAGTTCCCTGCCACACGCTTCACCAACGGCATAGCTCCCAGAACGTGAGCACCATGCGAGAACACCTTAGGCATCAGATCGCCACCCAACACAAACGCTTGCGCGACCTACTCAAACGCACATACAGGAGAGGCCTAGCCTAATGGCGATCGTTTCAGTGATCATTCCAGCGTTCAATGCAGAAAAGTACGTTGGGCGTTGTCTGCGGTCGATAGCCAATCAAACTTATCCGCACGATCGATACGAGGTCATCGTCATAGACGACGGCAGTCATGACAAGACGGGCCAGGCTCTCGAACCGTATATCGACCAGATTCGATTGTTGAAGAATGATTCTTGTCGTGGTTTGTCTTACTCACTAAATCGAGGCATTCGGCAAGCGCGCGGCCAGTTTGTTGTGCGCTTAGATGCAGACGATTATGTGCACCAAGAGTACTTGAATATTTTGGCTCTGCACCTACAGATGAACAAGGCCATTGACGCGATTGCATGTGATTATCTTTTGGTAGACGACGATGAGACTGTCATCTCCACTGAAAGTTGTGAGGCCACACCCATCGGCTGTGGAGTGATGTTTCGCCAAGAGCAGTTGATTGACGTGGGTCTTTACGATGAAGACTTCTTAGGTCGAGAAGACGAAGATCTCCGTATTCGTTTCATGACCAAATACACTATCCATCGAGTGGCGCTTCCGCTCTATCGCTATCGTCGTCATGCCGCAAACATGACAAACGATACAGCGCACATGAAGTACTACCAGAGAGCGCTCGAAAAGAAGCATGGGCTCTAAATCATGGCATTAGCTAACTTCAAGATTGCTTTTGGCGCGCGTGGGGCTCAATACACGAAAGAAGATAAAGACATCGTTCTATCCACCATGGAAGGACGCGGTGGCCTCACCCAAGGTAGGTGGCAAGAACGGTTTGAAGAGTCTTTTTGTTCACACTTCTCTCTTGATTCAGCGTTTGCCACTTCTAGCTGCACAGGAGCCTTGGAACTCGCCGCCATCCTCTGTCAATTGAAGCCAGAGGATGAAGTCATCGCTCCCGCCCACACCTTTGCCGCGACTGCCCTCCCGTTTGCAAGAACAGGGGCAACTATTCGATGGGCTGACATTGATCCAGACACGTGGGTTATGTCCGCTGATAGCGTAGCCGAATTAATCACGAAGAAAACCAAAGTCTTGGTGGTTGTTCATCTTTATGGTGTGCCGGCAGATATGGATGCTTTGCTGGAGCTGGCGAGGGCCAATGACATCATCGTGATCGAGGACTGTGCGCAAGCGCTAGGAGCTACTTTCAAAGGCAAACCTGCAGGTGGTTTTGGAGAGGCATCGTGCTTTAGCTTTCACAGTCACAAAATTCTGACGACCCTTGGCGAGGGGGGACTGCTTGCCGTAAATAGACCGGCGTGGAAAGGATTAGTTGCGGGACTACGCCACAACGGTATGCGAGGATTCGACGGGAACAGAGACCGCTATTGGTTGCCTGCTATGACGAACGTCGACTTCGACATAGAAGGACAATGGCCGTACAAGTTCTGCCTGGGCGAGACACAGTGTGCCCTTGGATTCAGTTTGCTCCAGCGGCTAGCGAAAACCATCAGGCGTCGAGAAGAGTTGGCACGTCGCATCAGAGCGGCTTTCTCGACCACGGACTTCTTCACTTTTCAATCACTTCCAGACGATCGAACCAGTGCCTTTTATGCACTGCCTATCCGCGTGGCAGACAAGCACCGCGATAAAGTCATTACACGCATGGCTGAAGATTTTGGTGTTCAGTGCGTGACGCAGTACTACCCGCTGTATCGCTACCCTATCTTTGTGAAAGCAGGCTTTGGTGAGGCCATGTGCCCTCACACGGAAAGTTTTTACGACAATATGCTCTCCATACCCTTCTATGAAGGCCTGACTGATGAGGAAGTGGATCAGATGATTGGGGGATTGACAGCGTGTGCGAACAATGAGGGGAGCCGCTCATGAATGCACAGTTGCGTCTGGGTGAACGCATCGTTGGGGCAGGAGCGGAACCGTATCTGATTGCCGAGATCGGCGTGAACCATGGATGTGACCTTGCGGTCGCAAAGAGGCAGATTGAGTTGGCTCATCAGGGTGGAGCCGATGCGGTGAAATTCCAGACGTATAAGGCCGACAGCTTGGCTGCTTCAGAGAGTCCGGCCTATTGGGATCTGAACGAAGAACCTACCGATTCACAGAGACAGCTCTTTTCGGCATTTGACCATTTTGAAGACTCTGACTACAAAGCTCTCTACGATCACTGCAAGACCGTAGGTATAGAGTTTGCGTCGACGCCATTCGATATAAACGCTGTGGAGTTGCTCGATCCATTCTTGTCTTTCTACAAGATAGCTTCTGCCGACATTACTAGCCTGCCTTTGTTGGAGCGGGTGGCCAGCAAAGGCAAGCCCGTTGTCTTATCGACAGGCGCCTCTAATATCGATGAGATTTATCGGGCCGTGCGAGTGCTGAAAGCTAATGGTGTGGTGGATGTCGTGCTCTTGCATTGCGTCTTAAATTACCCGACTGCCATAAGTGGTGCGCACCTCAACATGATTTCGCACCTAAGAGCGCTATTTCCTGACGATGTCATTGGCTATTCAGACCATGTGCCGCCAGATAAAGCGATGTTGGTCTTAACGACGGCGTACCTGAAAGGAGCCCAGGTTATAGAGAAGCACTTTACACATGACAAGAGTCTGAAAGGCAATGACCACTACCATGCGATGGACATGGAAGACATCTGTGTGTTTCGTAGATCCATTTCATGTATTCGCCAACTTGAGGGGCTGTCGAGAAAGAGCGCGCTAGACAGTGAACGTCCAGCGCGTCTGCATGCGCGTCGCAGTTTGGTAGTGGAGCGGGCTCTACCAGTGGGTACCGTGATTCACGCTCGTGACCTAACTTTTAAGCGACCCGCCCATGGTATTTCACCGGAGTTGTTCCGTTCTGTGGTCGGCAAGAAGACCACCCGGGAGTTACAGGAAGACCATATTTTGCAGTGGGATGACGTCCAATGTCGCCTCGGAAAGGTGGTGGCGATCGTTCAGGCGCGCATGGCCTCATCTCGCTTGCCAGGAAAAATGCTTCTGCCGTTGAATGGCAGGCCACTTCTAGAGTGGGTCTTGCGTCGTGTTTCGTTAGCGCGAGAAGTACATCATGTGGTTTTAGCCACCGGCGACGATTCGAACGATGACCAATTAGCTCTCCTGGCAGACAGGCTCGGCGTCGCAGTGTGGAGAGGAGATGAGAGGAATGTCCTAAAGCGCTGCGCGGACGCGAGCACGTATTTTGATGCGACGACTGTCGTGCGTATTTGCGCCGATAATCCCTTAGTCGCTCCAGAGCTCATCGATTATTTGGTGAAAAGTTTTGCGGAGAGTGATTGCGACTATCTCTTCAATCACATTCCCGCCAAGCATAGGTTTTATCCTGACGGCTTGGGTGGAGAAATGCTGACCGCAAAGAATCTCCGACTGTTGCTCGCTAAGGATGACCTTACGAGCGACGATCGTGAGCATGTGACTCACTACATTCGCCGACATGGTGAGGACTACGATGTTCAGTGTGTTGCAGATAGTAATGAGCTTCAGGCAGGCGACGACATGCTGAAGTTAGATATTGATACTTCAGAGGACTACGAGAAGATGGCTCACGTGTGCCGTGAGCTCTCTCCATGCATGAGCTTGTCTCAGATCATGCCTAAGCTGCGTGAGCAGGGTGACATCCTGCAAGGGTTTTGATGTGTTTCTGGCTTTAACAGCTGATCAGCGCTATTGGCCTGAAGATGGGGCTAGGCTATTGGTCGGCGAATGGTGTGATCCATTGAGTGAAGGACTGGGAGAATTGATGGACCCGCCTTGGCCAGACGCTGAGGCATTCGATCAAGCTTGCCGATCTGCGAATGACTATTACGAGCAGTCATTAAAGAGCATAGCGAAGGCGCTGAATGGAATTCACGGGTCTTCTCACAGTGACCTGTATTGGCGGATTGTGGTCGGTCCGTGGCTGTTGCATCATATTCACTCACTCTATGATCGCTACTGCTACCTGAGGCACGCTTTTGGCGAGAATAGGGTAACTACGGTTGCCGTGATGAGGAAGAGCCTCTATGTGTATCCTGCGGACCACTCAGAGCAGAAAAGTGCTCTGCAGCGAGATGGCTTTAACTTGCAGATGTTCGGTGAGCTGATTGAACGAATGCGACTGCCTTCGATGGTCGTTGTTGAGGAGAAAGCCCATGCTCTTGAACAAAGAAACGAGGTCAGCCAGAGTGTGCGTCGTGTGCCAGGCATCAGGTCCTTGTGGAATGAATACGGGACCGTCGTATGGGACAGGGCACTCGCAAAGCTGATCTATCCGGAGGGCAAGGTCGGTATATATCGGCTTTATTGGACGGTTGCAGACGTAGTGAGGTTATTACGATCGGCGAAGGGCCAAATCCGCCCGATGAGTTTCAGGCCGATGACATCGCTTGTGAGTGAGGCAGTAAGAGATGGGGCCTTGAGGGAGCAACTAGGAGCTGGAGCCCACGGAGATGAGTTTTTGAGGCTAGCTCTTGAGCTCACCGCGCTTTACTTGCCGTCTCTCTATTTAGAGAATTACAAGGAAGCAAGAGCAAAATCTTTAGCCGGGAAGAAGCCGTTTCCGGAGACGATAATTTCGTCGGTTGGTTACTTCGGCAGTGAACACTTCAAGTTGTATGCGGCTGAAGCAGCGGAGAGTGGTACCGAACTGCGTGGAATGCAACACGGCGGTGGTTATGGAATGGCCCAGTGTTTCCCTCATGAAGAGCATGAACGTGCGATCACGAGTCGTTATTATGCGTGGGGATGGGGAGGCGGAAAGAAGTCGAAGGTAATGAATCTCCCACGGCCAAAGTTGAAAGTGAGAACGGTTGGTGTCCGTCAGAGAAAGGGTCGACTCTTATTTGTATCGAGCTCCTCCAGTTTGTATCGACTACGGTTTTCGTCTTTAGGTACGTGGAAGAAAGCTTATGACTTCGATCGGACCACATTCGTTTCGAGCTTGACCACGGCACTGAGGAGAGAGACCGTCGTGCGTCTATACCCGAGCTCTTACGGTAGGGAAGATGAAGCGGGAATGCGGAAGAAGTATCCGGAACTCACATTTGATTGCACCCAACCCGCATTAGATGCAATGAAAGGGTCTGAAGTTGTAGTAATTGATCACTGTATAACTTCTATGATTGAGGCATTGATATTGAACATCCCGACAATACTGTTCTGGGACAGAAGTCTGTGGCCATTGAGAGACGAGGCGAATAGGCACGTTGATGCGATGGAAGATGTTGGTATGTTTCGCTCCAGCGCCAGGGAGACAGCGGAAGTCCTGAATGGAGGCCTTGAGAATGTCCAAACTTGGTGGCGCAATGATGCAGTACAACGGGTAAGAGAAGATTTTGTTCGAGATTACGGTTATTGCAGGGCTGACTGGGCGGAAGTGGTCGCCCGGGAATTTTCTGCGAAGCGTGATCTTGTGTCATCAACGACGTATCACCACTGTTAATGGCGGTGTGGTTTCTGCGCCGGCGGTGAAGATACTCTGTTCTGTAACCAACAGCCACGTGTTGACACCTGCGTTAGCCTTTTTCCTCCTGGTTCTCGTCAGAGCCTCGGTGTTTGTGCGGCGCCACAGCCTTCGATGACGCCCGAGTAGAGCGACGAAGGAAACGCCTCGGTCTCGACTGAGCAGTCACGCACCCAGCGGTGAGGCACGTGGGGTCTGATGCGTCTAGTGAGGTGCTCGGGAACCAAGATGAGATGACCCATGGATCAGAGGTGCTGATCTTGGCGACCCTTCCCAACCTCAATATTTTCCCAGGCCCCCGCTAACCGTCGCCGTGTTGGGACACGCCGAGGAGCAATACAATCTCCGGGCCATGGACGCCGAAGGCCTCGAAGTATCGCCGAACGACGTGCAGGCACACATGTGAACCTCAGGACTTACAATTCAGCTGTGAAGATAGAGGGTCGGTAGTCTCGCCAAGAGCAGGTCGCAGGCATGGCCGAGGCCGAGGATTCGGCTGTAAGGCACGTGGTTCTGCTCCGTCCTACTCACCTGAGATAGCTTGAGAGACATGTTGGTGTCGTTTTTGTGGCGTGTTCTTTAATCCCGTTTGCACCCTTGCCTGCCGCCTGTTGCCGGGCCCTCAGCGGACGGCGCGCGGTTGTCAGTCGCAACACGCCCTTGCGGTGCAGGTTCTCCACCCAGTCGGCGTCTGGCGAGCTAAGACGGTCCATCAGAGTTGGCTGAGAAACGTAAATGTGTCTCAGTTCATCGGCAATGGCTGTGCTCACAGCATAGGTCGTGAAGAACGGATTGTTACCGAGGTGCAGTTCGCAACTCTTTTCTTCCCCGCCAGGTGTTTCCTTAGTCACCATCCGTACGTCTGGATGTAAGGCAAGCACCATCGAGTTCGCTTCTTCACTGTCCCACAACCGACGCTGTTCGACCCAGCCTTGCACCTGTTCCCAGATGGGTGACGACGGATTGTGGATTGTCCGTTTGGTGATGTCACTAGACCCGCTCTTGGGTCTTCGCCAAATTAGGATGTAGCCGAAATTGACGGCATGCAGACTACTGCTACGAAAATTGTCGATCCAGCGGCCAAGTTCGCCATTGTAGTCCTCAAAGGACTGCCCAAATGGTGCATGGCAGTGCGGAACCGAGAACAGACTCTCGTTACGGTCCGCCGTGGTCAGGATCAAGCCGTAACAAGCGGTCTCGCCCATCCAGACTCTGAGCTTTGCCTCGTAGCGGTCAGCATCGACCAAGTCCGTTACGATACACAGCCGACCTTCAAGTGCGAGGTGTTCACCGCTGCCTTCAATGATGGCCCGGAGAATATTTTCGCCACCGGTTCCGCCGTCTCTAAACTTCAACGATTCATCCGGACTTGGCACGAAGGGTGGATTTGCTAAAATGCAGTCGAATGTCTCCCCGGCTACCACTTCATAGAGGCTTCCGTGGCGGACCTCAAAGTTGGTAATACCGTTCAACTGTGCGTTGAACCGAGCAAAACGCACAGCACGCGGATTGAGGTCCACCGCGGTGACCTGGCGAGCATAGCGGCTGGCCACTAATCCTTGCACACCGGAACCACAGCATAGATCAAGCACTCGATCGCAGTGCTGTTGTGGCGCGGTCTGCACCAGGCCATGGCTATCCATGCCGATATACATTACCGGGTCCTCATTCAAGTAGTCTCCGTCCCGAATCAGATAGCGATGATCTGTAGCGAAGAGAAGGCCGCCTGAGCAAAATAGATCTACGCAGCCACGCAGCGTCTCTCCCTCGTCAGCAAGAAGTCCCAGTGACTCAAGTAATTGCACGTCCTCTACATTAAATATGTCTTCTACGCGCTGTCTCGGCACACTGGAACGGAGCTGAAAGAGACGGATGAGATCGCCGAGGGCGTTCTCTGGTAAGACGTAAGTATCGTAGTAATGGAGTTGCGTCGGCTCAATGGCTTGTAGAGAGCCAAGTGAGAGCAACTGAATGATTGTGGCTTCGTCGTAGCCGTGGCCAATGATGGCACGACGAATACGGCGCAACCGCTGGTCGATGCGGAAAGCACCGTTGGCAAAAGCTTCCAAGGTCCTTCCATCAGAGGTAGAGGCAGAGGCGAGCGCCACAGGAGCGGAGCTGGACTCCTCCTGCCAGGAAGCATGAACAGGGATGCCGAAACGCTTCATGACGGTGGTCATCTCAGCGACGAGGTCTTCAATCTCCGCAGGGGTGGCTCGTAGCTTGACCCGTAACGCCTCACGCTGCACATGCGAATCAGGCTTTAAGGCAAGGAGTGTTTCTAGGCGGTCGCGGTCGAGGTCGACATCGGCGTGTTTCGCTGTCTCGTCGATTAACAGTGACCCACCAATCGGATCGATGATTAAAGTTGCATCGATGCCAACCTGTGTACGTAATGGGCAGAGTAGGTCCGCATCTGGGAACAATCGGCTGGTCTCCTTGAAACGTGCCCCCTTTGCCGACAGTGCGGCCACCTCTGCGTCACTCCAGTAGCGGCTCTGGCGCCCGAGGAAGATTGCGGCATCGAGTTCCTTCATTAAAGGGAGGACGCTGGGTTGGCCGGGCTTGAGGCCATTAGGCCGAGGCTCGATCTCAAGGTCTTCTATATGCTCGTCGTAGTTCTTGACTAGTTGGTGTGTCCTGGTGATCCAGCGGTCGCCAAGAGCAAGAAAGTCAATATCGGTACGGAGGAACGTTTCAATGGCCTCTTCAGGGGTTTCCACGATGGGTTGGCCGGCCACGTTGAAACTGGTGTTCAACAGCACAGGCACGCCACCTCGCCTTGCCTCAACCTCCAGACAGAGGGCGTGGAAAAACGGATCCTGATCTGGCGTGCACGTTTGCACTCGCCCAGTCCCATCCTCGTGAGTGATGGCTGGTAAGTCATCGCGGAAGTGCTCTCGGACCGGGGCAACCAAGAGCATGTAGGGCGACGGTGAACTAAGGTCAAAGACCTCATTGGCCCGGTCTAGTGGAACGAAGGGCGCAAAAGGCCGAAAAGCTTCTCGGAACTTGACCCGAGCATTAACGACGTCCTTCATACGGCCGAAAGTCGGGTCAGCGAGGATCGAACGGTGTCCTAATGCTCTGGGACCAAACTCCGAGCCACTCTCGAAGCGGGCGACGATGTGGCCCTTCGACAGTGCCTCTCCCACCTGACGCACCATACCGTTAGTGTCGTGCTTTTCCGCTGTCACGAGGTCTTTGAACGTTGCCAGCGCGCGGTCGACCTCGTCCGCCGAGTAACTCCGACCGAAACAGGCAGAACCCAAAGGCTCTCGTTGTTCCCCGCCCTCGCTGTGGTAAGCCCACAATGCACAGCCAACGGCGATGCCGTTGTCGGCTGCTGCTGGAAAAGTGAAGATGTCCTCCAGCGTGCAGTCGCGGAGGATCTTGTAGTTAGCAACAGAGTTGAGGCCGACACCCCCAGCGATACAGAGCTTCTTGAGGCCCGTCGTCGCGCAGGCATCACGGACCAACTGGCAAAGAACGTGCTCAAGCTCAGCCTGAACCTTATAAGCAAGATCAACGAGCCAGGGGCGGAAGTATGGCTTTCCTAGATCATCATCGTAGCGCTTCTCGAGAGCCGCCATCTCCAGGAAAATGTCGTAGGCTGAGAGGTTAATCTTGTAGGGGTCGTCTGCTTTAGTGAACCAGGGCTCCCAGTTGGGCTGTGGTCCTCCATAAGCAGCTAAACCCATTAACTTGCCGGCCTCTGGGAAACTCAAGCCAGAGTTCAAATTTGTCACGAAGCCGGCACGACGCGACACGGTCTCATACACAAAACCGAGTGTTGACAGCGCCGCTAAGTGGGCGCGGACCTGCTCACAGTGAAGTGCCCTTAACTTTCCGCCCCGCCCCTCGTAAAGCGTGTAGGACTCTGTAAAACGACCTTCCGAGTTCTTGGAGGTGCTACCGCTAGCATCCACGACCAGCACCAGTGATTCGTCAAACCCGCTCGGCCAGTAAGCTGAATAGGCATGCGCTAAGTGGTGACTCGGAACCGTGCGGACCTTTGACTTTAAGTCCCGAGAAAATTTACCGCGCACGATTTGTGGTGCCAGATCAACGCCGGGCATGTTTGGAGTGATCGTTGCCACATCACTAAGCTTCAAACCAAGGTGGTCAAGGCAATATGTGATGCTTTCGCCGGGAACCTGGATTTGCCCCATCGCGTCAGGCGACTGCAGCATGAAACCCACGCTGTGTTTGATGCGGTCTAGGCGTTCTTGCTCGATGGCAACGATGACCTTGCCGTCCTGGACGACGGCCACTGAGCGGTCGTGCCCCATATTGATTCCGAGGTGGTATCCACTTGTAGTCATGTTTGCTCTGGAAGGTCCTGTAAGGATTTATCGTGATTGCTTCGTTAGGGTTCGAACCGCTGCCTCACCGCCATTCATGTTCTTCCCCGTCCTGACCTGTCACTAAAGCACATTGAGTGCTGCGCCGAGGCGGAAGATGGCGTGAAGTTCGGCATACCCTCTGGTTTCCCTTTGGGTCTGCGGCCCAGGACCGTTACTCCGGACCGACGTCGAGGTCGAACGCGGCGGTCTCGACCTGGCCGTCGACGCGTACCTGTACGAAGACGCGGTAGGCGCCAGGTGATGGGAAGACGAACGGGAAGCTGACGCTGCTGGTCGCGTCGCCGTGCATCATGCCCTGCATGGTCCCTTGCCCCGTGCCCTCGGCCGCTTCGAACCGTTGCTGGGCAGCCATATTGATGTTCCCGCTGGGATGGAGATGGATGAAGACGCTGCCATCGTCACGGGTGACGACTGCATGGCTCAGCATGCCCATGTATGGCTCGAGCACAGAGGGGCGGCCATCGGGTTCGGTCAGCGTGAACCTGAGAGTGGTCTCTTCGTCCGTGACCGCGGCCGCGGAGTTTCGTTCCCATCGCATCTTGCGGCCGCTGGGCAGGACGTAGGCTGATTCCTGGGTGCCGCGAGGTTTTAGCTCGGCCCACGAGTCGTCAGGATCTCGTCCGTCGGCCGTTTCCGTCGGACGGTTCGGCACGGCTACCTCGTCAACCAGCGTTTGCGCGAAGCCAGACTCGAAGACGATATCGCCGTAGACTCGGTAAGTGCCTGCCGGCAGCGGCGGGAACGGCACGTCGAACGACCTGCCGTCATTGTGGGGGATCGGGTGCACGTGGGCGAATGCCCCGAGGTCTTCGTCCTTGATCAGGAACATGTGCATCAGCTTGCCGTGGTCGGGCAGCAGCGGAGTCCACTCCCGCCCGCGCCAGGCCGGGTCGTCGATGGTCAGCCGAAGTGTGATTCTTCCGGCCGGGCTATCCTGTAGCGAGGTCGAGGTTTCGAGCGGCCGGTACATGCGGTTGCGGTAGGCCGCGTCGACCACGTCCCACCAGGCCCATCCGCCCCAGAGGAGGAGCACCAAGGTGATCGTGCCGACGCCCATTACCACCCGCGCCCGTACACGCCGGCGACGGTCTGGGTCGTCGCCGGGCGGCAGCACGCTTTCCCGCACGGCCGCGCCGACGATGGTGATGGCGCCCCAAAACAGAATCAGGCCGGCCCCGAGTAGGGTGGCCCCCATCCCAAAGGACATCGGCAGCCGACGCTCGGCCACGGCGAGCACCGGGACAAATGCCGTCCCTGCGCCCTCTGTACCGCTGACCTCGACGTGCACGCTGTAGGAGCCGGGTGTCATCAGCCAGAGCTCGGCGTCGTAGAGGGGGGGGGCGCCGTCGACCGCGCGGGCGATGTCGGGGGGCGGCGCTCCTTCGAGACCCACGTCCGCGCGCAATGGACGGACCGTCACCTGCTCGACCCCCGCGCCTTTGGTGATGCGCACCGAGATCTGGGCCAAGCCCGGGATGACGCCGGGGGTGCGGATGATGACCCGGACACCGTAGGGGCCGGCGGTGCCTTCGAACAAGGCGTTCGAGGTGCCGACGTGCGCCGAGGCTGCCAGTCCGGCGACAGCCAGAACCAGTAATCGGACGGTCCGTCGCAGCACCACTATCTCCGGACGCGGCTCATCCAGTTGCCCCAGCCCAGGCCGCCGAGCGAGGTGGCGGCGGCGACGACAGCCGCTAGGACCAGGCCGGCGCCAGTAAGGGGTGAGGCTCGAAACTCGTATTGCCAGTTTCCGGGCACCGTGTTGTAGTCCCACTGATCGGCGGCGAAGAAGAAATTTCGCGCCCCGGGCGACAGCAGAAACTCGGCGAACAACCACTGGGCGAGACCGAAGGCCGCCATCCCCGCCAGCCCGGCGACGACCGCCGTAGTCCATTGCCGAGGCCGACCCGCGTGGTCCGGCAGGTGACGGAGTACCAGGTCGACCCCCACTCCGGCTACCACCAGGAGCAGCGGAAACGGCGGCGGCACCATCTGGTCGACCTGTCGCAGGATCGGCGCCAGCATCGGCTGCGCTGGGAAGAGCTGGAGAATCCAGATCATGAGCATCGTCGCGCCCATGTAGACGGCTGCGGCCGTGGTGGCGCCCCAGGGGCCGATCGCACTCCGTGAGATGGCCACCAGTACGGGCGGGAACATGAGCGCCGTGGCCACGAAGAAGATGTTCCCGTGGTGGCTGTTGGCGAACGCGATCTCTTCGGTGCCGAGGGTGGCCAGCATGACCGTGAAGACCCCGCCCGAGTACAAGAAGAGGAGCTGCCTAGTGCGGCTCTTTTCGCCGGCGGTGTTCTGCTGGGCCAGCGCTATCAGCATGGCGCCGATCTGGATCGACAGGATGCCGGCGGCGAGGACGGCGTGGGGCGGACTCAGAATCTGGACGTCGAGCCCATACGCGTTGTGCCACCAGTCGTCGAGCGGGGCCGAGGTGATCATCGCCAGAGAGCCCCAGATACAGACCCAAGCGCCAAGCGGGCCGCGGAACCCCCAGAAGGTCACCCCGGCGGCCTTTTCCTTAACCGATCCGGCGAAGGTGGTGCGGAGGACCAGCCAGCCGCAGGCCAGACCGGCCACGGTGCCGCCGAGGTAGATGGCTAGGTGGGCCGGGGTCCAGAATGTGTCCCGACCGATGGTGCGGTGCCACGAGATGTCCCAGATCACTCCGATCATGACGCTCGTTGAGGCGAACGCCACGGCCCAGAGGTGCCAAGGCACGGCGATGTTAGCGCTGGACGCACGAACGTCAGGCGCGAACGCGGCGGGTGCGGACTGGGCGAAGACTGTCATGGGTGATCACCGGGAGGCCGTCTGCTGATGATAGCAGGCGGAGAGGCCCCCTCGGTGACCGACAGGAGTGCAATCAGAGTTAGCGGCCGAACGAGTAGCGGATGCCGAGCTGGCCCTGCTAGCGACTGCGGAGGTCGTCGCGCACTACCCCGCCCAGAGTGCTGGTGGTAGCGTTCTGCGCCGAGGCGGAGCCGACCCCCAAGCCCAGAAGGAAGAAGACGAATTCGATATAGATACGACGACTCATTGGTTGACACCTTCAACGAGTTTGAGCCTAGGAAGCTCGAGTAACGACGGTATAAGGAATGAGATCCGTCGGGGAAACATCACTCCCCACCGAGGCGATGCGGCTAGCGAGCCCGCGTTGCCAGGAGGAGATCTACCGGGATACCGCCGGCGTCTACCCGGATCGACCGTTCGACCTGCAGTCCCTTTGGCGTCTCAAACCCGGGTGGTCTGAAAACCACGAAGCGCCCACCAGGAGCGAGTCGGTCAGCCACTACCGCATCCAACCGCTGGTGGAGGGTGCGGGCGCTGCGATTGTCGCTGACCCGTCGACCATAGGGAGGGTTGGTAATGACCAGCGTCGGACGGTCGACATCGTCCAGGGCGGCGAGGTCAGTTCGGGCCAGGCGGATCCGTTCGAGCCCTGTTAGATTGCGTCTGGCGGCGGAGATTGCCCGGCCATCGCGGTCGA
>CEUS01078949.1_pt1 | contig 24059 bp, 14 predicted proteins | sample 427031 | NCBI WGS metagenome assembly CEUS01 (sample SAMEA2622837, study PRJEB7988) | marine metagenome | biome: marine biome (ENVO:00000447); feature: marine epipelagic mixed layer (ENVO:xxxxxxxxx); material: "saline water (ENVO:00002010), including plankton (ENVO:xxxxxxxx)" | depth 140 m | reverse complement strand
CCAATCGCATCAGCTAATCTCTACTGCGCCGGAGCCAAGGTGGGTGTGATCGCCACGGTAGCAGCCGGAAGTGCGCTCGGTGGGGTAGCACGGTACTTAATTGGCAGTTGGGCCCAAAACGGGACCCATGCATTTCCCTGGGGCACCTTGGTAGTCAACCTGACCGGATGCCTGGTCCTCGGCATACTTGTTCGCTGGCTCGGTGATGTTGCGGACTCTGCACAATGGCGCCTCTTCTTAGCCATTGGCTTTTGCGGCTCTTACACGACCTTCAGCACGTTCTCTTATGAAGCGGTCCAGCTCCTACGTGATCGCGACTGGACCGCAGCAGTAGGTTACCTCAGTGCAAGTATGATCGGAGGCCTGCTGGCACTCGTCGTCGGCTTGGCTGCCGCAGATTGGCTGTTAAAGGCAAGAGGATAATACTCGACAGCCAAACAGAAGCACCGGTGGAACCCAGGGTAACTCACTTGACCAAACAGGATCCAGGCCGCATGTGTCGAAGCCAACATATGCTCAACTTCGCCGCCCCTGGTGAAGAACAACTAAGGAGCACGCACTATGTCCAACGATTCTGATCGGCTACTGAAAACACTGCTGCTGGTATTCGGCCTAGTGTTCATCTTGGGAGTTTATCCACTGATGCTGTTCTGGCCTTCTGGTTGGCGTTGGAACCCCGCTCAGCCCGAGTACCAGCAGATGATACTCGGCGTCTACGCGACACTAGGCGTATTCCTTGTGCGTGCTCGCCATAATCCAAGTCAGCACCGAAGCCTGATCCTCTTCACTGCCTGGTCAAGCCTAGTACATGGCGGGATCATGCTGGTTCAAGCGATACGTGACACAGCGGAGCGCGGCCACCTGATCGGAGATGTACCGGTACTCATTGTCGTCGGTATAGTGCTGCTCTTACTCGCCCCAAATCCCCAAGTAACTCAAACTGAGTAAAAGAAGACCAATCTCATCATAGATACAATTCGGCATCGGAAAGCCAAGCCCTATCCGTGCCGACTAGATTCTTGTTGAAGTCGGGCTCGATTAGACGGTGAGCTTCGACACTCTAAGGGAGGATTCGGTCTATGCGGGAAGCAATCGAGGACCTCGTTCAGGAGTTTGAGGAACGCAAGCTGACACGGCGGCAGTTAGTCGCAGCTATTGCGGGCTTAGCGGCTGGCGCGGCCACCACTAAAGCGTCCGGTCAAACGAGTGCTGTGGCACAAGCGCGGACGCTCAATCACGTATCCTTAGCTGTCACTGATGTCGAGCAGTCCGCTGACTGGTACGGAAGACTCCTCGATCTCGAGGTTGTTAGTCGACCAGGAAATGGAGGGATCAATCTCGGCCTTCGAGACGGTTTCCTGGGGCTGTATCAACTCTCTAATCCTGGAAGTGTGAACCACTTCTGTTTGGGGGTCGACAACTATGACCCAGAGCGGATAGCGGAACGCCTAGAAACAGCGGGGATCCAGGCTTCGATCAACACGAATCCCAATAGCCGAACAAGCGGAGGGGACCAGCTCTACTTCCGAGATCCCGACGGGACCTCCGTTCAGTTGTCAGCCAATGGTTTTATGGGCTAAAGGCGGCGCTTCCAGTCCACGACAGCAAACGGACCGGAAGCGCCGCCCCAGTGCCAATGATTAAGCTGCTGTTCTAATGGTCGTGTCCAACGTGGGCGTGAACCCCAGTGGTTACGAAGTCCGCGTGTCCAGAGCCAACGGTCCCGTGCATCAGCTTAAAGACAACATCCGTCTCGCCTTCCGAGACGCCATGTAGATGACCGCCGAACTCTCCAGGTGTGTCCTGCTCGAACTCAGCGATCGCCTCATTCTCGACTTCCACCTCCAGATAAAAATCAGAATCGAGCGTGACCTGATCACCATCATGGTCGACAAATCGGACCTCCATGTGAGCCGTTTCTTCACCGACTTCGACATCGAGCTCACCTGTCCAGGATTGTGTGTCCCCGTCGTACGACGCAATCACTGCACCGCTAAGCACAATTTTGACACCCTCGACCTCTTCCCCATGGTCGCCTTCTTCAACTCCCGTCGCGTCATCACAAGCTGACAGTGCTAAAGGAACGACTAGCACCATAGCCAGAGATCGAAGTCTTAGCGTGGCGTTTCCCATCTTAACTCTCCTAAATATCGGCTCATCATTATTTAGAGTGTGTTTCTGGCCGATATCAGAACACAACTCGAACCCGGACGATGATTAAGCGTGGTATTCCTCCTGAAATGTCGGCTTATCAGTATTCAGGGGTGCGTTCGCGACCGACATCAGAACACAACCCGATAGGTAAGCGTGATGCCCCTCCCAGCTTCGGGCATGATCTCCTTCACCCGAGAGAGATGATTACGGTACTCCTCATCCGTGACGTTTTCGAGTCCGACAGTGAGAACGTTCAGGCGCCCTCCGATCGTTCGACTCAGGCCCCCTAAAAGGTCGAAACGAGCATAGCCATCGGTCGCAATCTCGAACTCTCCGACACGACTCTGCTTGGCCGCAAAGTGTGATTCCGCTCTGACGAACCAGTCCGCGGGCTCGTAGGCAATTGTCGCACCTGCCTGCAGCGGCGGAACGAACGGTAGCGGTTCGCCAGTCGCTCGGATTTCGCCCCGCACGTAGGACCCTACCCCCTCCAACTTCAGCGGGCCAGAAAGAACCCAGTCGATCGCGACCTCAAATCCGACGAAACGAGCATCCTCTCCGAAAAACTGGTATATCGGCAAGAGCGTTCGGCTGAGTTTGCCCGTATCTCTTGCGAACACATATCCGTTGATCAAGTTCGTGAAGCCAGTAAGTTCGGCGTGAAAGCTCTCGCCGTGAAATCGGGAAAAGACGTCGATTCCAGTTCCGATCTCCTCTTCGAGCGATGGATTCCCTACCTCGAAAGCGTAGGCGGCTAAGTGCGGCCCTTCCGAAAACAACTCATTCACATCGGGTGTGCGGAAGGCACGCGATACGCTCGCTCCCAGTGTCACCCCTGCTCTGGTGTCGTAGAGAAGTCCAAAGGAGCCAGATAAGGACCCGAACTCGCGCTGTCGCACATGACCTATGTCTGAGTCCACATCTTCATACGCGGGCTCGGTCCTCGTCCAATCGTAACGGATGCCGGTCTCCACACGGATTGGATCCAGATCGATCTCCTCAAAAGAAAAGACACCCATACTGAATCGCTCGGCGTCCGGGGTGAAGAGACTTCCACCGAATTGGAATGACTCCCATGAGGCGCGGGCTCCGAATGCACCCAACGAAAACGGTCCGAGTTCCTCATGATGTGCGAGGAGGTTGGACATCGCGGCCTGTCGCTCGTAGCGGGTCCCGAGGATATCGGGCGGCTCAATCTCAACGAGCTCGTAGTAAGAGTACGACCCGTTGGCAGAAATGGACGAAAATGGTCCACCCAAGGGACGGTGCTCCCCCGCGGCCTTAAGTGAGACACGATCGGATTCGATGGCCACACCTTTATCATGTCCTCCCACAAAGCCTCCAGGGATTCCATAGTCGTTGGCGTGCCCGAGGGCAGACACTCCGATGTGTCCACGGTCTCCCACCCAGGACGTCCCGGCCCCAAGAGTCCAGGAGTCGGACCCCGTGTTTGCCAGATCTCCGACTGGGGTTGCCAAATCACCTGAGCTTCGGCGAGCGAGTTCGACCCGGAACGGAATCTGTTCTGTCAGCGGAACGAGAACGTTGGCTGCTCCACCTGATCCAGACGTCACTGACTGGCCCTGTAGAGTCACTGAGCCCGTCACGTCGTGTGGAACAGTGATAGGAATCTCGTCACGGATCACGTTTATCACGCCTCCAATCGCGTTACTCCCGTAGAGAATCGCTCCAGGCCCCCTCACCACTTCGATGCGCCGTGCGGACGTCGGATCGAGTGCTGTCGCGTGATCCGGCCCGGCATTCGATACGTCCATAACCCGGGCGCCGTCCTCTAGAACAAGAAGGCGATCCCCACTCATGCCTCGAATGACAGGGCGAGCAGTTGCGGGGCCCATGCTTGCGACGGTGAGGCCCGGCTCGGAACCCAGAGTGGCGGCTACTGTCGGCTGCAGGCGACGCTGAAGCTCATCTGAGCTGATCACGTTCACCGGCCGCAAAACCTGGTCCGACCCTCGTTCGGAAAGAGAACCTGTGATAACTAGGCCCTCCAACTCAAGAGCTGACTCCTGAAGTTCGATCACTAATGGATCTGCCTGGGCTCTCACAGAAATGGTCGTATCTAACGCGGCGTAGCCTAGGCGTTCCACACGAACAGTGTGCTGGCCATCAGAAACCCTCAGATGGAAGGATCCATCTGAGGAGGTGATCACGAACTGAGGGGTTCCAACGCTCGTGACCCGAGCTCCTGCGAGCAGCTGACCACTTTGCTCAGCTCGGACAAGCCCCTCAATCTCTCCCGAATGTTCCTGACCCGCGGACGCCACGGGTGCGAACCCGAATCCGAGTAGGCCCGTGAGGACGCAAAGTCCGGAATGTGGAGGAGAGCAAGTCATGGTGACTTAAAGGGGTTGAACGCCGGATTCAAAGGCAAACAGCAACGTATAGAAAAGTCTCACAATATTTTGGCTTCTCCTTAGTGTACGCAGGGAAACAGGGCCTTGAGAAAGGCCTGCTAAGAACAGCCGCTAGAGAGCGGCCGGGCACCACGCCGTTAGGCCAGAGGTGGAGCTCTTGAGGGATGTCCTTCAGCAAGTGCAGAGTAGCCCACAATTTCGACTTCACTTGGGCTGAGATGCCGAACGACTACATCCTGCTGCTGTTTTTCTAGTCCAGCCCCAGGTGCAGCTAGGTTTGCCATGACTTGCGCGCAAACCGTGTGGTCATGAGCAGTTGGGCAGGTCGATGGGTTGTGTTCGCTCTCCACAACAGGTTCATCTACTAGATCAGCATGCTCCAAAAGCGGAACTGAGATCCAGAGGACGAGCATTGCCGCGGAGAGGCCGAGTGCCACGGCCTGGCGAATCACCTTACCTTTCTCATTCATGACAAATCACGGTAAAACCGAAGGCCAGTAGGTGTCAACCAAATTCCTGGCCCCTTAATATTACAACTTACTGTCCTTGCACAGCCTTAATCACAAGCTGAGCACCCGAGAACTCCAGATTATGGAATCTATCACTAAACAATCAATTTCTCTCGGGTGGATAATCGCGATTGTAATCCTGCTGCCAGCAGGGTCTGTTGAGGCACAAAATACACCCGAGGGCGATACGCTAACGGTCTACACACTTGACCCAATAGTAGTGTCTGGACGGGTAGATGACCTTAGCGGCCTGACCTCCACTGCATCAACTGGTTTTGTAGGGCACCAAGATCTCCGCCTGCGCCCTCTAGTCCGTGAGGGTGAACTGCTGGAGACGGTGCCAGGCATGATCCTAGCCCAACACAGTGGGGACGGTAAGGCAAATCAATTCTTCGTGCGCGGATTCAATCTTGATCATGGGACAGATTTCTTCACGCAGGTCGAGGGCATGCCCGTGAACCTTCGCTCCCATGCCCATTCACATGGCTATACTGACCTCAATTTTATCGTGCCTGAGTTGGTGGACCATGTCGAGTATAAACTCGGCAATTATTACGCAGATATCGGCGACTTTGGCAGTGCTGGAGGAGCCCATTTCCGACTCCGTAGACGGTTCGATCGTCCGATTTTCAGCGTAGGAGTGGGTGATAACGGGTTCCAGAGAACCGCAGCAGCGGGATCAAAGGATCTGGGATCTGGCACGCTCCTCGCCGGTGGTGAATGGAAAGAGTACAACGGCCCTTGGACAGTGGATCAGAATCTCAAGAAACACTCGGGCATGCTGCGTTATACATGGCAGACGGGCCAAAATACCTTCTCGCTGACTACGCTTGGCTACGCCAATGGCTGGAACCCCTCAGACCAGATTCCGCAACGCGCAGTGGACCTTGGGTTGATCTCTCGCTTCGGGCAGATCGACACAACACTCGTTGGCGAGACCTCACGCTACAGCATATCAGGCAACTGGACGCGCTCGTCCGCCAACTCGAGCCAGCGTCTAGATATCTATGGCATACGCTACAATCTCGACCTCTTGATGAACTTCACCTATTTCTTGGACAATCCCATCAAGGGAGACCAACTCCGACAGCGGGACCGCAATCGCAGGGTCACCGGACTGAACTTGGCTGACCTGCGATCTTTCAGCTTTCTGGGCAAGAACCATAGCATCACAAACGGCGTCCAATTGAGGGTTGACCGTGCCAATGTCAGTCTCTACAGGGCCCGGGAAAGGCTCAATTATGCAACGGTCCGGTCAGACGATGTCGACCAAGGGAGCATGTCGGTATACACCGAGATTGAATCGCCCTGGAGTTCCTACTTCCGCACAGTTGCTGGGCTTAGGGGAGATCTTCTACGCTCCGACATTTCCAGTAACATCGCGGCGAATTCAGGCATAAGCACGGACGGCCTGGTTAGCCCTAAGCTGTCTCTAATCTTGGCTCCTTCTGTAACCACGGATGTTTATGTTAGCGGCGGTTTCGGCTTTCATAGTAATGACGGCCGAGGAACTGTTCTCACCGTTGACCCATCCAGTGGGGAACCGGTCAGTCCGGTCAGTCCTCTAGTACGCTCAATTGGCGCAGAATTCGGTGTCCGATCTACACCACTACAAGGCTGGAGATCGACGCTCGCTATCTGGACAGTGGGCCTCGACAGCGAGCTAATCTTTATAGGTGATACTGGGTCGACTGAGCCAGGAGATGCTAGCCGTCGATATGGGGTCACGCTTGCAAACTTCTATCGTCTCCTATCCACAGTAACAGCTGATATAGACGTCTCTCTCACTCGCTCCCGACACTTGGGCCTTCCTAGGGGGAGAGACCACGTGCTCGGTTCGATGGAACGGGTCATAGCGTCTGGCCTTACCTGGGATCCTTCGGAACAAAGTGATGGCCCATTCGCTGCGTTGCGCCTTCGTCATCTAGGTGGCTATCCAATAATTGAGGACAACTCGAAGCGCGCTGATTCAAGTTCCCTGCTGAACTTAAATGCTGGCTACCGCCTAGGAGGTGTCAGAGTTGGACTGAGCATACTCAACCTCCTAGACACTGTTGGCTCTGACATCGCGTACTGGTACGGTTCGCGGCTACCCGGAGACACGGCAGCTTTTGACGGCGTCCACTTCCATCCTGTCGAGCCTCGTCAGTTAAGACTTACAGTTTCGGTGGGAGGCTAAACCAGAAACCTGCAAATACTGGACCCTAGCACTTCTTTCTTGATCGTACCTGCATCAGATATGACAACTCCGGCTATGACATCGGCCTTTGTAGATGCCCGATCTCGTAGTCTGCCGGAGGTTCTGCTCGGAGCAGGTGCCTGACGAAGTAATCCCACCTCCGCCGCATCATGTAAGGCTCATTTCCAAAGCCGTGCCCGCGATTTGGCAGAAGTAGTAGGTCGAAATCCTTGTTTGCATCGATCAGCGCGTCGACGAGCAGCATCGTATTAGATAGAGGAACGTTTGTATCGGTGGTTCCGTGGGCGATAAGTAGCTTGCCTACCAAGTTCTCGGCGAGAAGTTGATTCGCCTGATTATCGTAATTGGTCGACCCGTCGGGATTCTCAACTAAGAGCCCCTGCCATTTTTCGCCCCAATCGTCTTCATAATTCCGATTGTCGTGATTGCCCGCCTGAGCGACAGCAACATCATAAAAGTCAGGATGGCGAAGTATCGCATCAGCTGCAGCATACCCACCGCCGGAATGGCCGAAGATCCCGACCCGATCTATATCGATCCACCCATGGCGCTCAGCGAGTTGACGGATGCCTGTCATCTGATCTGGCAACCCATTGTCCCCCATGTTGCCATAGTAGACTTCATGGAAGCTCTTGGACCGCCCTGCTGTTCCCATAGCGTCAAGTTCGACAACGACAAATCCAAGCTCTGCAATAGACTGAAGGTCCGAGCGTGAGGGGATAAAACTACGAGTTCCAACACTGCTCCCCATTGGGCCAGGGTAGAGATAGTTGATAACTGGGTATTCCCTATCTGAATCGAAGTCACTGGGGCGAAAAAGCAGGCCATGCAAATCTGTAACTCCGTCGCGCGCCTTAACGCTAAATGGCATCGGAGGCTGCCATCCGGACGCGAGAAGCGCTGAAATATCAGCCTCCTGAACAGTCATGATTTCGGCCCCATCAAGATCACGGAGTACTGTGGTAGGTGGGTCTGCTGGAGTCGAGTAGGAGTCCAAGAAGTATTCACGAGATGGAGAAAAAGAAATGGTGTGATTCGCGCTGTCCGGGGTCAGCAACTCAAGTTCCCCATCATCCAAACCCACACGGTACAGGTACCGAAAATAGGGATCACCGGGTTCGCGGCCATTACCAATGAACCAGAGCTTTCGCTCGCCCTCGTCGACTCGGACTATCTCGGCCACCTGCCACTCACCTTCGGTCACTCTGCCCTTCAGGCCTCCCGTCTCGGCGTCGTAGAGATATAGATGACCCCAGTCGTCCCTCTGCGAATACCAGAGCACTTCGTTTGATGAGGACAAGAAACGCCAGTTGCCACCAGCTTCGTGACCTGAATCGAAGAAGGTGTCTTCTATTTCCTCGAAGAGGTCTCGCACTTCGCCTGTCTGAGCATCTGCCACTCGGACGTGGGCACGCTTATGGTCTCGGGAGCTAGAGACGAAAACCACCTGGGAGGCATCGTCGCTCCAGTACACGTCTCCGAACGTCCCATTGCATTCGACATGATCGCTACACGTGGATCGATGCTGGTCGGGCGGCATGTCAAACCGTACGACTTCCTGACCCTCCGGCCGATCAAGATCGATCACGACCCGACTGATGCGAAAGATTACCGAATCCTCCGGGAGGGGATACCGCCATGCGTCCAAATCGGAGTGCCCTACATTTGTGCTTACGGTGTACATCATGCCGACACCACGGGCATCATGCTGGAATGTGGCAATCTTTCTTGAGTTCGGTGACCACTTAAGAACGGGACGGTCACTGCGCATCCAACCTGCGTTGTTAGTTGCATACCCGAAGTCTTCAATACCGTCATGTGAAACCCGTCGCTCGTCACCAGAATCTATGTCACGAACCCAGAGATTGTGATCACGAATAAAAGCAGCGGCGCGGCCGTCTGGAGAGTACACCTCCGACCGATTTACAGGCTCAGCACCTGAGGGGGTTCCACGACAAGCAAACTGAATGAAGTCGCAAAGATATTGGGTTTCGTCTTCTAACTGGAACAGCGCAAGCGAACGATTGACGTCGAGTGCTAGCAACCCCAAGGTGAGTGGCCCGACCGTACTCGAAGATGCAGCGGAAAGTGCCTCTGCTATGAGGAGTTGATCAAAAACACGCTCCTGCGTGCGACTCTCTGCGTTGACGAGAATGTACTCCGTGCCGCCCTCGATCATGTTGGGATACCAAAACCTCACTGAGTCCACCCAGCGCGGAATCACGGAGCCCCCATAAACCAGCGGGCTTGTATTTGCGAAAAGACGCTCCTCTGCCCTCTCGTAGTCTTCTGTGGTCAACTGCCGAGGCTCTTGCTGAGCTGCCGCCGGAGCTGCTATAAGGGCCAGTGCAAGCAGGACGGTCGAACGCTGCATATCGGTCCCTCGATTAGATAGTTACGGAGAGGTGGAAAGTTGCTGGCGACTTTTACGACCGGCAACGCCTCGGTCATTTTGGTCGGGTCGGCGGAAGCTTTCACCGAAGCCTAAGTATGGCACAGAAATGGAGGGGGAGGCCTTGAACACCGACCTACCTATTATGCTGAGTTTCCCACATCAAGGCCCTACTAAAGCAAAGGCTTCTAGGAACTTTGTAACGGAGCAGTCAAGTGAATCCAAGTATGTGATATATCGATTATTTATCATGGACGGGTGGCCAGGACCCTTTCCTCCAGCGTACCATACCAGAGATCTCTGGTTTGAAGGTTCACACTCACTAGTGTTTCGCCAATGAGGCATCATAACCGAGCCAGCCGCCTGCCGGCATTTGCTTTACTGGTTTTCGTGATGTCCGCTTGTGTTAGCGGGACCGAAGAGGTGCCGCCAAGCGCAGCAACTTCCATAGGCGCAGAGTTTATGGCACAGCAGGCACCTTCGAGCTTCGATCGCTCCATGTTTGTTGACCCTCGCGGCCCGCTGCTTTCTAACGAACGCCGGATTCAAACAGCAGGCAAGTACCCTTTTTATTGGACGCGAGCAATCTATTCAGGCTATGGGCGGGGGTGGTACGGCGGCGGATCTTGGTCAGTTGACTTTCCTAAGAGTGACCGCCAGTTCCTCATTGTTCTCAAGCGACTTGTGCGCTTGAATGCCTACGATTGGGAGAACCCAGTTAGCCTCGCTGATCCAATCCTCCGGAAGTTTCCACTCATCTATATGCTTGAAGTCGGGGGCATGAATATGACGGAGACTGAGGTTGAAGGGCTCCGCGGCTATCTGGATGCTGGTGGTTTCATGATAGTCGATGACTTCTGGGGACAACGTGAGTGGGATGTCTTCGAGTACAACATGCGACGTGTATTTCCAGATCGCTCGATCGTCGACGTCGGACTTGATCACCCACTATATACGTCCTACTACACCATCGATCGTGTTGAGCAGGTTCCGGCCATCGGTAACACTTACCAGCGTACCGAATGCTATGGCTGTTATCCCCAGGTAAAGGGGATCTACGATGACGACGGCCGTCTAATGGTCATCATTAACTTCAACACGGACTTGGGCGACGCTTGGGAATGGGCAGAAAGCCCCCAATATCCGCTCGAGCTATCGACTTATGCCTATGAAATGGGCGCCAATATGATCGTCTACGCAATGAGCCATTGAGGCGACCATGGAGGGCATCTTTGAATTTCTATTTAAGTATCGTCCGCTAGTCTTCGAGCAGGGCGAGTTCGGCTTTGGCGCGCCCGCCTCGGTTCGCACCTGGCTTCTCCTTGCAGGGTTAATCGCTGCTAGTACAGTTGCGACCTATACCGTCGCCCGCGGAAAAAGCACTGTTGCCGATCGAGGCGTCATGGCCGGCTTCCGGGTAGCACTGCTGGCACTGCTAGTTTTCTGCCTGTTGCAACCTATCCTGACGCTTTCCACCGTCGTGCCACAACAGAATTTCGTTGGCGTCTTAATTGACGACTCGCGCAGCATGAGTCTAGAGAACGAGGACGGCACACCGCGAAATGCTTTCATCCCGGAGGCCTTAACGCCAGACGAAAGCGACCTTCTAGAAGCACTCTCGGATCGATTTGTGCTGCGGTTCTTCCGCTTTTCGGATGTAGCACGCCGGATCGATGGTTTGGGTGAGATGACCTTTGACGGAACACACACAAATCTTGCGAACGCTCTCACGGTTGCACGTGAAGAACTTTCAGGTGTTCCGTTATCCGGACTCGTTATGGTCACAGACGGAGCCGATACAGGGGAACGGCCACTCACTGAGGCGATCGTGCCACTGCAAGCCGCCGGAGTGCCCGTTTTCACTGTGGGTCTCGGGGATGAGTTAGTAGAGCCTGACATTGAACTCGGCAGGGTCGAACTCCCCAGAACAGTCCTTGAGGGATCGACACTTATGGTCGATGTGGTTGTGACCCAGAGCGGGTTCGACCAAGGAGCAGTGGTTCCTATTCTGGTCGAGGATGACGACCAGATTCTTGCAGAAGAGACGGTCGAACTGGGTCCGGATGGAGAGCCTGTAGTCCAACGCATAGGGTTTGAGCTTGAAGAGTCAGGCGCCAGACGTATCCAATTTCGGATCCCTACCCAGCAAACCGAGCGCGTAGAACGTAACAACGCACGGAACGCCTGGGTCGAGGTGCGAGCGGAAAGTGACAAGGTCCTCTATTTCGAAGGTGAGCCGCGATGGGAAGTGAAGTTTATGCGGCGAGCCGTTGCTGACGACGACAACCTCCAGCTAGTGCTCCTGCAGCGCACTGCTGATAGCAAGTTCCTTCGACTCGACGTCTCCGACAGTACAGAACTCCAGTTCGGCTTTCCAACCACACGCCAGGAACTTTATCGCTACCGTGGTCTGATTCTTGGGAGTGTTGAAGCCTCGTTCTTCACACACGACCAGCTTCAGATGATCGCAGACTTTGTGTCTGACCGAGGCGGTGGTCTTCTTTTCTTGGGTGGCCAAAGTGCCTTTGCAGAAGGCGGGTGGGCCGGCACACCCGTGGAGGAGGTCATGCCGGTCATCCTAGGGCCGACTGACGACGACCCTGAGGGGTATTTCTCAGAAGTGAAGGTGGGACCAACGCCAGCTGGGCAAGCACATCCAGCTGTGCAGCTCGACGTTGAACAAGAAGAAGTCGCAGCCCGCTGGGAAGCGCTCCCGGCGGTAACCACAGTTAATCCACTAAACGAGATCCGGCCCGGTGCAACAACTCTCCTAGAAGGTGAGCGCAGCGGCGGAGGCAACCAGGTCGTCTTAGCATTTCAGCGTTACGGACGAGGCACCTCTATCGCTCTAACAATTCAGGATTCTTGGCTGTGGCAAATGCACTCGGATGTACCTCTTGAGGATCAGGGCCATGAGGCTTTCTGGAAGCAGATGCTCCGCTGGCTTGTCGATGGCGTGCCGGACGCAGTATCAGCCGCCACCGACCAAGAGCAGGTCGAACCCGGAGAGTCGGTCCGACTTGTTGCAACAGTTCAAGACTCCACCTTCATCGAAGTCAATGACGCTAGTGTGACTGCTCGGATTACCAGTCCTAGCGGGATGGTCGAAGAGGTCCCATTAGAGTGGACCGTCGAGGAGGACGGCGAATATACAGCCGAATTCCGACCTACCGAACTTGGTGACTTCGAGATCGACCTCGAGGTATTGCGTGGAGAGCGTGAGCTTGGATCTGACGTAACGTACATCCATGCGACCCCCAGCGACCGGGAATACTTCAGCTCTGCTCGGCGTACTCAAGTGCTGCAGCGTATAGCCGAAGATACGGGAGGGCAGTTCTATACACCGGAAACAATCGAATCACTGCCAGAGGATATCACGGTCACTGGTGCGGGTGTGACCCTTGTAGAAGAGCACGACCTATGGGACATGCCCGTCCTATTCCTGCTCATGCTTTTCCTTATGGGTGCTGAGTGGGGGTTCCGAAGGATCCGGGGGCTAGTTTGAGGAAACTTTTCCGAATCACGCCCTACGTCCTATTCTTAGCCGCCGTAACAGCAGGACAGGTAAGCAGCCAGACAAGAACACACGTCGTGATCGTTGTTGGCCTTGGAGGCACCACGGAGTTCCGCGAGAGCTTCCACAGCGAAGCGGCTCAGATCTACACAGCACTGGTAGAAGACCACGGAATCCCGGAAGAGGACGTCGTCTACCTGGGAGAACGTGTGGATGTCTCTCCGGATATGATTTCGGACCGCTCGACTCGAGACAACCTAATGCGAGTGCTAGGTGAAATATCCCAGCGATCCGGCCCTACAGACCGGGTTCTCGTCATTTTGATCGGTCACGGTACGGACGAGAACGGTACGGCACAGTTCAACGTACCCGGACCTGATGTGACCCCGGCTGACTTTGAGTTGAGCATGGTAGCGTTCCCTACACAGTCACTGGCGCTTGTGCACACTGGCAGTGCCAGTGGAGGATTCGTAGGGCCACTTTCGGCTCCTAACCGCATTGTTATAGCGGCTACGCGCACCCAGTTAGAACGGAACGCGACAGAGTTTGGTCAGTTCTTTGCTGAGGCGGTTTCCGGTGAAGGTGCTGATCTTGACCACGATGAGCGCATCTCCCTGCTCGAGGCCTACGTCTACGCCCGGCAAGAGGTCGAACGACATTATCAGGAGCAGAACGAAATCCTGACCGAGCATGCTGTGCTCGATGATAACGGGGACGGTGAGGGTAATTACGAAGCGAGCCTAGACGGTCCAGACGGCCTGTTCGCAGCGACCTTCACGCTAGGCGGATCTGAAGGTGAAGCGGCGCAAACGACCGAAGATGCCGTGCTTGCTCAGCTCTATGAGGACCGGGACGAAATACAGGGTCGTATTGATGCCCTGAGGATTATCCGAGACTCATTGTCAGAAGATGCGTACTTGGACCGAATGGAGCCCCTCCTGGTTGAGCTAGCTCTCAAAACGCGAGAGATCCGTACACGCGGTGGCGGTGGCGCATGAGACGTAGCCTAGTCGTGATATTCATAGTGGCACTTGGAGGCTATGAACTTTCAGCACAAAGCACTGACGAAGCGCGTGCCGCATATATGGCCGGTGAGTACGAAGAGGCGATCAACATCTACCTTGACGTTCTCGACGAGGATGCCACAAGCGCTCAAGCCCGTATTGGACTCATCCAGGCCCTACTTGCGACCGGTGAGTACGAAGAGGCAGTTCAAGTCGGTCAGCGGGCCCCTAATACGGCAGCAGTAGCGAACTCGACAGGAGAAGCCCTCCTGCGATTGGGCCGCGTTGATGAAGCGGAAGTGGCTTTCCTTGAGGCAGCCCAAGCCGGTGACAATTGGAGCCTGACCGCCCGAGTAAATCTTGCCCAGCTCATGTTTGACCAGGGCCGGATCGATGAGGCTATGCAAAGGTTTGATGAATTCATCGACCTTTATAACCAGGCAAATGGCCGCCTAGGTCCTCGGGATTTAGTGGCGGTTGCACGGGCGGTAGAAGCACTAGGACGTAACAACCCTGACTTATTCCAGGATGCACTAAGAGCTTTCGATGAAGCGATAAGCTTAGACCCCAGTTGGCTAGAGGCCCGTGTGCGACTTGGTAATTTGTTTCTCAAGAAGTACGACAGCCCTTCCGCCCAAGAAGAGTACTCCGTAGCACTAGCAGCCAACCCAAATCATCCGCAGGCTTTGCTAGGATTAGCCAAAGCTCTCGAGTTTGATGGGACAGGTGATGCTACCGGTGTGCTACAACAGCTTCTCAAGATTAACCCAAATAATGTCGAAGCCCATGTTCTGCTTGCGCGGCGCTACCTGACCAGAGAAGGCCATGCAGAGGGGCGTGAGCACGCGGAAATGGCACTTGCGGTCAACCCTGTATCACTCCCAGCGCTCACCGCCCTTGCCGGATCACATATGGTTGCCGGAGACATGGAAGCGTTTTCGGACGTGCGGAATCAGGTTCTTGCTATTAATCCCCGCTACGCTGAGATGGACGCGTCTCTAGCTGAACTATCCGTGCAGACACGTCGCTATCAGCAGGCGGTAGAGCGTGCGAATGCAGCCGTCGAGATTGATCCATCTTCCTGGACATCCTGGGGGCTACTTGGGATGAATGAACTGAGACTGGGAGAAATCGATCCAGGACGAGCCAACCTAGAACGAGCATTTGAAGGGGACCCCTACAATCCATGGTTCAAGAACAGCTTGGACCTCTTGGATACCTTCGAACGTTTTCAAACGCACACCACCGAACATTTCGAGCTCTTCTTGCACGAAACCGAAGACGAGTTGCTCGCCACATACCTGGCCCCGATCGCCGAAGAAGCATATGACAGCCTTTCGAGGCGTTATGGTGTGGAGCCTGACCTCCCCGTAAGGGCTGAACTATATCCAAGCTCTGGAGATTTCTCAGTCCGGACTTTGGGTGAAGTAGGGCTGGGTGCACTTGGCGTCAGTTTCGGGCGTGTTTTAGTCATGGACTCGCCAACGGCACGACAATTGGGGGATTACAATTGGGCTTCTGTTTTCTGGCACGAACTAGCTCATACCTTTCATCTGGCCGCTACCGACAACCGTGTGCCACGCTGGTTTTCTGAGGGCCTTGCCGTGCACGAGCAGCGGCAAGCACGGGAGGGCTGGGGGCATCAACCGTCCCTTTCTTTTTTGCAAGCGCTAGGCCAGAAGCGCCTGAAACAAGTGAGTGAGCTGAACGACGGCTTCATGCGCCCAGACTACCCAGAACAAGTCATTCACTCCTACTACCAGGCATCTCTCGTTTTCCAAGTCATAGAAGAGCGCTGGGGCTTCGGTGCCATTCGGGAAATGCTTGATGGCTATCGTCGTGGTGAAACCACGGAATCCCTTTTCGACACGGTGCTTAAAACACCACTCGAGGAGTTTGATGAAGACTTTGATAGCTACTTGGAAGATCGCTTCAAGCAGCCGTTGAGCGCCGTAATTCAGCTTGAGGACCGACCGGGAGCAACCGCTGAGCTACAGGAGGTGGAGCAATACGTTCGAGCTCATCCCGGCGACTTGCTGACGCGACTGAGGCTAGGCGTTTTACTAATCCAAGAGAGCGAATTCGATGAGGCTGAAAACCACTTTGAAGCAGCTCTTAGGCTCTTCCCCGAATATGGCGGACCGGACAGCCCATATTGGTATCTTGCACAGATTCATCATGAGCGTGGTGACCTAGATCTAGCAGCAGCAGCGCTAGCGCGCCTTAATGCCTTATCAGAATCAAACTACCAAGCGCTCCTGATGGAAGCCGAGTTACTAGAGGATCTGGGCCGTTCATTTGAAGCTGCGAATGTGCTCAATAAGGCTGTCCTCGTTTGGCCTTATGAGATGGATTTGCATGAGCGACTAGCCGAACTCAATACTACGGTTGGAAATCATCCTGAGGCCGTGCGAGAGCGGGAAGCTGTAGTGGCACTAGGTCCCGTTGACAGAGCTGAAGCCCTATACCTTTTAGCTCTGGCCCAGCAGGACAATGGGGACTCCCAATCAGCCCGCCGATCCGTCCTTAGGGCCCTCGAGATCGCACCTAATTACGAAAGTGCACTTGAGCTTCTTCTGACACTACAAGAGGCCAATTGAGTCAGCTCATAATCTCAACAGACAGCCTCTAGGTGGCCGGACTCTCAAAACACCTTATTATCCGCCCCCCAAGTCGTGACGGGGCTACCCCTTTTGTTAGGGATTACTACGTCGGCAATAACCCGGGCTTTCCGCCCACCAAATTGAGAAACGGAGAACGACCTTGGCTGATGACACAATCGGCACAATAAGCCTGGACGACGCAGATGACGTCGCACTAGCTGACCGACTTAAGAACGGTCGTGAGCAGATTATCTCAGAACTCCGCAAGCTCATTATCGGACAGGACGAGGTGATCGAGCAGGTACTCCTAACGCTCTTCGTCGGCGGCAACAGCCTTCTTGTTGGTGTTCCAGGCCTAGCGAAGACGCTCCTGGTTCATACGGTCGCACAGGTGCTAGATCTAAACTTTTCTCGGATCCAATTCACGCCCGATCTGATGCCCTCAGACATTACCGGCACTGATATCATCCAAGAAGATGTGGAGACAGGACGGCGTGACATGGTGTTTGCGGCCGGACCAGTGTTCGCAAATATAGTCCTGGCTGACGAGATCAACCGAACTCCTCCCAAAACTCAAGCAGCATTGCTTGAGGCGATGCAAGAACACCGCGTCACCGTGCAAGGACGAACGTACGATCTTGAGGAGCCCTTCTACGTTTTTGCTACCCAAAACCCTATCGAACTCGAGGGCACTTACCCCCTCCCTGAAGCCCAGCTTGATCGCTTCATGTTTGAGATCGTCATTGATCACCTAAGCGAAGAAGAGGAGTTAGAGGTCATCCGGACAACCACTGGGATCTTGGCTCCAGAGTTCAGCCATACAGTCACTGGTAAGGATCTGGTAGCGTTCCAAGAGTTAGTTAGGCGCGTGCCCGTCTCAGAATCGGTGCTGCGTTATGCGGTGGCGCTTACACGAATGAGCCGCCCGAGTCCGAATGGTGAAAGCCCCGATTTCGTGAAGAAATGGATTGCCTACGGAGCCTCCCCTCGAGCGGCACAGTATCTCGTACTCGGAGCAAAGGCGCGGGCTCTTACCAAGGGCCGTTACAATGTGAGCTTTGAGGATATCAGCGCCCTAGCACACCCAGTACTGCGCCACCGTGTACTAACTAACTTCCACGCAGAATCGGAAGGTAAGACTTCAGGTCAGCTCGTAGATATGTTGCTCGACGCTGTAGCAGTGCCCTCCTCGGGAATGTAGGGACGACAGACATTGGCAGAGTCTAGAACCCGATCGGCAACATCGGGAACCCAGTTCCTAGATCCAACCGTACTCGGGCGGATAGGCAACCTACAGCTGCTGGCACGCATTGTCGTAGATGGCTTTCTGACGGGCCTACATCGCTCACCGCATCTTGGCTTCAGCATCGACTTCGCTGAGCACCGAGCATACATGCCGGGGGACGATATTCGGCGGATCGACTGGAGGCTTTTCGCCAGGACAGATCGTCACTACATCAAGCTGTTTGAAGCCGATACCAACGCGAACTTTGTGGTCGTACTCGACGTATCTGCATCGATGAGTTACGGGAGCCATTCGCTGAGCAAGTTGGATTACGCGCGGTACCTCGCGGCCTGTCTCTCTTTTTTTTCGAGCCAACAACGAGACCGTGTCGGCTTAGTCACGTTTGACCATGAAATCGTGGAGTACGTACCTCCGTCGATGAAGCACCTGGATACAATCCTTCACCTACTAGATCAAGCAAAGGCGGGCCGGCCGGGAAGCTTGGCCGAACCGCTGCTCCAGGTGAATGAACTTTTGAGCAGAAAGGGCATTCTTGTCATCATCTCAGACTTCTATGAAGAACCTGGAGAAGTACTGTCGGCGATTGGACCACTAAGAGCTCGCGGACATGACGTGATCGTCTTCCATGTCATGGATCCCAACGAACTCGAGTTTCCATTTGAGGAAGCGTCCGGATTCGAAGACTTAGAGACCAGTGAGCAGATCCCGGTGATCCCTGCCAGACTACGTGAGGACTACAAGCGCATGGTCGGACAGCACTTGGAGACACTTCAAGAGCAGTTCACAGGTTCGCGGATTGATTACACACTCCTAGACACGTCAAAACCCCTGGATTTGGCTCTATTCCAGTACCTTCTAGCACGTGAGCAATTGATGAGAACCCGATGAGTCTCGCGTTTCTTGTGCCGCTCTTCCTACTTGGAATAGCAGGCGTGGTGGTGCCAATTCTTATTCACCTCACACGCCGGCAGCGGCGGAATGTAGTTCGCTTCCCGTCGCTCATGTTCCTAGAAAAGATCCCCTACCAGGAACAGCGCAGGCGTCGCGTCCAACACTGGTTCCTCCTCTTGCTACGAGCGCTGGCTCTAGCAGTCCTGGCCATGGCATTTGCCCGCCCATTCTTTCAAGATGATGAACTTGGGCTAGGAGCTTCAGGGGGGCCGCGCGAGGTCGTGGTTCTGATCGACCAGTCTTACAGCATGGAGATTGGCAACCAACTCGAACAGGCCAGAGACGAAGCCCAGCAAGTATTCAATGGTCTGGGTCCACTTGATCGCGCGTCTCTGGTAGCCTTCTCGCAGGGGGCCAGTGTGCTGGCACGCTCTACCGCTGACCGTACACGGCTTCGAGCTGCATTGGATACAGTGCGGCTCAGCTCTGGCTCCACGAGCTTTGGACCCGCACTCAAAGTAGCGCAAACGATACTCGAAGAATCCAACCTTCCTGGTGGTGAAGTCTTTTTGCTCAGCGACTTTCAGCGGAATGGGTGGGTGGGTGATGAAGGAGTTCGGCTCCCTGCTGGTTCGACCTTCACCCCTATAGCTCTCGGAGACGAGGAAATCGAGGAAAACATCCTCGTCACTGACATCTCTCTTCCTCGTCAATCGGTAGCAGGCCGCGAACGTGTGACACCTACTGCACGAGTTGTTCGCCGGGGTGGTACCACTCCACGGGAGGTCGTGGTCAGTCTCGACATAGATGGACAAGAACTCCAGAGTCAATCAATTGCCTTGGCACCGGATGCTGCTGGTGCAGTCGAATTCCCGGCCCTCACGATTTCGCGACCACACACACGCGGCACAGTCAGACTTCCTGAGGACGATCTCTCAGCCGACAACTCCCATCACTTCGTCGTGTCTCCTGGCACAGCGCTCTCCGTTCTTATTTTGGAAGGTGCAGGTGCAGAGACGGACGTGAGCCTATATCTAAGACAGGCACTCGACATCACAGACGATGGACGGTTTAGAGTCAGTGTGCGGAGAGCTAGCAATGTTCGCCCCGTCGATCTAGAGAATACGGATGCCGTATTCCTCAACGATGTCCAGATCGATGGTGCATCTGCCGAGCGCCTGCGCACTTTTGTAGACGAAGGTGGTGGGTTGTTGATTGCATTGGGTGAGCAGGGGGGTTGGCCAGCTTCGGCGGCGGACATGTTGCCGGGCACTATCGGGCCGGTGCAGGACCGCCTTCAGGGCCGAGGAGGGCGCCTTGGCTTTCTTGAATATGGCCACTCTGTGTTTGAGGTCTTCTCTGGTCCCCGTAGCGGTGACTTTACGGGTGCGCGGTTCTTCCGAGCCCGGGGATTCCAACCATCCGAAGAAGGCGCTGTTCTAGCGCGGTTCGATGATGGATCAGTTGCGCTCGCCGAGCTTCGCTTAGGTCGTGGCCGTGTGCTCGTGTGGACGAACACCTTGAACTCCTACTGGAGTGACCTGGCACTCCAGCCCGTGTACCTCCCGTTCGTTCATCGGCTCGCAGAGTACCTTGGCGGCAGAGCCGAAGCAGTGCCATGGTTCACAATCGGACAGGTGGTAAACCTTGCAAACCCAGAAGCTCTGCTCACAGCGGGCCTAGTGTCATCCGAGGCCGCGGGCTTGGCGGAAGGTGATGATCAGGTTGCACTAACTCCAACGGGCACGACCATAGAGATGCCGGCTGAAGAAGGCGCGCGCTACCTGCCTCTAGAGGAGCATGGCTTCTATACGGTCCGCCCTCCGGGCAGCGAACCAGAACGACCGTTCGTAATGGCAGTCAATGTAGAACTCGATGAATCCAACCTAGCAAGGATGGATCCGGAGCAACTCGAGCTTCAGATAATGGCACCACCCAGCGCCGATGCCGGTGGCTTCAACATCGGTGAGTCAGCTGCAATGCAAAGGCAAGACCAAGAGAGACGACAATCAATCTGGCGCTGGATGCTTATACTCGCACTAGCCCTCTTTATGGGCGAGACCGTGCTCTCGAACTTCGTCTCAAGAAAAACCGCTGGAGCACAAGGCGCCCTAGTGGGTTAATTGAAGGGTGACCTTGTTGGGGGCATGGCGTGTTGTCACCTAGGGGCAGTAGGTTGCGGTACTAGTGCAATTTGGAGACGTGAATGAGGGACTCCGACAAAAGGCTCGCTCACAATCGGATTTCTAATGTAGTTCGAGCCGTCCGGTGGCGATGGAGAACTCGCTTGATCCTCAGGGGCTCGCTTTGGGCCCTGGGTCTAACCGGCTTGGTGGTCTTCCTCTCGGCTCTGGCTCTCGAGCAGATGCGGTTTTCCCCTCAGTGGGTTATGGGACTGCGCATCCTCACCTGGGTAACGCTAGCGCTCTCAACCTATTTCTTCCTCATTAGGCCTCTCCTCCGACGCGTAACCAACAATCAGGTTGCGCTCTACCTAGAAGAAAATGAGCCATCTCTAGAACACTCCGTTGTCAGCGCACTCGATCAAGGTAAAGATGCATCACCTGACCTTGCACAGCGCGTCGTTCAAGTTGCTCTAGAGCGGACAAAAAAGGTCGCGTATGGTCGAAGGGTAGAGCAAAGTAAGCTATACCGCTTTGCAGGAGCACTTACCGGAATCGTGCTTCTCGCATTATCCAGTGCGTTACTGGGACCGGAGCACCTGAGACACGGTCTGTCTGCGTTACTGCTTCCAGCAGTTGATGCTGCCGAAGTCAATCCCTATGCGATCTCAGTGATGCCGGGAGATGTGACCATACCCCGGAACTCAGACCAAATTGTAGAAGCAAAGCTTGCGGGGTTCGATGCTCCTGAGGCCTCCATTTTTATGCGGAGCACATCTGAGCAATCCTTCCGTCGGCTGAGCATGTTACCTGGACTGGAAGGCGGTTATGAGGTCATGCTGGTCGCGGTCGCCGAGGAAACGGAGTACTTCATCGAGTCGACGGGTGTGCGCTCAGCAACGTTCACCATTGAGGTGGCGGACCTGCCATATGTTGGTCGTATGGGCCTCACTTACTACTACCCGTCCTACACGGGCCTACCTGAACGCACAATTGAGGACGGCGGTGACGTCGTGGCCCTACCAGGTACGGTCGTTGAACTCCGTATTGACCCAACGATGCCGACACCATTGGGTCAGCTACTGCTGGACAATAAGCCGGCTGGTGAGCTAACGCGGCAGGACGATGGCAGTTTTGTCACACGTTTTACTGTCGGAACTAACGACTTCTACTCAATCGAACTCGCGCGTGAGAACGGAGAATTCGTGCCGGCTTCTCCTGAATACACAATAGACGTGCTGACCGACCAAGATCCCTCGCTTCGATTCTCTCAACCCGGACGGGATGAGTCCGCATCCCCGATCGAAGAGGTCTACGTTGAGGTCAACGCGACGGATGACTACGGAATCCGTGACGTGCGACTGGTATACTCAGTCAACGCGGGACCAGAGGACACGGTCGCGATCTTCGATACCGGAGGCCCTCCACTCCCCGAGATATCTGCCGGCCATACGCTCTATCTGGAGGAATGGCAACTTGAGCCGGGTGACCTCGTCTCTTATTACGCAATAGCTCAGGACAACCGCACGGGAGCTGCTAACCGTCCGGTCACGAGTGATATTTTCTTCCTGAATATCCGACCCTTTGAGCGCGCATACCGTCAGGGTGAACAGGGTGGTGGTGGCGGCGGCGGTGGGCAGCAACCTGAAGAAGTCCTTTCAGAGCTGCAGCGACAGGTTATTTCGGCCACCTTCAACTTGATTCGCCAAAGGGACAGTTACGAACCAGGCGAGTTTAGCGAGAACGTCGTCAGCGTCCAACTGAGTCAGGCGCGGCTCAGGGAAAAGGTAGGCACACTGCTTCAAAGGATGGCGAACCGCGGGCTCACGCAGACCGACCCAGGATTTCGTGACGTCTCAGCAGTACTTCCTCTGGCGGTCGAAGCCATGACAAAAGCTGAGTCAGACCTTGGAGATGAGGAACTGCGGGATGCACTGCCGGATGAGCAAGAAGCTCTCAGGTACCTCCAACAAGCCGAGGAAACCTACGAACGCTACGTCACACAACAGCAGCAAGGTGGTGGTGGCGGCGGCGGCGGAAGCCAGCAAGCAGCTGAAGATTTAGCAGATCTTTTTGAGCTTGAATTAGACAAACTACAGAATCAGTACGAGACCGTTCAGCGCGGCCAGCGTGAGCAAGCTGACAACCAAGTTGACGAGTTACTGGAACAGCTTCAGGAGCTCGCTAGGCGTCAGGAACAGGAAGCTGAAAGGCAGCGCCGACGTGCAATGCAGTCGCAGCAAGGGTCTCAAGGCGGTGGGCAGGGTCAGCGAACATTAGCTGATGAGACTGAGGAGGCGGCCCGCCAACTTCAGCGGCTGGCACGAGAGATGAATAATCAACAGCTCGAGGAAACCGCGCGAGACCTCCAGCAAGCTGCGGAAGCTATGAGGCAGTCAGCAGCTCAGTCAGGGAGCTTAGGATCTTCCCAGGCGTCGTCAGCCCTCCAACGGCTTGAAGAGGCGCAGCGGCAACTGGAAGAAGCTAGGTCTGAGAGGGCACAACGCGACGCTGAAGCCGCCATGGAGCAGGTGGCCGAGCTCCAGCGTCAACAGCGAGAGATGGTCGGCGATGTTAGAAGCTTGCCAACCGAGAGAGGGCTTCAGCGAACTCAAGAAATCGAGCAACTGCGCGAGCAGAAAGACCAGATGCACGAGGCTGTCCAGAACCTCGAGCGAGAGTTGGACCGAGCAGCTAGCAGTGGCCGAGCGGACAACCCCGAAGCAGCCCGTAATCTTCAAGAGGCTTCGAACCTGATCAGGGAATCGAAACTGAAGGAGGCCCTACAGTACTCACGGGGCACGATTGAACAATGGGATTCTCAATCTGCAGTGACTATGGAGCTAAATATTGAAGGATACCTCCAAGATCTACAGGATCAGCTAGAGCAAGCACGCGAGGTCGCCAGTGACGTCGAACCTGATCCCCAGGAAGAGGCTCTTGACCAAGCGCGCGACCTTGTTCGCGGCCTGGAAGCGATGGAACGCCGGCTGAACGAGCCAGGTCAGCAGGGTCAGCAGGGTCAGCAGGGTCAGCAGGGTCAGCAGG
>CEUS01125173.1_pt1 | contig 24124 bp, 15 predicted proteins | sample 427031 | NCBI WGS metagenome assembly CEUS01 (sample SAMEA2622837, study PRJEB7988) | marine metagenome | biome: marine biome (ENVO:00000447); feature: marine epipelagic mixed layer (ENVO:xxxxxxxxx); material: "saline water (ENVO:00002010), including plankton (ENVO:xxxxxxxx)" | depth 140 m | reverse complement strand
TGGGGGGGGGGTACCTGTCCTTCCACTACGTGGTCTGGGGTCGCCGGCTCGACCGGCAACTGGCGATGCGGTCCGATCCGCCTCGGGGCTCACTCGAAACGGCTCCGCAAATCCCTTTGCCACAAGGTGATGCGACTACGGCAGATGTTCCCGTTGAACCTGGGACGCCGCCCGAGTCGTCTCACACTGCCAGCTAGAGCGTGCATTCTTGACCGATCCCCAATGTCGTCTTTTTTCTGACGAGGGGGTGTTAAGTTCTTGTGCCCCCTCCCTTCGGGTTTCTAGTGTCGTTCACATCGGGATCGAGAAGGACCCGATTTGACACGGCGGGCCGCGAACGAGCCAGAGACTCTCTCCACAGCTTCGCGACATCCGCTTGACCCGGCGAGAGATCCTCCAGTCCGTCCGTGGCCCGCCATCACATGGCCCCGTGATGGAAAAGGGGGATAACGATGGGACGGAGAACTCGCAACAGGTCGACGCGAATGCCTTCCACCAGGTGGTTCACCTCGGCACCCTGGAAACGTGTCCGGCGGCCGCGACGTCGCAAGCGGTGGTCCGGAAACGGCGAAACGCTTGAGTGCCGAACACTGCTTTCGGCTATGGCGACTGTCGAAGTTGGCAGCATGGCTGATCCGGCTGACTCGCCGACTGCCCGGGACGAATCACGGGGCACGGTTGACCGGGAGGCGAAACGGGCCAGTCCGGTGCGTGGTGGTGCCGCGACTGCCCAGCAACAGAGGTATGTCGAGGTCCTGGTATTCATCGATTCGGGCCCCTTCAAAATCGGTCATGCTGACATCGCGGTGACCGATGGCAGTGGCACGACCGTATACGGGCAGCACGCCGTGGGGGCCGGTAACGGAGGATTCGACGACTCGGCTTTCCAGCGTCGATCGTTGGACGTTTACCTCCGAGAGGAGGCTCATGCGGGTTTCCGGGTTTATGTTTCCAGGGTTCCGGTGACCGAGCAACAGTTCGGCGAAATCCAACGGTACCTGGACCACAAGTGGCAGAATGACGACGACTTCAGTCTCTTCGACGACAACTGCTCGCAAAACGTCGGTTATGTCCTGAAGAAGTGGGATTTGCTCAGCAAGTGGTCGGGGGGACCCAACGTGATCAACGACGATGATTTCCAGTTCCCCGAGGGGGATCTCTACAACGACTTCATCCGGGATGATCGACGATGGACGCACCGGGAAGCCGGCTATCTCGGCGCCGTTCCCACGGGTTCGTCCCTGTTCGACTCGGTGCAGAACAAGGCGCCCACCCGGGGCGTCTCGTCGGGGAATCCGTCGGGGGCCACTTCCGCCGGCGGGTCGAGTTCGAAGTCCATCGACGGGCGTGGTGGTCGCGGCGGTGGTCGGACTGGCCGAACGGTTGCCGGGGTGCCCGATGACGGTCGGAATCGGGGCCGAAGCGGTGACGATCTGCCCCGAGACGTGGAATCGTCGAGTGGCTCAGAATTGTTCCGCGATCGATCGGTGTCGTGACGCACATGGGGCCGGAACAGGCGGTTCGCGGGCCGGAGTACAAGGAGGAACGACCGATGAGCAATCAGGGACGGACAAGTCGATCGCGGTGGTGGATGTTCGGGGTCGCGATGGTGGCGTGCTGGATCATAGCCGACCGGTTGGCCGGAGTTCCGGCTGAAGCCGCCGGGGCCAACACATTGCCGCGCGAGGTCCTGGCGGTGCGTCGGGCGGTACGTCAGAAAATGACTCGAAAGACCGACGATCCGTTGTTGAAGAGGATGCAGCGCGAGTGCGTCGGGACCGACGTGCTGGCGTTCCAGTTGCCGTTACGAATGCGACCGATGGTGGTGCGACGGTCAGGTGAGGCCATCTGGCGGGTCTCCGGTCAGGTTGCCCATCGGGTCGGACAGGTGCCGGTCGTTGTGGTGTTCGGCCGAGCCTCGGACAACCGACAGCCGGCACTCGGCGGTCAGTTGTTCGTTGTCGCGACGTGCGATCCGAAGTTCCCCCGGCGGACCCGAATCTGCCTGATGTTCACAACGCCGAGACCACCCGCTGAACGGATGGCCTCCTGAACCTCCGGTTCGCGGCATCGATTCGGGTGTGGCTGTCGGGACGGGGCTGGAGGATGGAGGAACTCCCCGGAGGCCGGTGGCCGGTTCCAGGACCGTTCCGGGTCACGCGGCCAGTTCATCGATGGCCCCGACAGCCCACCCAGCCCCCGACCGTAGGCAGCCCGGTGATCCAGGGAGGGATTGCCGGGCTGTTCACGGCCTGGTCAATTCAACTCGATGGACTCCTCCCAGTGTGCCATCAGCATTTCCAGTTCGTCCTGGACGATCTCGTAGTCGCCCACCAACCGGGTCATCCGGTCGGTGTCGCGGTGGATCTCGGGGTCGGCCATTTGTTCTTCGAGTTCTTCCTTACGGAGTTCCGCCTCAGCGATTTCCGCCTCGATCTCGACGGCCTTTCGATACGGAAACTGGCGGGTGCGTTGGGAGGAGTCGTTTTCGACGGGTTCGGGAACCGAACGTGCTTTGGGAGCAGCCTGGCTGGATGACACGGGATGCGGTGGTGAGGTGTCGGATTCGTTGTTTTCACGGAACGCGAGATACTGCGAATAGTTTCCGTCGTAGATCCGGCATCGGTCTTCCTCAATCACGAGAACGTGTGTGGCGATCTGGTCGATGAAGAAACGGTCGTGCGTGACGAACAGCACGGTACCGGAAAATTCGCACAACGCCCGTTCCAGACCGTCCCGGGCCCACAGGTCGAGGTGATTGGTGGGTTCGTCAAGAATCAGCAGGTTGGCATTGAGTGCTGACAGTCGGGCCAGTGCGGTCTTGCTTTGCTCTCCTCCACTGCAGTGGCCGAAATTCTGCAGAACGATGTCGCCGGTGAGTCCGAAGCGGGCCAGCAGACTGCGGAGTTGGCCGGGGTTGACGTCGGGGTTGTTCGGTGGCCGGATCGCCTCGACCAGGTCCAGGTCATCGGGGATCTGGTCAATCCCCTGGTCAAAATAGGCCAACTCGACATTGTGGCCCAGTCGCACGTTGCCCTGGTCCGGCTGAAGATCGCCCAGCAGAGTTTTCAGGAGCGTGGTCTTGCCACTGCCGTTGGGTCCGAGGATCCCCAGCCGCTGTCCCCGTTCGACTCTCAGCGTCAGGTCCTCGAACAGGGGTTCGGCAAAACCCTTGGAGATCTCGATCGCCTCGATCACGATTTCGCCGCTGCGGGCCGGTTCACCGAAGGTCATTGGCGGTACGGAGAAATTGTCGATCTGTTCGATGTCGCCGAGACGTTCGAGTTTCCGCACACGGTCTGCTGCCTGCTTGTGCTTCTGCCCGTACTGGTTCCGACGAATGAAGTCCTCGGTCCGTGCGACGAACGCCTGTTGCTTCCGGGCCTGTTTGCCGAGTCGTTCCTGGCGTTCGGACCGTTGACGGCGGTAGGCGCTGAAATTTCCCGAGTAGGAGTCGAGCCGGTCGGGACGGAGTTCGAGGACGCGTGTGACGACCTTGTCGAGAAAGAAGCGGTCGTGGCTGACCAGGATCATGGCCGGACGTGCCCGCACCAGGAATGACTCGAGCCACTCGGTGGCGGCGATGTCGAGATGGTTGGTCGGTTCGTCGAGCAGCATCACGTCGGGATCGGTCAGCAGCAATCGGGCCAGGGAGGCCCGGGCCTGCTGGCCTCCGCTGAACGTCGTCAACGGACGGTGGAAGTCGTCGGCTTCGAACCCCAGCCCTTCGAGAACCTCGGCGACACGGTGGTCGATCTGGAATCCGGAGTGCTGTTCAAGCGTGGCGTGCACGGTGTCGTAACGCCTGAGCAATGTGTCGGAGGACTCCTGGCTGATCTGTTCGGCCAGCGTTTCGGCCTCGCGCTGCAGTTCGTAGAGCCACTGGAGCCCGTCGGCAGCTTCATCCCACAGGGTACGGTCGGCGGCGAGGTTGGGCTGTTGTTCCAGCAGCCCGACTCGGACCGTGCGTGGAGTATCGATCGCCCCGGTGTCGGGCTCATCGAGTCCGGCGAGAATGTTCAACAGGGTTGTCTTGCCGCTGCCGTTGGGTCCGACCAGGCCGACGCGGTCGCCGGCACGAATCTCCAGGCCGAGCCCGGCAAAGACCGGTTCGGAATCGAACTGGCGCGTCAGATCTCTGGCGGAGAGCAGGATCATCAGTGTCAATTGACCCTGGGCGGGGGGAAGGTGGCCAATGGTAGTGCATTGGCCTACCATGGCAAACGGCTTTGCCAGGCCGCCGGAAATGGTGGTTTCGGCTCGATCCGAGTGGGTGTTCCAGTAGCACCCGCGGCAGTTTCCCTGTGCAGAATTACGGCGAGAAGATGAGCGACGAGACGATCACGATTCAGGTTGGACACAGTCCCGACCCCGACGACGCCTTCATGTTCCACGCGTTGGCCAACGACTGTATTGACACCGGTCGTTACCGGTTCACCCACGAACTGGTCGACATCGAAACGCTCAATCACCGGGCGTTCAAGGGAGAACTGGAACTGACCGCCGTCAGCCTGCACGGATACGCGCACCTGACGGACATCTACGCGATCTGCAGTTGTGGTGCGAGCATGGGAGACGATTACGGCCCGATGGTCGTCGCACGGGAGCCTTGGTCGATCGATGATCTGCGAGGCAAGAAAATTGCGGTGCCGGGAACGCTGACGACCGCCTTCCTGTCGCTGAAATTGCTGCTCGGGGACGACTTCGAGTACGAGGTGCACCCGTTCGATAAATTGCTGGACATCGTCGAAGCGGGCGAGGCCGATGCGGGGTTGATCATCCATGAAGGACAGTTGACCTACGGAGAGCAGGGACTGCACCTTGTTGTCGACATGGGCAAATGGTGGATGCAGGAAACCGGTTTGCCACTGCCGCTGGGGGCCAACGCGATCCGCAAGGACCTGGGGTTGGCGATGATGCAGGAGGTGACGACGTACCTGAAGCGAAGCATCGAGTACGGGCTGGAGCATCGTGACGAGGCTCTGGCTTACGCCCTGCAGTACGGCCGCGATCTTGATCACCAGAAAGCGGACACTTTCGTGGGCATGTACGTCAACGACTGGACGCTGGACTTCGGCGAACGAGGCCGGGAGGCGGTACGGGTGCTGTTGGCTCGCGGCCACGAGGCGGGTGTGATCCCGGAGCGGATCGAGCCCGAGTTCATCGACGGCTAGATGCTTGCTGCTGGTGACCACATTCGATTCGAGCCGCCCGGCGGCGATCTTTCCGGGGAGCAAGTACAGCGATGACGATTTCAACGGCGGATTACCTGCAGGAACTCTTTGGCCTGGACGGACTGACGGCCGTCGTGATCGGTGGCACCGGAGTGTTGGGTGGTGCTTTCTGCGACGCGCTGGGGGCCGCGGGTGCCCACGTGGTTGTGGCCGGAAGGAGTGCCGAACGCGGCGAAGCCCGGGCTGAGGCGATTGTCGCCGGCGGGGGATCAGCCGAATTTCAGCCGGTGGACAACACGTCTCGGGAGGATTTCCAGGCGATTGTCTCGCACCTCTCGGAGGCCGGACGTCGTCCCGACATCGTGATCAACGGAGCCGGCATCAACTCGGCCACCCCGTTCCTGGAGATCGATGAGGATGAATGGGATCGGATCCTGGCGATCAACCTCACCGGGGTACGGCTGGGCTGTCAGGTCTTCGGCGGCGCGATGCTGGCCGACGGCCAGGGCGGTTCGATTGTCAACATCGCCTCTCTCTCGGGAATCACCGCTCTCTCGCGGGTCTTCACCTACTCGGCAACCAAGGCCGCGGTGATCAATCTGACCCAGAACCTGGCCCGTGAGTGGGCCGCGGTCGGTATCCGCGTCAACGCGCTCTCTCCCGGGTTCTTCCCCGCCGAGCAGAACCGGAAGGTTCTGACCGAAGAACGTGTGGCCAGCATCATGGGGCACACGCCGATTGATCGGTTCGGTGAACCGCACGAATTGGCCGGAGCGATTCTGTTGTTGGCCAGTCCCAGGGCGGGCAGTTTTCTGACCGGCGAGAACGTGGTGGTCGACGGCGGTTTCATGGCTACCACGATCTAGTCGTCCGTTGCCGGTTCGTACCCGAAGCATCCCGGGTGGATCGGACGAGGGCCTGTTCGAGTGACATCGATCGAGTTTTCACTTCGCCGTCGCCACCTGGTCAGCATCGTGCCGACGGAGGTGTCGCATGTGTTCACCGACGTTCTGGTGATCGGTGGAGGGATCGCCGGACTGCGAGCCGCGTTGGGACTCGAGCCGGGGCTCACGGCCGTCGTGGTCACCAAGGATCTGCTGACACTCTCCAACAGTGCCGAGGCCCAGGGCGGCATTGCCGGCGTACTTGATCCGCTCGATGACTTCGCCAATCACACTGCCGATACGATCGCTGCGGGCAAGGGGCTGTGCGATCACGACGTGGTCGAAATGGTGGTGCGAGAGGCCCCGGAACGAATCCGCGAGTTGATCGGGATCGGCACCCGCTTCGACGAGACCGACGGACTGATTGATCTGACTCGTGAGGGGGGGCACAGTCACCGTCGGGTCGTCCATGCCAATGGAGACGCGACCGGACGTGAGGTGATGAGGGCATTGCAGGAGGCGGCAGTCCAGCGGGATGGGGTCCAGGTATGGCAGAACACGTTCACGATCGATCTGCTGACCGTCGACGGCCACTGCCGTGGGGCGATCGTACATGATCCCGAAAGGCCGACGACCTGCGTGTGGGCCAAGCAGACGATCCTGGCCACCGGCGGAGCAGGACAGTTGTTCCGCGAGACGACCAATCCCGAGATTGCCACCGCAGACGGACATGCGATTGCCTTCCGTGCCGGTGCCAGCTTGCGGGACATGGAGTTCATGCAGTTTCACCCCACGGTGCTCTACATCGCCGGCAGTTCGCGTCATCTGATCACCGAGGCAATCCGGGGTGAAGGAGCCTGGCTGCGGGATTGCCACGGTCACCGCTTCATGCCGGATTTTGATCAGGCAGCCGAGTTGGCGCCTCGCGACGTGGTCAGCCAGGCGATCACCCAACAGATGGCCAGGACCAATCACCCCTGTGTGTACCTGGATCTTTCGCACCTGGATGCCGATTTCGTCCGCTCCCGGTTTCCTCACATTGCCAGTGTCTGTGCGGATTTCGGACTGGATGTCACCTGTGACCAGATTCCGGTTCGGCCCGGGGCGCACTACATGATCGGAGGGGTCACCGTCGACGACCAGGGGCGAACGACCCTGCCAGGTCTGTGGGCTGCGGGTGAGGTGACTTCGACCGGATTGCACGGGGCTAACCGTCTGGCATCCAACAGCCTCGTCGAAGGGCTGGTCTATGGAGCCCGGGCCGGGGAGGCCGCTTCGAAGGCAGCGAAATTGATTCCCGACGATTTCGCAGTGCCCACATTTTCGTCGGACTCAGACCTCTTCGAGAGAGACGACGACGAATTGAACATCACGGACCTGAGGAACTCGCTGTCGAGCCTGATGTGGCGGCAGGTCGGCATCGAGCGAACCGAGACGTCGATGCAGGAAGCGGCCGAAAGGGTCGAGTTCTGGGACGGGTTCGTGTCGAACCGCGAACTGAGCGAGATGGCGGGATGGGAGCTGCAGAATCTGCTGTTGGTCGCTCAGCTGATGATTGCCTCGGCCAGAGCCCGCACCGAAAGCCGGGGCGTCCACCTGCGGAGCGACTTCCCCCGGACCGACGCTGCGCAGGCGAGGCACCTCGACATCATCGCGACGAGCTAGCAGGCTCCGGCGAGCGAGTCGATCTCGATGCGATGCTGGAGCGGGAGCTTGAGGTAGCGATTGCCCCGGGCGTCATAGAAGTAGATCTGGTTGTGGTCGCTTTCCCAGATCGCGCCCAGGCGAACGTTCCGGGGCCCCTGGACGGAAAACTGCAGCCCACAATTGCGGCCGCGTCGTGACAGGGCCCGCTGAGTCATCGAGGTGATTTCGGCCAGCAGGTTCTCTTTGTCACAGAGTGTGTTGCGTACGAAGTTTCGCAGATCGTCCAGCGTCCGGATCTCAGCAAGGGTGTCGCTCATCAGTAGAGTCTTCCTGGTGCGTCAAGGTGTTGGGAGCGGGACAGTTTGGCCGACCTGTCCAGCTTACCTATCGGCGATAGTTTGACAGCAAATGTGGGAACGCGGCGGACGGCGTTCACATCGTTACGGTGTGTGTGACCGGACCGACCGGAATGGTCGTGCGGACGAATTTGCTCATTTGACTGGAGTTGACGATTGCGCGGGGTGCCGATGCGGCGTATTGCACCGATCGCATGACCCGCGTATTAATGGTCGGCCGTTATCCAATGGGAGTGATCGATGAGCGGAGAACTTCCCGAGGGGTTTTCGAATCTCGATGACCTGTGGGACGGGCCACCGTCGCAGCCGATTTCGGGTGATTCCGACAATTTGGCCGACGAGGACACCAGTCAATCGCCGGAAACGGACGACGATTCGCGGCTCTACCTGCCCGGCTGGGAGGACGGCTGGACGGTGAAACTCAAGACGACCTGGGAGCGTGAGTACTGTTTCGCCAAGAACCCCGGCGAGGAGTTCTATCACCTGCTGATGGCCGGCGAACTGTATGTCCAGTACGACGACGAGAAATTCTGCCTGGAGTGTGCGCGTCGCCGTGGCGTGCTCAGCAAGAACCGCCTGCACTGGAGGCGGGGAGGGTGAGCGGAGGTCGTGGCTCCGCGTGTGGGCGTTCTGCGAGGCGGGCTGAAGATGTTTGCCGGCGTCGGCAGGGGGCAAGAGCCGCCCCTAGCTGTCGGCCCGACGGGCTCGGCCTCGCTTGGATTTTCTGCCCGAGACTTGCCCGATCAGGCGTTCGTAGTCATCGAGGGTCGTGTCGAGATGCTCGCGGAGCTCCCTGAGCTCCTTCTGTTGCGTCTGGCTGCTCTTCAACAGTGGTTCCATCCAGCCTTCCATGAGACGGAACTGTTGCCTGAGCACCTTCAGCAGGCTGGGCGGGATCTTGTTGACGACGGTGATCGTGTTCGCACCGGCAAGTCGCTCGAGTTCTTCTTCTCCGTCTTCGTCCTCGGGGTCGTCGGGTTCGACGACCGTCACCGGCAGAACGTCCGTCTGGGATGATTCGTCTTCGGTTTCGTCCGGCTGTTCTTCCGCTTCCGGTTCGGCCGCGGCAACGGTGACCGGGCGGGCGGCCGCTTCGGACAACGCGTCGCGAATGGCATCGAGACTTTCCCGAAGACCGGCAACGTGTCCGGCGATGTCCGCGTTGGCGGCCGGCGACGCGGCGTCGGAGGAATCGCTCGAAACGAGTCGGTCGAGTCCATCGGCCATGGCCTGGCGAATCTGGTCCAGCCCGGAGGTGACGCCGTCGAGTTGTCCGGTGAGCTGCTCGAGGGCGGCGGGTTCTGGGTCCGTCTGCTCCTGGTCCTCAACCACTGCAGCCGGTTCGCCGTTTCCGGCGGCGAGTTGTTCAAGTCCGTCGGCCATCGCGTCACGTATCGACTCGAGTCCCTCGCTGAAGCTGCTCAACTGGACGACCACCTGTCCGACCTTGTCGTCGGCCCCGACACCTCGCATCTTCACGTTCTGCTGGAAGGTCTTCTTGATCGTCTCCCACCGGGCGACTTCGTCCTCGGTCTGGGCGTTGATCAGTTCCTTGAACTTCAGCAGGTTGGCCTCGGTATCGGAGGTCAGCGTCTGTGAGTCGTTCTCGTAGTTGGAGACGATCAGCGACTGGAGTTCATCGTCATTCATGATCGGGACCACCTTTTCGGCGATCCGGTTCATGTTGCGGTAGGATCCCTGCAGCTTGAAGGCCGGCTCGGTGCGGTAGTCATCGGACATGGCCGCCGAGCGGATGTACTCGCGATTGACCGCCAGGATCACGTCGCGGACCCGCATCAGCTTCTTCATCACGACGACGAATTCGGAGAGTTCTTCGGCCGAGTAGTTGCCTTCGAGTTCGATGCCGTCGGGCGTCTCGCCCTCGGCCATCCGGATCACAGCGTAGACATCGTCCTGGCTGCGGGTGGCCAGCTGGTTGAGGGCGGAATTGGAGGTGAGGCAGTTCTCGAGGTAACTCATCTCGAACGCCTCGGCACTCTCACCGATCATTTCGCCGAGGTTGTAGATGTCGGCCCGGTTGGTGAGCATGTCGGGGATCTGGAACTTTTCACCGCTCTCGGTGTACGGGTTGCCGGCCATCACGACGCAGACCTTGCGTCCCCGCAGGTCGTAGGTGCGTGTGCGGCCCTTGTAGACACCCTCGATCTTTCGCTGAGCGTCGCACAGCGAGATGAACTTCTGGAGGAACTCCGGGTTGGTGTGCTGGATGTCGTCGAGATAGATCATCACGTTGTCGCCCATTTCCAGAGCGAGGTTCAGTTTCTCGACTTCCTCGCGGGCGGCTGCATTGGGGGCCTCGGATGGGTCCAGCGAGGTGACGTGGTGACCGATGGCCGGGCCGTTGATCTTCATGAAGATGATGCCCAGCCGGTTGGCGATGTACTCCATCAACGTGGTTTTGCCGTAACCTGGCGGTGAGACCAGCAGCAGCAGCCCCATCAGGTCGGTTCGCTTCTCCTCGCCGACAACACCCATCTGTTTGGCCAGGTTGTCACCGACGACAGGGAGATAGACCTGGTCGATCAGCTTGTTGCGTACGAACGAGGTCAGGACGCGGGGCCGGAACTCCTCGAGTCGCATTCCCTCCCGCGCCGTTTCGACCAGTTCTTTCTTCTGCTCCTGGTAGGCCAGGAACCGCGGCACGCGATTCTGGTGGAAGCGTGCCAGCCTCTGCATGAAGCGGTTGTAGTGCAGGTGGTAGTGGCTGCCGTCGATGACGGAGTGGTCACCGGCTAGGTCGTCGAGCTCGGCGACGGCCGAAGCGTCGACGACGGCCTTGCGATCGATGGATCCCTCCAGCAGCAAGACCGCCACCTCGTCGATGTAGTCGGCCGTCTCGGCGTCGGCACGGCTTTCGAGAAAGGCCTCGACCCAATCCCGGGCCACGTGGAGTCCGCCGGCCGAGTCCTTCTTGACCCCGGACAGGCTCTGGGTGAACTGGCTGTCGTGCCCGGAACTCTTGAGATGGGCGGTGAACGAATCGTGCAATTCGGCTGCGGTGCGACTGATGACGAATCCCGAGTCGGGGTCGGTGAGTTCGGCGAAGAGATACTCGGCGGCTTCCCCGACGAGGTTGTTGTGGAACAGCCCCTCGTCGGTGACGAACTGTTCGAGCATCCCGGTCAGCGAGGCGACGTAGGCGGCCTGTGCGCCGGTGCCGGGAAAGGCGCGGCTGACGTTGCCGAAACCCCGGAGCTGTGCGGCGATACGGTCCTTGGACGGTTTGTCCCCGAAGCGGGACCAGAAGACCTTGGCCATCGCTCGCGAGCGAGCGTGGTAACGGAGCAGTCCGATCCGCGAGTTCATCTGAAGCAGGGCGCCGAGGATCTGGCTGGCGTCACGGTCGTGAACGCCCTTGACGTAGCTCTCGGCATACCGTGGCCCCATGAATTCCTGCACCACCACCAGTCGGGCGTCGGGCTCCATCGCCAACACCTCGTCCCGTTCCGGCAGGTCCCCGCTTCCCAGGCCTTCGAACAGCCGGTACGCCAGGTACTCGCCCCGGTACACCTCGGCCGTTTCGCTGACGATGTCCTGTCGCCACAACTCCCTGGTTGCCAGGAAGTCCTCGTCTCCGATCGGTTCGAAGAAGTCGGTGCCGGTCAGGTGCAGGGCCATTTCGTCATCACGGAAGACGGTCGTCAGATCCAGTTGCTGGACGTTGACCGAGAAGTGATGGTTACCCATCTTGATGACGTTGTCACCGCCGACGAACAGGTCCTGGCGATCCTTGAGTTGACGGACGGCGTCCTCGCGGATCGTCTTCAGTCGACTCTGGATGTCGTCGACCTTGACGCTGTCCTCGAGTTCCTTGAGTTGGTCGACGATGTCGCGGACCTTGTCGATCATCAGGTCCGAGGCGAAATAGCCGTTGATGTCGTTGACGCTTTCGAGGGTTCCGACTCGGCTCTGGATTCCGCCCAGGATTCGCTCGGCCGCTGACATCAGGGCATTGGCCCGCTTGTTGCGGGCTTCGACCAGTTGCAGCTTCCGGGATTCGAACGCGTTGTAGACCTCGTCACGTTTCTCGGACAACTGCACGACGAACTCGTCGAACTCGGCGAATCTGCCTTCGAGTTCTTCGATACCGATCATCACCTTGGTGAGGAACTCGTCGCATTTCTCCGGCGAATCGCAGACATCGAGGTAGTTGACGATCGACTGATCGAGCAGTTTCAGCTGCGAGTTGAATTCGGCAACCCCCTCGACCGACATCAGGTCTCGGGACTTTTTCTTGAGCGCGGCGCGGGCCTGGTTGACCGTCGAGAAGATGTTGGAGATGTTGTCGATGATCGCGGTCCGCTGGGTGGCGTCGTCGATCTCGAGGTTGCTGACGATGTCGATGAGCATCTCGAGGTCAGCAGCGCTCTGGTCGATGGCTTCCTGCAGTGTCTTGGCGTCACTGACCTTCGTCAGCTCCTCGATCCCGGCGAGTTCCTCGGCCACCTTCTTCTCATAGGGAGCCAGCGACTCGGGTCGGAGCAGGAACTCGACACAGCGGTGCGACAGGGTGTCATTCTGCTCGGAGACTTCCTGCTCGAGTTGGTCGACCAGTGCGGTGTCGACGTAGCGGAGGTCTCGGAGGGTGATGATGTCACCGCGGATGCGTCGGAGTGCGGCGAGGGAGTCGACGAAGTCCTGGATCGTTTCGAACCGCCGCCGGCTGACGTCGGCGATGATCTCGCGAGTCTCACCCTCGACCCGCGACGTCTCGCTGGCGGTGTTCCGCTTGACCCGCACCACCTTCTCGAACTCGTCGATCGCAGAGGCGGCCGCGTTCCGGATCTCGCCGAGCGGGGTGGCCAGTCCGCCGGTTTCCTCGTTGGTGATCCAGAAGAAACTGTCGAGGATGTCGGTCGACTGCTTGACGATGTCGACGTAGAGGTTGGCGTAGGTGTCCTCCTTGTTGATCAGTCCGAGCACCTCGTGGCACTCGGCCATGCCCCGTACGATATCCTTGTTGCCCACCTTGTGCAGGAACGTCTCCTCCTGCCCCGGTGGCTCGTAACCCTCTCCGGTGTAGGGGGTTTGCCAGACCTGGATCGCATGGTGCTTGGCCGCGGCTTCCTGCGAGCGGAAGCAGACCAGTTCGCCGCCGTCGAACAACGAGAAGCCGTGACAGATCAGGGGGGTCTCGACCTTCTGCTCGATCAGGTTGTAGTTGAGCAGGATGTAGACGCCCGAATCGCGATTGTGGAAGACGTAGAGGAAGTCTTCACCGTTGGGCGAATCGATGCGGCCGGCGAACTGCATGTCCTGCAGATCGCTCTCGAAGGTCTTGTTTTCGCCGGTCTGCAGGTAGTAGCCGTTGGAGAAGATCAGTCCGTGGTCGTCGGGCAGCATGACGCAGGCGTGCTCGATCGAGTCGAGTCGCACCACCTGTTGGGCCTTCTCGTTGTAGACCAGGTACCGGTCGGCATTCTCCTGGTAGGGCCGAACCTTCATCAGGATGATGTTGCCCAGGATCGAGTAGTCGACGCGTGCGTCGTCGAGGGTCTGGTCGACGTGTTCGACGGGTTCGGAGTAGATGCCCTCGCCACTGGCGGTGTTGTCCTCGATCTTGACCGTCAGGTCCCCGCCGACAGTCTCGACGAAGACACGGTCGGCAATCGAGATATGAGGGTGCGTGCCGGACTGCTGCATGTCCCGCGTGGCCAGTGTCCACTCGAATCCGTGCTGCGGCGGAAAGACCACCTCGTGGTCCGAGCGGTTGTCGATGTAGGTCAGGCCGTCGTCGGAGATCGCCCACTTGAACGACTTGATGTCGTTGACCGAGGCACCGACGCGGAAGACCATAAACAGGTACACGCCGGTCTGGAAGAACCTCGCGAAGGTGGCGTGCTTGTAGTACTTGTAGACGTCTTCGAAGTCCTTGCGGAATCGGTCGTCGGAAATCAGGTCCAGCGTGCCGGGGGAGAATTTCCCGTCGGCAAAACCGTGCACGGCGAAAACGTCCTCGATGTTGATCTCGGACTTCAACCCGAAGGTGACGTTGTAGCCAAACAGCAGGTGCGAGCCGATCGAGACCATGTCCCGCGGCACACAGTTGTGCTCGGTCGTGATCCTCTCGGTTCCCAGCAACGTCGTCTCGATCGACCCGAATGCGTCCTTGCGGGCGTCGTTGAGCGTGCCCAGCCTCTTGCGGAGATCCTGGCTGTGGGAGACCAGCCGTCCCCGAATGATCTCGTACGTCCCACTCTCCAACTGCGGCCCGTCACCGGTTGCGGGTGCACCGGGGGCGTTGTCGGTGGTCTGGGAGGCGGCATCGGCTGTTGAGTCAGCCGCTGCGGCCTCGTTCTGGAGACGTTCTTCGTCGGCCATCACGGGAATTCCTGGCGAATGGTTGCCGGGTGCCAATTACTTGGCTTGCTTCCCGTCGGTCAGGCCCAGCGTAGCGACCTTCTGGCTGGCGACTCCCGCCCCGCGGAAGACTCGCAACAGGTCCTCCAGCCGCGACTTGTCGTCCTCGTTGTCGGCCATCGTGATCAGCCGTCCAACCAGTGCCGCGACCGAGAGGTCCTTGACGTCTTCGAAACTGACACCGAACTGGCCGGTGAACTGTCTCAGCTGGGCGGCGAAGTACTCGTTGTCGCCGTTGAAGAACGTGTTCTTGACGTCGGTGAGTACGTCGCTGTTGCCGACGAACCGGTCGACACTCTTTCCGGCCTTGATCGAGTCGACGATCTTGTCGAAGAAGGTTGTCTCGCCGCCGACGATGTCGATGGTCGAGTTCTTCAAGGCCTCTCCGACGATCTCGGCCTGGGCCTCCGCGATATTCTGCTGTGCGTCGATCGCGGCGATCTCGATGTCCTTGTCCTTGTTGAGTTGCAGCTTGAATTCCTCGTGTTCCTTGCCCGCGGCATGGAACAGCTTCATCGACTCGGCTTTCTCCTTGATGCCGGTCGCTTCGGCGTTGAATTTCAGTCCCATCACGCTGGCTTCGGCCGTTCCGACCTTCTCGGTCGCGACCGCCATGGCTTCGTCGCCCTTGGCTTCGGCGACAGCCTTCTTCTGCACGATGGTGGCCTCGGCACTGCCGGTCTGGTCGATCACGACCGCCTCGGCCTCACCCTTCCTCTGGATCACCGACGCTTCAGCGGTGCCCTCTTTCTCCAGGGCATCGGCCTTGGCCATGGTGACCTGGGCTTCGGCGAGTCCTTCGGCCGCCTTGTCGGCGGTCTTGGCTTCGGCCAACATCTTGGTGGCCTGCATTTCGCGTTCGGCCGCATCCCGCTGGGCGTCGGCCTCGATGACCACCTGCTGGGCACCGAATTCGGCAGACTGCTTCTCGGCCTCGGCCGCCTTGACCTGGATGACCAACGCCTCCTGGGCGTCTTTCTCGGCCATGGTGACCGCGACGGTCTTGGCCCGGTCGGCGGTCATGATTTCCTGGGTGTTCTTGATGTTTTCCTGTTCTTCGACCACGCCGCGTTCGACCATCACGCGTTCGCGGATCACTTCCTGGATATTCCGCTTCTCGATCTCGATCGCCTTGTCCTTCTCGATGTCGGCAAGACCGACCACGCGTTCCCGTTCGGTCACTTCCAGCATCCGGTCCTTCTCGACCCGCTCGATCTCGACCTGGTCGGTCCGTTCCTTGTTTCGCAGGGCCACGATGATCTGGCGGTCCTTGTTCTGTTCGGCCACCTGGATCTGTTCCTCGGCAACGATCCGAGCCGACTCGGCCCGCTGACGCTCCTCTTCCTGGACCTGGGCGGCAGCCGCCTGGTTCCTCGCAGTGATCTCGGCGATCTCCCGCTTCTGCTTCTCCTCGGCATCGACCCGTTGTCGTTCGAGTTCATACAACGCCTGGTCACGGTCGACGTTCTGCTGCTTGATGACCTTGGATTCTTCGACCTCGAAGGAATTCCGCTTCATGTTCTCCTGGGTTGTCAACTCGGTGATCTTCTTGATCCCTTCGGCGTCCAGGATGTTCTGCGGGTTGAGACTCTCCAGGGGAGTCTGCTCGAGGTAATCGATGTGGCAGTTGTCGAGCCGATAACCGTTGAGGTCGGTTCCGATCACGTTGAGGATCTGTTCACGGAAGTTGTCGCGGTCGGTGTAGAGACTGACGAAGTCGAACTGTTTGCCGACGGTCTTGAGTGCTTCGGAGAACTTGGCTTCGAAGAGTTCGCGGAGCTGGTTGATCTCCGAGGCTCGTTTCGGGTTGAGCATCTCGGCGACCTGCATGATGTCGCTCTGCTGGTTGTTGACCCGGACGTAGAACGCCACCCGGATGTCGGCCCGGATGTTGTCCTGGCAAATCAGACCGTCTTCGCCTTCACGTGCGATCTCGATCCGCTTGACCGAGAGGTCCATTTTGTCGGCCGAGTGGGCGACCGGGACGATGATCATCCCCTTGCCGGTCTGGACCTTCAGTCCGCCGACGCCGGTCCGAACAATCGCCTCCTCAGGTCCTGGCTTGCGGTAGAAGGCACTGAGAATGAAGAAGGAGACGATCGCAAGCGCGACCAATCCACCGATGCCATAGAGTGCAATTTCCACGTAACCCATTACTCGTCTCCCCCAATTGTGCCGCTCACGATGTACGTGTTGTCAGACCGGTTGTATTCAATAATTTTGGCCGTCTGCCCCTTGGTCAGATCGCCGTCTGAAGTGCGAACCGAGAGGATCAACGGTGCCCCCTCGCTGGAAAAATGTGCCTCGCCGCTCACGTCTGTGGCCGTGAGCGTGGAGATTGTGCAGGTTTGGCCGATCAGTGTCTCGGGACGATGGGGTTCGACGATCTCGAAGACCGATCGAAACGGATTGGTGGCGAGCTTGGTGGCCAGGGTTGCCAGGCCAAACGCCTCGGCAATCACCACCCCGTCGGGCTGATCGGGAGCCCAGACGTAGTGGATCAGTAGTGAAAGCATCCAGGCCGAGAACCCGAAGACGGTCATCCAGAGCATGACCGGAATGGTGCCGAGATTGAGGTACCGCAGTGGGACCAGTCCGAAATCCAGTGCTCCGCTGTCGCCGTCGAGGCTGATCTCGAAGTTCCAGTCGAGGAGCTCGAGGTCGACTGCGCCGAACATCACCAACGACCAGTACACCGCCAATATGGCGATCACCAGGCCGGCAGGTTGTAGTGCAGGTTCGGCGAAACATCGGTAATAGAATCCGGAGAGGTCGAAACTCATCAGCGACTCCAGCCAGGCCACCCCTCAACAGGAGATCGAGCCCACTAACCCACTATGGGGTAAAAGAGGTAAGCCTGCTAAGTAAAAACGAGAACAAAGGGGTTGGGGATCAGTCAATTGGGGCAGATTGTGACGAATTCACGGATTTTTCGTGACCGAACTCGTGGGATTACAGTGCTTCAGTACCGGGTGTTCGCTGGGGAACCCGATTTCTTGCCCGCAGTGGCACCAAGTCCCCTCGGAAAATCCGGATCTGGCTCTCGACGGCTGTGGAGGTGCTCCGGAACGACGAGAACCGGCTCATCGGCTCCGATCAGGCGGAGTGAGATTCAGGCGATCACGTCCTGGACCACGTCACCGTAGACGTCGGTCAGGCGGAAATCGCGGCCAGCGTAGCGGTAGGTCAACTGCTCGTGGTCGAGTCCGAGCAGATGCAGGATGGTGGCGTGCAGGTCGTGGATATGGACCTTGTCCTCGGCGGCGTAGTAACCGAACTCGTCGGTCGAACCGTATCGGAGTCCCGGTTTTGCACCGCCACCGGCCAGCCACATCGTGAATCCGTCCGGGTTGTGATCCCGGCCGTTGGACCCTTGCACGCACGGGGTGCGTCCGAATTCTCCACCCCACCAGACCAGGGTGTCTTCGAGCAATCCACGGGCCTTGAGATCGCTCAGCAGTCCGCCAATCGGGCGATCGACCTCCTTGGCGTTCTTGGTGTGTCCACTCAGCAGGTTGGAGTGCTGGTCCCACTGGACCATGGTGTCGCTATGAGTGACCTGGACAAATCGGACACCCCGTTCCAGGAACCTGCGGGCCAGCAGGCACTGTCGCCCGAAGTCCTCGGTGATCTTTTCGTCGAGTCCGTACAGCTTGTGTGTTGCCGAGGATTCCTGTGAGAGGTCCTGGATGCCGGGAATTTCTCCCTGCATGCGGAAGGCGAGTTCGAACGAGTTGATCCTGGCCTCCAGTCGTCCGTCCTCGCCGAAGTCGTCGAGGTGTTGTCGGTTGAATCGACCCAGCAGGTCGAGCTTGAGCCGCTGGAGTTGTCTCGAGTGACGGGGGTTGTCCAGGTAGGGGACGCGGGCATCGGCCGACGATAGGCTGGCGTTGCCGATGGGTGTGCCTTGGAAGGGAGCGGGCAAAAATGCGCTGCCCCAGTTTTTGACTCCCCCGTGAGCCAGTGTCGGGCAGATGGTGACGAACGCCGGCAGGTCACCGTTTTCGGTTCCCAGTCCGTAGCTGACCCACGATCCGATGCTCGGACGGACGAAGTTGTCGCTGCCGGTATGCAGTTTCAGCAGGGCTCCGCCGTGAGCGGCATTGGTTCCGTGGACGGAGTTGATCACACAGAGGTCGTCAGCGTGCCGAGCGGTGTGGGGGAACAACTCGCTGACGGGCAGGCCACACTCGCCGTGCCGGCTGAAGGCCCAGGGGGAGCCCAGGAGCTTGCCGGTGTCGGCGAATTGCACCCGGGGCTTGTCGAAGGGCAATGGCTTCCCGTGGTCCTTCTGCAGCCGGGGCTTGTGGTCGAAGGTGTCGACCTGCGAGGGCCCTCCCTTCATGAACAAAAACAGGATCCGCTTGGCCCGCGGGGCGTGATGGGCCAATCGTGATGCCAGCGGATTCGGTCCCTGGCCGAAGGTGTCGGCCTCGAGAAGACTTCGCAGGGCCAGCATCGGGAAGCCGACGGCCGAGGACTGCAGGAGATGACGGCGGGTGAACATGTGGAATGCGACTTCGGTGGATCACTTCAGGTAGATGAACTCATTGCTGGCCAGCAGCACATGGCAAAGTGCCGACCAGGCGTCGGTGGGCTGGGAGTTCTCGGGCAGGGCTCCGCGGATCCGTTCGAGGAATCTCGAGCAGCGACGAAGGTCCGAGGCGGTGGCCGGGCGACCAAGCACGTGCTCGCAGAGCCGGTCAATTCGTTCGGAGTCATCGGTGGCCTGGCTGGCCAGGACCGTCTGGGCCAGCCGGCGGCTGGCCTGTTCGACCAGATCGCTGTTGAGCAGGAACAGGGCCTGCGGAGCGACGGTGGTGCTGGCACGGTCGCCGGTCATCACGCTGGCGTCGGTGTAATCGAACAGGGTGAAGACGTCGTAGAGATGATTGCGGACGACCGGCAGGTAGACCGAGCGACGGGGCACGTTGTAGCGGGTCTCGTCTTTTGAAGTGTGGTCGAAGAAGTAACCCCGGTTCTTCACGTGCAGCAGCGAACCTCCCATCTGCGGGTCGAGTTGTCCGGCGACGGCCAGCATCGCGTCCCGCAGGGCTTCGGCCTCGAGTCGCCGCAGTGGACTCCGCCACCAGAGCCGGTTTTCGGGGTCGATGGCCATGGCGTCTTTCCGAGGACTGCTCTGCATGCGGTAGGTGGCCGAGAGCACGATCAGTCGGTGCAGGCGTTTGATCGACCAGTTCCCGCGGACAAGTTCGGCGGCGAGAAAGTCGAGCATCCGGGGGTGGCTGGGGCGTCGGCCCAGTTGACCGAAGTTGTCAGTTGAGACGACCAGTCCGCGGCCGAAGTGCCACCGCCAGAGACGATTGACAAAGACGCGAGCCGTCAGAGGATTGTCCGGCCGGGTCAGCCAGTCGGCCAGTTCCCGCCGACCACTCTGTTTGGCCGGAAACGGTTTTGCGCCGGGGCCGGCAATCACTTCGGGGACACCTCGCGGTACCGATTCGCCCAAGTCCAGATGGCTCCCGCGGATGTGGACGGCCAGGTTGGTCACCGTGCCGTCGGTGACTCCCATTGCGGTGGGCAGTTCGGGGGTGGCTCCGCGCAGCGTCTCGAGTTCCTGGCGGAGACGCTTGAGCGTACTGCGGGTGTCGTCTGAGAATCGCTTCTCGATGTCGCCCGGCTTTGGTTTCCCCTTGTCTCCGGTGGGAGGAGCGTCGCCGACCACCTTGGTGGCCGCCTCGACGATCGCGTCGATGGCGGCTTTCTTTTCGGCGATCCGTGTCTTGTGCGTCTCGAGCCGTTGCTGGTCGGCAGCGGTGGCGATGGGGTTCTCCCACCAGCGGGCCACCTTGTTGAAGTGCTCCATCGTTCGGGTGCTCTGGAACACCCCGGCCAGGGCGTAGTAGTCGCGAGTGGAGACCGGGTCGAACTTGTGGTCATGGCATCGTGCACAACCGAGCGTGAGGCCCATGAAGGCCCGGCCGACGGTGTCGACCTGTTCGTCGACGATGTCCATCTCCATCTTCTTGGCATCGACCTCGGCCAGCACCTTGGGGCCCAGTGACAGGAATCCGGTGGCAATCATTCGCCGGTGTCGCTGCTGCTCAGATTCTCTGGACCGCGCTGGTCCCAGGTCCCCGGCCAGTTGATCTCTCACGAAGGAATCAAACGGACGGTCGGCGTTCAGTGAGTCGATCACCCAGTCCCGGTACCGCCAGGCGTTGCCGTGGGCAACGTTTTCGTCTAGCCCGTTCGAATCGGCGTAGCGGGCGACGTCGAGCCAGTGTCGGCCCCAGCGAGCGCCGTAGTGGGGGCTGCCCAGTAGCCGGTCGACCAGCCGTCCCCAGGCCCCCGGCCGGTTGTCTGCCAGGAATGTTGCCAACTGTTCGGGGGTGGGAGGCAGTCCGGTGAGGTCGAAGGTGACCCGGCGGACCAGCACCCGGCGATCTGCCGGTGGTGAGGGGGCCAGGCCGGCGTCGGCCAGCCGCGAGAGCACAAAACTGTCGATTGGTGTGCGGATCCAGCTCGTGTGGCTCTTGGCGGCGATGGGAACCTTGCCCGGCCGAACGGGCTGGAAAGCCCAGTGGTCGGCTCCGCCGCGTTTGCGGCCCGAAGTCGGATCACCGGTCCGGGGGTCGACTGCTCCGCGGGCAACCCAGCGTTCCAGGATCCGGATCTCCTCGATCGGCAGTTTTTTCTTGGGCGGCATCTTCAGGCCATCGTCTCCATGGCGAATGGCCTGGATCAGCAGGCTGTCGTCGGGACGTCCTGGCCGGATTGCCGGTCCGCTTTCTCCCCCGGTTTGCCAGCCGCGTCGAGTGTCGAGACTCAGCTCGCCACGGATCGGCTTGCTGCGTGCCGAGTGGCACGAGTAACAGCGGCGGATCAGCAACGGACGGACGTGTTTCTCGAAATAGGCGATTTCGGCCGGCTTGTCGGCGGCCGGAGCTCGCGCGGAGACCAGCAGCAACAGGGCCAGGGTGATCGAGCGGGACATCGTCTGATTCTACGGGGAAGCACCGGCGTGGTGTAGCGGAAGTCGCAGGAGTTCACGGTGGCGGAGACGGATTGATCGTGACTTCGGCTTCATGGTGTCCCCGGACAGGGGTTGCTAGGCTGAACCGAACCAAGTGGAAATTGCCGGAGGCGGTCGGAATGGAGAATGAACAACTGTTGCCGTTGATCTCGCGGGTCGTGCATGTGGCGACGGCGATCGTCCTGGTCGGCGGCAGTGTCTTCATGAGGTTTGCCTTGATGCCGGCCGCTGAAGAACTGGGCCAGGCCGAACACGATGGACTGCGCGAGCGGGTGCTGGGTCGCTGGCGGCGTTTTGTCCATGGCGGAATCGCGCTGTTGCTGCTCAGCGGGCTGTACAATTACCTGGCCGTGATGCGTCCGGCTCACCAGGGCGACGGCCCGTACCACATGCTGGTCGGCATCAAGATGTTGTTGGCCCTGGTGCTGTTCTTTCTCGCCTCCGCACTTGTCGGTCGTTCCCAGGCTCTCAAGGGGCTCCGTGACAAGGCCCGTCGAACGCTGGTGGTGATGATTGCCCTGGCAGCTCTGATCGTGGCGATCTCCGGGTACCTGAAAATTCGTTCTGTTCCGCGGACATCCGGAGAGGCGGAAACGGCGATGGTGATCGGTTTTTGGGACCGAGTTGCGTAAACGCGGGAACTTTTCTCCCACGCAAAGTGTCTCATATCGCGTAGAATAAAGCGGTCGGAGACAGAGTCTCCTTCCACCACCGGTATTTTTTTTCGTTATTGCAGTTCATTCCCCGGCATCCACTAAGAAAGGAAGCGAGAACCGACGCGTTTCCCCTTGCGGGCAGAAAGGCAGGACGCAACGGATGGCACGATACAACAATCCGGCGATGGCCCAGTTGAGTCGCCAACAAGTGCGGTACGCTCCGCGGAGCGTACGGTTGAAGCAGATCGAGAGAGCCGAGCGGTTCGTCGATCGGCTTCACCCCGAACGGTTCTATGCTTACCAGGATGTTTGCGAGGAGTTGACCGGTTACCGGTCCGAGAAATATCCGGACCTGCAGTTGTCCGGCCACGAGGCCATCCGCGACCTGAGATGCCTGGTCGAGGACCTCTCGGACAGTCTGGATCTCTCCGTCTCCGATGTCGGGGAGCCGGTGTTGACCATTGACGAAGTGTCCCAGCGGTACAACGTCTCGACCAAGACCGTCGATCGCTGGCGTGACCGGGGTCTGGTGTCGCGAAAATTTCTGGTTGATGGACGGAAGCGCGTGGGATTCCTCCAGTCGGCCGTTGATCGATTTGCGAGGCGGCACGCTGCCGAAATCGACCGGGGTACGAGATTTTCGCACGTCGGAGAACGTGAGCGAGAGGAGATCGTGCAGGCGGCTCGGCAACTGGTTCGAGATGGCAAGACGTCAACCGGCATCTGCCGGCTGTTGGCTCGAAGGATGGGGAGATCGTCCGAAACGGTTCGCACGCTGTTGCGCGACCACGATCGCGATCACCCGGCCGCTGCCGTTTTTCCTGATGCGACGACAAAGCTCGGAGAAGAGGATCGGCTTGAGATCTATCGGCTGGTTCGGCAGGGGACATCGGTCGATCTGCTCGCCAGACGCTTTGGGCGGTCGCGGAACTCGATCTACAGAATCGCCACGGAGACCCGCGGCGAGATCCTGCTCGAACAGCCCATCGAGTTCATGGACAGCGACGAGTTTTCCGAGCCGGGGGCCGAGGAGTGGATTCTGTGCGAGCCGCCGGAGAACCCGAAAGCCAGGCTGACCAAGTCGCCACCCGGATTGCCAGCTTATCTGGCCGCGTTGTACCAATTGCCGATCCTGACTCGTGAGCAGGAGCAGTATCACTTCCGGAAAATGAATTTCTTGAGGTGGCAGGCCGTCGACGTGCGAGCGACGCTGCTGGGTGGGCGGTGTACAGGTCGTGACGGTCGATCGGCCATGGATCAAGTCGAGACGTTGCTGGAAGAGAGCCAGGCGGTGAAGAACTTCCTGATTCGCAGCAATCTCCGGCTGGTGGTCTCGATTGCGAAGAAGCACCTTCGCCCCGGGATGAACTTCTTCGAGATGGTCAGCGACGGGAACCTGTCGCTGATCCGTGCGATCGAGAAGTTCGATTACACTCGCGGCAACAAGTTTTCGACATACGCCACCTGGGCGGTCATGCGGAACTTTGCCAGGTCCGTGCCTCGCGAGCATCGCCAGCAGGATCGTTTTCGTACCGGACACGACGAACTGTTCCTGGGACGGTCCGAAGAACGGTCCAACCCGTTTCTCGAGCAACGGCACCAACTGCAGCACCGGGTGGTGATCAACGAGATTCTCGAGCACCTCGATCCTCGTGAACGTGAGGTGATCACCCGGAGGTACGGATTGACCGAGGGCAGCGAGCCTCAGACGCTCGAGCAGGTCGGTCGACGGTTCGGCGTGACCAAGGAACGGATCCGTCAACTCGAGAGCCGCGCGCTGAAGAAACTCCAGCGGGTGGCGAGCACCGAGAGTCTCGAGATTCCCGGACTCGAATGAGATTGTCCGCCTCGGGCGGTTGGGGACCGTCCGGGGAGGCGTCTGCGGTGGGGCTGACTGGGCTCAGCCCGCTCGAAACCGCTCATTCTGCCTTGCAAGCCCTAATCGGGTTGCTATATTTACCAGCCAGTTGTCCCACAAGGATTTATGGGCTAGCGTAGCTCAATCGGCAGAGCCCCGGTTTTGTAAACC